>Ga0255761_10004560_pt1 | contig 12258 bp, 11 predicted proteins | sample 071ome_29_FD_179961 | JGI IMG/M metagenome (GOLD analysis project Ga0255761, IMG submission 179961) | Coastal salt marsh microbial communities from the Groves Creek Marsh, Skidaway Island, Georgia - 071407BT metaG (version 2) | ecosystem: Environmental > Aquatic > Marine > Intertidal zone >... | reverse complement strand
TTGTTAGAAAGTTTAATCAAGGATAGTTTAAAAGCTCGTCAAAAAAACAAACTTATTACTAAAAGAAAGAATCTTTCTAAGAAGCAGTTGAAATTAGAATATTTAAAAGATTTAGGTTTGTAAAAATTAATTTTTTAAAAAATACTAAGTAAAAAGGAAATGTTATGAGCCCGATTAATGCAATAGGATTTATATATAACGCTTTTGCTCACGTTACAGATGGTGAACAACTTGCAGAAGAGCTTGTAGTTGTAGCTGATTCTCTACAGTTATTTGAGGTAGATAAAGAACAATTTTTAGAAATTTACACTTGGTATACTGATGTACATTCAGAAGGAGAAGAGAAACTCCAGAACACTCTTCATGAATGTATAAGTGTTGTTGAACAATTTTTTAAACAAAACGATCCTGATAAAGTTATTAGAATGATATTTATCGAGCAGCTTGTTAAAATAGCAAAAGCGGACGGTGTAATAAAAGATTCTGAAAAAACATGGCTGAAAAATTTCTGTAAAATTATGGAAGTTGACGAGCCTGCATCTATGCATGAAAGTATAAATGAAACGCCGGCAGATAACAGCACAACAATCGTCAAATCAGAGATAATGACTATAATTTGCGATCAGAGCTCTACCCTCGATCAAATCAAAGAAGTTGTAGAAGCTGATTCAAATGCAGTGCACGTTCAACAAGATAACGGATCAGATGAAGGATACTCAGCATTGCATTATGCCGCCTGGGATGGTAAAGCTGATATTGTAAAATATTTAATTGATAAGGGAGCAGATGTTAACCTAAAAGGAAAAGATGGATGTTCCCCAATAGTTTTATGTGGTGTTGCGCCCAACCAAACTGACTGCGTTAAGTTGCTAGTTGAAAATGGTGCTTTTCTTGAAAATCGCAATATGGAGCCTAATATGTATCATCCAAAAGGGGCTACCGTTCTTCGATTAGCTGTCATTAATTGTTGTTATGACACAGCTGATTATTTAATAGAAAAGGGAGCTTCTTTAGATGCTTTATTGGAACCATGCGATAAACAAAAAGTATCAACATCAGATTTTTTTGAGGCATGCACCTTAGTTCATACACATTTCCCTGATTTATATAGCTTAGAAAGGCTCGTTGCAATTTCAAATATTGTTAAAGCGGAACAAAAAGATGAGTCCAATGATGACCAATCTGAAAAAAGTAAAAATAATTTACAATTAGAAGAAGATGAGAAAGAAGATTCTTCAAATAAAGGACCAATGGCACTTTCGCATAAAACCAAATCAGAAGGGGAAAATCAATTTTTAAGAAATTTTATTGTCAAATGGATGGCGGAAACAGAAGATTTCGCTTATAAAACAAGTAGAATACAATTTCCTTCTTTTTTAAAAGAAATAGATGATGCTTGTCCAGTATTTACAGACGAGGAAATAACTTTTATTAATCATCATATTGATTATGAAAAATGTATTCCTTCATTGCCGTATGTTCACGACCCAACATTTTACAATCATACAAAGCAGGTATGGTGGGTGGCTCCATGTGTTTACTGGGGGGATATGCTTGTTTCATGGGTAATGGTTGATAAGAATGGATTTTATGCTCCACATCCTGAAAACTGGGATGATCAAGATGATGTTTCTGCAATTTTTAGCTGGGAGATGATTGAGGATATTACCTTTGACATAGATGAATTTGAAGATCATACCATTGCTAAATTAAATATTGAAGCAACAAATGGAAACGAACTAACATTTTATGAATTTTTATCGCTAAATGAAGAAGTTTCTAAAGTAGCAGGCGAATCTGTTTTTAGAGGATCTTATCTTAGTGTATTTAAATCTATTTTTGATGTGAATTATGAAAATATAATTCAAAGTAGAGGAGCGCATACCTGGAACCACGGAGTTGGAATGGAAGGGTTTAAAGCTTTTAAAAACCCATCAGAGCTACTAAACCAAAGTATTTGGGAAGAAGCAAGAACCGGAAGAATGAATTATAAAACAAATGAGATCTTTGATTATAATCCTGATGGAGAACAAGACTCAGCTACAGAAAACAAAATAGAAGATAAGTCTGATGAAAAAGCTAGTTCCAATGAGGAGAAAACTGAAAGTTCAGCTGACGAATTTTATTTTGAAGATTATATTGGTGAATACAAGCTTGACCATACTATTGATCAAAGTTTAGAACATTTACTAGAATCAGTTGCTGATTTTCTTGACAAAAAATTAGAGGGAACCAACGGCTTGTTGCAGGTTTGTAGCCGAACAGGCGGGTATTCTCTTTATGCAGACAATAAATTGCGAAACGGCAAGTTTGCTCAATGTAGGTTTGGTAAAAGTGATCGTAAAGAAGGAAAGCCACCTCGCTATTTTGTTGATTTGTATTTATTAAAGTCTAAAATGAATTATAAAATTGATTCTTTACCAAATCAGGCTTTACAAAGTCCACATGCTCACGAATTTTATGTGGTAAGACTATATTCTCAAGATGACTTTGAAAACAATAAAGATATTCTTGCAGAAAGAATTAATGAAAGTTTAAAAGCACGACAAAAGAATAAGTTGATTACCAAGCGCAAGAATCTTTCAAAAAAACAACTAAAAGAAGAGTATTTAAACGACCTACAATAAACCATGCAAAGAAAACTTACAGTCTTCATTGAGGGAATTGGTTCAGAGGTTGCTCAAGGAACTATTAAAAAAGAGGAGCTTGATGCATTTAAATCTTCCGGATTAAGTTGGCATGATTATTGTATTCAAGAATTAGGGTTAGATGGATATTGGGATGTAAACAATATTTCTGGCTTGACAGGAATTACCATGGATAATGCACAACTAAGTATCATGATTGATGACAAAGAGATTTGGTCTGGAGATTATTGGTCAATTTTTGAAGAGAATGATGATATGACTTCTAATATTCATACGTCTGACCATGGTGTCTTGGCTAAAGGAGACAATGAAGTTCCTAATACACATGTTTTAATTTCAGCAGTGACCTCAGAAGATTTGCATGCTGAAGCTTCTGTTGTTTTTGATGATAGCACCCAAGATTTTAGTTTGGAACTCCCATCGGATGATAATGATGGTAGGTTTTTTATAAATAATTTTGAGTTTGGTTTTATTATTGAATGTACTGATGACATGGGATATGGATATGACTATGGAGATTACATTCTAGGATTTATTTTTGATGGAGAAAAATACGAGTTCGAATATCCTGGCGGGATGGGTATACCCGATCTTTACGTAGACAAAAAGCCTGATTGGTTTAAGTAGTTTTTTTAAAGCAAATTACTTATCATTATTTAAATTATTGAAGATTAAAAAAAATGAAAAATAAAAAAGATAACATAGTAAATATCTATACTCATTGGTGGTTTTCTGGGACGTCTAAGGTTGCTCAAGATAAAGAAAAAGTAAAGTCTGTAACAAAGTTAAGAAAAAAAATGATAAAAGAAGTAGAAAACAGGATTAATCTACCTCTTAAAAATTCAAACTTTCGGTTTAAAATTCATTTTCAACCCATGAATGATGCTGAGTATAAATTTGATAATGTATTGAAGTTTTTTAATGATAAAGATATTGATATTATCACTAAATATCCAATGGGCTTCAAAGAACAGGATAATAAAAATTATTTTGAAAATAAAATCATATTTGACCCAACTAATACTTTTAATAATGCTAATAACGGTACACACAACCATCCAAATCTCTTTCATATTCCTAGCGCCAATACACTTGTAAATACATATAACAACGATGTACCCAAATTGTTTGATGGAAAAAAACCTACTAAATTAATTTTTCTCGAGAAAAAAAATAGTAATTTTTCAAATGAAAAGATTAATAGTTTGGAAAAAGAAGCTCTTGAAAAAAATTGGCATTTTGAAATTGTCAACAATTGGGAAGATAACAACTGCAAAGAATTAAAAAATGTTTATAAAAAATTAAACACTAACCATGTTATTTTGCTTGATAGAACAAGTTTTATTAATGGTGATGGTGATGTTTGTGATGGCCCAGCATATGTAAGAGGAAGAAATCAAGCTTTTAAAACATTTATTGAAACTGAGTCTCAGCTAGATATTGTTGGTTTCAGATTGCATATACCCACCGTGTTAAGAATGTTTGAAGAGGTTGATGAAATAAAAAACAGTAATGTATATGTTTTTGTTGGAGATGACCATGTTGAAAAATTGGAAATAAAAGACTTCATTTTATCTTTTAATCCAGAAGCATTTGACGATCCAACTTTATTCATTCAAGATCAAATTGATAAAATTTTACTTATTTCTTACTTATTCAAAGATGGAAATTATTCTTTTACAAATAAAGAAGATTTCATTGAAGAAACTAGAAAAAGATTATTAGGTCTAAATGGAGTTGATGATTCTTACTTAGGATTAACTCAGCTAAATTATTTCAACAAAGAACAGTTTTCTAGAGTGAACCCAAACCCGCTTATTAGATTTTCTCCAACTTCTCAAGGAGCAAAATCCAATTATTACCCCAAACAAATTGTAAGTCAAAAGGGTGGTTTTGATTTGGTTGATGTTTCTTATAAAAATTTTGATTTCTTATCAATAGATGAGGTTTCAATTGAAAGTAATGAATTTTCAATAACATTTAATCTTGAGTTGACAACTCCGCACGAAGAAGGTATTGAAATACTTCAATTTAACAACCTTTTAAGAGATTCTTTGAAGTATAAACTTTTGAATAAAGATGAATTAGAAAACGGTTATATTTATTTTAGATACTTTGTTAGTGGTACTTTTTCTTTCATTCCTGCTGCAGAAAATTATCCATTTGATACTCAGTCTGTTTTTGTTTCGTACTCTCTTGCAGGAAATAAGTTTGGCTTACTAGAGCCCATAAAGAATTATTATGATGACAAACTTATTTCTGACGGCTGGAGTATTAATGGTTTTAGATCTGGAATTGTTCGACGAAAAGAGCAGTTTAATCCAATTTTTGAAAATCAATATATTCTGACTTCAGAAGAGCATAAAATTGAAATTTTAATTAGTAGACCAAGTTCTTATACTATTACAAAAACATTAGTACCGTTGTTATTCTTAGGAGGATTGGCTTTATGGGCAACTTATTTACCAATAGATCAAATCGAGGCTATTATAGCTACAGTAACAACTGCTTTTCTTTCTGCTATAGCACTCTATTTTTCTACGGAAAAGCCTAAACCTTTAAGTTTGACTACCATTGATTTAATCTTTTTGCTTTTCTATTTGTTTGTAGGATTAGCTTCTCTTTCTATTTTCTTGTTTATGCAATTTTTCCCACAAAACTATTATGATGGAATGGCTTATACTAGGTGGGGATTAGGACTATTCTCATTACTTTCGGCCTTATTTTTTTATCAAAGAATAAAAAATTGATGAAGTTTTTATGAAAAGAATTTTAACAAAAATTAGATTAAAACTTCAATCAATAAGAAAAAATAGATTTTTTGAATCTTTTGTTGTATCTATTATTATTATTTCAGCTTTAAATATAGGATTAAGTACATTTGATTTTAATCCAAATCTTTTGCAAGCTCTTGGTGTTTTAGATTATGTAATTACATTTTTTTTCTTAGCTGAAATTTTAATTAGAATATATTCTTATGAAAAAGTCAGCCAATTTTTTACCAAAAAATGGAATATCTTTGACTTTATTATTGTTTTATTAAGTCTCATACCGTTGGAGTTCTTTGAAACAGTTATTATTGCAAGATTACTAAGAGTCTTTAGATTATTACGAATAATTAGTTTTATTCCACAGTTTAGAGTATTAATTGAATCCTTAGCACAAGCTGTTCCTAGAGTGAGTTACGTATTATTATTCATATTTATTGAAACTTATATTTTTGCAGCAATTGGTTCCATATTATTTGGAGAAGTAGATCCTGAGCACTGGGATAATATTGGAATATCTATGCTTACTCTTTTTAAAGTTGGTACAATTGATGGATGGATTGAAATTATGAACAACACTCTTCCTAGCTATCCGAATTCATGGTTTTATTATATTTTATATATAATTATAACAGGCTTTATTTTCTTAAATATGGTAGTTGGAGTAATTATTGATATCATGATACGTCAAAATACATCAGAAATTGAAAATTCTCCAGAGTTGATAGCAATTGAAAAAATTAGCAAAAAAGTTAATAATATAGAAACTAAAGTTAGCGAGTTTGCTTTTGGTGAGAATAATGTTGATATACATACCAAAGATTTTTCAATATCTTCAGAATCTTCTTCAATGAATTCTCTTAAAGAAGTGATAGACAATAAGGATACAAAAATTACAGTTGGTATTATTATTAGGTTTGAAGATCAAATATTGCTTTTACAAAGACCTCAAGGAACATGGGCATTACCAAAAGGTCATGTTAAAGAAGGAGAAACAAATTATGAAGCTCTTTTAAGAGAGTTGGAGGAAGAAACACAAATTAAACTTGGTAGAGTTAAAGCAGAATATCTTCATGAAACTAAAAATAAAACTGGAAGTGTTCTTCATATATATTATTTAGAGCCTGAAAGTAAGCTTATTCCAACTATTAATAATGAACATATTGGATGGGCATATTTTTCATTAACTTCTCTTCCTGATAATATAGATTATGGTCTCAATAAGTATTTACAAGAACAAAATAAGTAATGGATGATTTTTTAAAAAAGATGAAACGTCCAATAACGAACGAAGATATAGTAAAAACTTATAAAAGTGTTCAAGAAAAAATTAAAAAATTTGGACATACAACCAATGCATCAGTAGATGGAGAAGGTACTCTTGAAAGGCCTTTTGCTCATACATTTGGTTTTTCAAACACCTCTGGGTATGAAATTATGAGTTTTTTTCCTATCAAAAATGAGGGTTTATCAATTATTGGAACTATTTTTAATCGAATTATTTCTCAATACAAAGCTGGTGATTTACAAATTGATGATCAAATATTGGATAATAAATTAATCTACGAGCTTCCTTTGGCGATGCACGTTGTAGATAAGGAAGTCCAAAAAGATATTGAAAGAGTGTGGGCAAAGCAATTAGAAAGAGATGGTTTTTTAGCTGAATTTTCAACTGACGATCATCGTTTAATTTTAATTATTGCATCAGATAAAAACGGTGTTTTGCCATGGGAGGAAGGCTGTGAAAGTTATTGGCCTCAAATGTGTCCACCTCCATTAGCAGCAATGGCACAAATGGCAATTTTAGGAGAAGATACCTTACTTTCTAAACTTGAAGTAGATTATAAAATTAATAAATAATATATTAGTTATTATGGAAAAAGTTATAGAAACATTAAACACAATTTTGGAGAATATTATTGAACAGAATTCCGATGATTTCATTAAAAATTCATCATTTAAAGTTCGTCCAGGGTATGGTCCTGATAAGTTTTATCTTGATAAGGCTAACCAAGACTATGAATCATCTTTGGAAAATCTAATTCATCATATCTTGTTTGAGGAAGAGCTTTATAATCATTTTCTAAATTCAAGACAGTTAGACAACTGTAAAAACGTTATTGAAAATGAACCTGACTCAATTTATCGTCCTGATCTTGAAGATGAAGAGATATCTGATAAAGAATATGAACTTGAGGAGCAAGCTTCAGAAACATTAGATGATATCTATGCAAACGCATTAGAGTTTACAGAAAATAAGTTATGGGATTACGACTTCTTTGAAGGATTCTCTGAGTAATTATGCGATATAGAACTATCGAGTTTATTGTCGCTACAAAATATAAGCCAAAACTAGGAACAGTGTATTATTTAGGAGCTGATGGGAATATTTATGAAACTACCATGGGTCCAAAATCTAAAGGATACAAAGCACCGATGGTTGTTGAACTAAATCTCAAACGAGAAAAAGGATGGCTGTATTTTATCAAACGAAATCCAGATGTTGTATATGATATTGTTGAAAACGAAAAAAAAGCAAGGTACCCTAAAGAATCTGTTTTGGAGGTATGGCGCTGTCTAGAATCTTCAAAATATGGTATCTCTGATATGACCAAAGAAGAAATTCTTAAAGAAGTTCTTGAAGATTGGGAATACCTAGCTGAATCAATGACGAATAAAGAGTTGAATGAGGATCGTGGTGAATCGATAAATCATTCAAGAAGTCTTTTCGGTGAAGATGATCCTGAGGATGAAATTCAAGCTGATTTACATACTATTGCTATTCAATTAGAACAAATTAGAAGGTTTGGAAAGATTATCTATGAAAGCGAAAAAAATGAAAAAGAATAAGAGCTAAACAAAGATTTAATGAAGATATTTAGATAATTTAATTTACTTTGGTAATTCTTTATAATTTTAATTCAAAGAATAAAAATATTTCTAAAAACAAAATAAAAAAACAATAAAAGAATTTGACATAATAATATTTAAATTTTTTAAATTACAGCGTTCTAAGTAAAAAAAGGAGATAACATGAAAATAAATAAATTTACATATCAAAAACCAGATAGCGATGGCGAAATTCGTTTTGATTGTTCTGCCATTGTTGAGAATAAAACTGACTTTGATATTGAACTGGTAAGAACTTCTATCATTATTGTTAACGGTAGTAATGTTACTGTATGTGGATACGAAAATGAAAGCGATTCTGATTTTATTTCTGCAAAAGATTCAGCAGAAGTTGACGTTGCTGGATGGCTATCATGCGATGCTAGAACCTTAAATGGGTCAGGAGAAAATGCAAAAGCATATGTTTCTGTGGTAACATATAAAAGAGAATTTGTAAAAATTGGTCAATTGCCATTTCCGGCTAAGCCAGGAGATTACACTGAAATTAATAAGGTTGTATCTTTAGGAGGAGTAGCTGATTTAATGGGTGTATCTTGTCTTAGAAAAAAAGATGAAGATGGTTCAGCACAGCTTGAAATGCGCTCTGCTATTAGAAATTCATCAAAAGATTACATTGCAAGAGCTCAATTAGACGTTAAGCTTTTAGATCAAAGAGATGCAGAAATTACTGAATCATACGATTATTATTCCTTGCCATCAAAGGCATCGCAGGTTTATAATCCATCTTTTTGGGATTTGAAACCAAAAAAATGCGTAAATGCTAATTTCAATATTTCAGCCTCAGTATATACTCCCGTTGAAAGATATACTGCAGAAGCTTCAGCTACATTAAGCGAAGATTAAAGTTTGAATATTACTTTAGATTCTTCTGCTGAGAATATTCAAAAGCACCTCAAAGAATGCTATTCTTTGAGGTGCAAATTCACCTTTGTAGAAAAAAAACCTATACCATCAAAAAATTCAATATTTCCTTTTTTAATAAATGGAGATACAATTCTAAATGAACTTTCATCAATTTTACCTTTTTTAGGATTAAAAATTGATTTTTTAAATAGTGAAGGTCAATCTGTGCCTATGAATTTGAGTTTGGACGAGTCTAAGGATTATAAATTTATTGTAGATGAAGAATATGAGTTTAATCAACTTATCAAGTCTCTTGATGCTATATTGACAACAAATGACTATTCTGATATAGAGTGGATTAAGAGAATAATCATCCGATCTATAGAGAAGGCGAATTCACAAGAAAAACTAAAAATAATAAAAGAAAAAATTGAAATAATTTATGCAAAAAATGATAAATTTATGAAAAGTGATTATGATGCAGTTTTTCAATTTTTAAAAAGAAAACTTTTGTAAATTATTAACGCGCAGAAATTATGTCTAAAAATTCAGATAAGCGCTATTTAACAAAATCCAGAATGAAGCTAGGACTGGAATGTCCAAAAAAACTTTATTATTATGAAGATCACAAATCTCAAGTTAGTGATAATGAATTTTTAGAGATTTTGGCAGAAGGAGGATATCAAGTTGGTGAGCTCGCCAAATACTACTATAAATTTCATTATCCTGATTATCATTATGCTGATATAACCTCTCTAGATTATGATGAGTCCATTAGAGCCACTAATGACGCCTTTGAGCACGAAAATGTTGTTATTGCAGAACCAGCTATAACTTTTGATAATTTTTTTATTCGAGTTGATGTTTTAGTTAAAAAAGGGAATACTATTCAATTGGTTGAAGTAAAGGCAAAATCTTGTACTTCAGATGATGAAAATGATTTTTTAAGTTTTAAAAAAACTGGAGTTTCTATTAAAAGCAAGTGGAGACCTTATTTAGCAGACGTTGCCTTTCAAACTTATGTTACATCTCAAGCTTTTCCGGAATGGTCTATAACTCCATATTTAATGCTTGTAAATAAAAGCAAAGAAACTAATATGGATGGCCTAAATCAACTATTTACAATTGTTCAAACTGAAGAAAGTGGAGAAATGCGTTTAGGGGTACAAGTAAATGAGGAAGAAATCAATGCCTCAAAAGAAGAGATTAAAGACACTGTATTGCAAGATGTTAATGTGAAAAGGGTTGTGAACTCTATTTTGTATGATACACCCTTAGGAAATGATAATTTTTTTGATTTATTAAATCGTCCTTTATCTCAGTTTGGTACTGAAAATGCCTCAACTTTTATTGAAGCTGCCCATCAATTGTCTGATGCTTACAAAAATGAAATATCCTTAGATAAATCAGGTGTTAGTATTGGAGCTTGTTGTTCAAAATGCACTTTTTGTTATCAAGAGATAATTCCAAATTATAACCCACAAGAAAAATATATATCTTCGATATGGAAATTTCCAAAAAATAAAATTCCTGATCTATTTGAACAGAAAGTTTTTTCAATCAAAGATTTGCGTGACAATCCTGGTCAAAATCCATTAAATCCTAATACGAAAAGTTATTTTAGACAATCGCTTCAAATAGATCTTACAGCGAAAAACGATTTATCAGAATGGCTTAGCGATGATATTTCAGAGGTTATGAGTGAATGGAAATTTCCTTTACATTTTATAGATTTTGAGACTTGCACTGTTCCATTGCCATTTCATAAAAATGAATATCCTTATGCCGTAATTGCATCTCAATTTTCTATTCACACATTACATGAGAATGGAAATGTAAAGCATTATGAGTGGCTAGCTGATCAATCTCCAATTGATCCCACTATTCAATTTGTTAAAGAGTTAAAAAAGGTACTATCAAATGATGATGGTACGGTCTTTATGTATGCTAATCATGAAAATGCCGTATTAAAGTCTGCCAAACAGAGAATGCTTCCAAATAAAAATGCATTCAAAGATGATATTGATTTTATTGATTCTATAACGTTTACAACAGGGGAGCATGAACCAGAAAGGGCAATGGTTGATTTATGTAAGTTTGTACAAGATCATTATTATCATCCTCTAACAAATGGTTCAAATTCATTAAAGGCAGTTTTACCATCTATAATGGCAACTAGCAATATATTAAAGCAAAAGTATTCAACCTCATTAGCATTTGGAACGAATTTAGAAAATTATATATTATTTCAAGAAGATGCTGGTGTTGTTACTGATCCTTACGATCTTTTACCAAAACTTAAAGATTTAATTTCCAAAGATTTAGACAATGCTCTATTTCACAAAGATTCACTAAAAGACGGCTCTGGTGCAATGAAAGCATTTCAAGTTTTACAGTTTTCGCAAATTTCTGAAGCAGAAAAAATAGGACTTAGAAAAGGATTGCTTAACTATTGTGAACTAGATACCTTAGCTATGCTAATGCTATATGAACATTTAAACTCTTTATTGAACAACTAGTGAGCAAAAAATGTACATGCGGTTTTAAAGGTACTCCACCACATGAAGATATTTATGACTGCGTAGAATACCAAGAAGTTCTAGACGGAAAAAAAGGGGGGCAGTGGATGATTGATTGGGCTAAAAAATTGAAAGAAAATGCAACGAAGAAAAAGTCAGTAGGGTTTAAGGATTGGGTAGATAGTTCAGAAAAACAGGATTAAGAAGATGAATAACAAAGTTGAATATAAAGATACATCAATAGCATATGCATTAAAGAATGTAGAAGAAAAAAATATTTAATACCCTCTTTGCAAAGAAAATATTTTTTTTGGTACCAGAGTAGATAAAAATCTTCTCTCTTATTCTCTTTACATATCATTTTTAGAAAAAAGAAGGAAATTGATTAAAAATAAACTTATATCAATTTTTAAGCTTTAAGCTATGAGCAAGAGAACGATTATTTTTATTTTAAATGAAACTTAGCCACATACTCTATAAATCAAATAGTTTATCCAAATCAGTTAAGAAATTTCAAGATGAAGGATTTGAAGTTGAGTATGGATCGAAACATAATCCTAAGAATGCACT
>Ga0255761_10004551_pt1 | contig 12266 bp, 18 predicted proteins | sample 071ome_29_FD_179961 | JGI IMG/M metagenome (GOLD analysis project Ga0255761, IMG submission 179961) | Coastal salt marsh microbial communities from the Groves Creek Marsh, Skidaway Island, Georgia - 071407BT metaG (version 2) | ecosystem: Environmental > Aquatic > Marine > Intertidal zone >... | reverse complement strand
TTTTGTCTATAGTATTAATAACAATAGACTAACGATGTAGAAGTTTATATGGAATTTATACTGGACAGGGGTTCGACTCCCCTCGCCTCCACTTAATACTATGTTAAATTTTGAAAAACTAGAAGATAGAAAATGTTTGTCATACGGGCCGATGCCTCTTGAGCCGGTTGCCGCATCGCCACCACTATTTCCAGATACGGCAGTAGCAGACTTTGATTTAGAAAGTCTTTATCAATCATACTGTATAGATGGTAATCTTTCTTTTAAAGAAATGAGGGCGTTGATATCTTCTACTACTGATGAAGGTTATACTGATCGTTTTGAATATCTACAAATACAAAGATATCTAAGACTAAGCGATATGCCGGAGTATGTTAGATATTTCACCAATGGTATTCTCAATGGTGATTATACTACACAAGAAACAATTTTGTTTGAAGATCCAACCCAACTAATCAACAAATGGTTTAATGGAGATAATTTACCAGAAGCTAGTTTCCCTTATGTGGAAGTACAAGGAAATTTGTTTGTTGATGGAATAACCCCAGAAGATGCAAAACAGCAAAGATTAGGTGACTGTTACTTTATTACTGCTCTGGGTGCAACTGCCCAGAATTGTCCCGAAGCAATTGCGTCAATGATAATAGAGGTTGATGAAAATATTTGGATTGTTAGGTTTTATGATCTGTGGGGTGGTAAACATTTTGTCTCAATCGACAATCGCCTGCCTTACTATCCAAATTATTGGAATCCTGATATTAAGAAAAGTGCTTTTGCAGACTGGGGGGATAGGCATGATGATCCTTCAAACGAACTCTGGCCTGCTTTGTTAGAAAAAGCATTTGCACAAGCCGCCCCAATAAAAGGTCTAAGGGATAGACCTAATAGTTATGACTCATTAGTGGCTGGTGATCCATCTTGGGTTTTAAGAAATCTTACTGGGCAAAGAGAAATAAGAATAAAAGGAATAGGAAAGCAGGGCTATATTGATTATCTTAAACAAAACAAGCCTATCACAGTATCGCACAACGAACAAAATCATTCATATACAATTGAGTCCTATAATGCCGAAGAAGATAAGTTTTTTCTCAGAAATCCTTGGCAATATAGTCACATATATGCTACATGGGAGGAATTGGAGGCTATACCTATTGTTGGATCGGCATTTGGAGGATATGTTTTTGATATTAATGCTGAGAATTTAAAAGATTGGCAATAAATAAGTGTATTTAATCTTACTAGAAAGGTTAAGTACTATGTTTATAAAAAAATCTGTCGAACATTTAGATCAAAACAATATGGGCTATTGGGAGCATTTACGATTCGCTTCTTCTCATGGTATTAGGTGCATCAAAGCGGGCGTTCTTTTAATACTTCATTCTGTCATCCCCGCTTTGTTCCCTAGAACCGGATCAATACTGGTAAATAAATTAAACAAAGATTTTACTGAACATAACGAATGGTTACAATTAAAATATCGAATGGAAAAATTCAACAATATATATAAATCATGAGTAACGAAACGCAACTAAAAGTATTGTCTTTAGAGTTAGAGCAACAATCTATCATCGCACAGAATCTATCTAAAAAAATAGACCGATATGAAAGAGCAAATAGCATTGTTAAAAACACTATTGCTCAACAAGAAATTGATGACTTAAAAACAGAGTTGAAAACTGCTGAAATACAGAAAGAAATTTTGTCATCAAAAATAGAGTCCCTGCAAGACTAAAGATTCCTCTTGACAACTGCCGATAGATAGGATATACTTGGAGAAACACAGGAGGACTACAATGAGTTATTTAGCGGGTTTGTCTACAAAGCGTTTTGAATACGTTTGGAATATGGTGCTTGATCTTAGGTCTACAAGCAGCACAATAGATAAGCAAAAAATTATAGAAGATTACTGCATTGTTGATGATCGGTCATCAGTCGAACGAAAAATATCAGCAGAATTTACCAAGAGCATTTTACTATATACCTACCATCCATTGTGGCAATACAATGTCACCAGCGATAATATCAAGAAAAAGAAATCTCTATGTGGAGAAAGATACGATACGATCTTCGATCTGCTCAACACATTAAAAAATAGAGATATTACTGGTCACGATGCTATTGGTGCAGTCAATACTTTTATTGACAGTTATCCAGATTATGAAGAACTCATCCTATGCATTATAGATAAAGACCTAAAGACTAGGGCGGGAGATAAGATAATCAACAAGGCTATAGCAAATCATATTCCAGAATTTAGTGTAGCCCTTGCAGATAAATATGAGCCTAAACTTGTAGACTGGAAAGATGAATGGTATGTATCTCGTAAACTTGATGGCGTTAGATGTTTGTGTATTGTTGGTAGTGACGGCATCCCTGTTTTCTACTCCAGAACTGGCAAAGAATTTAATACCCTTGGCGTTGTTGCCGATGGGATTACAAGTCTGGGTTTATCTGGTGTTGTATTTGACGGGGAGTTGTGCCTGCTAGATGAAGATGGTAACGAAGATTTTCAAAGCATAATGAAACAACTCAAAAAGAAAGACCATACAATACCTAACCCTTCATATAAAATTTTCGATGTAATGTCTCTGGATGATTTTAACAATAAAAAGGGCAAGGCTCCATTATCCAAAAGGTTGGGTCATCTGGAAAGATATATGCAGAATAATGAGTGTCCGTGTTTAACTATCCTAGAACAAGAACACATTCTAGATGATGACCATTTTCAAGAATGGATACATAAAGCAGACATTAACGGCTGGGAAGGAGTAATGCTCCGTAAGAACTCCCCATATAAAGGAAAGCGGTCAAAAGACCTATTGAAAGTAAAAACCTTTCACGATGCAGAATACGAGGTCTTAGATGTAGAAATGGGGCCGTTTAGATATGTGAAGGATGGTGCAGAATGTGAGGAGGATATGTTGAGTTGTGTTTATATCTCCCACAAAAATCATCTTGTCAGAGTTGGCAGTGGATTTACTATAGAAGAACGACAGAATTTTTACAGAAATCCTGAACTCATTAAGGGTAAAATTATTACTTGTCAGTATTTTGAAGAAACCAAAAATCAACAAGGAGGTATATCATTAAGATTTCCTACTTTTAAGTTCCTTCATGGAAATATCAGAGATACATAATAAATAAAACTATGAACGATATACATCTTTTAACTTCTACGCATATACCAGAGAATTCTATTAGGAGGAAAGAGGTTTTAGAAACACTAGAGTATAATCATAAATATTTTAAAACAATAGACGCTATCTATCAAAAAGACAAAATGACCTATGCTACTCTATTAGAATTAGCCAACCACAAATATAAAAACACGATATGTGTTATCGCCAATAGCGATATTATATTTGATGAAACGATATATCTGTGCGAAGAATTTCTAGAAGATAATATGATTATGTCTTTAACTAGATATAATAATCATAATATAGAAGAGCAAGGCATATTTCATGGAATAGATTTTTATTCTTATTCTCAAGATGCTTGGATTTTTAAAGCAGGAACGCTTGCTGAATTTAACGCAGATTTTATGCTTGGAAAACCTAAATGCGAAAACAGATTTTTACTAGAAGCGCTTATGAATGACGTAAAAATTGTTAACCCTTCCATAGATATAAAAATTCACCACAATCATAAAAGCAATATAAGACGATGGGAACAAAAAGATGCCTATACTGGATCACTGTGTTTTCCTAAAGTAACAACTTTAGAAAACTGTAATCTAGTAGACTGCTTAGTTAGACATAAACACACAGATTTTTGGTGGAAAAAAGATAATAAACACTCTAGGCTAATAGATATAGATGAGTATGTTAGATATAATCCAGACAAAAATACATCTTATATAGATGCTGATTTTTATTTAAGCAAATACGATTTAAAATATGAATACTATCAGCCTCATTGCAAAGAAAGAGGCATTTCCGACGCAATAAGAGCATCTTATCATTATAATATTTATGGATACAACTTAGATCACTATCCTTCTTTTGAAAAATGGACTGATAATAGTTTTGGCATTAGGACGCATAGCGAATTTTTAACATCTGATATAGATAGATTTTTGCCACCACACAAAGAATATGAAGACACATATAATCAAAAAATATTAAAAGGTAAAGAAAAAGTTGCTAACAATAAAATTGCTGTTGTCTCACTAGCAAGAAATTGTGAAAAACATTTACTGAAGTCTATAACAGAAATAAATAAAATTGAATGTGAAAAACTTTCTATGTTTATTTTTGAAAATGACTCAGAAGACAACACTAAAAATATCTTAGAATTAGCATCAAAACAATATGATAATCTAGCAATTAAATGTATAAATAATAATAGAGAACACCTATCAGACCGATCTGAAAGTAGGACTGCTGCATTGGCAGAATATAGAAATCTTTGTCTTGATTGGGTAAAAGATTATTGTAAGGACTATGATTATACGATTGTTTTAGATTTAGATGCTGATCTCGGTTTTTCTGTAGAAGGAATCTATAATAGTATTGGATGGATGGATAATCTTGATAATGTTGGAGGAATTGCTTCTTATTCTTTGTTATTACGCATGAAAGCCCATGAATTTGTTCATTACGATTCATTTGCCGCAAGAATGAATGATTGGTTGCCATTACCATTGACAGGAAAAGACATTAATAATATTTGGTTTAGAAATTGGCATCCACCAGTAGGCTCTAATCCTATTCATATGTATTCTTGTTTTGGTGGTTTGGCAATATATAAAAATGAAGCGTTTTTGTCTGGAAGATATAGCGGGGAATTGGGTAGTGAGCATGTGCAATTCCATAAAGACTTATATGAAAATGGATATAAGATGTATTTAAATCCTAGTAGTAGGTTTTTCTCAGTTTACGATACGGATTTTTCATAAGATGAAAAAAATTATTATTACCGGATGCCCCAGAACAGGATCAACAGCATTGGTTTATTTATTAAATCAGTCAAAAGATGTATTAATGACCAATGAGCTTGCGGTATTTCATTACTCAGATGAGGCTTTTGACTTAACAATTAACAATGAATTCATGGTCAATGAAGCCATACGATCAGCAGGCGACAAAAACTGGAACATAAATGATATTATTAATCTCAGGAACGGCTTGATTGAAAATACTCATTTTAAATTCATGGGAGACAAGAGGCCAGATTACTGTTCTTGTTTTGCCAGCATGAATTTCTTAATAGAAAATCATCAAGATGCTTATTTTATTTTCACACACAGGAATGCATGTGCTACTGCTCACTCCTTCCTGAAAAGAAGTAGAATAGAAAAAGACACAAGTGCAGATTGGTACGCTTTAGATTATGAGACTGCCGCCAATACCATAGTTAGTCGCACAAATAATTGGCTAAGTACCTTGTATCCTAATGTTAAGAATAAACTTATAGTAAACTATGATGATTTCGTAGAAAAACCAGCTAACTTGGTTCAATTATTAGAAAATTTTCTTGGAGATAGTCTGGATATTAAACAACCAGAGGCAACATACTGCAATAAAAATTATTTTGAATATGAGCTAAAGATGAGTGAGGTACAAAAAAATATTGTAAATTACAAATTCAGCATCATGAAAGAAAAAATAGACTTTTTAACATGATAAATAACCTCAGCATCTATGGCGAAAGAAACAGCGGTACTAATTATTTAGAAACCGTTTTAACTGGAAAATCACGCAAGTTTTCTAGAGATTACTATGCTTTTAATATTCCACTAGCGCTGGATTATGGATATAAGCATTTTTTTGGCTATCATACAAAGCAAATTAAAAACAGGGGCGATCATACTCTGTTTATAGGAATCGTAAGAAATCCATATGATTGGATTATGGCTCTAAGTATAGCAAAGCACCAAGTACCAAAAGAAAATCATGACATAAAAAACTTTCTTACCAATGAATGGTATTCTGTTTCTACTAATCCAAATGATCGTAATTATGGTTTAGAAAGAATGGATGACAGAGATTTTGACACTGGTTTGCGTTATCAAAACATATTCGCACTTAGAAGTAAAAAACTTCGCTATTTATATGAAACAATGCCAGCTATAGCAAAAAACTATGAATTAATCAAATACGAGGAATTGTGTAAAAATCCATTGTCGATATTAGAGTCTTGGTCTGATAAGTATGATTTAGATCTAAATAAGAATTTTCTTCAGCCTATAAAGAAAGATCCATACAAGATTGAACCAGAAATTAAAAAGATTATAGATGAAAATATTGACTGGGATATCGAGCATAGAGTAGGATACGATTATAGGTAGTATTAGGATGACTTAATGAATAAGACGCTGTATATTGTACATCAAAACAAAACACCCAGATTTTTTCATTGTATTCATTTTGCAAAACTGGCTTGCCAAAAAGCCGGATACAAATTAATTGTAATTACAGATGAAGAATGTGTCGAACAATTAAGTCCACTTGGAGTAACAACCGAATTAATATCCGAATATGGAAAATACACTATAAAACATAATTACATACATGATTCGATGCATCCAGAATGGTATGAGCTTATTTCTATTAATAGGTGGTTGATTATATATGAATCAATGTTGAAGAATGATCTATCTGAATGTATGACAATAGATTCTGATGTTTTAATACTTAGTGAAAATTACTTTTCAATATTTGATTCCAATAATTTTGATTTTATATCGCCAAGACATAATCAATCATTAATATCTCCCGGAACAACAAAGCTTAATTTAAAATCATTAAAAATATTCAAACGAACTGTAGATAAGTTTTATGAATCTGAACGTTTAAATCGAATATATTCTGATAAAATTAAAATTAAATCAAATAATAAACACATTTCGGATATGAATATCTGGGGCGATATTTTTTCTAATAATATTATCCCAATACAGCACGATCTTAAAAGTCGCGCTTTTGAAAAAACAATACAATTGCATACTTCATTAGTCAAACATTCTCCTGTTGAGATTAAATATAATCACAATCATTGGACATATAACAATACAGATATAGAGGTTCTGTACATTCATTGTGCCGGGCCTCTAAAGCGTCATATAAGAACAATTGCAGATTTTATCAATTCTAAACAAAATTTTAGAATAGAACAGCAAGGATTAACGCCCAAAGACCATAAAAACTTTATTGTCAAAATATTATAATGAAAATTTTAACCACAATAATATCTCATAGTAAAAACAATAGGATACATTCATTTTTAGAAACTTGGATGAAAGATATAACACATCCTCACGATTATTTAATTATTGGTGACGAAAAACTATCTCAAAGAATATCTGATAAATGTATTTTTTTTAACGACTGCTATCCAGAAAACAGAAAAGTTTTGTCACTTAAAATTTACAGAACAATAGAGTATATCCTAAAGAATTATGATTTTGATTTCTGGCATAAATGTGATGACGATGTGGTTGTTAATTACAAAAAACTTATCTCATATTTAAAAAAATACGAATCGTCAGAAGATATTTACATAGGACATCGAACATTCAATAGAACACATAGATATTACGCTGCTGGTTTTAATTATATTGTTTCTAGAAATTTGTTGCAAAAAATATTTGAAATACTGAATAAAAACCCACCGAACGAAACAACCAACCCTCACGAAGACTGGGTAGTTGGTGACGCAATAAAAGAGTGTAATGTCAATTTAATACATGATGATAATTTTGTATGCCCGCAAACAAATATTAGTCCAGCAATGCAGTTTGAGTATATTACCAAGAATCCCAATTTAATTGCGGCAACCATCCATAAAGAATCCAGTGTCTATATGCCTAAAATATATCACATATTCCAAGAATCTGAAGTATGAATTCTAGAGCGTGTTCGATTAAAGAATCTCGCTTGACAAGCCGATACTAGTAGTGTAGAATGGAACGTATCACAGAAATCAACTCTTTTGGAGACTACTATGGCTACTTTGGAAAAGACCGAAAAGAAAACTACCTACTGCCGGAATCGTGCTGATGAATTCTTTAGAACATTTCCTACACAAAAAATTCAAGACTATAAGGAGTACTGGGAAAGTGTACGACCACAGAATCACGGCGATATTTTTAGGCGTTATCTGTTTGCATATTGCAGCGTTCATACTAGTTGGAAGGGGAATTGCTACGGCTACAATGCCATTAAGAACTACGAAGAATGGATCAACAACAAAGAAACTTTGCGAGAAAAACTCGCAGGATCAGGCGTAGGGCTTCATAATAATCGCACCAAATATATCTGGGACTTTGCTACTCAGTTTTGGGCTAATCCAAAAGACTTTTATCTGACCACCAAGAAGTATCACGTTAAGAAGCGTGACGAAATCGTAAACAAGATTACTGGTCTTGGTATGGCAAAAGTTAGTTTTGCTCTAGAGATGATTCATCCTAATGAGGCCCGTGTACTTTGTGGCGACGTTCACCAACTGAGACTTTACAATATGGAACATCTTACCTATAATAAGAGCAAGCAAGGTATTGAAAAGTATAAGCGAATGGAGCAGCATTGGAGCGTTAATTGTGGCAAACTAAAGGTTCCATCATATATTGCTCGTTGTGTATACTGGGATGCTTTGCAAGATAAAGAAGATTCTCGTTACTGGTCATATGTACTGGAGGCTTAAATGAGTCAAAACGGAAAAGGCGATAAACAAAGGCCGGTCGATCTTAAAAAGTATGCCGAAAACTATGAGAAGATATTTAGAAAGAAGAAAACGACCAAATGAACGAATTAATGGAAGTTCTTTCAGTATGGTGGATTAAGGTATTAATAGATATGATTATTTTATACTCTTTTATTTATGTGTCGAGGGATAAGAATGATTAACGAACTATCTTTATTTATGCAACTAGAGTGCGTCTATGCTCTTATGGGCTTCAAAAAAACAGAAATTGATTCTATTCTTAATATAACTATCTAGAATGCTCTAATGGTGTATATAAAATACGATATATTTAAATCGTATTAAACACATTCTTGGGGGTTGCTATGAATAAATTACAGAAAAGTAAGAATAGAATGCTTTTCGGTGTTTGTGGAGGTTTGGCTGAGTACTTAGGAATTGATACTTCTTTTGTGAGAATAGGTTTCGTAATCGGAACTTTCGCTACTGGTACTTTATTATTATGGTTATATCTTTTAATGGCGATAATTCTACCTAAGCAAGAATAATTCTATATAAAAGGAGATGCAAAATGTTAAATAGAAATGTCTTGTATCTCCTTCTTATTTTACTGCTACTAGCAATCGCAAGGAATAATGCTGGATGTCAAGACAACAATATTGATAATAAGCCTTCTGTGCCAAATGTTATTGAAGTAATTCCTGAAAAAAAGGTTGTCAAGCCAGATCTTAAAGAGAACATTATACTCGACGACTATGATAAAGCAATCAGTCTGGCTGAAGAATATGAAAGAAAAATTTTAATAGTATTCGGTGCTGAGTGGTGTCCATACTGCGAAATTCTAAAAAAAGACATACCGAAAATAAAACAATTACAGAAATACATTATCTGCTTAATTGATACAGATAATAAGAAGGCGAATCAAGGCACAATCAATAAATACAGGCCCAAAAATCTACCAACATCCATATTAGTAAATAAGGAAAAGGAAATAGGTAGAAAGATAGGATATAGAAAAAAGGATTATCTGTTATGGTTAGATTCTGTTATGTAGTACTAATTGTGATAGTGCTAAGTGGTTATTGCAAAAGCGATGGCCCTTCTGCGTTGTCGAATATGCTGCCTAGATCAACCCCAATAAATATAGACATATTTACACTACAAGATAAGCAAGGATTAAAGCCAGTATCTATTTATAACAAAGTATTAACTTGTTCAACAAAGCCATTTGGGGATCAGCATGGAAGAAGCACTAATGTGCATGAAACAGTACATGGAATAAATAATGCTCTGAGCAACAGCAGAAGGGGATATCGAGGATTTTATTGCGGTTGTGGTAGGGCTTTATGGTTGCCGGATGTTAGCATTAGTATGATAGATATTATCCCTTTTATACCCAATGTGTTAAAAGAATATAGATATACTCTATATTTTGTTTCTCAAAGAAAATACTGGAATGATGTTGGTTTGTATCCTTTGGATGAATGGAGTGCCTATATTTGTGGTGCTGAATGTGCTGTTGATGATTATAATCAGAGCAAAGATAAAGAAAATTCAGACAGCGTATCTGGAGCATTAGAATTTAGTATTTATTGCACAGCATTAGCAAAAGCAGTTAAAGAAAAAGATAATAAGTATTGGAGTGATAATCCTGAATTCAAGAATACTATACATTTTTTCTTAATAAGATCAGAAAAAGTCTTCTTTGAAGGTAAAGATATTTTCCCATCAGAAAGACAAGAAACATTATTACAAAACTTACAAAAGCATCAAGACTCAAAGCCGATTAGAGATTTTTTAATAGAAGAATTTGATGGAGTATTTATTCGATGACAAACTCTATATGGCACATGCCTAATATGTCTAAGTTAGTAGAATTACACAACCAAGCAAGATCAAAAAATTCTTGGATGTGGTCAATAAATCCGCTGGTGATAAACGAAGAACTGATGAAGTATGCTCAAGATTGGGCAACTACTATGTCTAAAAGAGAAAGTTTAAAACACAGCAATATGAGAGACATATCTAAATTAGGTTTTAAAACAGTTGGTGAAAATATAGCTTATGGACAAAAAAATGAGGAATCGGTTATGAAAACTTGGTTATGGAGTCCCGGTCATAGAGCCAACATTATGAAATCTTCTTTTAGCGAAATAGGTTGTGGATTTTCTTATAGTGATAAAAATATAATTTATTGGTGTGTTTGCTTTGCTAGTAAATAAACTAAAGCTGCGGTGTTGACAAAGACGATGAGATATGGTAGAATTACATTGGAGGACAAAATGAAAAAACAACAGAGAGTTCGTTGCTCAACAAATCAATTTTTAAATGCTGTATATTCAAGTAGGACTTATGAAGAAGTATCCGAAAAGACTGGGCAAAAAATATCTTCAACAATTGCGAGATATTCCAGAATAAAGAAGGATATGTCGGGCCAAAATATTATACTGCCTAAAATTGTTAGAAGAAAACAAAATATAAATTCTGTCAGCATACCAAGAATTAATAAAATCATGAAAAAACTAAAAGAACATCATAGTAATATGTAAATTGAAGAGGAGTGTAGCCCAAAGGCCGAAGTGGTGGAATAGGCAGACACAACAGACTTAAAATCTGTTGCTCATTACGGGCGTATGGGTTCAAGTCCCATCTTCGGCATTGATTTTAATAACTAAACACAAAGGACAGCAAATGGGATACGACGGCAAATTAGTTAATTCACACACCCCAAATCATCATAATACCAAGTCTTATTTTCAGGCTTTTGAGATAGTTACCTGTAGGGAGATTTCAGATTATGAAGGTGGAACTATTATCGAAGAAGTAAAAACAGCGGAAGAATTTCTTAACGCTGACGAGGTAGCAATAGATCAACCTTTCTATAGAGTTTTTGGAATCTATAAACCGGGGTACTATAAAACAAGAAAAGCATTGGGAGATTTTTATAATGTGACTGATGCTTCTACTTTTATTGAAGAAATTACTGGTGTTCCGGTACATATTTATTCATACTGAGAAAACATGAACAAAAATATACTAGTTACTGGTGGTGCGGGATTTATAGGACATCACTTTATTGAATACATATTAAATAACACGGACTATAACCTTATAACGCTTGATCGACTTGATTACAGCGGAAACCTTAATAGGTTGCATGAAGTTACAGATCAATTAAAAGGCAAAGAAAGACTAAGAGTTAAAACGGTATTCCACGACCTAAAAGCAGAACTTAATTCTCAAATAGTTTCTAGTTTAGGTGATATCCATTATATTATTCATATGGCTGCTGGTAGTCATGTGGATAGAAGTATTAGCAACCCTATGGAGTTTGTATTAGATAATGTTGTTGGCACAACTAATATTTTGGATTATGCTAGGAAATGTGATAATCTAGAAAAATTTATTTACTTTTCAACTGACGAAATCTTTGGGCCTGCACCAGAAGGTGTGAAGTATAAAGAAAACGATAGATATAATTCTACCAACCCATATAGTGCAAGCAAGGCCGGTGGTGAAGAATTAGTTGTCGCATATGAAAACACATACGATCTGCCATGCTATATTACTCACACTATGAATGTATTTGGAGAAAGACAGCATCCAGAAAAATATATTCC
>Ga0255761_10004543_pt1 | contig 12283 bp, 13 predicted proteins | sample 071ome_29_FD_179961 | JGI IMG/M metagenome (GOLD analysis project Ga0255761, IMG submission 179961) | Coastal salt marsh microbial communities from the Groves Creek Marsh, Skidaway Island, Georgia - 071407BT metaG (version 2) | ecosystem: Environmental > Aquatic > Marine > Intertidal zone >... | reverse complement strand
GAGTCACGCGAATTTTCTCTCCCGTGTTTAGTCTGTTTTGGAGACTCTTTTGCTCCTTCCCGCTGTTTGGACGAAGCGTCAGAGAAAAAGCATAATAATCTCTCTGCGCGCACAAACTTACTTTAAAACTACTTTTTGTTTGTGCCTCTCTCGCGAGAACAAGAAGAAAAGGACGACGACGATAATGATGATGATGTCGATGACGGCATCGACGTTGTCGTCGCTTTCTGTTTCTTCTTCTCGTTCTTCTTCTTCCTCTTCTTCCTCGTCTTCTTCTTCTCCTTCGAGGATGACGACGACGAGAGGAAGAAGAACGAGAGAAAGATTTTTGACGAAGAAGAACAGAAAGACGAACGACGAACGCGGAGTGGTGTGCTTTTCGTGCGCGGACGACGAGGAGAACGCGTTAAAGACGTTCGCGTCTTCCGACCGAGAGCGACGGGCGAGCTCTTTGTCGTGCTCTTCGTCTTTTTCACGACGAGACGACGAGATTTTGGAAGAAGATACGGAGAAAGGAACGATACAAACGAAAAAGAAGACGCAGACGACGTCTTTCATGGATCGCGTTGAAATGAACGCGCCACTCGCGCTGAGCTCGTTCATGATGTTACCAATGGGTGTCATGATTGCTCCAAACTTTGATTTAGAAGGACCAGGGTCGGTTATTCAAGCGTTATCGGTACTGGCGACTATCATTTTCGTCCACGAGTCTGGTCACTTTCTCGCGGCGAGGACGCAAGGCATACACGTGAACAAATTCGCAGTTGGGTTTGGACCGAACGTGTTTTCTTATCAAGGAAAAGAAGTAGAATATTCTCTGAAAGCGATACCTTTGGGTGGATTTGTCGCGTTTCCGGACGATGACGAGGACTGTCCGTACCCGCCGGATGATCCGGATTTGTTGCGAAACAGACCGGTGAAAGACCGAGTGATTGTCGTTTCGGCGGGGATTATCGCCAATTGCGTGTTTGCGTTTGCTATTTTACTCGCGCAAGCGAACACTATTGGTTTGACGTACGCGAAATACGCGCCAGGAGTAATCGTCAAAGGATTCGTCTCGCCCTCCGCTGCAGAGTCGGCTGGATTCAAAAGAGGAGACATTATTTTGCGCATCGACGGCGAAGAGTTAGAGGCGGATGCGAAAACGGTCAGTCAAGTCGTAAACAAGATCAAAGCGTCGGCGAATAAAGAACTCGACGTCGTCGTCAGTCGAAAAGGTGAAATGGTCAAGTTGAACTTAATTCCAGACGAGACACCGAAGACTTTAGAAGGGAGAGTAGGCACGAGATTAGAAGCAAACTCGGTGTTGTACAAGAAAATGGCAAAAGGTCCCGCAGACTCCATCAAGTTAGCCTCGAAAGAGTTTGGTAGGTTGTTCAATCTCGTCGGCAAATCGCTGACTGGGTTAGTTACCAATTTCAGTCAGTCGAAAGACCAAGTTTCCGGTCCGTTAGCCATCGTCGCCGTCGGTGCGGAGGTTGTCAGGAAAGATATCTCGGGCTTGTTCCAGTTTGGCGCGGTTATAAACATCAACTTAGCCATCGTCAACTTGCTCCCGTTGCCGGCTTTAGATGGTGGATTTTTGTTGCTATTAATCATCGAAGCTATTCGAGGTAAGAAAATGCAGAAGGAGACGGAGCAATCCATCACCGGTGCCGGCGTGCTTTTCTTATTAATTAGCGGCGGAGTTTTAATCACGAGAGATTTGACTGATTTCGCCGTCAAAGCGTTTGGCTTAGATTTATAATACTACTACTGTGTAATAATTAATTTTGATATCAAAACAAATATAAAGCTAACTAATTAGGTATATGGCAAGAATCATTCTTCTCTCTCTCTCTCTCTCTCTTAAATGTACATGTTCGTTTTTCTCTCTTGTCTCATGATTTCTCTAGAGTCTCTCTTGGAAACACCTTCCGCCACCTCTCTTTGTCTTCGAACCGTGTACAACTGCGCAACCTTTTTTCTCAAAATGTCAAAGTGATGTCCCTTAAACGCCTTTCTCGTCGATTGCTTGATTCTCAACTTGTACAACATTTTCTTCGTCGCCGCAACTTCCTCCAAGATTTGTTCGTTGGACATGTTCGCAAACTCAGACGCCTTCGTGTATTTCAAACCCGTAAATTCATCCGCAGCTTCGTCTTTTTTGTCGTCGTCGGCAGCGCGAACCGTAAAGGCAGCGGCGCGTTTCGGTTGTTGGGATTGTCGTCTAAGCGGAGTCGTCGTGCTCAATCGCGCCTGGTTTATGTGTTTTCACAGAGAAGAAGAAGAAGAAGAAGAACGACCGGTGAGTACGCGCGCGTATCGTGAAGAACCGAAACTGATTTTTTCTTTGTCGAGAGAGGAGGTAGACACGGTGTCTCCGAAAAAACGCGGATAAAATTTAGCCGTCACCGCTCCCAAAAACTGCGCTCATCTTCGGTCAACCTCGCGGTCTGGTGGACGGCAAACGAAACGAAAGCGCTCAAATTCGCGAGAAAGAAGATTTTATGTCGGCGTTTTACACGACTCACGCGCGAGAGACCCATCGCATCGAGCGTCAACTCGCCTCTTTCGCGCGTAAAAATCTTCCCATTTTCTCCCCATCCCCTCTTCAGGTTTTCACCCACGTTTTACTCTCCCTCTTCTTTTACGAGGGAGAGAGAGAAAAAATCTCGAAGAAAAAGAAAAATCCAAGACCCGGACACCGAGCGCGCGACAGAAGACGCGAAAGACTTACCGATGAAACCGTCGCGGAAGTGGATAAAGTAAACATATTTGTGGCTAGAACAAAAATGTATCGAGAAGAAGAACACCCGTGTCTTCTGTTGTTTTATGTGTGAAGAATTTGAGAGTTCTTTTAGCGTGCGTGTGTGCGAAAAAAATTGCTCTCTCTCGTGTTTTTTTTTGCTGAAAAAAAGGCACCTCATCTCCCTCTTTTCTCTCTTTGTCGTGGAAGAGAACGAACGAGAGCCTTATCTCGTTATATCTGATTTCTTCTCCTCTCGAGAACCCCCGCACTCGTTTACTCTTCACTTTTTATATCACACACACACACACACATAATAGTAAAAATGTTCTCCTCCGTTGCCAACACCACTCAAGCCTTGCGCGTGACCTCCGCCAAGCCGACGACGTCTTCCAAGAGAGGCGCGTTGCAAGTCGTCGCCAACGCTAAAGTCGACGCGTGCGACAAGAATTCCGTCATCGTTTCCCCGTCCATCTTGTCGGCGAACTTTGCGAAACTCGGCGAGGAAGTCGCTGCGGTGGACAAAGCCGGCGCGGAATGGATCCACATCGACGTCATGGACGGTCGATTTGTGCCGAACATCACCATTGGCCCGTTGGTTGTTGATGCCTTGAGACCGGTCACGGACAAGGTTTTGGATACGCACTTGATGATCGTGGAACCGGAGTTGAGAGTTGCAGACTTTGCGAAGGCGGGTTCTGACATCATCTCCGTTCACGCTGAAGGTGCGAGTACCATTCACTTGCACAGAACTATCGGTCAAATCAAGGACTTGGGTTGCAAAGCGGGCGTCGTGTTGAACCCGGGGACCCCGATTACGTGCTTGGAGTACATCATCGACATCGTCGACTTGATTTTGGTCATGTCCGTCAACCCGGGCTTCGGCGGTCAATCCTTCATTGAATCGCAAGTGCAAAAGATCCAAGAGATCAAGGCTTTGTGCAACAAGCACAACGTCAACCCGTGGATTGAAGTCGACGGGGGCGTCTCTCCGGCCAACGCGTACAAGGTCATCGACGCCGGGGCCAACGCCTTGGTCGCGGGTTCCGCCGTCTTCAACTCTCCGGACTACGCCGCCGCGATTGCGGGGATCAAAGCTTCCAAGAAGCCGTAAGTCTTCATTTATTCGCGTAATGTTATAGATTGTATACTTTTTGTATAACTATTTATATAGGGAAGGAGAAATGGATCGACGCAAACGCTGGTCGTCTTATCTGCAAAGTTACGTTTAGGAGAGAGAGAGAGAGAGAGGGAGAGAGAAAATAGAAAAACTACACTGTAAATTCACAACAAAACTTTACCGGCACTAATAGTACGCCAACAAACGCATCACACACACACACACGCGCGCGCGTCTGCAATAACAACAACAACAACATTAACATCAACATGCCTTCTTCTTCGCATTCTTCGGCATCCAAATGAGAAGAGCGACTTCAACCCTCGCCTTCTTCACAGGCAGACGACGACAACTTTTAACGAACGACAACCGAGTCGTCGTCTTCGACGCCACCAACATCACCAAACGCTTCCTGAACAACTTGCGCGCACTTGCTTTAGCGAACGGTAAAGACGAGGAATTCGACGTCGTCGTCGTCGGAGGCGGTCACGCTGGAACCGAAGCCGCGGCTGCCGCGAACCGTCGAGGCCGTCGAGTCGCGCTGATAACTCCGCAACCGGTGAAATCCATCGGGGAAATGTCGTGCAACCCATCCATCGGTGGTTTAGGCAAAGGTACTTTAGTTCGAGAAATCGACGCGTTGGACGGTTTGATGGCAAAAGCCGCGGATTTATCCGGCATTCAATTTCGAGTGCTAAACTCGAGCAAAGGAAAAGCGGTTCGGGGCGTCCGCGCGCAGATGGATCGGGAGTTGTATAAGAAACACGTGCAAAAGTTAGTGGGCGAGTTGCCGAACGTCACCGTGGTAGACGCGTGCGTGAGCGGGTTGTTGATTGACGAGGGAGGAGAAGAAGAAGAAGAAGAAGAAGAAGAGAGAAAAGATAGCAGTAATAGCACTAGCGCTAGCAGTAATACAAGTAAAACGTGCAAAGGAGTGCGATTGGAAGACGGAACTTCGGTGCTTGCCAAAGCAGTCGTGATAACGACCGGGACGTTTCTGAGAGGCGTCCTTCACTTGGGAGGCGGCGAGAAAGTGTTCAACGCAGGAAGGATATCTTCAAACGTCACGGAACGGGCAGATAATTTAGCCTCGACGGCTTCATCGTCGTTAGCAGATTCGCTGTACGCGTTAAATCTGAGAATGGGAAGATTACGAACCGGGACGCCGCCGAGATTAAGAAAATCTTCCATTGACTTTACGCGGTGCGAAGAGCAAAAAGGAGACGATGTTCCTGAACCGTTTTCGTTTTATAACTTATCGTCATCGTCAACGAAAGCACCTTGGATGCCGTCGCAAGAGCAAGTATCGTGTCACAGCACGAGCACGAACGCAGAGACGGAAAGAATGATCATGTCGCATCCAAATTACGCGGATGAAAATCTTGCGACTGGTCCGCGCTACTGTCCATCGATTGAATCAAAAGTCCGACGATTTCCAAATCGCGACCACGTTGTGTGGCTCGAGCCAGAAGGGTTAACGAGCGATATCATATATCCAGCTGGTATTTCAAATTCACTTCCGAAAGAGACGCAGTTGGACATGCTTCGTTCGATTCCTGGTTTAGAAAACGTCGAAATGCTTCGCCCGGGATACGCGGTTGAATACGATTACGTCGATCCCAGAGAGCTCAGACGAACTTTAGAGGTTCAAAAAGTCAAAGGATTATATCTCGCCGGACAAATCAACGGGACTACTGGATACGAAGAAGCCGCCGCGCAAGGCGTCTTAGCTGGCGCTAACGCCGCCAACCGCGATTCACCGCTCGAATTGTCTCGAGACTCCAGTTACCTCGGCGTCTTAGCGGACGATTTGACTACCCGAGGTGCAACAGAACCGTACAGAATGTTTTCGAGTCGGGTGGAGCGCCGCTTATCGATTCGAAGTGACAACGCGGACATTCGATTGACGAAGATCGGTCGCGAATGTGGACTCGTTTCCGAGGAGCGATATCAATTAGCCACAGAGAGAGAAAATTCGAGCAACAGAGCGATTCGTCTTTTGAAAAATACGAAGGGATTTCGACAACAGGCAAAGCAGTGGATACAGTTGGGGTGCAAGAGATGTCCGGACGCTCGACACGGACGTTTAATTTCTCCAGCAGAAGTCATTCAAAGCGGCGAGGAGATTGGGAAAGTCATAAACGCGCTTTCTCAAATGGTGTCCAACGCGAAAGCAAAGAAAGAGAACGGCGAGATTTACGACGAAGAGAACGAGACTGAAACTGCTTTACGCGAGCTTTTAGACGTGGCCGAAAAAGATGCCTCGGCTTTAGAACTCGCCTCGACGGAATTGTATTACGAAAATTACATCAAACGTCAATCCAAAGACGTCTCTGACATGAAGAAGGACGAAACTTTGATCATTCCAGAAGATATAAACTACGACGAAGTGTTTGGATTATCCGCCGAGGACAAAGAGAAACTCGCGAGCGTTCGACCGGAAACGCTCGGTCACGCCGGTAGAATTCAAGGCGTCTCGCAAAGCGCCATGTTGAGTTTATTGCGTTATTGCCAAAAGAAGGATCGTTACGACGAACGTAAGAAGGAGAAGAAAGTGTACCATAATAGTAATGATAACATTAATAAATAAAAACATCGCGATAATAAATACACATATACGTACGCATTAAAAAAAATCACAGCTGACTAACGAACACGCCATCTACAACGTTCAGCGCCGACAGCGCTTTGTCTCTAGACTCACCGCCTAACCCATTTGATACTTCCTTTCTCACGATATCCAACTCCTTCCTCGCGTTTTCCACCTGATCTTTCGTTAAAACCTTATCTAAAGCTTTCTCCGGCCCGGCGAGCAGTCCCAACTTAGCTTGCGAAACTCCCGCGTACTTCAGCGCCGTTTGCATATCAATCAACCCAGTCTTTGCTCCAACTGGTTTTCCAGCCTCAAATAACATCAACGTCGGAAAACCGCTCACCCCGTACGCTCTCGCGTAATCCGTATACTTATCCACGTTCATTCTTGCGATGGTCGTCTCGTTCCCGTACTTCCTCAGTTCGTTCGGCAACTCGTTCCATATCGGTTCCAACTTTTGGCAAAAAGGGCACCAAGGCGCGTAAAACTCCACGAACACGTTCGGGGTTGGGTTTTCCGCGTCCGCGGAGACGTACTCTTTAAAATTTTCCGGCGTCAACTCGACGACGTTTTGCAACGACGTCTTCGCTCTCGTCGCCGTTTTTGGCACGAAAGACGTCGCGGCTGCTTCCGCCCGAGGAGGAGAAGGTGCCAACACCGTCGTCGCGCTCAAAGCGGCGACCGCCGCTGCTGCTCCAAAAACCGCCGCGCGTCTCGTCGTCGCGGATGACGACGCATCATAATCGTAACATTTATCATTAATCGCGACAGAAGAAGAAGAAACGTTCAAATCGTCGTCTTCCTCGATCGCGCCGAGCCGCTCGCGAGACGACGATGAAGATGAAGATGACGACGACGAGCACGAGGCACCGGAACGCATTCTCTGCCGATGAAGAAGACGACGCGCGGCGTTTTTCGGAGAAGAAGAAGAAGAAGATGCACCATTGCCTCCAGATCCGCCAGGAGCAGCGGTACCAGACGCGACGGCGCGCGTCGTGAAAAAGCAGCGCGTCGAAGACGACAACATGTTTTGTTGTTGAATATACTCGTACGAGTGAAGAATGTATGAATGAGTTCACCTTCTTTTTGCGTGCAAAAAAATGTAGAAAGAGTGAAGTGGGGGGCCGTTGGAAGAAGAAGAAGGCGAGAATGAGGAAACTGGAGAGATTTTCGAGAGATGAGTGAGAGATTTTTTTTGTGTTTTTTTTCCCGCGAAAAAAAAACAAAAAAAAAGGGGGAGCAAAAAACAGGGGAAAAGAAGAAAAAAGGGAAAAGAAGAAATCCTCTCTCTTCTTCTTCGTCACTTTGACGCGCGCGCGCAATTTCAACGTCTGTTTTCATTTACATCGCGCGTTTGTGGGTTAACCTCACACACTCAAATACACGTAACTTTCGTTCTTCCTTCGTTTTGAAGAGGCGAAAGCGCTTGCGTGTGAAAGTTGAAAATCAACACCCACAACACATTCACTTTTTTTTTTTTAATCCATCCAATTGGAGAGAGAGAGAGAGAAGAGGGAAGAGGGGGGGGTTAAAAAAGCGCGATTTATAGAAGTATCCATCACATCGTCCGATACAAAAAAGAAATGGCGACCCAGCGCGCGACTACCGTCGGTAGTTTCACGCGTCGTTCTTCATCATCCATCTCGTATCATCATCGGCGAGGTTTTAAAGCGGATGCGAAGAAGATGATGATGATAAAGACTTACTCTTCTGGGACGATGGGGACGATGATGAATTCGCGACAGGTCAGCAACAGTCATCGCCGTCGCGCGAAACGCGGAACGCTTCTTCCGGTCGCCGCCGCCGCCGCCGCCTCGAGCGGTTCCTCTTCCGATCGAAGAACCGAAGAAGGAAGAAGAGAAGAAGAAGAGGAAAAGAAGGCGGCGACGGCTTCTGAGTTCCAGCTGTCCCCGCTGGAACCGTCCAGCGCGGTCGGGACGCACCTGAGGAAAATCTTAGAGCGCGACCCGAACGCGTTCGAGGAGGCGTTGGACGAGCAGTTGCGAGAGTGGGCTTTGGAAGAAGAAGAAGAAGAAGAGGAGAAAAATCCTACTTTTTCTTCTTCTTCTTCTTCTTCTCAATCGTCCTCCTCGAGCGGTTCATCCGCCCGAAACACCAAAGAAATAAATGGAAGTTTGAGCAGACCGGCTGGGAGCAGTCCGACGACGAAGAAAAACAATCATCCGTCGACGTCGGCGTCTGACTTTGGCGACGCGGAAGAGGAGGAGGAGGAAGACTTCGCCAGCGTGAAAAACGTGTTTTCGGATCGAGCGTTTTCGCAGTTGAGAAAGAAACGGGAAGTAGAGGACGCTTTGTACTTGTGCATTGCGAAGAAGAAAGCGATGAAAGGCGTCGAGCTGACGAATGACTTTGAAAACGTGCGATTGAGACGGTCTGGGTTGGTGAAAAGATGCCAAGTGTTATCGTCGCAGTTTTTACCGCCCGGGTCAGAGGATATTTTGAACAAACATTTGATTGGCGTTTTGAGCAACGTTTCCACGAACGGTGGATTGAATCCCGAGAATTTCGAAAAGTACATTCCAAAAGTCGTGTTGGCGCACGTGTACCAGAGATCGGCGGCGTACGGGTACTTTTTACGACGCGTGGAAAAGAGATATAAGGTCGAGCGGTTGTTTTCCGAGAAGACGACGGCTTTGGTAAAAGAAGAAAAAAATGGAGAAGAAGATAAACACAACAAGAAGAAAACAGAATCGATCGCACCGACGTCTAACAACAACGGTTTGAAGAAAACGCTCAACTTTCGCGCGCGACCTCGATTACGTAAACGTGAAAACGACCTCGCTCACGGTAAAGTTGAAGCCAACAGCAGAAATGACGAATTTTGCATCGTCGATGAAGCCGCCGGAACTCGAACGTGCGTTGAGCCTCAATTGCATTCGTTCAAAGCGTATATCGAGTCATTGGATCCGGAAGTTCGCGCTCGCGCAGCGCGTATTGAATCCACCGAAGCTAGAGGTGCTTTGGAGAGACACGTGGAGGCATTGTTCGGAGCGCAAGCGTCAAACTCAAACGAACTTTCTGAACGCATGCGTGAACTCGAGTTATTGATCACTAAAACGAGCACGAAACGGGCGTTATCGAAAAATGAATACGGTAAAAATCAACAACGAAATGCAAACGACGACAACGACGATGAAGAGGAGGAAACGGATGCTCGATTGCAGACGTCCTATTTTGAGATTGAAACGATGGAAATGACGTTGGACAATTTGAAGCATCTAGTCATCGAAGCGTGCGCGTTTGGTGGTGAATTGGCCGTCGCGGAAGACCGCTTCGATGGTATCGATGGCGGCGTTTTACATCGATAGAAAAGAAAAGAGAGAGAGAGAGAGAGAATATATACACGTCGCATCGCTTTAAAAAAGAATTGTAGTACAAAAGTTGTTCCATTATAATTAATTTTATTATGTGCGTTCAGTTAGAGGGGCAGCTGATGAGACGGATTCTATTTTTTAGCGTCTGCCGAGACTACTCTTTTGTCTCGGTTTCACCTCCGTTTCTGCCACCGAGTGTAAATAGATGTTATTCGGCTGGTTAGCCATTGGATTATCGCCACCTTTACTCCACTCGTAGCTCGCCGCGTAGGCGTAAATCGTCCCGTCTCTGTTGAAATCGCCGCAGGAAATTGGACAACTTATTTTTTGCATCGCCTTCAACCTTTGCTTGGAATCTTTATCCCAAAAGTTGTAATTCCCGTCCGCACCGGCGGTAACAAACGTCCCAAACGTCGGGTGGAACGAAATAGAGTTCACCGCGTATATGTCGTTCTGTTCTCGATGACATTTAAACGTAAAATTCGACGATTTCATGTTATCCTCCACGTGTTGCACCGCTACTCTCCCTTCGATGGACCCGATCAAATACCCGCTCTGGTCGGGAAAAGCCGCAATGCATCTCGTCTGATATTTCAACGGCGAATACAACTGCTTATACGGCTGCGTCGGATTCTGCATGTTATATACCAATATGTGCCTCTCCGCAGTCCCACACACCAATAAATTCTGTTTCACGTCTAAAGCGTAACACCTCTCCGGCAATTGCGCCACGCTCACCGGATTCGGCTGTCTCGTATCCCAATACTTCAACGTCTTATCCCAACTTCCGGTGCACAAAATGTTATGCTGCGGAATCCACGCCATGTGCCTGATCGGTCCATCGTGCTGCGCTACCTGTGTTGTTTGATTCGAACCTAAATCCCACTTCTTTGCCTGGTTATCGCACCCGCCGCTAAACACCGCGCTTCCGTCCGGGCTCCACACCGACGCCATCACCGGCGCCTCGTGAGCCTCCATCGCCGCTTTCGGCAACGCTTGCCCGTTCGGTTGCACGTCGTAACACAAAACCTTGTTATCCCACCCGGTGGCGACCAAGAAATTCCCCGTCGGCGACCACTTTAACGAAGTGATGCCGTCTTGAGGAGAGGACTGCACGAGCATGTCGTTGTTCGGGTTCGTTTGCGGTGCCGTTTGTTGCTGCGTTTGTTGTTGCCCGGCCGATGGACTCGGGGCGCCGAAACCGCCCATCTGCGGCGTTTGCTGCTGCTGCTGCTGCAACCCACCGCCGCCAAAACCGCCGAAACTCATGATGTTGGTCTCTTTCGCGTATCTCTAAAATCAAATCGAATTCAATCGATTCGCAACAAAACTTCTTTTTTTCCCTCTTTGCTATATATGACTGTTTGTGTTAATTTCCGACGAAAACCCAAACCACAAGAACCTACTTTATCTAAATTATATTATTATATGGTACACGTCAGCGCTCTTTCTTTCTGTGTGTGTGTGTGTGCGTATATTTGTGTGCTCTTCACTCGCAAAAACCGCAAAAGCTGCTCGCTCGCTATTTTGAGGATCTGCTGCGCTGCTCTTTCATTTTTTTTTTTTTGAACTCTCGACGAACAGGAAAAGCAAAAAAAGGAAGAGAGCTCTTCTTCTCGTCGAGGGGGAAGGAAGCCCATACGGTATGGTACAGTGGAAGGCAGAGAGGAGTGGCCTCTTCCCAAAGTCTCCTTATGTTATGGGAAAACACACAAAAAAACACAAAAACTAGGAATTACAACTTTCTAAAACTTGCCACACAGAATGTAGCGGGTGATATGTTGGTTTCAAAAAGCGGTTTCGAGCCCCGCGGAACGGAGTCGCGACGGTCCACCACGCCGTCTCACAGAAACATGAGACTTCGCCTCAGCGGTACTGAGACTTTGAAACGGGTTTTAGTAGTGCCGCCGACTAAAATACGCATATGGACTTAAACACACATGGTATTTTATTTTTTTCAATGTACTTCACCTATCAAAGTTTCTTCGATCGATCTCATGAGAGCCGAGTGTCATGATAGGCTGAGCATCGCAAATGGATGCTCGAGAGACGTTGTGTCGTCAGATGTTTCTTCAATCCAAAAAAAAAGGAGAGAACTCTCGATTTTAATCGATACAAAACTCCCCCAGGCACCTATGCCAAAAATGCTCTTTCCTCCATGTGTCGTCGTTGACTTCTTCTTCGATGAAGAAGAGAGAAGATATGCAATAACACGACGACAAAGAAAAGAACACAAAAAAGGAGAGAAACTCGCCCGCGCAAGTCAAAACTCTCCGTACTCGAACCCCCTTTGTCCGTTCTTTCCCAGCTCTTTTCATTCATTCATCTTTTGCCAGCGGGAGGAGAGATACAAAAACGCTCGATTTGTATCTATAAAACAGAAAGAAAGCAAACGATGAAGAAAAGAGCTCCCACCCTTCCACCCACTATCATCGATAGACCTATCATCGATAGAGGTCTATCGATGATAGCAATGCGTGTGACTTTCTCGCGCGCGTGCGCGCGCG
>Ga0255761_10004529_pt1 | contig 12308 bp, 11 predicted proteins | sample 071ome_29_FD_179961 | JGI IMG/M metagenome (GOLD analysis project Ga0255761, IMG submission 179961) | Coastal salt marsh microbial communities from the Groves Creek Marsh, Skidaway Island, Georgia - 071407BT metaG (version 2) | ecosystem: Environmental > Aquatic > Marine > Intertidal zone >... | reverse complement strand
ACCATCCATAATTAATTGCAAAAAACTATGTTGATCATCAGGGCCAATTAACGAAATTGGAGTTAATCCTTGACGAGTACCATTGATATTCTTCTTGCCAAGAGATTCTGCCCAAAGTTGTACAAACCATCTATTAAAATCCCTAAAAACTGATGAATAAGAAAAGATGATATTTACAGCAAATCGACTTTTATTTTCTACAAGAAATCTAGCTTTGTTAATTATTAAATCGTAGTATTCTCCTTGATTGAAAAAGTCTTCATGAACGATTCTACAACCATTTAAAAGCTTTTGGATATCTACTCCAATTATCGCTAGAGGAATTAGCCCTACAGGACTGAATACCGAAAATCTTCCTCCAATATTCTCTGGAATTAAAAATTTCTCCAGATTATTCTCTGATGCAAATTCCCAGAGTGGGGTATTTTTACCGGCAATTACAGAGCAGTTATCTTTTGAAATCTTAATCTTGGTATCAAGATATTTGAGAATACTTACCGGTTCAATAGTGCTACCCGACTTTGAGATCACAATAAATTGAGAATTATTTAAGTCCCCGAGATTTAGGAGATAATTTAACCTCAATGGATCAATAGTATCTAGAAAAAATATCTTTTTGTTAAAATTATTCGTAGTTCTTAAGAATGTATAAATTGCTTTTGTACCAAGACTTGATCCACCAATACCAACTACATAGATATAGTCTTTTGAAACTTTCTTGGCATAGGATTCGATAGAACTAATATCTTGCTCATGAAGAGAATAATATCCAACAGCCTCTAATTCTTCTTTTAGATTTTTAAGAATCTCTTTATTGGACTTGATTTCATAAAAATTTCGTTCGTATTTCATGGACTGAACACTATATCTAATAACTTTTGAAGTATGATACACACTGTCATTACAAGTATAATTGTATTATGGTTTATACTAAAACTAGTTTTAATAAAAAAACAATCCTTATTACGGGAGGAGCTGGATTTATTGGAAGCAATCTGGCATTTTATTTCCAAGAGAACTACCCTGATTCCAAAATTATAGTTTTTGACTGTTTCAGAAGTGAAGCAACTTTTTCAAATGGCAATTTACAAAGCTTTGGGCATTATAAAAATTTGATTGGATTTACTGGTGATATTATCTGTGGAAATATCAATAATCCAACTGATCTTGAAATGCTTAATGATATTAAATTTGATTATATTTTTCATCAGGCTGCCATTTCAGACACAAGAGTCTATGATCAAGAGATAGTAATGAAAACCAATGTTAATTCATTTTATTGGTTTTTAGAAAAAACGAAAAAAGATAATGCAACTCTTATCTATGCTAGTTCTGCTGCTACATATGGAAGTATGCCTTCACCTCAAAAAATTGGGTTTGAAAATCCTGAAAATCCTTATGGTTACAGTAAGTATGCCATGGATCAAATTGCAGCAGAATTCTCAAATAAAAATCCAAATATTAAAATTATTGGGCTCAAATTCTTTAATGTTTATGGTCCCAGAGAGTATTTCAAGAATAAAACATCTTCAATGGTTATTCAACTTGGCCATCAAATTCTCAATGGGCAGGCACCTCGACTTTTTGAGGGGTCTGATAAGATTCTCAGAGACTTTATTTTTATCGATGATGTTATACAAGCAAATATCAAAGCTTGTGAATCGAAAAATAATGGCGTTTACAATGTTGGCACAGGTAAACCTAGAAGCTTCCAAGATATAGCTGATATACTCCAAAATGAACTTGGATGTGATTATGGCACGGAGTATTTTCCTAATCCTTTCAATGGTTATCAAATGCACACTCAAGCTGACATTACTTTGTCTGAAGAAAATTTTAACTTCGAACCCGCCTTCAGTCTTGAGAAAGGAATTAATCAATACATTCCAAGTATTAAAGATATGTTTAACATGCCTTTAGATTGATGCTTAATTCTATTCAAAAAGCTCAGCCAAATATACTTGTCATCGGAGATTTAATGATTGATAAATATCTCTGGGGTGATTGCACACGTGTTTCCCCTGAGGCGCCTGTTCAAATTATCAATGTAAATAGAGAAACGAAGGTGCTGGGTGGTGCTGGAAACGTTGCTCATAATCTTGTGACACTTGGATCTAATGTTGAGGTTTTAAGTGTTATTGGCGGATGCGAAATTTCTAAAGAATTAAAAAACCTTTTCAAAAAAATTAATCTTGGAACAGATTATCTAATTGAGCAAAAAGATCGTGTTACTTCAAAGAAGACGAGGATCATATCATCTCAACAACAAGTTATTAGATACGACATTGAAAGTGATGAGGATATTAGTAAAGTTTCCGAAAAGAGATTAACAGATATATTTAAATCTATTATTGGTAAATTTGAATTGGTTATTCTCTCTGATTATGGAAAAGGCGTCATAACAAATTATGTTGCTCAAGAAGTTATTAATGTGGCTAAATCTTATGGTATTAAAGTCATAGTTGACCCAAAGGGTTTTGATTATTCTAAATATACTTCTGCTTATCTCTTAACTCCGAATAAGAAAGAGGCTTCTGAGGCAACTGGTATAAATATTTCAGATAAGAAATCTCTTAAAGCTGCCTTAATTCATTTAAAGGATTTTTGTAAACTAGATACTTCCCTTATTACTCTAAGTGAAGATGGTATCGCCATATTTGATGACCAATTTAGATCTCATCCAACAGTTGCCAGAGAAGTGTTTGATGTCACTGGAGCCGGTGATACAGTAATTGCGGCTCTTGGTTATGCTTTAGCTGCGAAGGAGGACATTGACTCAGCAGTAGTTCTTGCCAACTTGGCAGCAGGGGTCGTCGTTGGAAAAATTGGCTCTGCAACAACATCATTTAAAGAAATCATTGAGTATGAATCCTTGCTCAATAATTCTGATTGTGAAGAGAATGTATTGTCATCAGAAAAATTCACTCAAATTTTAAAAAATTTGAGAAAGTCTGAGAAAAAAATTGTATTCACTAATGGTTGTTTTGACATTCTTCATATGGGCCATGTCAAATATTTAGAAAAAGCTAAGAAACTTGGAGATATTTTGGTTGTAGGTGTTAATTCAGATGATTCCGTCAAGAGATTAAAAGGTAAGAATAGGCCTATCAACCCTCTTAATGATAGGTGCTGCGTCATTGCTTCACTTAAATCAGTCGATTTTGTTATTCCTTTCGAGGAAGATACGCCAATTAATTTAATTACCGCGATTGTCCCAGATATACTTGTTAAAGGTGGTGACTACAAGGACAAAAATGTGGTCGGTGAAGAAATTGCTAAAGAACTTGTTTTAATCGATTTTATAGAGGGACGAAGTACTTCTAATACCATTACAAAAATTCAAATAAATGATAGAAATAATTAAAAGCGAACTCAATCTTCATAATGAAGTCCTCTCTAAAATGGAGAAACTTTCGAGCCCAATTGAATCAATTGCAAAATTGATAATAGATTCTCTTAAATCAAATGGGAAGATTATTTTATTTGGTAATGGTGGTTCAGCTGCTGATGCTCAACATATTGCAGCTGAACTTGTTGGCAGATATAAAACTAATAGAAAGGGCTTGGCTGCGATAGCCTTAACTACTGATACTTCTGCTCTAACAGCAATAAGTAATGATTTTGGATATGAGAACGTTTTTAAAAGACAACTTGAAGCACTTTTGAATAAAAATGATCTAGTTATAGGGATCAGCACCTCTGGTAACAGCCCAAGCGTTATTAGCGCCCTTGAATATGCAAAAAGCCTTCATGCGAAAGTAATTGGCTTCTCAGGTGCTCAAGGTGGGAAGATGAATGATATTTGCGATATTAATCTTGTAATTCCCTCAAATGACACACCTAGAATCCAAGAGATGCACATATTTGTTGGTCATACAATTTGTCATTTGATTGATATTAGTTTCTCAGATTAATTTTAAAGCTGAGTTAATTACCTCATTACTGGAAATTTTATTCATACAGTCATGATGTCCTAATGGGCAAACCCTCTTCATACATGGCTGACAAGAGAGTTCTTTTTTTACAATATTGGATTTTTCATTCATCCATTGAGATGTTTCATTGGTCTTTGTAGGTCCAAATATTGAAACTGTAGGAATTTGAAATGCAGCAGCAATATGCATTGGTCCAGAATCTCCAGTTATAAAAAGATCCAATGAAGATATATAGCCCATCAAATCTTTGATAGTTGTTTTTCCAGTAAGATTAGTGAAATTATTACAGTTTTTATTTCTTAGTTCCTGTGAAATTTTGTTTGAAAGGTCTACTTCATCTGGTCCTCCAAAAATAATGATATCAAATTTACCTGAAAGAGAAACTGCAACCTCAACAAATTTCTCGAAGGGCCAGCACTTTGCAGACCCGTAGGATGCCCCGGGATTAAGGCCCAGACGAGGCATCTTGCTAGAGTACTGATGAAAACTTTTAAAAAGTCTTAATTTCTTGGCTTTGAAATCAACACCTATGGATTCTTTAATAAATTGGTTATATTTTTCAACTTGATGTCCAGAAGTAAACTTATTTTTATTGTATTGATATTTGATCTTAGTTTTTAGCAGTAACTTCAATAACTTAGTTCTTATGGAGCTTCTGAAAGAAATAAAAAGATCTATAGATTTGATTGAACTTATTGTAGAGATAAGATTAATTAGTTTTCTATCTAAAATATAAGTTTCTTTACATTTCGGGTGAGATTTCATTAGCTCAATAGAAACTTGTGAGCCAATGAAAACTAATTCACAATCATTAAATTTCCTAACTATATTTTCTATGGCAGGAGTTGACATAACACAGTCACCTAACCATGTTGGTAGCTCGATTAATATTCTCATTACTTGACTTTTTTATAATGCTTCTTGCTTAACTCAAGGTTAAATAACCTTTCAAACTTTAACATTATCCTGTGCTTCTTTTGCTTCTTTGTTAGTTTATAGCTCGGATCAGAAACGAAAACACCTTTTTCATTTGGAAGCCAAGAACGAATAATTTTTGGATGGCTGCCTTCAAATTTACAAATGATATTCTGATCCATCTTAGAATAGTCAATCTTTTTATAATTACTATTCCAATATTTCTGAACTTTTTTGCTTTTTAAGTTCATTTCTTCTTCAGATCTAACCCAACCGTAATGATAACATTTTGCATCTAACAACTTAGCTTTAGGGTATCTACCCTTTTTATTTGAATCCAAAACTAGCCAGAAAAGTCCATCTGGAGCATAGGTTCTTAACGATGCTTTAATAATTCTTGCTTCTGATCGATACCATCCTGGAGAGTTAAGATAACTATTTGAGTTACCATAAAAATGAATAAAATTTAAGGCTAGAGCTTCTACTTTCTCATCATCTTCGTATATTTTCATTTGTTGAAGAATATAGTCCAAATCATTTTCATGATATATCTCATCACCTTCAACATAAAATAACCAGTCTCCAGTGCAATTATATTGAGCAATCATTTTTTGCTGACCATAAACAAAACCTTTATTGGTCATACAATCACTCCAGTGCGATTCAATGATTCTAATCTTTGGCTCTTTTAATGATTTAATAACTTCTAATGTATTGTCTTCACTTTTTCCAACATTTATAACAAATTCATCAACGATTGGCAGTACTGATTTGATCGACTCAATAAATGGATAACCCAAAATTTCACCGTTTTTTATAAATGTAAAAGCACTTACTCTCATAATATTTATTTACCTAGAATACTAATTATCTCTTCGAAAAATCTTACTATTTCACTAATTTTAAACCCATTCAATGAATCTGACTCTTCTGAAAAAACCGTTCTAGAGATTGAAGATTGAGGCATAAACAGCTTAAAACTATCAAGATTATTCTCGTGAATCGAAATTACTGGAATATTGAATGCTGAAGCAATATGCACAACTGATGTGTCTGGCGTAATAATTAAATTCATTTTCATAACTAGTGCACTAAGATCAATTAGTGAAAATGTTGGATATGATAAAGAAACATTTGTTAATTTAGATATCTTAATTTTTTTATTCAATTGATCTCTTTTTTTAGGATGACAAAATAAAATAACTTTTGCATTAGGCAAAATTTTTCTTATATGATCAGCAAGCTCTTCAAAATCTGAAAAAGAGATTCTTTTTCCCTTGACTGCGCCCTCTAGATTGAATCCAACATAAAATTCACTATTAATCTCTTTAATAAATTGCTCTGACTTATATTTTGATGCTTCATTCAAAAAAATTTCATAGTTTCTATCTGTAACTTTTCCTGTTAATGATTTAATTGTTCTCAGCCAAACATCTCTGGCATGTTCATCGTGTTTCTTATTGGAGTATTGATCATAGAGCTTTAATTCTTCACCAGACACTCCATATCTTCCATCTTTTCTTACTGAAAAAATTCTTTTGGGGTTGATGATCTTTAATCTAAATATTGCATGGGGAACTACAGAGTGGTCAAATTCGATGGCGATATCAATCTTTAGTCTTCTTAGTTTTAATAATGTTGGAATATCTTTAAAAAATGAGTACTTGTGATTAAGAAAAATTCTGTCAATATGTGGATTAAATTTTATTATTTCACTATTAGTCTTACTGGCTAAAACATATATCTTTGTATTTGGATAGGCTTTTTTAAATTCTCGGAAGACTGGAGTAGTTATGATCATATCTCCAATTCTGTCATACCTCAAAAAGAGGATATTTTTTGGAGTGTTAATGATCTTACTAACTTTCTTTTGAGTCATCCATCGAAGAATTGATGCTTTGATGGTTTGTTTAATATTATTTTTTGAGCTCATTAGCGCCTGATTTACACCAAGTTAATTTCTTATCGATAGTATTTTTCAAAATTAGGTCATTTTTTCTAAGTGACTTTCGATTTTCTAAGCCATGCCACAAATGATATTGAATAGCACCAAATCTTAAATTTTTTCTTCTGATCCCTGTATTCATCAATCTAGCACAAAACTCACTATCCTCCCTGCCCCAGCCTTGAATTTCATTATTAAAACCATTTATACTAAAGAAGTCATTTAAGAAAAAACTCATATTACAAGTCTTTATTCCTGATAGTGAATTTTTTCTACCTGAGAAAATTTTCGATAAAAGTGGACTACGGATTGAGTTTTTTCTATTCAGTAATTCTTTTTGGAAAAAATTAATATCTACTTTACTTCCATTAAGTATTTCTTGGGTTAAATTTTGGGATAACAGGGCTCTTGTTCCCTGAATAAAAAAACCTTTTTTTGAATTCTTAATATGATCATTAATAAAATTTTCATCAAGGATCATATCTCCATCGATGAGAATAATATATTCACCTGAAGCTTTTATAATTGCTTTGTTTCTTGATCTTGATGCTCTAAAGCCTATATCCTCTTGCCAACTGTGAATTAAGTTCAATCTTGTCTCTTCTGTATATTTCTCAATTAACTCCTTTGTTCCATTTGAACTTCCATCATCAGCTATAATCACTTCAAAAGGAAGTCTTGTTTGCCTATTGACGCTTTTAAGAACCTCATACAAAGCATCAGGTCTGTTGTAAGTAGTAATGACTAGACTTACCTTCATAGATTTTTTTTGAGATTTATATATATTCATAATGAAACCTAAAATTTCTGTTTATATTATCGCTTATAACGAAGTTGAAAAAATTAAGCAATGTATAAATAGTGTCTTATGGGCTGATGAAATTATTCTAGCTGACTCTAATAGTTCTGATGGCACTACTGAGTTAGCTGAAAAAATGGGTGCAAAGGTTTTTCACATAGAATTCAATGGCTATGGAAGACTCAGAAATGAAGCTATTTTGCATTGCAAAAATGAGTGGATCTTAAGTATCGATGCTGATGAAAGGTGCACTATTGAAACAAAAGACGAAATTCTCCAAACTTTATCAAATCCCAAATTTGATATTTATAAAATTCCCAGAAAGAATTATTTCATGGGTAAATGGATTAAACATTCTGGCTGGTATCCGAATTATAGACAACCTCAGTTATTTAGAAAAGGTTCAATGGAATATGATTTAAAACCTGTGCATGAAGGCTTTATTAACAAATCTGGCAAAGAAATTGGTAAGCTTAAAAATCCTATATGGCAGATCCCTTTTAAAAATTTTGATGAAGTGATTCATAAAGCTAATAAATACTCCTCTTTGGGAGTTGAAAAGCTTTTTGATAAGGGTGTAAATTCGAATGTACTTAAAGCTTTTTTTCATGGTTCATGGTCCTTCATTAAGCATTACTTTTTGAAATTAGGCTTCCTTGATGGAGGCGCAGGGTTTGTAATTGCATTCGGAAATTTTGAAGGAACTTTCTACCGCTATATTAAACTTCATGAACGTCAATCTAATTGGCAAGTTCCAGAAGATGAGCCTATTAAATAAATGAAAAATATAATCCCAGTAGTTCTAGCAGGTGGAAGTGGCACAAGATTGTGGCCACTTTCTAGAAAATCACATCCAAAACAGTATATTAAAATTGATCCTAAAAGTAGCTCACTCTTCCAAAATACATTTGAGCGCCTTCCAAACCATCACTCAGACCCTATAGTTATTTGCAATGAATCTCATCGATTCATTGCGGCCGAACAGCTTCGAGAAATTAATATTAAACCTAAGACTATAATTCTAGAATCTGTTGGGAAAAATACCGCTCCTGCAATTGCATTAGCAGCTTTTGAGATACTGACCTATGATCCTGATGCAATCATGTTAGTTCTTGCATCAGATCATGATATAAAAAACAATAAAGAATTTCATAAATCTTTATCAATAGCTACAAAAGGTGCAGAAGAAAATCGCCTAATAACATTTGGAGTGAAACCTTCTAGACCGGATATTAACTATGGATATATTGAAGCAAATAACATTGATGCGGATATTCTTCAGATAAATTCTTTTAAAGAAAAGCCTTCAATTGAAATTGCAGAGAGTTATTTATCAAAAGGGGGTTATTACTGGAATGGTGGTATGTTTTCCTTTAAGGCCAAAGTTTATTTAGAAGAACTAAAAAAGTTTGAACCAGAAATTTATGAGTGCTGTAAGAAAGCTATTACAAGTCCAACTAAAGATCAAGACTTCACTAGATTCGACTATGAAATTTTTAAGAGATGCCCTGAAAAATCTATTGATTATGGCATTATGGAAAAAACTAATAATGGTGGTATGGTTGCTCTCGATGCGGAATGGAGCGATTTAGGGACTTGGGAATCAATATGGCATACAACTTTTAAGAATAAATCTGGCAATGTTGAGTATGGTGACATTGTTTCAATAAATTCAAAAAACTCATTGATTTATAGTCCTTACCAACTTACTTCAGTTATTGGCGTTGAAGATTTGTCTATTGTAAACACTCCAGATGCACTCCTAATTTCCAAAAGAGATGAGGTCAAAAACATTAGCCACCTTTTAACTCAGCTCAAAACTCTTAATAGAAAAGAACTCACTGACAATAATCTCGTTTTTCGCCCTTGGGGATACTTCAACTCCGTGCTTCAAAATGATAATTATCAAATTAAAATCATCTCACTTAATCCAGGTGCAGAAATTTCATTGCAAAAGCATGAACATCGTTCTGAGCACTGGATAGTTATTTCTGGAATTGCCACAGTAACACTGGGAGAGAAGGTTTTCGAATTACGGGTAAATGAATCTACTTTTATCCCTAAAGGAGAAATTCATAGATTATCAAATCATAAGAGTGATGAACTAAAAATAATAGAAATTCAAACCGGAGATTATCTCGGAGAAGATGATATTATTAGGTTTGATGATATTTATAAGCGACCTTAAAAGCGCAATCAAAATTTCTTATGATTGCATCAACGGAAATATTGTTTACATCATCTTGATCAAATTCTGGGAATGCAACTACGCTTTGTGTTAATTGCATTTTAGGTTCTAATCTAGCAAATAAAGGGACTAGTACCTTCTGGAAACAGTTAGCTGCATGCATTAATCCTCCATCGCAACCTATAAATATATCACTTTTGCTAATAATCTTTGCAGTCTCTTTAAAACTGTATCTTCCTACGCAATCTAGCACTCGACCTTCAGGAAATTTTGACAAAATAGACCTTGCATAATCTTTGCCATTTTCAGAGCCAACTAATACAATTTTAATCTTCTTGTGCTTTTTATTAATTATTGCAACCACTTCTGACCAATTCTCATAAGTTCTATATTTCCATTCGCCGCCAACCGCGATAGTTATGAATTTATTCGGTAATTTTAGAGATTTAACTTTATTAATACTCATGGATGGAAGGGCAATCTTTTCAATTTCTAATGAGGGTGTTTTTCGTCCAGATAAATTATTCATACGATGAAAACTAAAGAGCACACGATTAACCTCCGGCCCATTAAAAAATCCAAACATAGACACAAAATCAGTATCGGGAAAAAGTTTATTTTTAAGCTCAATAGTTCTAGTGCTGTAGGAGTCAAGAATAATTAGGTCGTAAAATTTCCCTTTAAGATCTTGTATTTCATAAAAAGTATGCCTGAATATTGCATCACTCTCGTATATAAATGCATTTTTCTTGTCTGTAAGCAAATCTACATCTTTGGATGCTATAAGAACTCGAGAAGATAAGTCCATAAGACTATCTCCAAGACTTGGGGCTGACTTATTAATCCATAATATTTTTTTATGAGAGTCTAAGATTTCATCTCTTTCGTTAAAAAATTCTTTTTTAAAAATCATGTAAACATATCTTTTTATATATTTAATGATTCTTAAAGGGTTTTTTATTTGAGGCTGATAAGCTTTGATATAAAAAGGTATATCTTCTTTGAAAGGAAGGGTAAAGGTCTCCTTATATCTTCTGATCATTAACAAAATTTTGTATCTCTAGGTATATATGTTCTGGTTCTATATGATTTAAACACAAACTTTCATCATGTTGATCATTACAACCTGCCTTACCACAGGCTACACAAGGAAGATCTGCCTGAAAAACCGTTATATTGTCATATTTATTAATATAATTGTCTTCTCTAGCGCCTAACATTGAAATATTTGACCATGGTGACCACATCTTTAAGTTTGTTGGCCCATAAATTGCAAACACTCTTTTATTTTGAGAGGCTGCAATATGCATATTTAAAGTATCCATGCCTATATATCCCATTGATAAATAACTTAGCGCTATATATTCTTCGATTGACGTTTCTCCAATTAAGTTTATGATATTTTCTCCAGTTGGTATTGAATCTTTAATATTAATATCAATCTCGGAAGTTCCTCCTGTGACAATTATTGGGATATTGGTCTTTTCTAATAAACTTAGTAATTGATTTCTACGATTTAGTGGAAAAATTTTGTAACTATATTGTGCCGATGGATGAAATATCAAAAAATTCTCTACATGCAGATTCTTTAGCTTATTAGAAACATTAAGTAAAGATTTACTAGATACTGGAATTTCAAGAACCTTTTTCTCATAGTTTATTCCAAGATAATCAAGGGGCTTTAAGTTGTTTTCAATAATATGTTTATTTGAATCAAAGTAATAGTAATAGGATAAAAATAACTTCTTCCACCAAGATTTAGAGCTATCTTTTTCAATAGCACTAATTGATTTTCTTGCTGCAAGTATTGAATATAAAACACTTCTGTCACTTGCAGTTAGGTTAATCGCAATATCGTATTTTCTATAAATTTTTTTAATGATCTCCTTCTCTTGTTTCCATCTATGGGTATCTTTTTTTACATAGCTAAATTTTAATATTTTATTAATACCTGGAAGAAGCTCAGCAATTTGGAGTGTGTCATCATTTATGAGAAGATCAATTCTAGAGTATAGAAAAAACTCTTTTAACTCCTTTAAAAGAGTTCCAGAGAAAAAAACATCCCCATTAGACCTCTGAATTATTACAAGTATTTTTTTCATCAATGGAATCTGAAAACACTATAGCGGAAAAATATATAAATAAAAAAGTTGTAAAGTGCCCTAAGAGATAAGAATCTGAAAAATTTATAATAAGAAATAATACTGGCAGTGCTAATCCAATATCTTTAGCAAAACTTGGTTCCATTTTCCTTGAAATTAAAATCATCTTCAAAAACAAGACTAATAATGAAATAAGACCAATTAAACCAAGTTGTGACAAAAGCAGAATATACATATTATGTGGATTATGTGTAGCAGGCAATTGTGGACTATTGATCTTATTTATTGCACTATATTCATTCTTAAAGTCTCCAGTGCCAACTCCAAATATTAAATCTTTCTTAATGATCTCAAAAGAGTTTTGAGCCATAGCAAGTCTTAAGCCAACTGAAGTGCCTTTTTGAGCATTAAGAGGTTTTTCATT
>Ga0255761_10004520_pt1 | contig 12324 bp, 5 predicted proteins | sample 071ome_29_FD_179961 | JGI IMG/M metagenome (GOLD analysis project Ga0255761, IMG submission 179961) | Coastal salt marsh microbial communities from the Groves Creek Marsh, Skidaway Island, Georgia - 071407BT metaG (version 2) | ecosystem: Environmental > Aquatic > Marine > Intertidal zone > Salt... | reverse complement strand
CGAGAAAGTGCTTTGGATATCGTTTTGGTCCGAGGTCCATTACAATAGCTTATACCCGATAGATTCCAGTAAATTTAGTTGAGAGCGCGCGCGCACGAGAGAGAGAGAGAGAGAGAATTAAATATCCGCTCGATGTAATAGAAATTATTGGCGGTTGTACGTTTAGAATTTTCGCTTTTGAAACTCGCCCATCTTTCGGTGCGCTCCGTCCGTCTCTGAACTCTCTCTCCTATTTATTCCTTCTTTCCTCTTCATTTTCCCTTACAAAAGAGACGCGCGCAAAGTGCACACAAACACACACGAGAGAGAGAGAGATAAAAGCGCGCCAAAACAAAAAATGGATCCTCCTCCTCCTCCTCCTTCCTCTTCTTCTCTTCCCGTGTGCAAATTCTTCCTCGCCGGGTCGTGCACGAAGCACGACTGCAAGTTTCTTCACGACGCGTCGTCGACGTCTTCCTTCTCCAACGTCTGTCCGTTTTACAAGAAAGGAAGAGAGAACAGCTGCTCGTACGGAGATAAGTGCCGGTACGATCATCACGCGCCGACGCCTGCCGCTGCTGCGGTTGGTTCTTCTTCCGTTCCCGCCGTTGTTGGCGGCGCTTCGTCGAGTGCGACGACGACGAATACCGGAAGCGTCGGTGGCGCGATTTTGAGCTTTGCGACGACGATGAACACGAAAGCGCCGAGTTTTATACCAACCGGCGGAGCGGGCGCCGGGTTATATTTGAGCCAGCAGTTGCAAAGGACGAGCTTGGGCGTGCAAGCGGGCGGTGCGGGTGGAGTGAACGCCGGGAGCGCGTGGCAAAACAGTTCGCAGTCGTTGGAGCACTTGCGCCGGGGCGGGACGACGACGACGACGGGGATGGACGAAGCGGAAGAATACGGGGGAGACGGCGCAGACGACTGGGGATACGAGGACGAGTACGGGAACTGGGTGAGCTTCAATACGGGAGAAGGAGAAGATATGGCAGATTTTGTGGCGGCGCAATTGCCGGACGACGACGATTTGTTCTTGGGGATGACGGCGAGTAGCGGCGATTTGCAGGAATATCAGCGGGAAGATCCGCAGCAGCAGCAGCAGCAGCAGCAACAACACGTTGCCGGAGGCGATGGGTACGGGTACTTCGATCAGCAAGGTCAATGGGTCAACATTGAAGATCCGCAAAGTCAGGCCTTTTTAGAGCAACAATATCAGTTACAGCAACAGCAATTACAATTACAACAGCAACAACAACAACATTATCACTTTCAACAACATCAACAACGACAAATTCCCAGGGACGTGAATGCCATGTTCCGGCCTCCAGAAGAAGTGAACTTGTCGGATCATTCGTACGATCAGCAAAGAGCTTTCGACATGCAAATCGAGTGCTCCATTTGTTTAGAAAGAGTTGCTGATGAATCTCGTCCGTTTTCCGCCAGACGGTTTGGTTTGTTGGATAAATGCGACCACAGTTTTTGCTTATCGTGTATTCGCGGATGGCGAGATGGTGGCGTCCAAGGGAAAGAAGCCGGTGCAAACGCGACTGAACAAGCGCGAATGTGTCCTATTTGTCGCGTGAACTCTTTCTTTATCACGCCTAGCGCTCACTTTCCACGCACTCCGGAGGAAAAAGAAGAGATTTTGAAAAACTATTTGAGCAAAATGAAACAAATTCCGTGCAAGCACTATAACAACGGTCGATGTCCGTTTGGGACGAGCTGCTTTTATTCGCACGGATCAGGAGAGAACGATGTTGCGGTGAGGAAAACGACGACGGCGGGGGAAGAATTGCACATTTTAACAACGCCAACTTTGGCAGATTACCTCGACGTTTCGAAGAAGGTAGGAGGAGGAGGGCGATGAAGATCAGCATGTCTCCTTCGACGCGAGCGAGATACTTGTATTAATAGAACATGAAAAACATTTGTACAACAACATACACCAACCACACTATAACAATAAAAATATTCGAGAGCAAAGACAATTCTATATTCGCATTGAGTTTCTTCTTCATGTAGCGTGATGCTTTTATGTATAATAATTAAATAATGATCAAGTTAAGTTCTTTTTAAGGTGTTCATAGTAGGTGACATCTCTCTAAGTTTTAATTATTCCACGTGGTACGCCAAGTTTTGTCCCAGCCACTTCTCGACGGTGGCAACGTCCATTCCTTTTCTCGAGGCGTATTCTTCCACTTGATCCTTCTCAATCTTACCAACGTTAAAGTACTCCGCCGATTTACCGCCAAAGTATAGGCCAGACACAGAGGCCGCCGGTAACATAGCGAAGGACTCCGTCAACTCAACGCCAATCTCTTCCTTACATTTCATCAAATCCCACATCGTGGCCTTCTCGGTGTGATCCGGTTGTGACGGATAACCCGGCGCTGGGCGAATGCCTTGGTACTTGACCTTCAACAGTTCATCAGCGTTGAGGGACTCATCCGGAGCGTACCCCCAGTGATCTTTACGAACTTGCGCGTGGAGTAATTCCGCGAACGCTTCGGCTAAACGATCGGCTAAAGCTTCCGCCATGATGTACGAGTAGTCGTCGTTGTTCTTTTTGAACGATTCCGTCAACTTGTCCAAGCCGATGCCAGCCGTGCAGACAAACATGCCGAGGTAATCCGTAACGTTCGTATCCTTCGGCGCGATGAAGTCAGACAAAGCCATGTACGGTTCTTCAGTGTCTTTTTCAGCTTGCTGACGAATCGTGTGGAACGTGCAGCGCTTGCCGGAAGCGGCGTCCTCGCCGTTGTAAACTTCGATATCGTCACCGACGGCGTTGCACGCATAGAACGCAAGCAAACCGTTCAAAGTCAATTGTTTTTCATTTTGCATTTTATCTAACATCTTGTTCGCCTCGTCGAAGAGCTTTTTCGCTTCCTTTCCGACGTTTTCGTCGTTGAAAATCTTCGGGTAGCCTCTGTTCGGATAGCGGCCTCTGAGTTGCCAAACTTGGAAGAATGGGTTCCAATCAATGTACGGGATCACGTCCGCAATCGGCACGTCTTTCAATGTCTTCGTGCCTAAAAACTTCGGCTTCACTGGTTTGTGCTCGGCGGAGGTGAAATCTGGCAACGTGACTGACTCTCGCGCCTTGACGAGGGGCAAGTACTTTCGATCTTCGAGACCGGCGAAAAATTCCTCTCGCATCTCCTCGTACGTTTCCTTGATGTCTTCCAAAAACTCCGGACGTTTATTCATGTCCATGAGAGTTTGGGCAACCGGGACAGCTCTAGACGCATCGAGAACGTGGACGACACCACCAGAGTATACCGGGGCCATCTTGACCGCGGTGTGCATCTTCGATGTCGTCGCGCCACCGATGAGTAATGGAATCTTCATTCCAGCTTTTTCCATCTCTTTCCCCACCGTCACCATTTCGTCCAAAGACGGAGTGATGAGACCGGATAATCCGAGAATATCGGCGTTATTTTCTTTCACGGCATCGAGGATTGTTTGGCACGGACACATCACACCAATATCTACGACTTTAAAGTTGTTGCATCCCAGGACGACGGCGACAATGTTCTTCCCGATATCGTGTACGTCACCCTTCACCGTTGCAATCAAGAACGTCCCGGCGCTGGAGCTAGAAGTATCACCAGAGGCATCTTTCGCTGCTTGCATGAAAGGAAGCAAGTGACCTACGGATTTCTTCATTACTCTCGCAGATTTGATGACTTGAGGTAAAAACATTTTCCCGGAACCAAACAAATCCCCGACGACGTTCATGCCGTCCATGAGCGGGCCTTCAATGATCTCGAGGCACGAGGCAAATGAACCAGATGTTCGACACTCTTCAGTATCGGCGATGCAGAACTCGTCGATACCATGCACGAGTGCATATTCGAGACGTTTACCGACAGATTCATTTCTCCACGCCTTCCCGTCGTCTTTCTTTTTCGTCGTCGCAGCGGCTTGGCCTTTGCGGCGGAGGTTGCACGGCCCAGATTTCGGGTCTAATGTCGCCGCAAACTGGAGCATTCTCTCCGTCGCGTTCGAGCAACGGTTCAACAAAACATCCTCGATGTACTCCAAAAGCTCCTTGTCAATGTTCTCGTAAACATCTTCTTCGACTTGAGCGGCGTTGACGATACCCATATCCATACCGGCCTTGCACGCGTGGTACAAAAAGGCCGAGTGGAATCCTCTTCGAACGGGCTCATTTCCTCGAAACGAAAACGCCAAGTTTGAAACACCGCCAGAAATCTTACACCCAGGGCACAAACGCTTGATCTCACGCGTAGCGTTGATAAAGTCAACCGCGTAGTTGTTGTGCTCTTCCATACCGGTACCGATGGTGAGAATATTCGGATCAAAGATGATATCTTGCGGGTTGAAACCAACTTCTTCGACGAGTAACTTGTACGCTCGGCAGCAAATGCGAACCTTTTCCGCTTCGGTAGCCGCTTGACCTTCCTCGTCGAATGCCATGACAACCACCGCGGCGCCGTGCGCCTTGACGAGAGCCGCATCCTTCAAGAATTGTTCTTGACCAGCCTTCAAAGAAATAGAGTTCATGATGCATTTACCCTGCGAGCACTTCAAACCAGCCTCGACGACATCGAATTTACTCGAGTCGATCATGAACGGTACCTTGGAAGCATCCGGCTCAGAAACCAATAAGTTCACAAACTTAGTCATCGCGGATTTACCGTCGATCAAACCGTCGTCCATGTTGATGTCAATCACGTGCGCACCGTTTTCAACTTGCTTCAACGCGATCGCCAAAGCTTTCTCGTAGTTACCGTCAACGATAGCCTTCTTGAAGATACTCGAACCAGCGACGTTGCACCTTTCGCCCAAGTTGATGAACGATTTGCGCATGTCCTTCTCGTTCGGCTCGTAGTTGAACGGCAACAAACCGGATAAGCGCATTTGATCCGGAACGTCGTGGCGTTGTCTTGGAGTAGACTTCGCCGCTAGCTCGGCCAAACTTGCAATGTGCTCAGCCGTAGTCCCACAGCAACCACCGATGGCATTCAATAAGTTCTTCTCGAAGAACGTCTCGCAATCCTTGGCCATTTCTGGACCTTTTTGATCGTAGCCACCCATGGCGTTCGGCAAACCGGCGTTCGGGTAAGCAAAGACCCAGCAATCCGCGCATTTAGACAAGTTTTCAATGTACGGAACCATATCTTGAGCGCCAAGCGCGCAATTCAAACCAATGGCGATCGGCTTCGCGTGCGAAACAGAGTTCCAAAACGCCTCGTTCGTTTGGCCGGACAAAGTACGGCCAGAGTTATCGACGATGGTACCGGAAACGAAAACTGGGATTCTCTTACCCCATTTCTCGAAGTACTTGTTCACCGCAAACAGAGCCGCTTTAGCGTTCAACGTATCAAAGATAGTTTCGACCAAAAGAACATCAACGCCACCTTCAATCAACGCTTCCGTTTGTTCGTAATACGCTTCGACAATCTCATCAAAGGTGCACGCGCGAAACGCCGGGTTCTCCACGGAAGGACTCACCGACAACGTACGGTTCGTTGGACCAATGGCACCAGCAGCAAATCGAGGCTTAGACGGATCCTTCTTCGTGAACTCAACGCAGCATTCTTTGGCCAACTTCGCCGCAGCCACGTTGATGTCCCAAACGTCTTGTTTCCTGTCCAAGGCGTAATCCGCTTGAGAAATCATAGTCGCGTTGAACGTGTTCGTCTCGATGATATCCGCACCAGCGGCCAAATACGCAGAGTGAATCTCCTTGATGACATCCGGTCGAGTCAAAACCAAAATATCGTTGTTGCCTTTCAAATCGTTCTCGTGGTCTTTGTACCTCTCCGCGCGGAAATCCTCTTCCTTCAACTTGTACGCTTGAACGGAGGTACCCATGGCACCATCGATAACCATGACCCGTTCGGACATGATTTTATCGATAACCGCAAACGCTTCGGATTTAGGAAGCGGATCGACCCACTTCTTGTACGTCGGTACCGGCGGCAACGTCTTTGGATCTGGCGGGGCAATCTTATTCTCCTTGGAATAGTTTTGTCTCGGATCGGCTTGAAATTTCGGCGCAGCCGGTTCTTGACCGAGTCGACGAAGCTCGCACGGCCCTGACTTTGGATCCAAAGTTGCAGCAAAATCGAGCATTCTTTCGGTGGCATCCGCGCGACGGTTCAACAAAACATCCTCGATGTACTCCAAAAGCTCCTTGTCAATGTTCTCGTAAACATCTTCTTCGACTTGAGCGGCGTTGACGATACCCATATCCATACCGGCCTTGCACGCGTGGTACAAAAAGGCCGAGTGGAATCCTCTTCGAACGGGCTCATTTCCTCGAAACGAAAACGCCAAGTTTGAAACACCGCCAGAAATCTTACACCCAGGGCACAAACGCTTGATCTCACGCGTAGCGTTGATAAAGTCAACCGCGTAGTTGTTGTGCTCTTCCATACCGGTACCGATGGTGAGAATATTCGGATCAAAGATGATATCTTGCGGGTTGAAACCAACTTCTTCGACGAGTAACTTGTACGCTCGGCAGCAAATGCGAACCTTTTCCGCTTCGGTAGCCGCTTGACCTTCCTCGTCGAATGCCATGACAACCACCGCGGCGCCGTGCGCCTTGACGAGAGCCGCATCCTTCAAGAATTGTTCTTGACCAGCCTTCAAAGAAATAGAGTTCATGATGCATTTACCCTGCGAGCACTTCAAACCAGCCTCGACGACATCGAATTTACTCGAGTCGATCATGAACGGTACCTTGGAAGCATCCGGCTCAGAAACCAATAAGTTCACAAACTTAGTCATCGCGGATTTACCGTCGATCAAACCGTCGTCCATGTTGATGTCAATCACGTGCGCACCGTTTTCAACTTGCTTCAACGCGATCGCCAAAGCTTTCTCGTAGTTACCGTCAACGATAGCCTTCTTGAAGATACTCGAACCAGCGACGTTGCACCTTTCGCCCAAGTTGATGAACGATTTGCGCATGTCCTTCTCGTTCGGCTCGTAGTTGAACGGCAACAAACCGGATAAGCGCATTTGATCCGGAACGTCGTGGCGTTGTCTTGGAGTAGACTTCGCCGCTAGCTCGGCCAAACTTGCAATGTGCTCAGCCGTAGTCCCACAGCAACCACCGATGGCATTCAATAAGTTCTTCTCGAAGAACGTCTCGCAATCCTTGGCCATTTCTGGACCTTTTTGATCGTAGCCACCCATGGCGTTCGGCAAACCGGCGTTCGGGTAAGCAAAGACCCAGCAATCCGCGCATTTAGACAAGTTTTCAATGTACGGAACCATATCTTGAGCGCCAAGCGCGCAATTCAAACCAATGGCGATCGGCTTCGCGTGCGAAACAGAGTTCCAAAACGCCTCGTTCGTTTGGCCGGACAAAGTACGGCCAGAGTTATCGACGATGGTACCGGAAACGAAAACTGGGATTCTCTTACCCCATTTCTCGAAGTACTTGTTCACCGCAAACAGAGCCGCTTTAGCGTTCAACGTATCAAAGATAGTTTCGACCAAAAGAACATCAACGCCACCTTCAATCAACGCTTCCGTTTGTTCGTAATACGCTTCGACAATCTCATCAAAGGTGCACGCGCGAAACGCCGGGTTCTCCACGGAAGGACTCACCGACAACGTACGGTTCGTTGGACCAATGGCACCAGCAGCAAATCGAGGCTTAGACGGATCCTTCTTCGTGAACTCAACGCAGCATTCTTTGGCCAACTTCGCCGCAGCCACGTTGATGTCCCAAACGTCTTGTTTCCTGTCCAAGGCGTAATCCGCTTGAGAAATCATAGTCGCGTTGAACGTGTTCGTCTCGATGATATCCGCACCAGCGGCCAAATACGCAGAGTGAATCTCCTTGATGACATCCGGTCGAGTCAAAACCAAAATATCGTTGTTGCCTTTCAAATCGTTCTCGTGGTCTTTGTACCTCTCCGCGCGGAAATCCTCTTCCTTCAACTTGTACGCTTGAACGGAGGTACCCATGGCACCATCGATAACCATGACCCGTTCGGACATGATTTTATCGATAACCGCAAACGCTTCGGATTTAGGAAGCGGATCGACCCACTTCTTGTACGTCGGTACCGCGGTTAACCCGCTCGTCTTCGCCGCGATTTGTGGATACTTCTCCTCGTACGTCATCTCCGCATCAGGGTCGATCGGCTCTTCCCAGTCTCTCAAGTTCATCGCTTTCAACACGTACGAACCTAAAATCCCAACCGGAATGGACAACACCGCCAACGCGGCCAAAACGATCGCGAAGAGTACCATCGCGGGCGCCAGACCGAGAATGTACAGCGTTGCCTTTTGCGGATCTGATTTCATGAGGTTCAGCGCTTTCTGGTAGTTCACCTTGGCGGTGACGAGAGGTAACTTCGCCATCTCTCTCTCTTTCCTCTTCTTCTCGGTTTTAAAAGACGGGATCGGATCTCTCGGATCTCTTTCCCCGCGCGAAGGAAGTCACCACCACCACCGCCGCCGCCGCGAGGACCTGTTTTTGCGTTTTATGAAGCCGAAAAAAGGTTTTTTGTTTTCCCCGCAAAGCGCGATTGCTTTATCTAGAAACCGACGGCCGAGAGCGTCGCTTCTCACCTCAATCCGACGGCAAAGAACAAAACCAAAAAAAAATTTTTAAAAAAAGAACGAAATTCGCGCGCGTTCGAGTGCGCGCGAACTCGTCGCGATCTGTTCGAGCTCAAATTCGCGCGCGAAGAATGCGTATTCGTTCGATTCTTTTCCCTCTGCTTTAGAAAACAACGGGCGTTCTCTTTCGACCAAAGAGAGAGCGCGCAGCTTTTTTTTTTTTGACGTCGGCGATGGATTGTGCTTTTTTTCAGAAAGCCTGCTTATTCAGAAAGCCTGCTTTTTTCGCTCGAGAGGAGAGCGATTATTTGGATATTTTGGCCTCAAGTGTCGCTTTTCTGAATCTGAATGAAAGAGGGACAGGGGAGGAAAAGGCAAAAAAAAGAGGCACACGCAAAAGGCGACGGACGCGCTTCTTTCCAAGAAGTGTTATTCGTGTTGTTCTGATGTGTCGTTATTATTATTATCACGTAGCGGAGTGGCTATATTTTATTCGTTTGTTGTTGTACACTTTTACGCCCGCTCGCGAGCGCGAAACTTATGTTTTTTTCTACCACGCGTCTATTTTCTTCTTTCCTCTTCCGATGGGCGCGACTTGTTTCGCTTGCTCCAGCCGTTTCTTTTGAAATTTTTGCTGCCTTTCCCGGAAGATTTGCGGGATATCCTTCCCAGTTCTTTTCATTTCTTCTTTATAGGAGGCTAAAACCGCTCTGACGTCCGCGACGCCGAGACGAACTATGGACTCTAAAAACGGCATGAGGTCGAGCAGCGCGGTGTCGGTCGAACCGTCTTCGTACCTCCAAGGCTGAATCGGAATAACGTTTTCCGGGTTCATCTCCGCCGATTTCGGTTTTGAACTTATATATATTACCCTCTCCATATCTCTGTTTAGTTTGGATAAATCTCTGATGTATTCTCCGTGTTTATACTGCGCAGATTCTCTAAACAAACGGTGCGTGACGTACCGTTTCGGGTCCAACCGTTCTAAAATCGGTTCTCCGTACGTCAAGAGTTGATCGGTGAAGACAACCATCTCGTAAAATTGCGCCAAGTGTTCTAAAAACGGATCTACCCCTGGTCGCTTAAACACTCGCCACCCTCTCTCTCTGTTCCAATTCGAATTAATCAGCGTATCGTCCAAATCCAAAACTAAAGTGTGAGGAATATACACCGCGTCCGCAGGATGGTCCGGCAACAACTTGTCGCTAATCGGGTCTAAATAATGGCTCGATTTCTCATCGATAAACTGGCGAAATTCCAGCAAATATTCCGCGAACTGTTGCGCTCCCGGCACCACGGACTCTTTCTCAAACTCTTTCCCTTTCACCTTCTTCTCCAACTCTTCGGTCGTTTGCACGTAATACGACGCGCCCGCCACCGCGGCCACCGCCGTGGCGCACACCAACGCCACCGCCGAAAGGAAATCAAACGCTTGACCGATCGGTCCTTTCGGCTTCGCGTTCGCGGGATTATCCGGATCGTCGTCGAAGTACATCTCCTCATCTTCGTTCTCCTCTTCGCCCAGAATTGACGACGACGACGACGTCGTCGTCGTCTTCGCTCTTCTCGCTTTTCCTAAAAGCTCCCCTTCGCGAAAACGCTCCGACATTGTCCTTCTTCCACCGACGGTTTCACGCGTCATCGTTTTCGTTTTCGTAGCAGTCATCATCGCACCACCCGCGGCGGTAAAAACGTGCCTTCTCCCGCTCGCGTCTCCTCCTCCCGTCGTCGTCGTCGATAAACCGTTCGATAACGTCGTCGATTCGTTTTGACGTTGTTGTTGTTGTTGAACGATGGATGCGAAACACCGACGAGACGCCGAGGAAGCGCCTCGCCTCATCATCATCATCATCGGTTGTTATCCTTCTTTTTGAGAGCCCGCGACGCGAGAGAGATAAAATGAGACAGGTTCCTGCTCTCTCTTTAATGTTTTTCTCTCTCTGTGTGTGTTTGCGCGCTTGATGTTTACGTATATCTCCGCGCGCTTTTATGTTTGGAAACTTTTGGAGAATTTTTTCCTCATTTTTCCAATTCTCGCGGAGAGAAAAGAGAGAGACTAAAGAGAGAGAGAGAGACGCGCGCGCGAGTCTTACAAATCACACTCTCTCTCTCCGCGTGTGTGTGTGTGTGTCTTTGTTCTCGACGCACCGATACGCGCGCATTTTTAATCAGATACGCGCACTTTAGCAGAGACCAAAGAGAGAGAGAGATTCAGAGAGAGAAGACGCAACGACAAGATGGGAAACAACAACAGCACGGCGCAGAATAACAACAGAGGCGGAGGAAACCACTCCCCGACGAATAACAACAACGACAACGACGACGCGTCTTCGCTCGGCGCGCACTCTTCTTTTTCGCAAGGCGGCGCGAGCAGCAGTCATCACAGCACGTACGAGCACGGACCGGTGACGCAAATGGTGCCCATTCCCGGCGCGCAAAGCAGCCATTTGAATAGCCTCGGAGGAGGAGGAGGGAGAGGACAACAAGGAGGCGGCGAAGCGCTCGAACCGGCGCTGGTGCCAGTTGCCATCACGTGTGAGTGGCGTAGCTTTTTGTGTTTCTTTTTATTTCTGGTTCGTTTTTCGCGGCGCGTTTCCTTCCTCTCGCAAAGCCTCGTATTGCAGCGGTTTTTACCCTAGTGGGCGAGTTTACTCTCACTGCTCGCGCCGCGCGCCGCGCGCGGCGTCACCTCGGCGCTCGTTCGTTTCACGCATCCCGTCGCTTGTCGCGTGTATTTGTACTGACAGTCGCTTCTTTCTCTTTCTCTCTCTCCTTTTCTATCCATCTGCCCTTCGCGAAATATACAGGGACGCAAGGCGGTTCGGTCGTCGAAGTCGAAGGCTCCTTTGACGGGTGGCAAACGCGGACGCAGCTTCATAGGTCCGGGAATAGAGAGTTTTCGGTGATTAAATCGTTCCCGCCTGGGGTGTATCAGTATAAGTTTATTGTTGATGGAGAGTGGAAGTACGCACCGGATCAGCCGGCGATGTACGACGAGATGGGTAACGTGAACAACGTGTTGGAGGTGCAAGAGTACGTGCCTGAAATTTTAGATAATTTGGACCATTTCGCGGCGCCGAGTAGTCCCAAGGAGAGTTACGACGATTATTTGTTTCATGGAGAGGATTTTAGTAAAGAGCCGCCGGCGATGCCGCCGCAGTTGAAGTTGACGTTGTTGAATATGCCGCCGATTCCGTACGCGCCTAACTTGTTGCCGAGGCCGCAACACGTGGTGTTGAATCACGCTTACGTAGATCAAAGTAAAGCGAAGCAAGGATTGAGCGTGATTGGAACAACGCATAGATATAGGGCAAAGTACGTGACGATAGTGTTGATGAAATCGTCAAACTCTCAGCAAGATTGTTGATGACACGGGATGAGCCGAAGAAAAATTGATATTTTAGCTTTGTATTTTTGAGTGACAAGTTTTAGCAACAAAAAACAAAGACGACATTTCTATACGCATTGTGCACTTTTGCATCGTTCGGCGCATTCGTCCGAGAATTCGTACACAAATCCAGACGCATCGCTTGGGCACGTCCAACCTTCGTTCGCGAAGAACGATTCGCCGCTTACCTCGTCGATTCGTTCCTTGAAAAACGCATGCTTCTCAATTCGCGCAACGTCTAACCTGCGATCCGGGGTCCATTGTAAAAGCCTCCGAATTAAACGAAGTGCCCAGGCGTTGGGTAATCCAAGATGCAGCGGATCGCGGAGTTTAATCCTTCGCATGATGTTTTCCTCGAGACAAGCACCGCTATAAACGCCACCGTTCGTGTGCTCATCTCT
>Ga0255761_10004517_pt1 | contig 12327 bp, 10 predicted proteins | sample 071ome_29_FD_179961 | JGI IMG/M metagenome (GOLD analysis project Ga0255761, IMG submission 179961) | Coastal salt marsh microbial communities from the Groves Creek Marsh, Skidaway Island, Georgia - 071407BT metaG (version 2) | ecosystem: Environmental > Aquatic > Marine > Intertidal zone >... | reverse complement strand
TGCAATAACACAAGTAACACGAGACCGAGCGCTAAAAACACGTGGATCAGAAGTAAAACCGTTTGCATTAATCACTCCTCTCGAAAATCAGAATCAATGATTTGTTTAAATCAATTCCGGACTTTTGAGCTCTAGTTACTTTTTTTAGCCCCAAATTTCAACATAGATCTCCCGTGCAGGCGCAGATTGACCAAAAGTCATCTACTTTCAGACTCGCCCCACCGATTAAGCCTCCGTTTACATTCTCGATTGACAATATATCTTTGGCGTTTTGGGGGTTCATGGACCCGCCATAGAGGATGCGGACTTCCGAGGGGTTTTCCACTGATCTAGCTAGACATGTTCTTATTGTGAGGTGCGCTTCAGCAATCTCATCAAAGGTAGGAGTAAGCCCTGTTCCAATTGCCCATACTGGCTCATAAGCAATAGTTAGCTCCTGAGAACTTAACCTTTCCGGGACAGAGCCATTAATTTGTTCAGAGATCCGCGCCAAAGTCTCCTCGGAATTACGTTCTTCAGAGGTCTCTCCCACACAAATAATTACGTTTAACCCAGCGGAGATTGCTGCCAACGCTTTCTCTTTTATTAATGAATTGCCCTCACCGTACGCCGAACGTCTTTCTGAATGACCCAGAATAACATATTGACAACCGACATCTCTGAGCATGTCGCAGCTGATATCTCCCGTGTACGCTCCAGCTGATGCGGAGTGACAATCTTGAGCACCGAGATACAAATTCTCAGAGAGATTATCTCTTACCGTCGGTATGCTTATAAATGAAGGGCATAAAAGAACGTCGCACGTTTTTTCTGGTGCTTCCTGATACCTTTTTGATAACTCTGAAGAAAACACTGCAGCTTCTTCCGTCATCAAATTCATTTTCCAATTACCAGCTATAAGGGGGATCATTCTGATACCTAACGAAAAATACTTTTGGAAATAACACCTTGCAAATAGCCAAGGGATACAGGTATCTAACACAACATTTCTTACAGACAAAGTTAACAAAAAACCGAGATGTAGTATAATAAAGTCGTTTTTACGATGAGAAAGATCAGCGATCGGCTTTGGCCGCAGTTCAAAATTTTTACCGGGAAGAAAAACACATGATTGAAGCAATGCGATCTAAGGCGGCCTCCTGGATAGCCAAAATTTTGGCTCTATTTCTGATATTGTCTTTTGCTGTCTGGGGTATAGGAGACATGGTGCCAGGCCAGGGTGTGACGCAAACCGTAGCCACGCTTGATGACGTAAAAATAGAAAAAGACTTAATTGTCAACAAATTACAAAGTTCCGTTAACGTCATGAGGGCTGCGCTGGGGCCCCAGTTTGACAACCGACAAGCCGTCAAACTCGGTTTTTTAGAGAGAGCTCTCGACGAGATAATCGAGGAAACTCTTCTTCAAAAAGAGCTTGACAATTTAAAGCTGGAAGTCGGCGAAAGCACCATCCGCCGGGCTATTTATGACGACCCGAGATTTAAAGGGACTGGAGGATCTATTGACCGACGGGCATTCCAAAATTTCCTCAGACAGGAAGGAATTTCAGAAAGCCAATTCATTTCAATTCTTAGAAATCAAATTAAAAAAAACCAGTTGCTCTCAGCATACACTTCTGGAATTGAGGCGCCGGACATCCTTGTTGAAAAGCTGAGCGAATATGGCAGTGAAAAACGAATTGCAGAAATAGTGACAATTCCCTATCGAAAAGCAAACTCAATCAGCCCTCCAGATCTCGAAACCCTGAAAAAATTCTACCAAGAAAACAAGATCCGTTTTCGGACACCAGAATACCGAGACATAACTGCGATTTACCTTGATCCGAAAGAATTCGGAAAAAGCATTACTCCCCCTTCTGATAAAGTTAGAGAGAGCTTTGAGGCTCTCAAAGCATCAGCATCCCTGCCAGAGCGCAGAGACTTCTCCCAAATTCTTATACTGTCCGATGAGAGCTTAAACCAAGTCCAGAACGGATTTAAAACAGGAAAAACTTTCGAACAAGTGTCCAAGGACGCAACAGGAAAGCCTCCTCAGGCTCTGGGAGCACTATCGAAAAATGAAATGCTGCCGACAATTGCTGAAGCGGCATTCAAACTAACACTTAATGAAGTCACTAAGCCAATAAAAACCGCTCTTGGGTGGCATATACTTAGATTAAACAAAGTTGAGGCTGCCCGAATAGCAACGCTCGAGGATCTCCGACCTAAAATCATAGAGGAATTAAAAAGAGAGATTGCAACCGACGAAATCATCCAAATTACGGGTCGGATTGATGATAAAATTGCTGCGGGTTTGACGCTTGAAGATGCCGCAAGTGCCGTCGGCATAAACGTTGTAAAATTTAGCCGTGTTGACTCAGTAGGCAACACCATGGGCGGCGTCCCGGTAGCAGGTTTTCCAAAATCCCGGCGCTTCCTTGATCTCACAACACAACTTGAACCTGGAGAAAACTCGGCTATTGAAGAAGCGAACGATGGCAGTTATTTCGTCCTGAGAGTAGATAGGATATACGAGCCTAAAATCCCTAAAATAAAGGATGTTCAAGAACAAGCCATCTTTGCCTGGAAACAAAACCAGGTTCAAAAATATGCTTCAGAGCAAGCCACAAAATTATTAGCACTCGCTAAGGTAAAGGGATTGGATCAAGTAGCAAAGGCGCAAAACCTCCAATTACGCAAGACCCAACCTTTTACTCGATCAAATCCAAGCCCGGAAACAAAAATTTCAGATGAATTGTCCTCGGCACTTTTCAAAGCAAAGGAAAATGAGTTGGTTATGGGGCCAAATATCGAGGCTTTTTCGGTTGCAAGGGTGCTCAAAATTATCAAGGTTGACGTCGACCGAAAGTCGGCAGACTTTGCCGCGACAAAAAAGTCAATCAGCCAAAGTATTTCCCAGGATTTGGTTCGGCAGCTCATCTCCGAGCTTAAAAAAAACTCCGACATAACAATTAATCGTCAGGTGTTACAACGCATTAAAGAAGAGCAATTAGGTGGTTAATGTACACCTCACCGACATTTGAAGAATTTCTGAAAAAATACAATTCCGGTGTTTCTCAGGTTATAGCAACCAGTTTAACTGCGGATTTGGAGACACCAGTTTCAGCGATGATGAAACTGGCCAACAATGAACCAAACAGTTTCCTTCTGGAGTCGGTAGAAGGAGGAGTACATCGGGGACGGTATTCCATAATAGGGTTCGGGCCGGACATCATTTGGCAGTGTAATGGAAATATCGCTAATATTATCTCTATAGATGACTTTGGTAATTCCAAGACGTTAAAAAATGAAGAGCCGGCTCTAGAATCTCTTCAAAAACTAATAGAAGACTCACAAATCCCACTACCCGATGATTTACCCCCAATGGCAGCGGGCCTTGTTGGGTATCTCGGGTATAATACAGTCTCGTTAATGGAAGACATTCCCTCCTCTAAACCAGATCCAATCGGCACCCCTGATGGATTGTTTATAAGGCCAAGAATCATGGCCATTTTTGACCTCGTAAAGGATACATTGACAATTGTAACCCCTGTGCGACCTGTTCCGGATATTACCGCGGAACAGGCCTGGGAATTGGCCAGAGATAGACTATCAACTTCGGTTAAAAATTTCGGGAAACCTCTCGACCGCCAAATATCTAAAGCGCCAGAAAAATCACCTTCTTTGAAACTTGATTCAAACACTTCCAAAGAAAATTTCATTAGAATGGTAGCAAAGGCAAAAGATTATATTCTGGCCGGCGATATTTTTCAGGTTGTTTTGTCTCAACGATTTAAAGTTCCTTTTAAGCTGCCTCCATTTGCCCTCTACCGTTCATTGAGGCGAACAAATCCCTCGCCTTTTTTATATTATCTAAATTTTGAAAATTTTTCAGTAGTAGGCTCCAGTCCCGAAATATTAGTGCGTATGAGAGATGGCAAAGTTACTATTCGTCCACTCGCAGGCACAAAAAAAAGAGGGACAACTCAGGCCGAAGATCAAAAACTTGAAAAAGAATTGCTAGGTGATCAAAAAGAACTTGCGGAACACCTAATGCTGCTTGATTTGGGTCGAAATGATGTAGGCCGGGTCGCTAAAATAGGAACGGTTAAGGTCACCGAAAAAATGGTGATCGAGAGGTATTCTCATGTGATGCACATCTCCTCAAATGTTCAAGGAGAAATAGACGCTAAGAGAGGAGCCATGGAAGCTCTTGCTGCTGGTTTCCCGGCAGGTACGGTCTCAGGTGCACCAAAAATTCGGGCGATGGAAATTATTGATGAACTCGAGTTAGAAAAACGCGGGATCTATGCTGGGACTGTCGGATACTTCTCAGCAAATGGAAGTATGGACACCTGTATATTGCTTAGAACCGCGATTCTGAAAGATGGTATTATGTACGTTCAAGCAGGAGCCGGAGTTGTAGCTGACAGTGTTGCAGAAGCGGAATACCAAGAGTGCCTAAACAAGGCCGCGGCAGTCATTCGATCAGCAGAGGAGGCTCACAAATATATCAATGAATGAGATTCCGATCTTTCATGGCCAGGCCGAGTAAAAACTATAATAAATTGATCAAAAATTCTCAGTTTTGAGATTTGGTCCAGGCATAATTTGAGTAATATCAGAACTGGAGCTACCCTCGCTGAGGTTTATTAAAGCCAATTAAACTTCGAAAAGATAAAGGCAATCGAGTAATAGAAAAATCAAAATTAAAAAGCCTCTAAATAATTGTGCTAGTGAGAAACTGGTGAAAGTTTAATCGCTCAGGATACTTAAAAAAAATTGAAGAACTGCCAACCATGCTTCTGATTATCGATAATTATGACAGTTTTACCTACAATCTCGTCCACTATCTTGGAGAACTTGGTGAAGACACAATTGTTAAAAGAAACGACTCTATTCGGGTAGAGGATGCACTGGAAATGGGTGCCAGTGGCATCGTCTTGTCTCCTGGGCCTTGTACGCCTGACAAAGCGGGGATTTGTCTAGAACTAATAAAAAGGGTTTCAGGACAAGCTCCTATCCTGGGAGTTTGTCTTGGGCACCAATCAATAGCTCAGGCATTTGGAGCTAAGATCATACGCGCGAATACTCCAATGCATGGAAAGCCAAGTTTCATTACCCATAAAAATCGCGGAATCTTTCAAGGATTGCCGGCTAATTTTAAAGCGATTAGATATCATTCTTTAGTTGTAGACCCAACGACCCTACCAAAAACACTGGAGGTCTCGGCAGTATCGGAGAATAAAGTCATAATGGGGATTGCCCATACAAAACACCCCACATTTGGTGTACAGTTTCATCCAGAGAGTATAGACACTGAATCTGGCCATTTACTTCTCTCGAATTTTATAGCCGAGACCAAGAATTGGAGTATAAGCCGATGATCGCCAAAGATGATGGAATAAAACCGCTTCTGGCAAAAACCGCTGATGGCTTGCCACTCAGCAGTAAGGAGGCGGAAACTGCTTTTGAAATGATTATGTCCGGAAATGCGACCCCAGCGCAAATCGGCGCCTTTCTCATGGCTCTTAGGGTGCGCGGAGAGACAATTGATGAGATCTTCGCAGCAGCAAAAGTAATGCGCTTGAAGGCGACAAAGATTTCCGCTCCTGAAACTTCAATTGATATAGTTGGTACGGGGGGCGATGGATTCGGTACCCTTAATATCTCCACAGGAGCCGCTCTCGTGGTGGCTGCTTGTGGCGTACCGGTAGCCAAGCACGGGAACAGAGCTTTATCATCACGCTCCGGGGCGGCAGACGTTCTTACTGCACTTGGAGTAAATATTGAGTGCGAGATGCACCTTATAGAGGAGTCAATAAACCAAGCCGGTTTTGGTTTCATGATGGCACCCCGTCATCACAGTGCGACGCGCCACGTAGCAGGTCCCCGAGTCGAACTGGCAACAAGAACAATTTTCAATGTTCTGGGCCCCTTATCGAACCCAGCAGGAGTGAAGAGATTGCTGGTGGGTGTATTCGCCAAAAAATGGGTTGAACCAATGGCACATGTATTAGGGAAACTTGGCGCTGAAAAAGCTTGGGTAGTGCATGGTTCAGACGGCCTAGACGAAATGACCCTTAGTGGACCAACTTATGTCGCAGAGTATAAAAACGGATCAGTTAATACATTCGAATGTTCGCCCGAAGATGCAGGCTTAAGGGAGGCCCCTATTAAGAGTGTGCAGGGTGGAGATGCCGCCTATAACGCGGACGCATTGACAAAATTACTCAACGGGGAACACAGTCCTTACAGAGACATCGTTTGTTACACGGCAGCTGGAGCACTTATCGTGGCAGGGGTGGTCAACCAGCTCAGCGAGGGAGTGGAGATCGCTCAAAGAGCAATTGACGAGGGGCGCGCAAAGAAAATACTGAAACTTCTTGTCGAAATTACGAATAAAAGAGCGAGTGCATAACGGAAAAATGCCCAATGCTCTAACACAGATATGCGAAGAGAAAAGAGTATATGTTGAGTCGTGCAAATCTCGTATCCCTGTCTCTTCTTTACAAGAGATGGTCAAAAATGGACCAGAAACCAGGGGTTTTCGCAAAGCATTGTCTCACTCATCCAGAGATAGCTACGGATTAATTGCAGAAATTAAAAAAGCTTCCCCAAGCGCCGGCCTCATTAGGAAAGGTTTCGATCCTAAAGGTCTCGCCAAGGAATACCAACTAGGTGGGGCAACGTGCTTGTCAGTGCTTACTGACACCCCATTCTTCCAAGGAGAAGATGAACATTTAATCATAGCCAGGTCGGCGACGGATATCCCCGTCCTCAGAAAAGACTTTATTATTGACCCCTATCAAGTCATTGAAGCTCGCGCGATCGGGGCTGATTGTATCCTTTTGATAATGGCCCAGCTTGATATTGGCCTTGCCAGCGAATTGGAGGCGCTTGCGCTGGAACTCGGGATGGACGTACTGATCGAAATTCACTCTGCAGAGGAATTAAATCAGGCTATGAAACTGAAGTCGCGTCTAATAGGAATTAATAACCGCAACCTAAAAACACTCAAAACCGACATCCGCACTACGGTTCAATTGGCACCAATGGTGCCTTCAGATTACCTCCTAGTTTGCGAGAGCGGTCTTAAAACCGCTTCAGACCTTGCCTTAATGGCCAAATCAGGACCTCGTTGCTTTTTAATTGGTGAGGCACTTATGTCCCAGTCTGATGTGCAAGCCGCAGTGAAAAAGATTTTGGCTAATCCCTATAAAAATGGACAATAGCTTAATGATCCAAAAACTGACTCACATTGATGCGGATGGCGAGGCCAAAATGGTCGATGTCTCTGAGAAAAAAGAGACAGAAAGAGTAGCTATTGCCATTGGAAAAATTACGATGAAGCCTGAAACCCTTAATCTTATTCAACAAGGCAAAGTAAAAAAAGGCGATGCTCTCTCAGTCGCGCGGCTGGCCGGTATAATGGGGGCAAAAAAAACTTCAGATCTTATCCCTCTTTGTCATCCCTTGGCACTAAACGCGATAGAAGTAGAGCTCTCTCCAAAACTAACCGACAACTCGATCGAAATAAGAGCATCCTGCAAAGTAAAAGGGCGCACTGGAGTTGAGATGGAGGCACTGAGTGCCGTATCCATCGCGGCCCTTACAATCTATGACATGTGCAAAGCAGTTGATAGGGAAATGACCATAGGGAATATCCGTCTGATAAAAAAGACGGGGGGAAAATCTGGTTTTTTTAAAGCTGATGCCTGAACTTCTTCCAGTCAAACAGGCGAAAGACCGCATTTGTGATTCGATGCCTCTTTTACCCATTGAACAGATACCATTAACAAAAGCGGTTGGACGGGTGTTAGCAGCCGATGTCATATCTAGGCGCACTCAGCCCCCGTTTGCCGTTTCCGCAATGGATGGCTACGCCGTAAAATATAGAGATCTTGTAGCATTACCGAAACGGTTGAGCATTGTAGGTGAAGTGCCAGCAGGAAAGAAATTTGACGGGGCCATTTCGTCTGGGGAGGCCGTACGTATTTTTACCGGGGCTCGGATTCCTGAAGGCGCCGATACAATCGTTATCCAGGAAAATACCGTTCGCGACGGCAATTCTGTAGTGGTAAACCAAGGTGAAGTCGAACACGGAAAATTTATTAGACCCGCTGGCCTAGACTTTTCCTCAGGCGAGAAACTACTAGAGGCGCCGAAAAAACTAACCGCTCGCGATATTGGTCTTGCCGCAAGCATGAACGTCCCCTGGCTCAAAGTTAGAAAAAAACCAAACATCGCCCTATTGGCGACCGGCGACGAAATCGTGATGCCTGGCGACCCATGCAATGAAAATCAAATCGTTAGTTCAAATGTGATTGGGCTTCATGCATTGATTAAAAAGCACGGAGGACGCCCGATTGATCTCGGGATTGCCAGGGATGACGAGGATTCGCTTTTATCTCTCGCTAAAGGTGCCCTGAGCAGTGACTTACTAATAACCACTGGAGGTGCTTCTGTTGGGGACCATGATCTAGTAAAAAGTGTGTTAGCCGATATCGGTCTCGAAGTTGATTTTTGGCGGATAGCAATGAGGCCTGGAAAACCGCTTATTTTTGGAAAGATTGGCTCCATCCCCCTGTTGGGGCTTCCTGGTAATCCAGTATCCTCTATGGTTTGCGCTATAATTTTTCTCCTTCCTGCGATTGCGGCGATGCAAGGTTCGAGATTGACAACTTCATCAAGCAACTTTGCTTTATTGGGCTCTGCCCTACCAGTCAACGATGAACGAGAGGATTATTTAAGGGCAACTTTGTCGGAAGATCCAAGTGGAGCATTAATCGCTACTCCGTTTAAGAAGCAAGATAGCTCGGTATTTTCAGGAATGAGTGCCGCTGATTGTCTGATTATCCGGCCGCCTTTTGCTCCTGCCGCAGACCAGGGAGAACAGGTCTCAATTATTCCTTTGGACTAGCCCCATTTTTGTAAAGGGAGTTTCTTGACTAAAAAAAAGAACTTTTGTAGAACAACTCGAATGTTTGCAATTTTGTTAAGAAGGTCCCATGCTTACACGTAAACAGCTGGAATTGCTTAAATATATAGACAGATTTATTGCATCATCTGATGTTTCACCCAGTTACGACGAAATGAAAGATGCGCTCGGCCTTAAATCGAAGTCAGGTATTCACAGGCTGATAACAAATTTAGAAGAACGGGGATACGTAAGGCGTCTGCCATATCGAGCTCGGGCACTTGAGATAATTAAGCTTCCTGAAAACTCACAACCAAATCCTAGACCGAACCGAGGCTTTCAACCCAATATAATTGATGGTGGCCTCTCTCATTCCAAAGTCAAGGAAGGCCCAGGGAAAGACACACAATTTAACCAGAATGTCACAATCCCTCTCTATGGAAAAATAGCCGCGGGGGCACCTATTGAAGCAGTCAAGGATCATACTGAGACTGTCACGGTACCCGTCAGCCTTCTTGGCAAGGGAACCTACTACGCATTAATGGTAGAGGGGGACTCAATGATTGATGCGGGAATTTTTGACGGAGATCTCGCGGTAATAGAGGCCACTGATTTAACTGAAAATGGAGAGATTGTGGTCGCCTTGGTAGGAGACAATGAGGTTACATTAAAACGTATACGCCGAAAGGGAGAATCGATTGCACTAGAGCCAGCAAATAATGCATACGAGACCCGAATTTTTGGACCAGACCAAATCTCCATTCAAGGCAGATTAAAAGCCCTTATCCGCCAATACTAGCCCCGAACAAGAAGATGATTGAAAAAACATTCGAGATGATCCCACTAGTTTTAGAAGAAAGTATCCAGAAAACTCGCATTTATTAGTCAAATCAAATATCTTTAGTTACATTTTTCCGATCAGAATTCAGTAAATTTTATCCACTAAATTTTTTCGACGCAAATAATGACTAAGCCCATAATTACCCGTTTTGCGCCCTCTCCTACAGGATATCTTCACATAGGTGGAGCACGTACAGCACTTTTTAACATGTTATTCGCACGCCATTTCGATGGTTTATTCCTCCTAAGGATTGAAGACACAGATCATAAGCGCTCCTCTCAAAAAGCCATTGACGCCATCGTGGACGGACTAGATTGGTTGGGTCTGTCACCAGACAGAACGCCGATTTTTCAATCCATGAATTTAGCGCGCCACGCCGAAATTGCGAAAAAACTTCTCAATGAAGATAAAGCATATCTGTGTTTTTGTTCACCAGAAGAGCTCGCAGAGATGCGCCAAAAGGCTTTGGCCGAGAAACGCTCTCCCAAATACGATGGGAGGTGGCGAGATCGCGACCCAAAGGATGCTCCCGTTGGGGTCTCTCCCGTTATTCGTTTCAAAGCCCCACAGGACGGTCATCTAATAATTGACGATTTAGTTCAAGGAGAGATAAAAGTTGCCAATGAAGAACTAGACGATATGGTGCTATTACGCGCTGATGGTTCCCCCACTTATATGCTTTCTGTTGTCGTTGATGATCATGATATGCAAGTTACGCACGTCATTCGAGGAGATGATCACCTGACAAATGCCTTTCGACAAACCATACTGTTCAAAGCATTGGAATGGCAGCCGCCCAATTATGCCCACATCCCGCTTATTCATGGCCCAGACGGAAACAAGCTATCAAAAAGGCATGGCGCCCTTGGGATAGAGGCTTACAGAGATATCGGGTATCTCCCCGAAGCCCTACTAAATTATTTAGCTCGATTGGGGTGGAGTCACGGAGATGATGAGGTTTTTTCCATTTCAGAGGCGATAAGTTGGTTTGATGGATCAAATATCAATAAGTCAGCAGCTCGATTAGACTTTAACAAACTCAACTCGATAAATACCCACTATATCAAAAATTTGGACTTCGAGCGATTTATGCAGTCCCTGACGCAAAGAACGGAGGTTCCACAGCATGTCATAGATCGCCTAAAACGTGGCCTTCCTGGTCTCCTGAACAGATCTAAGACTTTGAATGAATTAACCGAAAAGGCTGCTATTTATCTTGAAGACAGACCATTAAAATATACTGAGGAGTTACTGGCCCAAATCTCCGAAGAAGATAAACTAAATATGAAGGAACTATCATTATTTTTCATTGACTTAGATACATGGGATGAGGAATTAATTAAAGAAAAGGTCCACGTCTTTGTAGAACAAAAAGCTATAAAACTTGGGGAAATTGCCAAACCGCTTAGAGTAGCTCTTTCTGGGTCCATGTCTTCCCCCGGCGTTTTCGAATTGGCTTTTGCCTTCGGAAAAGAAGAAGTGTTGGCGAGAATCGAGGACTTTATCACATAAGCTATCGATAATTTGATTTAAAAGACTAATTCCGGTAATTTCCAGAAAATTCATTAAGCTGTAGGAATATTAGCGATGGTTGCATCATATTCACAGGCACCGGCGCAGGAAAGGTAACCTCTATGAGCCAGGATCAGGGTCAAGGCACTAATAAAAACGTAACAATTACAGACAATTCAACAGGAAAGCAGGCAACCTTTCCTCTCATCGCAGGAACTGATGGCCCTCCAGTCATAGATATTAGAAAACTTTACGCAGAACTGGGCTACTTCACCTATGATCCCGGTTTCATTGCTACTGGTTCATGTGAGTCAGATATTTCTTTCATAGATGGAGACCAGGGAATACTGCTCCATCGGGGATACCCAATAGAAGAGCTTGTTGAGCACTGTAATTTCTTAGAAGTTTGTTACCTGCTTTTAAACGGACAACTCCCAAACTCGCAAGAATATACAGAGTTTGATGGCGTAATCACTAATCATACTCTGCTTCACGAACAACTTCAGTACCTATATCGGGGGTTTAGACGAGACGCTCATCCTATGGCTATAATGTGCGGCGTTGTTGGTGCTCTCTCAGCATTCTATCACGATAGCACAGACATAAATGATCCACAGCAACGATTAATAGCATCCCACAGAATGATAGCCAAAATGCCTACCATAGCGGGGTGGGCATACAAATATTCGCTCGGTCAACCCTTTATGTACCCAAAAAACGACTTGGGCTATGCCGAGAACTTCCTTTGGATGTTATTCGGAAACCCATGCGAGCCCTACGCAATCAACCCAGTGGTTGCGAAAGCAATGGATAGAATTTTAATACTACATGCCGATCACGAACAAAATGCGTCTACCTCCACAGTGAGATTAGCCGGTTCGAGCGGGGCCAATCCCTTTGCCTGCATTTCTGCAGGAATTGCAAGTCTCTGGGGCCCCGCTCACGGAGGAGCCAATGAAGCAGTTCTAAATATGCTCCGAGAAATCGGGAATAAATCAAATATTGATGAGTACATAAAAAAAGCTAAAGATCCCAATGATCCTTTCCGGTTAATGGGCTTTGGCCATCGGGTCTAC
>Ga0255761_10004508_pt1 | contig 12340 bp, 12 predicted proteins | sample 071ome_29_FD_179961 | JGI IMG/M metagenome (GOLD analysis project Ga0255761, IMG submission 179961) | Coastal salt marsh microbial communities from the Groves Creek Marsh, Skidaway Island, Georgia - 071407BT metaG (version 2) | ecosystem: Environmental > Aquatic > Marine > Intertidal zone >... | reverse complement strand
AGTTTTAGCCGGAGGCCAAACAAAGTCTCACGCGGGTAAAATTAAACATTTTTGTAATGTTTATAAAGAATTTATGTATAAGCAACCTAACGTCTTGAATTTAAAAGACGATAAGGATGACACGTGGAGTTTAGAGGTAGATAATTCAAGGATTGCTATATTTTCAAGCATTGAAGATATACAAAATAATCATTTACCAACATTTGTATGTGAGTACAATCCTTCTGGCTATGATGACCCACTAACAAAATCTCAAAGGTTAAATGAGGGATACCATGTGGCTTTATCTGAACATGATACAGGTAACTCAATTGACAAATATATAAAAAATGTAAATCCAGAATTAGTAATTACTGACTCCATTAGAGCAAATCCAGATACAAGAGCAGATGATTTAGCGATTTTAATTAAAAATAAATTAGATATAGAAGCAATTTCTTCAAAGAAACTAATGTCTGATGTCCTCTTCCTTTAAATCAGAACTCCTTAAAGAGGTTTCGGAGCAAGAAGATCCTGTGATAAGAACAGATTCAATAGCTTTGAAATTTAGAACACAAAAGGAAACAGTTGTAAAAACATTGTTAGAGCTTAAGAATGAAGGCCAGATATTTTTTCTTGTAAAGCCTGGCGGTGACTTGTATTTAACCCATATTGATGGTGAAGAGATTGAATGGAGTTTGGAAGAGAAAGATTTAAAACAAGGTTTATTTGATATGGAGGGAAATTTACATATAGACCCCAATGAGTTTTTTGACTATATTTCACAATTACCAGAATCAAATAAGGAGCAAAACAAAATTCTTTTTGAGGAACTTTCACACCTAGAGGATGAAGATTACCAAAAAAAAGTAATTGAAATTGCAACTATGAATATAAAACTCATTCGAAAAACAGTCTTTGCAGTTCTACAAACAGAACCTTTGCATGATGAAGAATTACGTTATTTTTATAAAATGATGATTACTCAGTTTTGTAGGGCTGTTGAAAAGTTTGACTATAAAACTGACTATACGTTTGGAACCTATTCAGCTTGGTGGATATTTCAGGCATCTTCAAGAGCTAGAAGTAAAATAATACAAAAAAGACTAGATGATGAATGGGGATTTACCGTAGGATTACATCTAATCGATGAAAAAGGGAGAGACTTGAAAAATTCTCTAGATCGATATCCTACATACGATGAAATTTATAAAGCACTAGAACCTATTGTTGAGGAAAAGTACAAAAAATCACTGGAAAAAAAAGAACTTATGGAGGAAAAACACTTTCATAATATTGGTCTTAATAAATTATTTACAGAAATAGTTCGTTCAGATATAACAATTGAACCGAGTTATGATGATAGGCTTCGTTTAAATTCAGCAATAGAAAATTTAGAAGAAAGAGAAGCCGATATTATAAACAAACGATTTGGCTTACACGATAAAAAGTTTGAATATGGACTGACACTCGAAGAAATAGGATTAGATTATAAAGTTACACGTGAACGAATACGGCAAATTATAAATGACGCTATAGAAAAAATTAGATATTACTTTAAAGACGAAGACTTAGAAAATGATAAATTACCTTTTGTATTTTTCCCTAATAATATAAAAAAATTCCTAAGAACTAATAAAATTGAATATTTTTCAGATATTTCAAAAATGACCATAGAAGATTTTCGTCAAATGGAAAATAGTTCAAAAAACCTTATAGATGCATTAATAAAAACATTAGAGAGCTTAGGAATTAAATTAGAGGTAGCAAAAAAGGGTGATATAAAATTCTATGAATTATCTGTCAGAGCACAGAACGCATTGAAAAAACAAAATTTAATTTATGAAGATGACTTAATTCACCTCAGTGAGCAGGACTTAAATTTTATACCAAATATAGGCGAAAAAACAATCAAGGAACTAATTGCATATCAAAAGAGGCTGAAAGGAAATAATAAAAAAGAGTTTTCTCCTGAAAAAGTAATACTTTTTCCTTGTGCAAACCCCGTTTCTCAAAGAAACTTTTCTAAAACGATGGACAAGCAAAACTCAATCGAATCCATAAAGAGTTATTTATTAGTAAATCAATATAACGATCTTAAAAACATTGGAGATGAATTTTTTTTCTGGGGAACAAAAAGCGGTGAAAAAAAATGGAGTGAAATCCCCCATAAATCATTAGCCTTATTTTTTGCCAATAAGTTCGCTTTTTCATATGGTTTTGTAGAGTATAAATTAATTAATCAGCCTCTCTCAGATTACTTCTGGGGAAAAGATGAGGAATCAGACAGTTCCTACAAGTACATGTTTGCATGTTCTGAAGTTAAAGAAACTTCAATTCCTCAGCATATAGTTAATGAAACCCTAGGATATAAGGAAAATTTTGTTGTACAGGGCTTTATGGTTTTAAACAATAAGCAGTCATTTGATCTACTCAACTTGGTCAATAAATATAAATTCGATTAAGTTCTAGAAACTCTTCCCCTATTAAGTTAGAAATGGAAAATAAAGGAGTATTTTTTGTTCGAATTTAATATACAAACAGCAAACGTTCATAACATACCAATTGTTTTGACAGTTGAAGATATGGCTGAGATTTTAAGAGTTAAAGAGGTCGTTATTGAAGAACTTGTAAGAGATGGAAAGATAAAAGCTGTTAAAGATATAACTGAAATTAGAGTTCCATCAATCTCTTTCCTAAATTTTCTCTCAGACCAGACAATGGAGTATCCAGAACAGAAAATGAGAGAGCTTGAAGAGGGAAATCTAGAATGAAAAAATATTTCTATTGCAACCCTTATATAACAAGCTCTATAAATTTTTATGAAGAGAAATAATTTGTATAAAGATCTATTGCTACAGAAAGGTAATAAAAGTTAAAATTAGAACGTATGCCTGATAAAAAAACATCCTTTACATTTATTCATACTGCAGACCTTCACTTAGGAAGAAATATATCTGTAGGTGACAAATCAAGTTCAAATGTAGATTCAAGATATTTTCGACTTAAAGATGAATTAATTAAACGGGCTTTTCAAGCTCCACTCACTGCATTAAAAAATCTTGTTTCCGTTGCTATTGAAAATAAAGTAGATTTTATCGTTATAGCAGGTGACGTGTTTGATAAGCATATAAACTCTGGAGAATTGTATACAGAGTTTCATAAAAGGCTTATTGAGTTAAGTAGAAACCAAATAAGGGTTTACATTACTCTTGGGAACCATGACAGAATGAACTATACACCAGGGGATACTGATCTATTATCAGACTTTAAAAATAATAAACTTCCCAAAGGAGTTTATGTCTTTGACGATAAAAAATCAGAAAGCTTTGAAGATGATTTATGTAATGTTGTAGTACATGGACAGAGCTTTGAAGAACAGCACGTACACAAAGCTTTAGTAAAAGATTTTCCAAAGAAAAAAAACAACATTTTTAATATTGGTGTTCTCCATACAGATTGTACAGGTTCTAGTCTTAATGATCCTGAAAGAAATCCCTACGCACCTACAAGTAAGTCAAACCTCTCACCATTGAATTATGATTATTGGGCATTTGGCCATATACATTTACGGTCTACACCTATTGAAAGCATGCCTGAGGTGATTTATTCAGGCAATCCTCAAGGTTTAAATACTAAGCCCGCTGAAATGAATGAAAAGGGCTGTTTAATGGTCTCAGTAAATGATGGAAAATTTAAGTATTCATTTATTGAATTAGATGATGCAAGGTTTCTTGAAATAAATTTAAGCATAACCGCAAAGGATAGTTGGAGAGACTTTAAGAGTAAAGTCTTGGACAAATGTTCAGATATCCAGTGGGAAAATAGCAGTATATTAAATTTAATAAAATTGACAATAACCGGAAACAATTCAGAAGTTAAAAGAATTTTATCTTCTTCGATTGAATCTAAAAAACTTATAAGAGAAACAAGCTCTGATAATCTTCAGGTTATCCAAATTGACACCCAAAAACTTAAAGGCGATGATGTTCAGTCAAGTTTTGGAATTGTTGAAAATCTAACTAACCAATACGAAAATCTCGATAAAAAAGAGTTACTAGATTTAATATTTGAGGAAGCAAGTAGAGAAATAGAAAAAGAGTATCAAAAAGACTTCAAAGCAGGAAGCAAGGAAACGTTTCTAGCAGAGACCACAAGCGCTAAAGATAGTAGTGATGAATATGAGGATTTGGTTAAAACCGCCAAGACTGTTGCTGAAAATATATTAAATGGAATCCCTTATGGGGGTGAATCGTTATGAATATTAATAAAATAATCGTTGAAAAGTATGGCGATCTTAGGTTTGATCCTATTGATTTCAACGAAGGGTTTAATTTAGTCTATGCAAATAATGGTGTGGGAAAAACTAGTCTAGTTAAAGCAATTTTTCTTACACTTTTTGGAAAATCCACTCCCTTTTTTGATTATTACGGCAAAACAATTACTGAGGCAGGAAGGGTTGAGGTTGATTTAGAAGTTAATTTAGACAATACAATCCACAATTTTTCTTTGGAGAAAATAAGTAACACCATACCTAAGAAAACAAAAGAGTTATTTGAGCATAGTGAACACTTAAAATACGCCGCTTCAAATTATTTCATAACTGATAGCTCTATGGTACGTGACATATCCAACAGCATAAATTTTGATCAGAACGGGCAACAACAACTTCAGCAGTTAATCTCATCAGCTACCTCTGGCAATGATTTAATTGAAAAATCTCTTAAGACGCATTTAAAAAGAATTACAGATTTAATCAAATTTGGAACATCAGGCAAAATAAATAAAAGCTCATTAACACAACTAAACGAAGAACTGAATAATAAATTGGATGAAATACAAAGAGCAAAAGCAGAACTTAAAGAAGTCCCCGAATTAGACCTGAATGCTATTGAAAACTTACAAAATGATATAGACTTACTTGAAACAAGTTACGCAGAGTTAAATTTACAATTTAGAATACTCGAAGGAAAAGAACGTTGGATAAAATCTTTTGCTGAGGTTTCAAAAAACTTTGACTCAAAAATTCTTAGTAATTTTTCATTAACAAAATATGGAAAAACTATCTTTCAAAATTTAATTGATGACATAAATTCTTTTGAGTCAAAAGAAGAAAGCTACAAAAAATCAAAAGATGACTTAAAAGAAGATTCCGCAAGATTAAAAGAAATAAATCAAACTAAAAAAGGAAAATCATTAGAAAAAGTCAACATTAAATCACTAGAAATACAATTTGATAATATCAGGCAGTTACTTGACGAAATAAATCAACTTAAACAGGATAAGAATCAATCAAATGAACTATTTGAGAACATGAAGCATGATTTAGACCTTTTGACCAAACCACTTTATCAATTGATGTCTAAGGAAGAAGGTAAACTTACTAAAGCTCAAATCTCTAAAATCTCTAAATTTAACAATAGTTTTTTTCAAAATGACAAAGATTTAAAAATTATTCAACTCGAAATTAATGAATTACATAAAAATATAGAAAATCTACAAGGCAACGAAAGCGCCTTTGAAATCAAAGAAATAATAGATGAGGTAGAAGCTAGCTTTGAGCAAAACAAAGAAAGTTTAAACATAATCTTAAGCAAAGACGCAACAAAAGCAGTTGTTAACAAATTAAAGAAACAAATAATTGATAATGAAAAAATAGCTTTAAGTAATTTTGTGTCTATTGATAAAAATTTAGATATTATTTCTAAACACAAATCAAATATAGATGGCTTACAAAGGTTAGAAACTAAGAGAGAAGGCATTGAAAGTGAGATAAAATCTCTAGAAGTAAAAATCAATAAATTCTGCAAAGAATCAAAGATACCATATCAAATTATCACTTCTGCAAATGTCAATTCTTATATTGAAGCATTTGAAGAAATTTACAATGTTCATAAAGAAGCAGCTTCTGCAGAGAGTAAATTGCCAGAAAAAAAAGCAATTTTAAAAGATAAGGTAAATGAATTTAAAAAGGCAACTCAAGAATTTGGATATAAATTTGAGCTTAAAAACGATATTGATTTTTCAGAAATTGAAATTGCTTCTAATAACCATAATCAACAAATTGATAATCGAAAGTCCTTTGAAGCTGAAATCAATGATTTGAATGCCGCAATAAAGCTTCACAATAAAAGCATTAAGGACTTTGAAACTCTTAGAGACAAGAAACTAAAAGAATACGACGTAGATTCTCTTAATGATTTATATAAACTCATAACTCTTATAAAAGAAATAAAAATATTAACTTCAGATTCACTGTTCAAAGATCTTGAGAAAAGTGAATTAGAAAGTTTATTAACAGGTTCAATAGAAGGAACAATTTCTGCTCAAATGCTAGGTAATGAGATAACTCAATTACGTAAAATGATAAATGATTTAGATACTGAAAGAAATGATAAAAGAAACGAACTTGCCAAAGCAGAATTAGATGTAAAAAAAGAGCCTGAGTTTGTAATGGAACATCTTAAAAATGAAGAACTCTCTTTAGTCGAAGAAAAACAAGATTTAAAAAAAGAGTATCTTGCAATAGTCTTAGGAATTTTTCTAGCAATTCGACAATTGAACTCTTCAGATATTGATAACATTAATTTCATTAAAACTGTCAACGAAGTATTACCCAATGTAAATAGTCAATTTACTTCATTTAATTTAGATGAGGAAACTCAACAGGTTTCTTTAGGATACAACAATACCAGAAGAGACTTTATACGTAATCCACATGAGTTCAGTCATGGTGAAATGGCCTCCATTGCTTTATCGTTACGACTTGCAATTCAAAGTGTTTCAAGTAAAAACGGTTTTGTTTTTCCATTCATTTATGATGATTGTACTGAAGAACTTGATAATGAAAAAGAAGATAATTTTTTTAATGAGTTATTTAAGCTATCAGATAAAAATCAAATTATTTACCTTACTCATGATAACGATTTAGTCGAAAAACTAAAAAGTAGATCTGAACCTTGTCATATTATTGAGTTAGAAAACTTCCGTAATTTATAATGTCTTTGTCAATTATCCCGATTGGCGGATATTCAAAAATTGAAGGCAACAGTGTCGCAATAAAAGTTGACAATGAGGTTGTGATACTTGATATGGGCTTAAGCATGGAAAATTATGTACAGTACCAAGATCAAGAAACTGAAAAAAACGATGGTCAGCAACGAAGGTTCTTTTATGATGAGCTACTTAAGGTAGATGCAGTCCCTGATTATTACTCTATTAAAAAAGAGCTTAAAAATGTAAAGGCAGTAATTCCTTCACACGCACATCTTGATCATGTTGGTGCTGTACCTTTTGGAATGAAATTTTTTAAAAATATACCTGTCATAGCTACCCCTTATACGATTGCTTTTATAAAAGAAGACCTCAAAAATCATAGATTTGACAAAACTTTTGCAAATAGGGGTATTGATTTAATTGAGGTGCAATTAAATACAACTTATAAAGTGACAGATAAAATTACAGTTGAATTTATACATGTAACACATTCAGTTCCAGATTCTGCAGTTTTAGCTATACACACTCCTTACGGAATTGTTGTATACGCTGTTGATTATAAATTTGATGACCAACCTCAAATAGGTCAGAAACCCAATTATAAAAGACTTAAAGAGCTAGGAAAGAAAGGTGTTAAATGTTTGATTTTAGAATCATTGTATGCAGATTATGATATTGAAACACCTTCAGAACAAGATGTTAAGGATAAGCTTTACGATGTATTAAAAAATTTAAACGCTGGTGGCAAAACAATTTTTGCTTCAACTTTCAGTTCACACATTGTAAGAATTAAAACTTTAATTGATGCTGGTACAAATTTAGGTAGAAAGGTTTGTTTACTTGGTGGAAGTTTAGATTTACACGCTACAATTTCCAAAAAATTATCAAAGCTTAATTTATCTAAAGATATAAAGATAATTAAAGGAAGAGATGTTGGAAGATTTTTAAGAGAGGTAGATAAAAATAGAGGAGATTATTTTTTAATTTGTACAGGACATCAAGGTGAACCAAAAGCTGTCTTATCAAAAATTGCAGATGATTATTACGGATTTACACCCCAAGAAAATGATGTAGTAATATTTTCATCATCAGTAATTCCTACGGAAACTAACGAAAAATCATTTAAAGTTCTTGAAAAAAAATTAGAACAGTTAAATCTTCAAATAATTAAAGATATTCATGCATCTGGCCATGCTGGGTTAAAAGATCATAAAAAAATGCTAGAGATAACAATGCCACAATATATTATTCCTGCTCACGCTGGTCATGATAAAGCAAAATATTTGAAAGAATTAAGTCAGAAAATAGGAATAGGAAAAACATTACTTGTTTCAAATTACAAAAAAATCACGCTTTAAAAATGATAGACAAAAATAAGGAGTACGAGTCATTTATAACTCATGTAGAGAACATGAAATTAGATTACAAAGACACAGATTTAAATGAAATAAATAAAAATTTTCAAACTTACGGAGTGCGTGAGACAACTTCTGTGAGACATCAAATAGAATATTTTACAAAATTACACTATAAAGAAAAAAATAATTGTTTTTGTAATAAAGGAAAAACAATATATTTTGAATTTATAAATGCATTAGAAGATGCTAAGTTTTACAAACGGTACATTTATGTTTGCGATTTAAGTAATCCTTATAGAATTTATCACACAGCAACTCCTAAATAGCAAAACTTTTCCCCTATTAAGTCAATATATGAATAAAAATGAAAGATCTAATTTAATGAGATTAATAAATAAAACTCAAAATAGCATGGTGAAAGTTTCTGAAGTTAGATTAAATATTAATCAAATAAAGAGAAAAAATTTCGCTAAAAATATTGATAGTTTAATTAAAAGTATTCAAGCTTATGGATTATTACAACCAATAGGAGTTTCAAGATTAAGCAATTTAAAAGACGATAAACATTATAAGTGGGAAATTATTTGGGGTAGAAGACGACTTTTTGCTTTTGAGTTACTTGGGCTTGAAGATATTCCAGCAATTATTTTTGATGATACTTTGACAAAAAAGGAGATAGAAATTGTTTCTCTTGCTGAAAGCCCACAAACTAAATTGCCTGGTACTAACGATGAAGATTGAGGAATAATGTCTGTTTGTTGGTTTAAGTATTCAGGAGATATAACTTGTGACTGTTTTCAATGCAAAAGTTGTCGTGGAAAAAAAAGATATGAAAATATTCATGATGCTCAGGTTGATATTGCTAATTTGAACTCTATAAAAAAAAGTTCAGCAAGAAGAGTAACCTTATATCTCTGTAATCAATGCTGATCAATACATATAGGACACAGGGTAAGTAAAGCAAGAGCGAAAAAACTTAATCTTAAAAATGGCTAGAAACAGAAGTTTAGATAGGAAATTAAATAAAAAATATTGACCTCATAGAGATTCTATTGAAAAATAAAAAAAGTATTAATTGAAAGGATAAAAATTTAAACTCTTCCCCTACATAGCAAATATGAAGAATTACAAAAAAATATGGCTAAAAGAATTAAGAAGACACTTAAGAAAATGGCAATTAAGAATAAATTTTGCTTTTGGAGGTAAAAATAATGACTAAAGAACTTGAGACAAAAGACTTTGTCAATATAAGAATAGTTTTAGATAGATCTGGATCAATGGGTTCAGCTGTTAAAGAAACAATAGACTCAATTAATACTTTTATTGAAGAACAAAAAAATGAAAAAGTAAATGGTTCTATCACTATTAGCACTTTTGATTCAGGATCTATTGAGGTTCCAATTAAAAATGTTCTTATAAAAGATATGGGTATTTTAGATTATGCATTTCTTGACCCTAGAGGGTCTACTCCACTACTTGATGCATTAGGGCTTGCGATTAACGAACATGGAAATCATAACATTAAAGAAAATGAAAAAAAATCTTTAGTAATAGTTACAGATGGACGTGAAAATGCATCTCGGGAGTACACAAACGAGTCTATAAAAAAACTTATAGAAGAAAAAACTAATGAAGGCTGGTTGATAGTTTACCTAGGAGCAGACCATGATGCTTTTTCACAAAGTAGAGGAATTGGTATAGATTACGAAAAGACTCTTAACTATTCTAAACAAGATTCTGTCGATGCTATGAGAGCTACTTCAAGAAAAGTCAGAGACTATAGTCGAGGTGTTGATCCAAAAATTATAAAATATGAAAAATTTGAAAGAGATGAAAGTTTTAAAGACAAGAAAAGGAATCAAGAATAATGGGACCAATTGAACATGCTGTATGTCAGATAGCATTTAAAGTAGAAAAAAAATATAACGATAAAGAATTTGTGAATCAAATTTTGCAAATTGCTACTTTAATTCATAATGTAGAGATTGCACCAAAAGATTGGGAAACGAATCAAGATATAAGAGAATTACACACCTTGGGCCACAATATAAGAAAAGAGATCGAAAAGGAAAACAAATGACAGAAGTTGGAAATAGAGGAAAGAATGCCAACAGAAGTGGGGCTGAATTTGAAATGAGAAACTCTTTTTTGCAATTGGTAAAACAAGAACAAAGACTTTCTTATGAGTTTTTAGACACTAAATCAACTGGAAAATCAGTAGACGTTCCTTTTGAAATCTTTTATAAAGATAAGTTATTAGCAAAGTCATTTCATCAAAATCAAATTTATAAAGATTATTTAGAGGAGGAAGAGGTTTTTTGGGGAGATCATTTTGTAAAAGAGGTCAAACCAGATGTTTTTGTTATCAACTATGTATTAAAAAAATGTTTTGTACTAGAAATGAAGAATCAAGAAAGCCAAGGCTCAGTTGATGAAAAGCTACAATCTTTCCAATTTAAAATAGATTATTTTGAAAAATTACTTTCGAAAAGCACTTCATTATGCAATTTTGAATTTGAATATATGTATATATTGAGTGATTGGTTTTATACAGATAATTTATATCAAAATAATGCAAAAGGTATTCGAGCCTCAACTAGGCAAGATAGAAGCCAGTATATAGATACATTGGAATATTTAAACAAAAATAACATTAAACATTTCAACTTTTTTCCATTAGATTATGTTTTGTTTAATGACCTAAATGTTGATAAACAGACTTTTTGAAATAGAAAATTTTTTAACTTGATCTTGTCACTCATAAAAAGTACAATAATTATATCTTATGGTTAATAAATCAAAATTATATGAAACTGACAAAATCAAGTTTTATCTTGATGATTTTAGAAAAGTATTGCCACTGAAAAATATTCAGACGGTTATAGTTGACCCACCTTACAATATAAATTTCAACTATGGAAAAAACTTTAAAGACAATATAAACCCCGAGGAATACAAAGCTTTAATGTTTGATGTTTTAGATTTATCTTACAAAAGCACAAAGAAAGACAGTTCAATGTTTTTAATAAATTATCCGGAAATAATTGCAGAGCTTTTTCAAACAATTAAATTAACTAAGTGGAACATACACCAATGGATAAGTTGGGTATACCCTTCTAATATTGGTCATAGCAGTAGAAAGTTTACAACTGCACACAGGTCAATTCTTTGGTTAACAAAAGATGAACCAAAAATTTATATGGACAGGGTTACTCAACCATATAAGAACCCCACAGATAAAAGAGTAAAAAAACTTATTGAATCTGGAAAAACCGGTACAAATCTTTATAACTGGTGGGAAATCAATTTAGTAAAGAATGTAAGTAAAGACAAAGAGTCTTACGTTAACCAAATTCCAAGAGAGGTTTTGCGTCGCTTAATACTTGCTACAACAGACAAACGCAATATTGTTTTAGACCCTATGTGTGGGACAGGCAGTACACTTTTAGCTGCCAGGGATGAAGGAAGGTCCGGTATAGGTATTGATATAAATTCTGATTTAAAAAAAATTTGGAAAAAATATTAATAATTAATCACTACTTTTTACGACAGGTATTTCACCAGTTAAATTGTCTAAACTTCTTTGATATTGAGATTCTTTCTCTCGAATAACAGCACCATTTGGATTAGTAATCATCCTATCAAACTGTGGAATATCATGTTCTTTATACCATGTTGGAGGCTTTCCTCTTCTTGGTTCTGCATCTTTAGGACCAGCTTTAGACTCTTTTATCCACCCCTCAACATTGGTGAGTTTCTCTCTAAAGTTTGCTGGATCTAATTCTACCTCCCAAATAATCTCATAAATATCTTGGATTTGACCCAATGTAAAGTGTTCAGGCAGGAAACGAGTCGCTAAACCGCTATATTCCAAGGATATTCGTAGTCTATTGGAAGCTTCAAGCAACATATCATGGTGATCAAAGGCCATATCTTCAGGTATATATCTACTGAAATAACGCCTTGGAATCTTAAACCATCTAATATCTTCACTCTCTTCATCTAAC
>Ga0255761_10004506_pt1 | contig 12341 bp, 7 predicted proteins | sample 071ome_29_FD_179961 | JGI IMG/M metagenome (GOLD analysis project Ga0255761, IMG submission 179961) | Coastal salt marsh microbial communities from the Groves Creek Marsh, Skidaway Island, Georgia - 071407BT metaG (version 2) | ecosystem: Environmental > Aquatic > Marine > Intertidal zone > Salt... | reverse complement strand
CATCTTTGAATGTTACTTATTCTGAACTGAATGAAACAGGGTTAATTCTTGTCAGGGTCAGCTCGCATTCAAACAGTATTCCAACAACGTGTTAAGTCAAACATTAGACGGTCCAGCGCGATGGATAGGAAACAGTTAGACAGCCTGTATGACACAAACTTTATACCAACTGACTCGAGAGAATGTCAAGAAATACGAGGCTTTTAGTGCGTATTTATAGACTTTTTGCCTTTCTCTTTGACCTCGTTCTCAGATGCTTCTGAGGAACCTTTTTCAAGTGCTTGAGTTTTATTGTCTTCCGTTGGTTGGGGCATATACTGCAGCGCCATTTCCAGAACCTCGTCAATCCATTTCACTGGCTTGATTTGCAAATCTGCCTTGATGTTGTCCGGAATTTCCTTCAGATCACGTTCGTTTTCTTTGGGAATTATGACTGTTTTTATGTCACCCCGGTGCGCTGCCAGCAGTTTTTCTTTGAGACCACCAATCGGGAGTACCTGGCCACGCAGGGTGATCTCACCTGTCATGGCGACATCTTTGCGCACAGGGATACCCGTCAGTACAGACACCAGTGCCGTGCACATGCCGATACCAGCACTCGGCCCATCCTTAGGTGTAGCCCCTTCGGGAACATGAACATGCAAGTCGCTGTTTTCATGAAAATTCTCTTTCAGACCCAGGGTCGATGCGCGACTGCGCAACACGGTCAGCGCCGCCTGGATGGACTCCTTCATGATGTCGCCCAGAGAACCGGTCATGATGGTCTTGCCCTTACCCGGCGTGGCAACAGCCTCTATCGTGAGGAGTTCACCGCCAACCTGGGTCCAGGCCAGTCCGTTAACCTGGCCAACGGCGTCTTTTTCTTCAGCCCGTCCAAAGTCATATTTCTGGACACCGACGTATTTCTCCAGGCCTTTTTCGGTCACATCGATATGCGGTGACTGATCGTCAATGGCATGTTCCTTGACGATCTTGCGGCAGATCTTGGCAATCTCGCGCTCAAGACCACGAACGCCGGCTTCCCGGGTGTAGTGACGAATTAGATTGGTGAGAGCACCATTGGTGATGGTGACTTCCTTTTCTTCCAGACCGTTATTTTCGCGCTGTTTCGGCACGAGATAGCGACTGGCGATATTCGTTTTTTCATCTTCGGTATAACCCGGCAGACGAATCACTTCCATGCGGTCAAGCAGTGGCTCGGGAATGTTCATGGAGTTCGATGTGCAGATGAACAGCACATCGCTCAGGTCGTAGTCGACTTCCAGGTAGTGATCATTGAAGCTGTGATTCTGCTCAGGATCCAGCACCTCGAGAAGCGCTGCTGCCGGATCACCGCGGTGATCCATGCCCATTTTATCGACCTCATCAAGCAAAATAAGCGGATTGCGCACCCCTACTTTGGCCATTTTCTGCAGGACCTTGCCCGGCAAAGAGCCAATGTAGGTACGACGATGACCACGAATTTCCGCCTCATCGCGAACACCACCAAGCGCCATGCGGACAAACTTGCGGCCAGTGGCACGGGCGATGGATTCACCCAGTGAGGTCTTGCCGACGCCGGGAGGCCCAACCAGACACAGGATGGGACCTTTGAGTTTCTTCACACGTTTTTGTACGGCGAGATACTCAACGATGCGTTCCTTGACCTCTTTCAAACCATAATGGTCATCATCGAGAATTTCTTCAGCTTTCTTGAGGTCGGTGCGAATTTTGGATTTCTTCTTCCAGGGCACGTTGACCATCCAGTCGATATACGTGCGCACAACAGAGGCTTCGGATGACATCGGCGACATCATCTTCAGCTTGTTTAATTCTGCCGTCGCCTTTTCCCTGGCATCCTTGGTCATACCGGCTTCATCAATCTTGCGCTTGAGCTCTTCCGCTTCATTGGGCACATCTTCCAGTTCGCCCATTTCCTTCTGAATCGCTTTCATCTGCTCATTCAGATAATACTCGCGCTGGCTCTTTTCCATCTGCTTTTTAACGCGTCCACGAATGCGTTTTTCCACCTGGAAAATATCGATTTCCGCCTCGATCAGAGACATCAGGTGCTCGATCCGCGGCTTCAGGTTGGACAGTTCCAGGATGTTCTGTTTTTCCTGCAACTGCAGCGACATATGGGTCGCTATCGTGTCCACGAGACGGCTCGGTTCATCAATGCTGGTGATCGATGTCAGGACCTCGGGAGATATCTTCTTGGAAAGCTGCACATACTGGTCAAACTGCGATAACAGTGAGCGCACCAGGATTTCGGTATCCTTTTCTTCCACGGTGCTGCCGGTCAGGCTGGAAATCTCGGCCTTGTAATAATCTTCATCCGGGTGCAACTGCTTGATCTGGACACGTTCCACGCCCTCGACCAGGACCTTCACGGTGCCGTCATTGACATGCATCAGTTGCAGAACGGATGCGACGGTACCAATGGTAAAGACGTCCTCGTGTCCGGGATCATCTTTAGAATGTTGTTTCTGTGCCGCCAGCACCACTTTCTTGTCGGCAGCCATCGCCGCTTTCAGCGCACGAATGGATTTCTCCCGCGCCACAAACAGCGGGTGCACGATTTGCGGGTAGACGACAACACCTCGCAACGGCAGAAATGGCAACAGATTGTCATTGCTGGTATCGCTGGACTTGTCGTTGTTGGAACCGTTGCTAGGGGAATCCTGATTTGTCATGGTGTGACTTCAGACCTGTGCTGAGGAGTGGATGGGTACATTGAAATACAAATTTGCCAGCAGTGCCAGTGGCAGCGAAGTTCTCCGGGTACCGGTGGAGAACCCTGGCGCCTAACAGCTCATCAAAAATGCACCTTCTGAAAGCGTATTTGCGGGCGGAGCGGTGAAAATCAAGGGAGCAAGGTGGTTTTACTCCTTTGTGCATGATCTCAGGCGGGGTCCCTGCTGGCGGTTTTGCCCTGTGCGGCATCCACGGTTTCGTACATGAGCAATGGTTCGGATTCGCCATTGATCACGGCCTCGTCGATGACCACCTTGGTCACGCCCTCCTGGGAAGGAATGTTGTACATGGTGTCGAGCAGGACAGACTCCATGATAGAACGCAGGCCACGAGCTCCGGTTTTGCGCTCCTGTGCCTTGCGCGCGATGGCCCTGAGCGCATCATCACGGAACTGGATTTCCACCCCCTCCATTTCAAACAGTTTGGAGTACTGCTTGGTCAATGAATTGCGTGGTTCCTTGAGAATCTTAACTAGGGCTTCCTCATCAAGTTCGTTGAGTGTGGCAATCATCGGCAAACGACCGACAAATTCAGGAATCAGGCCATATTTGACCAGATCTTCCGGTTCCACATCCTGCAAGGTTTCGCCAACGCGTTTCTCGGCTTCAGGACTGCGTACCTCTGCAACAAATCCGATACCGCTCTTGTCAGAACGATCACGAATGATCTTGTCGAGACCTGCAAAAGCTCCGCCACAAATAAAGAGGATATTGGAGGTATCCACCTGCAGGAATTCCTGCTGCGGATGCTTGCGACCACCCTGTGGCGGCACGGAGGCTACGGTGCCTTCGATCAATTTGAGCAGCGCTTGCTGGACCCCTTCCCCGGACACGTCGCGGGTGATAGACGGGTTGTCCGACTTGCGGGAAATCTTGTCAATTTCATCGATATAGACAATGCCGATCTGGGCTTTGTCGACATCGTAATCGCATTTCTGCAGCAGTTTCTGGATGATGTTCTCGACGTCTTCACCGACATAACCGGCTTCGGTGAGGGTGGTGGCATCGGCAATAGTAAAGGGAACGTCCAGCAGACGGGCCAAGGTTTCAGCGAGCAGCGTTTTGCCCGTACCGGTTGGGCCGATGATGAGGATGTTGCTCTTGTTCAACTCAACATCATCGTGCTTCTTTTCGTAGTTGAGGCGCTTGTAGTGATTGTATACGGCCACTGACAGTGTCTTTTTGGCTTTGTCCTGGCCAATCACATACTCATCCAAGGTATCGCGTATTTCCGCCGGGGTGGGCAGACGACGCTCTTCCTTATCGACGGACTTTTCCTGGATTTCTTCCCGAATGATGTCGTTACAAAGATCAACGCATTCATCACACACAAAGACAGACGGTCCTGCGATTAGTTTCCTGACTTCGTGCTGGCTTTTGCCGCAGAAAGAACAGTAAAGCAGCTTACCGCTATCGTCATCTTTCTTGTCGTCAGACATGTCCTGTTACCGTGTTGTTATCGTCTTGTTACTGTTTTATAGCTTTCTTGTTTATGGCTTTCTTGGCTTGGATGGCTTAAATGGATGTGCTGAATTTGCCGGAGCACGGAAGCGTCAACCTGGCACCGAATTCTGAGCTGCCAGCCAAGCCTTAAGATTAAGGCATTTGGACCATTTTACAAGCAATAACTTGTGTTCGGTCCGGGCGAGAATGCCTGTCGCCAATCAGGAAACAACAGTGGATCAGCTGTTGTTACCGTCTGAAGAAACCGGCATGACCCGCTTCTCCATGACCTTGTCGATCAGGCCGTATTTAACGGCTTCAGGACCACTCATGAAGTTGTCCCTGTCCGTGTCACGGGCAATCACTTCGATGTCCTGCCCGGTGTGTTCGGCCATGATCTTGTTCAGGCGCTCACGCACGTTCAGGATTTCCTGTGCCTGGATGTGGATATCGGAGGCCTGGCCCTGGGCACCGCCACTAGGCTGGTGAATCATCATGCGGGAATGCGGTAAGGCGAAGCGTTTACCCTTCTGCCCACCGGTCAGCAGCAATGCCCCCATGCTGGCCGCCTGGCCAATACACATGGTGCTGACATCGGGCTTGATAAACTGCATGGTGTCGTAGATTGACAGCCCTGCTGTCACCGAGCCACCCGGTGAATTGATGTAGAGATGGATGTCCTTGTCCGGGTTTTCAGACTCAAGGAACAGTAACTGCGCAACGACCAAATTGGCCATATAATCCTCGACCTGGCCAACCAGAAAAATGATTCTGTCCTTGAGCAGCCGGGAGTAAATGTCGTAAGAACGCTCCCCCCTGGCAGTCTGTTCGACCACGATGGGAACCAGGCTGGCATATTCCTGCAGGATGTCGTTCTTGTCGTGTTGAGTCATGGTACTTCCCGTTTCTCTAAACGTTTGCTGGATAATTGACTGGATACTTAACCGGACACTTGCGACAACAAAGCATTGCGCAACCGGTAGCGTTGTTACTCGCTGCCTTCGGCCTCGTCCTGAGCCGGCGGCTTCAGGGCGTCTTCATAACTGACGGTGCTTTCGGTCACTTTGGCGGCATTGACAACCATGTCTATGACGGCTGCTTCAAGTGCCATTGCTTCGACGTTGGCCAACTGCTCCTTGTCGCCGTAGTACCATTTGACCACTTCTTCAGGCTTTTCGTAGCTCTCGGCCATTTCCTCGATCAGCGCACGCACAGCATCCGCTTCGGGCTTGAGGTCATGCTTGTTCACGATTTCATTCATGATCAGGCTCAGGGACACACGGCGCTTGGCCTGCTCGGCAAACAGATCATCGGGCAGCATGGCAGGATCAATATTACGACCACCACCAAATTGCTGCATCGCCTGCTGCCTCAGGGCATTAACCTCATTCCCTATAAGGGACTTTGGCACATCGACTGAATGAATCTTGAGCAGACCTTCGATAACCTGGTTCTTAATGTTGTTCTTGCCGGCATTCTTCAGTTCGCGCGCCATGTTGGTTGTGACTTCCTTGCGGAAGGCTTCTTCACCGCCTTCAGCCACGTCAAACGAGGCAAAGAATTCATCGTTCAGATCCGGCAGTGTCGGTTCGCTGACCCTGTTGACCTTCACCGCAAAATCGGCGGCTTTTCCAGCCAGTTCCTTATTGTGGTAATCCTCGGGAAATGTCAGTGAAAGTGTTTTTTCATCACCGGCTGATAAGCCAACAAGTCCGTCCTCGAATCCTGGAATCATACGATTGGAGCCCAGAATCAGATTGCTGCCCTTGGCTTCACCACCATCGAATTTCTCGCCATCGATAGTGCCAGTGAAATCCAGGTTTACCCGGTCTCCGTCCTGGCTGGCCCGGTCCACGTCATCGTAAGTTTTGCGCTGTTCACGCAGGGTTTCGATCATTTTGTCGACATCGGCATCGGTAATCTCGGCACTTTTCTTCTCGATGGTGATGCCAGAGAAATCCTGCAAATCAATCTCGGGGTAGACTTCGAAGGTTGCCGTGAACTCCAGGTTTTTGCCTTCTTCAAGGTTCTTCGGCTCAATACGCGGCTGTCCGGCTGGCTTCACTTCTTCCTGCCTGACCGCCTCTACCCAGGAATGGCTCATGACTTCACCCAGGACTTCCTGGCGCACACCAGCACCATAACGATCCTTTATGACCTTGACGGGCACTTTACCTTTACGGAAACCCTTCATTTGGAAATTCTTGGCGGCTTCTTTAAGCCTGTCCTGCACCTGGCTCTCGACGGTTTCAGCCGGCACTTCGATGGTCATGCGCCTTTCCAGGCCGGTGAGTGTCTCCAGAGATACTTGCATGGTCTTGTCCTGATTAATCCTGTGTGATGCGTTCAATAATCATGTGGCCTGTACCGAATATTCGGCAGGCTCCTGGTTCAAGTTAAAAGCAAACCAGTCTGATAACCCTGTTCGGAAGTTCTTCGAGCGGCTAGTCAGTGTTTGACAGTTTCCGGCTGCAACCTGCTCAGGCAGATTGACTGGGAGTTGCCCATGGGTCAGCAAAGAACATCCGCCAAGGGCAATCCGGGAAAGACTCCAAAAATACCACTTAAAAATCAAATAGTTATTTATCTTATACCCGAAGCAGGGCGGGATTGTGCCATATCAAAATCGCTTATTCAATAGCGCTGCAGAGCCCGGAATTACGCGGGCTGGATCGTCTTTTCCGGATACCCTGAAAGCAGCTGCTGGCGGTCTTTCATGGTGGCCAGTTTATAGCCCGTGATCTGGTCAAGGATAGGGGCAGAACAACACAATCCTCCTGGAACAGACTGTCACCCTACCCTCCGGCATAACACCGCCTGAAAGAAAAAATTATTTTTTATTTTTTATAAATGATTGTAAGAGCGATATTTTTTTTACCGGGGTGTCACGTAAGTGTGATTTTGGTGCATTGGCCTGGTCATTTTTTACACATTTTTAATGATCAAGAATGGCTTGTAAGGCTTTGTTGCACATAAGATTTTTCAGTGCCTTGAACGGTAATTTTGCGTGCTATCCTGTTGTTTTTATTGGTATTGTAATTGGCCAATTCTGGCGAGCCAGCTGGAAACTGGCATGCAAAATGGCATATTTATTGCGCCCTGTTTCAGCAGGGTCTTCCTGATTACTCTTTTTTGCACTCGTTAGCCCGAGGCGAATGACCAGATGCTGACCACAGGCATTTCATAACAATAATAACCTAGACCGGACAATCGCCTCGGGCTAACGGAGACCACTGCTACGGCTCAACTTCCGTATTAAGTCTGTAAACACCACCCTCTTTCTAGACACCTTGACCCCAGTTTGGCCCCAGTTTGAGGCCAGTGCCTGAAGCCAACTCCAAGGCACTCTACCATCTAAAATACTGTATAGCAGCTCCACTGCTCTGCTCACCAAATCATGCTGCCTGCATCGAGGCGATACTCTCCAGAAATCAGTCATTGCTATGGCGGCTTTTAAAGCCCCCATGCTCCGCCATAAATGCTGCCTGATATCGGTTTAGAGTTTGGCCTCGCCCGGCCCGAGGGGGCGGAAAATGATCAGCAGTTTCGGGAGCAGCGTTAATGCGCCAGCCAAGGCCAGACACATGGCCATGCTCGTCAACAAGCCGAAGTAAATGGTCGGTATGAAGTTCGACAGCACCAGAATGGAAAAACCGGCAACTATGGTGAAACCGGTGTAGTACATGGCTTTGCCAATACTGCCATGGCAATAGACCATGGTTTTCGTGTAATCCCCGATCTCCGGGAAGCGGGTTTTATAGCGGTGGACATAGTGGATCGTATTGTCCACGCCAATACCTACGGAAATCGCCGCAATTGTGGTTGTCATCATGTCGAGCGGGATGCCGAGCCAGCCCATCAGGCCCAGCACCGACATCGCCGCCAGGATGTTGGGCACAATGCCGATAATCGCCAGTTTCCAGGAACGAAAGAGAATCAGGAACATGATCATGATGACCATCAGCACCAGCCCGAGTGTCAGAATCTGCGATTCAAAGAGGCTTTGCAGCATGTTGTTGTACAGCACAAGCATACCGGTCAGGTGGATCTGTTCCGGTGCAAAGCCGAACTCTTCGGTCAACCCGTCCTGGATGGATTGGAGCAGTTCCTGCCTGACCAAATCAGGGGAAGTCTCGAGAACCCTGATGGAGAACCTGACCTGGTCATCATCCACCGAGACGTAGGGGCGCAGCAGGCTTTCCTTGTAATCAGCTGGAATCCGGTTATAAAGCACTGCCAGCTCAAGGCTGTTCAGCGGTTCATCGTCGTTGAGTTCATAGGCAATGCCCAGCAGTGTTGCCAGTGACAACACCTTGCCGGTTTCGGGCAGACTCTCCAGATAGTCCTGGATAGCAATAATCTCTGCCATCTTGTCACTGGTAAACCAGTACGCGGCATCATCGTCAACATCCTGATCACTGGCCATGAAAGCGTTATCAAGGTCAAAGCCGTCGTCAAAATCGTCCTCGAAACCGATATCAAACCCGTCATCAAAATCAATGTCGAAGTCATCGTCAAAATCATCAAACCCTGCATCCTGTTCGCCAAACGGGTTGGCCTGTGCCTCAAAAGGATTCGGCCTACGCAGGTCGATAATGACATCCAGCGGTGTGGTACCGCCCATTTCACGGTCAATGGCGACCATGCCCTGGTAGATATCGGTATTCTCGTCGAAATAACTGATGAAGCTGTTTTCCACTTTCAGTTTGCCTATGCCCAGGCCGCTGAAAACAAATAGCAACAGTGAAATGGCCAGCACGACAGTCCCGTAACGGCGGGTGAACTGCGCCAGGGCAGGAGTAATGTCAATCGACTTTTTTTGTGCCGTTGAAGGACTGCCAGGCAACAACACCAACACGGCCGGAAAGACCAGAAATGTCAGGGCAAACGCACAACAAATCCCCATCACCATCATCCAGCCAAAATCGATGATCGGTGGAATATCGCTAACAACCAGGGAGCCAAATGCCACCACCGTCGTCAGACTGGTATAGGCGCAGGGCTTGATCATGCTCTTGAGCGTAGCCTGTAAACGTTCCAGGTGCGTGGCATCCGGCTGCTCCTGCTCCAGTTCTCGGTAACGCACAATCAGGTGCACCGTCAGAGAAATCGTGATGATCAGCAGTAATGAAATGAAGTTTGAGGAAATAACCGTCACAGGCCATTCCAGCAATCCCAATAACCCGACCACACTCAGCGCAATAATCAGGCCGCAGGTCAGGGGTATGAGTACATAGCGTGTTTTCCGGAACAGGTAAGCCAGGGATGCCACGATGAAAAACAGAATGGCTGCACCAAAGGTCACCAGGTCACTGCGCACAAACGTCACCAGGTCATCGGCAATCATCGGCACACCGCCCAGATAGATCGTGGCATTGTCACGGTAGCGGTCAAGGGTGGCGCGGATCGCCGTAATGTCGTCATGTAACTGGGCCGCATCTGCGATTGTCGCTGCGGTGTACTGAGCTTCGACAGCATGCAGTTCTGCCTGTTGTGCACCCGTCAGACCGCTCTCCCCCGCAGCCTCCCGCAAGGTTGTGCGGGCTTCAAGCAGCTCAGTGAGCGGTGGGTTAGGAGCAAAATTGACGATGAGCGCGGTGGTGCGGCCATCCGCACTCAACAGGACATCCCTGTATGCTTCGCTGCTGCCCAGATCAGCCGCGGCAGCCTCAAGGCTGATACCCGGCGAATCGAGAGTTGGAAGATTGTCGGCGACATCACCCAGTTCACTCAGCGACACGTCGGCAACCTTGAACAGGGGCACGTCAAAAATACTGTCTACTGACGCCACGCCAGCCAGGGCCTGCAGGTCACCCCTGAGGCTGCGTAAATCCGACAGGGCCGACTCGGAAAACAAGGGCTGATTTGGCTGAAACGTGACAAAGACAAAGTCACCCGTCCCGTACCTGGCATTGATCTCGCGGGAATACTCCAGGTCGGGATCACCTTCCACCACCAGCGAGTCAGCCGAGGCATCCATGCGAAACCGGGGTACATAGCTTCCCAGCAACGCCGCCACAATCGCGACCAGAATCAACACGATGACCGGCTTGTGGAGGACTAACCTGAGGTAGAGCTGCAGAAATTTATAGGGCATAAAAGGCTATTCAAGGCGGAAAATCATGGCTGCCAGGTGGCGAAAAGACGGCCGTGTTCAAAAAAACGGCGCAGTATAGCATCAGAGCCCGCCGGACATGCCCGCTAACGGGCCAGTTAAGGATATTGGCGATACTCTTCCCGACTTTATGCGGCGCAGGTCAAAATTGTGGGATTTTTTCCCGCACGCGATTATACTGCGCCTCATGCCTGACAATCACACCCATGAACAAGGCAATATTGCCGTCGTTACAGCGCTCAGAAAAATCCTGAAGCCGCTGGTGAAGTTTATGGTGGCCAACCAGGTAACCTACCCTTTTCTTTCCAACATGCTTAAGTCGGTTTACGTGGAAGTCGCGGAGAAGGATTTCCCTGTCCCAGGGAAGAAGCAGACAGACAGTCGCATCAATCTGTTGACCGGCGTCCACCGCAAGGATGTAAAACGCCTGCGAGCCGAGGAAGATCTGCCGGAAACCCGTCCTGCCAATATCTCCATAGGCGCCCAGATCGTGGCGCGCTGGGTCGGTGACAAAAACCTGCAGAATCCCGATGGCACGCCGCGCATGTTGCTGCTGCAGGACAACGATGAATTCAGCATGAATTCCTTTGAAGGGCTTGTAGCGAACATTGCCAAGGGCGATATTCGCCCCCGTGTTGTGCTGGATGAACTCATGCGCCTGGACATGGTTGAGCTCGATCCCGACCACAATGTCATACTCAAGACCAAGGCCTTTACCCCTGACAAGGGACAGCAGGAAAAGCTCTACTTTTTCGGCAAGAATATCCAGGATCACCTGAATGCTTCCGTCCACAACCTGGCTGGCGAGAAACCCCCGTTTTTTGATCGCAGTGTCTACTACGATGAACTCAGCCCGGCTTCCATTGAGGAACTGAATGACATGGCCAACCGGCTGGGCATGGAAGCATTGATGAAAATCAACGAACGCGCACTGGCCTTGCAGACAGCCGACAAAGGCGCTGCCAATGCCAGGTACCGTATGAACTTCGGGATATTCAACTACAATCAGTCCTACGACAAAACGGCCAGGATGACAGTCGCCAGAGTTGAAGATAGTGCCAAAGGCGAGTCCTCAAACGGCTGAAAACAGTGGCCTGAGGCCGATTTTCAACCAGGGTAGGACAACGGGAATTTGTGAAGCAATTACGAAACAAACGCGATAAAATGGCCCAAATGAAAGACCTCCGACACGACATGACAAGCAAAGCGACCGCAACGGTCGAGAACCGTTCTGTTCTCGCCACCTTGCTGGCCATGCTTTGCCTGGTGTTTGCGGTGAACTATTTTCTCACCGGCCCGGGTAGCGATGGCGGTAGTGGCCTCGGCGGCACCGGCAAGTTCGGCGGCGAAAGTGGCCTCGGTGGTACAGGAAAAATGCCTGACGGTGGCTATGGCTTCAAACTGGGTGCCACTGATGCTGACAAGGTTCAGCCGGATAACGACCGCGATGTCATTCCTGCCGGACATGCTAATCTGGAAGCCTTGCAAGCCGAACTGGATATCACCACCCCCAAACCGGCTTTCGATGTTGCCTCACTGCGCTTGTCCCCAGCCTCCGCTCCCTTGCTTGATGAACTTGACGGGTTCTCCCGTGCTACAGAGATAGACATCAACACTCTCTCCGAAGTGGACGCCCTGGTTGCATCGATTAGGTTTGATGATGCCGCTGAAGAAACCGGGTCCCTGCGTACGCTTGTACAAAGTGAGCAGGTAGCCATCGCAGCCGACACGCTGGTAGCCAGCCTCGATATTCTGGACAGCCTGATGCTGGCAGAAGCGGCCACTGAAATGGCTGTATCTCCCATGGTGGCAGCCAACAACAATGACAACTCAGACGAAGCCATTCGCCAGCGCATCGCCATGCCTATGCGGCCGGAACGCCCCGACCGCTTTACGATGCCTTACCGTGTGGGTCCGGTGCAACGCGTTGACCTCCCTGCACCGCCGCCAGTGCGTCCGATGCGGACCCTGTCCAGCTTGCTGAATCACTGAAACTGATTGATAAATAATCGTCAGTGCGTCTGCATCGCCGTCTACTTCAGACAGCG
>Ga0255761_10004490_pt1 | contig 12366 bp, 10 predicted proteins | sample 071ome_29_FD_179961 | JGI IMG/M metagenome (GOLD analysis project Ga0255761, IMG submission 179961) | Coastal salt marsh microbial communities from the Groves Creek Marsh, Skidaway Island, Georgia - 071407BT metaG (version 2) | ecosystem: Environmental > Aquatic > Marine > Intertidal zone >... | reverse complement strand
CTCTGACCGATAACAAGTGAGAGGGGCGGGTGCCGAAAGGTGCCCGCCCTTTTCGCGTGAGGGTGCGGTTTCCTCGAGCATCCAACTCGGGCTTCAAGAATCAAACCCTGAAGGTCTGCTGCCGCTGGGAGAGTCCGCTGCAGTTAGCGATCGCGAAGCACGCGCATTGCGGCGTTGCGGCCGGCTCCACCGAAGATTCCTGCACCAGGAAACGCTGCGGCACCTGCGAGATGCAGACCCTGGATCGGTCCGCGGTGGCGGGTGAGGTCTGCCGGTTTCCCTCGCAATGTGGCGAGAGGCGAACCTGCATACGCAGGCGTGTGGCCACGAGGCATAAAAAACTCGTCTTCGTAGCGATCGGGGGTCATCGACCGCCAACGTTTAACACGAAGTGTCCCGGGCTCGCAGAGTGAATCGAGGATCTCAAGCCAACGTTCTGGCTCTGATGATGATGCCCAGTTATGGGTATACGGAGTGAAAAGCACTTCGAGGCTCAATACATGCTCAGAAGCATCGAGTTGCATCGAACGGTCGAGATTTGTCGGAATGTTGATGAGAAGACTCGGGCGAGTCGCGACCTCCCCGACCAAGCGCCGCTGGTGAGCTTCTTCGAGGTCTGAAGGCGTTGGCGCAATCACGGTCGTCGGCGTGTGAAGGTCGCTGTCGCCAACCGCTCGACGCAGGCGGTCTTCAAATTTGTAGACAGGAAGGCCGTCGATAACGAGATCGAGTTTTGATTCGTAGCCATCGTGAACTGGCTGCGCTTTCCACCCCTTGATTGGTGTGCGGTCAGCGAGCGCCGGGTCACTCAACCATTCGGAGAAGATCTTCTGAGGGTCGCTCGAAACGAGCACGCAGCGTGCATCGATACGCCGGCCGTCTGCGAGTGAGACGCCGGTGACCTGCTGGTCGCATGTTTCGAGGCGAACTACTTGTGCTGACGTCAATGTTTGACCACCCGCAGCAACAAATGAGCGATGAATTGCGTCAGTGAGGGCGCCACTACCGCCCTCTGGCCTTCCTGTGCGTATGAGATGCTTCGTGGCGTACAGCGCTCCGGCGAGTCCGGTGCCAGGTACTGACGGATGCACGCCCCAAACGGTTGGTCCAGTGACGACAGCGGGCATCCAGATGCGCCAGTCGTCGAAATACGTTTCGTAGACGTCGAGGGCGCTTTTCTTGCTCCATTCGAGCAGCCGTCGGGCACCCCGGCCCTTTAGAGATGCGACACGTTGCAAGAAATTCCCGGTCGACGGGGCGGTGCGTGCCATCTCAATCACGAGTCGCGCAATCGGCAGTGCATCATCGAGGTACTTTCGATAGCTCTCCACCCACGCCGGATGCGTCTTTGCGAGGGTGTCGAGGTGTTCGTCAACATGATGGCGAAATACCCAAGAGTTGTCAGGCTCGTAACTCGAGTGGATAGCGGAAATCTCAGACTCGAGGTAGGTAAGCCCGTAATCTTTGAGGTCGAGTTCGTCGAGTAGCGGCATTGCACGAATCATCGAGTGGTCACAATTACAGATGTTGAATCGGGCGCCCAAATCAGTGACCGTCGACGCGCAACCACCCACTTCATTGCGAGCCTCAACAAGGATGGTCTGGAGGCCAGCGCGAGCGAGGTAGGCGGCGGCGATCAACCCGTTGTGTCCACCGCCCACAACAATCGCATCGGCGCGCTGCACGTCGTCTGGCTGCTCGGTCCTCGGCACGTCCCAACGGTAGCGTTCAAGTGTGGCTTCATTCCAACAGGGTCATCTCACAATCGATCCAGAGACCCTTGACGTCGAATGGCTGGAGATCCTTCCAATTGGTGATCCGATCGCCAACATTGTTGAACCGGAGGAGTTCACACCAGTGTTGAGCGATTGTCGCGAAGAACTTGTCGACATCAGTACATCGTTTGAATGCGCGCAGGCGTACTTTGACGCCGGTTGGCAGCACAGTATGAAACAGGCATACGTCAGGTCAGGTATTGCGCAACGGCTTCACAACGTCAACGCCTCGCTCCCAGAAGGCTTTTCCATTTTCGTCTTTGATGGCTGGCGTCCACTCGAGCTCCAAGCTGAGCTTTTCGAGGCCGCCTATGGCGATGCGAACCTCCCGCCCGGCTTTATCGCTAGCCCTTCACATGAGATCACGTTGCCGTCACCACATGTCAGCGGAGGCACCGTCGATCTCACCCTTTCCTACCAAGACACGCCCCTCACCCTCGGCACCTCCTTTGACAATTTCGACGACGACGCAGCGATCATGGCGTTTGAGGAAACCGACAGCATTGTGAGGAGACTCCGACGGCTGTTGTATTCGTCAATGCGTCGTCAAGAGTTCATTGTCTACTCCGGTGAATGGTGGCACTTCGAGTATGGGACGCCACGTTGGGCCGCAATTTCTGGTCTACCCGGCTGCTACCAAATCGCAGAGTTTCCTGACGGGTACTACGGTGGGAATGAAGTACCACAGGGCGATTCGCCATGACGTTGGAGTGCGGTCGAATTGCTGGGGTTCCAGTGCGCCTGCATTGGAGTGCACTCATCGTGGCGGCATATCTCGCCTATTCACTTGGCACGACAACTTCGATCGTTGCTGCGCTCGTCGGCGTGATCGGCTTCGGGCTTTCAATACTTGGTCACGAGGTTGGTCACGCCCTTATTGCCCGACGTTTCGGGGTTGCAACCACCTCCATTGACCTGTGGGCATTGGGCGGGGTTGCACGCCTCGCCTCTGAGGCACCGAGCCCGCGATCAGAGGGGTTCATTGCCGTAGCAGGCCCAGGAGCAAGTGCGCTCATAAGCCTTTCAAGTTGGGTTGGATGGCTGACGCTTCCAATCAACGGAATTGCGGGCGAAATCGGTCGGGTACTTCTTTGGCTTGCGATCCTTAACGCAGCCTTATGCGTGTTCAACATGTTGCCCGGCTCGCCCCTCGATGGAGGGCGAGTACTGCGCGCAGTTCGTTGGGCGCGACACGGTGATCGACCTCGGGCAGTTCGAGAATCAGCCCGCTCCGGGATCTTTATCGGGGTTGCCCTTGTAATCACTTCGATTGCGCTCACCATCACCGGCAGAACTTCAGTAATGTTGATCTTCGTCGGCCTGTTCATTGCGGCGAACGCTCGAGCAGAACTGACGATAGGCCAATTGTATGACAGCGTGAGCAACGTCACTGTTGGCTCCGTTGCATGGCTGGGTCTCGCTCATGCAGAGGAAGTCACCACGGTCTCAGAACTCATCGACCAGCAGCAGCGTCTTGGTGAAGCTGAGGCGGTGCTCGTCGTGGTTCAACGCGACGTCGTTGGGATTGCTCTCGTCGACGACCTCTACCGGGTGCCGCCAAATGAGCGCCAAATGACGCAACTTGGCGACCTCATGAGACTGATCGATGATGTCCCTGATGCGTCGTTCACCACGCCGCTTGCTGACATGTTGCTCAAGATTGATCCGAGCACCCCCGTCATTCTGGTGAGAGAGGGTGACTCACTGATCGGCATCGTGCCGCCGACGCGTTTACGCCAATTGCTTGAAATTTAGTTGGTGAGGTTAGGCGTCAGCGACAATGCCTTCGCGCTCGACCACGGGAGGTTTATCGCTCCAAGGGAAATTGATCCAGAGGTCGGTTCGTTTCCAGACGTAGTCGCACTGCACAACAGAATGCGACTTCTCATAGATGACTGCGGTACGAACTTCGCCTACCTTGCCTGCGCAAAAGTCGTGAACGCTTTTCAGGGTATGTCCTGTGTCTGCAACATCGTCAACGATAAGGAGCTTCGCTTGGCCAAGGTCAACAAAGTCTGGAGCCGGCGGAAGAATGCGGGGGACTTCGAGCCGCTCATCGACCCCGGTATAGAACTCGACATTCATCGTGTAAGTGTTCTTCACCGCAAGGGCGTAACCGAGCGCACCTCCGATGCACAGGCCACCTCGTGCAATTGACAAGATCATCTCGGGTTCGTAACCATCGTCGGCCACCATTTTCGCGAGTTCGCGTGATGCCTCCCCGAACTGTTCCCAACCAAGTATCTCGCGCTCTTCAGACATATCTCCGACGTTAGTCGCCGAGGCCAGCATTTACCGTTTTTGCTACGTCTGACGGCTGTAGTGGAACTCGCCGAAGATGAGGAGCTGACCCGTAGGCGGTATTCATCGCATCTTGGATGGCAGCAATCACCGCTGGCGTCGAACTAATCGTTGGCGGCTCACCAACACCCTTAGCTCCCATTGGCGCCTGAGGATCTGGAATCTCAATGAGTTCCGCTACGACCGGCGGCATGTCAGCAATAGTCGGTATGAGGTAATCGGTAAATGAAGGGTTCATAATCCGGCCGTCACGCTGAATGATTTCTTCCATCAGCGCCAAACCGAGGCCCTGCGCAATCCCGCCTTCGATTTGTCCGGTGACAGACAGCGGGTTGAGTGCGCGACCGACGTCTTGAACTGTCGAGATTTCAACAACCCGCACGAGTCCCAACTCGATATCAACGTCGACAACCGCCCGATGACCAACAAACGCAAACGCCGTGTGGCAATCGCCTTGGCCATTTTCATCTAGAGGAACGGTTGGGCGATGACGATATTCGACCTCTTCGTCAAATTCGAGCCCGATGACCACGTCAGCCATTGGGCGTCGGTCCCCAGTGCTCGTGTTGACAAGTTCTGTTCCGTCGATGGTGTACACCAACGGATCTGTGCCTTCCGCCGTAGCGACGTGTTGATACACCAACTCCCGCACACGAAGACACGCTGCCTCCACGGCTCCCCCACTCATCCAGGTCTGACGAGAGGCTGAAGTTGAGCCAGCAGAGCCAACATTGGTATCGATGACATCAAGCTCCACCTCTTCAAGCCCGAGGGTTGATCGGGCAATCTGCGGGGCGATTGTGATGAACCCTTGGCCGACCTCGGCCGTGGCGAATTTGAGGGTGACAATGCCGTCACGTAACTGACAGCGCGCTGTGCTGTAATCGTCAAAGGCCTCTGAGTACATCAAATTCTTGATCGAAAGGCCATAGCCGATTCCTCGAACGACATCATCCGGGCGGGTTGTATTTCCGGCGCCCCCTGGAAACTCATAAGGATGCTCTTCGGCGGCGCCTGCTCGCTCAGGAAATGGCATCCGTGACAGGCCTTCAATGATTTCGGAGACGGGCGCAACACTTTCAACAACTTGTCCAGTAATGAGTCGATCACCCGTGCTCATTGCGTTTCGACGCCGAATCTCCAACGGGTCAAGCCCGCAGGCCTGCGCAAGCAGATCCATCTGACGTTCATGAGCGAAGCACGCCTGCACAACGCCGAAGCCACGCATGGCACCACAGGGAAGATTGTTCGTGCGAACCGCAATACCTTTGACGTCTGCGTTCTCACACCGGTACGGCCCCTGGGCGTGGGTCACTGCATTGACAAGCACAGCCGATGATGTCGATGCGTAGGCACCGCCATCGAACACAAATTCGGCTTCAATCTTGACGAGAATGCCTTCGCTTGTGGCATGGTGACGCATCCAAATCTCCGCCGGGTGTCGATGGACGTGCCCAAGGAAGCTTTCACTTCTCGAGTAGTGCATTTTCACCGGGCGCCCTGTGGCTAACGCAAGCAAGCACACGTGCACCTGGAGTGAAAGGTCTTCCCTACCGCCAAAGGCCCCTCCAACTCCCCCGAGCACGAGACGAACCGCTGATTCGGGCAAGTCGAGACAGGCGGCAACCTGACCGAGATCTTCGTGGAGCCATTGGGTTGCAACGTGACATTCCACGCCAGCGCCGTCTTCGTCTGGAATTGCCAGCGCAGATTCAAGGCCTAAAAATGCTTGATCTTGCATTCCGATTGAGTAGTGCTCTTCGACGACGACATCGCCTTTAACGCTGACGTCACCGGTGATCACATTCTGTTCACGGATGACATTTCCATCGGGATGAATTGAGGGCGTATTCGGATCTCTCGCGAGGCGGGCATCTGAGAGGGCCGGTAGCACCTCATAGATCACTTCAATCGCATCTATTGCACGAGCGCAGATCTCTTCGTCATCTGCGACAACCGCTGCGATGGGTTCGCCGATGTAGCGAACGACATCTGCTGCAAACACCGGCTGATCAGAGGAAATGAGCCCGTAGGTCGGCTTTCCTGGCACGTCTTCCGCAGTGATGATGCGATGCACCCCAGAAATTGCCAAGGCGGGCGCAGTGTTGATCGACACGATTCGTGCGTGCTGGTGCGGCGAACGAAGCGTCTTACCGATGAGCATGTTGTCGGCCGAAAGGTCGGACGAGAATTCGTATGCACCCTCAGACTTCGCAATTCCATCTGGGCGCAGCGGCGACTGGCCGAGGCCACCCGTCACCGATGATTCGCGGATACCAAGATCGCTCACGACGCACCTTGACCACGTTGCGCAATGACCGTCTGCACTGCTTCAACGATCCGTCCATACCCGGTACAACGACAGAGATTTCCTGCAAGTGCCTCACGGATTTCATCGGTCTGTGGTTCTGGTGAACGTTCGAGGAGGTTTGTTGCGGCCATGATGAGACCGGGTGTGCAGAACCCGCATTGGATGGCGCCGCACTCAACAAATGCGGTTTGCACGTCGGTCGATCCTCCGAGCCCCTCAACGGTCACAACCGACGACTGGGTTGCGGACGCGGCGAGCACCAGGCAGGAGCACACAAGGTTGCCATCGAGAAGAACTGAACACGAACCACACTCACCCTCTTCGCACGCACCTTTCGCACCAGTGAGGCCGAGCCGGTCTCGAAGCACGGTAAGCAAACTCTCACCAGGGTAGACATCAACAATTTCGTGTCGCTCCCCGTTCACGGTGAGCTCAAAATGCCGCTCGTCATGAATGTTCGTCATGTTGAACTCCTCATTTCTTGAACCCCTCGTTCGATAAGTCGTCGCGCCAGCACTCCGACCGAATGGCTTCGGTAGGCAGCAGTCGACCGATGATCGTCGATTGGCGATGCTGCCTGCTGCACAAGTTCCCCAATGTGCTCGAGCGAATCCGCAGAAATCGCCAGGTTAGACCAATCGATGGAATCTCCTGCCAAGGCCGACGCGTCTTCAGCCAGCATGACCTTGGGACCAACAGATCCGAGAGCAATGCGACACGAGTTTGAGTTGGCAGAAAGCACGACCGCAACACCGGCCACTGAAATGACCATGGCGTTGCGGGTACCAATCTTCGAGTAACCCTGCCAGCCGTCGACAATCGGCATCTCAATGCTTTCGATGAATTCATCATTCGCGAGCACCGAGCGTTTTGGTCCTGTCGCAACGTGTTCAACCGCCACACGACGCTGCCCCTCAGGGGATGTCAGCACGGCAACTGCGTCGAGGGCAACGAGAGCACATACGCCGTCACCTGCCGGGCTTGCAGTGGCGATATTTCCCCCAATTGTTCCCGCCGTTCGAATCTGGTGGCTTCCTACGGTTCTCGCTGCTTGCGTGAGGCAGGGAGCTAGCGCGTCGACCGGAGCGCCGAGCAGCTCATCCCAACTCACGCCGGCCCCAATGCGCAAGAGCCGCTGCTCGTGGTCAACTTCGATGATTGAGAGTTCGGCCACCTCTTTGAGGCTGACGACCAACTCGTCTGGCCCTATGCGTTGCGAGCCGTGATTGAGCGCCACCATCAGGTCGGTACCTCCGGCTAGCAGTACCGTCTTTGGCTCATCACGCAGAAACGCCGTGAGTTGTTCGATCGATTGAGGATGCGCAATTGGCACGCAAGAGAGTGTAGAAGGCACAGTGCAAAGGACGGGATTTCTGCGTGTCATCTCCATTGATTGGGCGATTATTCATGCCAAACTCAATTTTGATGACATGGCCTACGATCTCTGACCTCATTCCAGTTGTGGTCTTCGTTGGCATCGCAGCGTGCATCTACATGATTGCCGGCTTCGGCTTCGCACTATTTGCCGTGCCGTCAATCAGCCTTTTCATGCCCGTTACCGAGGCGGTGTCGCTACTTACATTGCTCGGACTCACCAGCGTACTCCGCCAGTCGTTCGCACTTCGAGAGCATATTGACCGACCTAGCGCTATCCGATTCTCGGTGTGGGCCATTGCGGGAATGCCCGTGGGCTACTGGATAGTCAACGTCATTTCGGACCAAGCCCTGCGAATTTTCCTCGGCGTGAGCACCATCATTGCGACTGTCGTGCTGCTCCGCCGTTCAGAGAATCACACATCTCACCCTGCCGTCGAGAGCTCATTCGCGTTTGCGTCTGGTGTTCTCAACGTGTCGATTGGCACAAATGGATCTCCACTTGTGTTCGCGCTCCAGGGTCGACGTCTCACCCCGAACGAGTTCCGTGCGACGATCGCCGTCATTTTTGCGGTCAGCGCCGTCGTGACGAGCACAATCTTTGCCCTCGATGGCAGATATACGAGCCGTATTCTTCTCCTAGCCGTGTGTGCGCTGCCCTCGTGGTTGATTGGGACCCTCACAGGTCGAAATGTGGCAGACAAGATCGATCAACAGCAATTTCGTTCGGTCGTTCTGGTGCTTCTCGCGATCACCGGCATTTCCACTCTCGTGTTCGCACTGTGAGCCTCTGCGAATATCGGGCGCAAGGTCTTGCAGGTGACGAAGGTCACAAAGTACATTGCAGTCACCACCGCAAGCCAGAAGACGGTGGTAACCGGGTGTAGGTCTGGCAAAAAAAGGGGGGGTTATGTCATCGTCTGCGGTCTCTGACTCTCGCGCATTGCTATCGGTGAGAGACCTCCGAACTCATTTCGATGTCGGTGGGCACGCCGTGAAGGCCGTCGATGGCGTGTCATTCGACGTCTACGAAGGGAAAACCCTCGGCATCGTCGGTGAATCGGGGTGCGGGAAGACCGTGTTGTCTCGCTCGATCATGGGCATTACGACAGCATCAAATGCCTCAACCTCTGGCTCGGTCAACTACTCCGGAACGGAACTCGTCGGAAAGAGCAAGCGGGCGTTGCGTGCGTTTTGGGGTGAGGAGATGGCGATGGTCTTCCAAGACCCGATGACATCACTCAACCCAGTTGTTCGCATAGGCCGACAACTCACCGAACATCTTCGTGCCCATAAGGACCTCTCAAAGTCAGAGGCAAACGAGCTCGCAATTCAGTTGCTCACGTGGCTCCGAATTCCTGAGCCAAAGGAGCGCCTCAGCAATTTCCCGCATCAGATGTCTGGAGGAATGCGCCAACGCGTATGTATTGCAATCGCTCTTGCCTGCTCTCCAAAACTGTTGTTCGCCGATGAGCCAACCACGGCACTTGATGTCACGGTTCAGCACCAAATTCTGAACCTTCTTGCCCAACAACAGCAAGAGCGTCAAATGGGAATGGTGCTTGTCACTCACGATTTAGGTGTAGTTGCGACCCGAACCGATGACATCGCGGTCATGTATGCCGGCAAGATTGTGGAAATGGCATCAACATCTGCGCTCTTTAGCCGAATGCGTCACCCGTACACCCAGTCTCTTTTTTGGTCAATCCCCAAGACCTCAGAACCAAAGCACACCCGTTTGAGCGCAATCGTGGGCCGGCCGCCGAATCTTGCGGCGCTGCCTTCTGGGTGCTCATTTGCAGACCGTTGTCCGTATGTTCAACCGATCTGCCGAGAGGTTGAGCCGAAGTTGCAAACCATCGATTCACATTCGTTCGCATGCCATCTCCCCGTAGGCAGCACCGAAGCAGAGGCAGCCCTCAGCGCAAACATTTCAGCGGGCCTCCCTCAGTCGGAAGGCGCGGCGGTACGCCGTGAGGCTCAACAAGGATCGTTGACGTAATGGCAGGTTCAGGTACCGCACATCTCCGCGATTCTGACGACACGGTGATTCGGGTCGAAAACCTCATAGTCGAGTTTCCGGCGAAAGGAGGCAACGTCGTTCACGCTGTGAGCGGAATCAGTTTCGACGTTCGTCGCGGTGAGACGCTAGGCCTCGTTGGGGAATCTGGGTGTGGAAAATCAACGACGGGCAAAGCACTTCTCCAACTTCCAGCTCCAACGGGCGGGTCGGTTCAGCTCGACGGCGAAGAGTTGACACAGTTGAGCCGAACTGAAATGACCGCTCGCCGCACCGACATCCAGATGATCTTTCAAGACCCCATCTCGTCGCTCAACCCTCGGAGGACGATCGGCAAGATCGTCGCAGAGCCGCTCGACGTGTGGGGACCTACGGCAAGTGACGAACAGTGGGCCCTGGTTGCCAACATTCTCGAGGCAGTCGGCATCGACCCCGAGAGCGCGAAGTACAAGAGACCTCACGAGTATTCCGGCGGTCAATGCCAACGAATTTCAATTGCGCGAGCGCTCGTCATGGAACCAAAGGTCATTATCTGTGATGAGCCAGTGTCAGCGCTCGACGTGTCTGTCCAAGCCCAGATTCTCAACATGCTTGAGGATCTCAAAGCGAAATACGGCCTCACCCTCGTGTTCATTGCCCACGACCTTGCTGTTGTCAAAAACATCAGCGATCGCGTTGCCGTCATGTATCTCGGCAAAATGTGTGAGATTTCGGATTCCGATGATCTCTACGCCACACCAGCACACCCGTACACACAACTACTGATGCATTCGCACCCGGAGCCAGATCCAGAAGCGGCTATCGATGAAACGGTTGTGCTCGGCGGCGAAATTCCGAGCCCGATCTTCCCGCCTTCGGGTTGTCGCTTTCGCACGCGTTGCAAGTTCGCCGACGAACGTTGTGCTCAAGAAGAACCGCAAATGTCATTGATTTCTGACGGACACTATGTTGCGTGTCACCATCCGCTCGTGGAGCCGGTCTCATGACCTCCCCCGGCATATGGCTGTCGACGCAACCGCTAGCATTTAGTCGCTGTGGTGAACTGCCACTTCGATCCGCCGTGACACCCTGTCGCTGCGGAGAACACAAACAACTATGGGAAACCAAATGGGGGTAACTGCAATGAGACGTAGAGGTCTTTATCGCGCAGTCGCCTTCCTTGCGGCCGCCGGTCTCGTTGCTGGCGCCTGTGGGGGAAGCGACGACAGCGCACCCGCCGATACAACAGAGGAATCTTCGGAAGAAGCCGAGGCTCCTGCTGAAGAACCAGCTGAAGAACCAGCTGAAGAACCAGCTGTTGAAGCAGGCGATGAAGCCGAAGGCGATGTCGATACCGAAATCGTCGAAGAAGAGACAGCGATTGAGTATGGCGGATCCGTGTCCGTCGGACTTGAGGCCGAGGCAACGGGCCTTCGTCCATGGGAAGACACCTGTTCATCACCGTGTTACAACATGATGATTGCCGTCTACGACAAATTGATGGAGCAAGATGCCACCGGCGCATATACGCCTTATCTGGCAGAAAGCATCACACCCAACGATGACTTCACGGCATGGACCATGACCCTTCGTTCAGGCGTCACCTTCCACAACGGCGTTGAGCTCACCGGTCAAACCATTGCCGACATGTTCCCAATTCAGCAAGCAGGAGCGGCTGGCTCGAGCGCTATCGCTGCTGCGAATCTGTCAGGGGTCGAGGCCACCGGTGATCTCGAAGTGACATACACACTAACGCAAGGCAACTCAGCGTTCCCAGCGACGCTGTCACGCGCACCGGTCGGAATGGTCTTTGATCCAGCGGCCGCCGCTGCTGACTCCGAGGGCTACTCAATGGCACCAATCGGGACAGGCCCATTCGTTATCGACTCACGTGACCTCGACAACGAAACCACGTTTGTCCGCAACGACAGTTACTGGGCTACTGACCCAGACGGCAATGCGCTCCCCTACTTGGATTCCATCTCATTCCGTCCAATTCCAGATGAGGGCACGCGCCTCGACGCTCTGCTCTCTGGAACGATCAACGCAATGCAAACACTTCGTCAAGGAACGATCCGTGACGCACGCGCCGCTCGAGATGATGATGGCGCGGATATCACTCTGTGGGAATTCCAGGGCAACAACCTTGGAGGTGGCATGTACAACGTGCTCGTGCCACCATTCGATGACGTTCGGGTGCGGCGTGCACTCACGCACATGAACAGCCAGGAGCAAGTCATCGAGGCGCTTGGTGGTACAGGAATCTCCTTGCCGGCAACGCAGTGGTTCAGCCCAGATTCACCATGGTGGAGTGAAAAGGTTGCTGAGGCATGGCCTCAGTTTGACTTCGAGAAGGGCGTTGAAATTCTCACCGAATATGTCAACGACCCAGAACGCTCCGATGGCAAGGCCGTTGGAGAATCGATTGACGTCGAACTCTCATGCCCTCCTGACCCGACCCTCATTGCGTCAATTCAGGTTGTCGAGCAGGCATACACCGCAAGTGGCCTGGTCAACGTGACCATCTCGAACTACGACCAGCAGACTCACATCGGAATTGCCCTTGGCGGTGACAACGGGTTCGTTGGAAGCCACCAGCAACACTG
>Ga0255761_10004480_pt1 | contig 12379 bp, 9 predicted proteins | sample 071ome_29_FD_179961 | JGI IMG/M metagenome (GOLD analysis project Ga0255761, IMG submission 179961) | Coastal salt marsh microbial communities from the Groves Creek Marsh, Skidaway Island, Georgia - 071407BT metaG (version 2) | ecosystem: Environmental > Aquatic > Marine > Intertidal zone > Salt... | reverse complement strand
GCAAAAGGCCGCCGAGGCGGAGAACTTGGGTGCACGTACAATTTTGTGTGAACTGCAGTCTACGGATTGGTGGGGTAAGTTATCCTCTCAATATGACCATGCGGTCAACTGTGTGGGGGCGGCCGCACCTTCGGTTGAGGGTTACCGGGTATCCTACCTAGAGGGCATGCACTCGATCGAAGGCTGGCTCAAAAAAACAAACCAATCTCTGCAAAACCTGATCTTTACCAGTAGCAGTTCCGTCTATCCTCAGACTGACGGTTCTTTGGTGGATGAAGATAGTACGACTGTCGGAGTTTCTGCCCGCGGACAAATTTTGCTTGATGCCGAACAGGTCTGCCTGCAGGTTCCGCAAACTAACGCCCGCCGCAAGAGCGTGGTGCGCTTTTCCGGGCTTTACGGTCCGGGTAGGCATCTCTTGGTCGATAAAATCCGCCGGGGTGAGCCAATGAGAGGGAACCCAGATCGCGTACTCAACCTGACCCACCGAGACGATGCGGCTTCAGCCGTGCTGGCCATCCTGCAATCGCCCGATTCATCCGAAGGTGGTATTTTTAATGCTTCTGACGGGCGGCATGCCACCCGGGGTGAGATTGCAGATTGGGTGGCATCGAGAGTGGGGGTACACAAGCCTGCTTTCATCGGTGCGGATGAAGATGGCGGGCCGCACCGCCGAGTGAATAGTTCAAAATTGAATCGGGTATTTGGCTGGACTCCGCGGTTTGCGGATTTTCAGACCGGTTACGAAGATTTTCTTGCCAGCGAGGAAAGCTAACTTTTTTATTTAAACCATGCCAGGCGTAGGAAAACTTCTCAAACAAGCCCAAAAAATGCAAAAGCTGATGGAGGAGGCGCAGGCCAAACTCTCCGATGAAATTCTTGAGGTCAGCGGAGGTGGGGGTGCGGTCTCCATTAAGATTACCGGACAGGGGGAGTTTAAAGAGCTAAAGCTTGACCCCGAGTTCCTGAAGGAAGACCCGGAATTTGTATCTGAGGCCATTTTGCAGGCTGTGATCGATGCCTCTGAGCAGGCAAAAAAGAAGAGTGATGATGCTATGGGTAGCCTCACCAGCGGGGTGCAAATGCCCGGCTTCTTTTAATTTACCCGGTCCAGGCTCTTGACTCCGCAGTACCAGGTTTTGGTGCAAGCTTTGAAGCGCTTGCCCGGGCTGGGTTATCGCTCGGCCGAAAAAGTGGCCCTACATCTTCTGGTTGAAAAACCGGATGCCGCATCCGCCCTGATTGACTGCCTGCAAGATGCGAGAGGAGGCTTGGGCCCTTGTGAAACCTGTGGGAATCTTGCAGAAGGAAGTCAGTGCACGCTCTGCCTTTCGGGTGAGCGGGACCAATCGCAGCTTTGCATAGTGGAAGGAGTGACCGACCTTTTTGCGATGGAAAGGGCGGGTGTATTTCGCGGTCTATATCATGTGCTGCACGGAAAACTTGCCCCCGTGCGCGGAGTGGGACCGGAAAAGTTGAATCTCGCATCTTTGGGTACGCGTTTCGAAAAAGGGGAAATCCGCGAGGTGATTCTTGCCCTCGGTAACGACATGGAAGGCGAGGCGACCTGCCACTACCTAAACCAGGAAATCTTTGACGGTTTGAACCTCCAGGTTACAAGAATTGGCTTTGGTCTGCCCAGCGGGGGCGGGGTGACCTATGCGGATGAGATTACTCTACGCAGTGCTTTGGATGGGCGGAAGTCAATGTTGTAGCTAGAAGGAGATCCAGCGCTTCTCTATGTAGTCGTAATAACGGAAGTTGTTGGCATTTTCAATTTTGAGGAAAATCCAGCGTTGTTTGGTGTTCATCCAGACCTGTGATTTTGGAAATGCCTCCCTTTCCAGCCAAACCCATTGCAATTCAGGATGCCACAGCCAGTAATTATTGCTGGTCTTGGCGGACGAGCTATACATCCAACCCAGAGGATAATGATAGAGCCAGTTTTTATCGTTTTGTAGAACCCAACCCATCCAACTCTGATTCCAAAAGCCTGGCAGACGCTCAAAAATTGCCTTAACTGAAGAATTCTTTGTAAGAAGGATACTTGTGCTGGCTGAATTAGGAGTGGCTACCAGGCTTCCTTCCCAATGAGAAAATGCATAACCTGTGTCCGCTTCGGCAACTAGGCCCACATTGCTACCAAATTCATGGGTTCCTGAATCATTAACCGTACCCCCCTCTGGCGTGGATATGCTTAGGGTATGAAGATCTTTGGTGAAGTAAGCGGTTAGATTCCGGTCCTGTGTTATGGATACGGAGGAGGTGGCAGAACTTGGACTGGCGACGCCGTCTCCCGACCACCCGGCAAAGGAATAGCCGGTGCTTGGAGTGGCAGTAATCGTAACAGACGCACCGTAGCTGTAAGAGCCACCGTTCGAAACAGTTCCACCCGTGCCAGCAGAGAGGGCCAGTGTATAAGAGTTGAGGGAAAAGGCCGCGGAAATACTACGGTTTTGGGTCATGGAGACTGTGGTGGAAATTGAGTTTGGAGTGGCAACGCCATTGCCACTCCATCCGGCGAAGGAGTATCCTGTATTTGGAGTTGCGTTGATGTCGGCAGATGTTCCATAGAGGAAGGAACCGGAACCGGATACGCTGCCTCCATCCCCTGAAGAGAGGGAGAGGAGGTATGAATTAATCGAAAAAGTGGCGGAAATATTTCGGTCCTGAGTAATGGAGACGGATGTACTGGCAGAACCAAAGTCGGAAATTCCACTGCCCGTCCATCCTGTAAAAGAATATCCCGTTTTGGGTGTTGCAGAGATATTAATAATCGAGCCGTAAGTGTAGGTTCCCGCACCAGAAACGCTGCCTCCAGTGCCAGAACTAAGATTAAGAATATAAGAATTTATCGAAAACGAAGCGGAAATATACCGGTCCTGAATCATGGACACAGTAGTGGAGGAAGAGTTCGGGGTGGCGACACCGCTTCCATTCCACCCGGCAAAGGAGTAACCCATGTCTGGAGTGGCGGAGATGTCGGCGGTGGAGTTGTAGGGGAAACGGCCACCGTCCGAAACGGTGCCCCCTTCGCCAGCACTTAAATTTAAATCGTAAAAATTTGTGGCAAAGTTCGCCGTAATATTCCTGTCTTGATCCATGAATACCGATGTGCTGGCAAGATTTGGATTCGTGATTCCGTCCCCCGTCCAACCAGTAAATGAATAGCCAGTTGCTGCGGTGGCGGTGATCGAAACATTGGATTCATCCTCATATTCTTCAGCTCCTGATGTCACTCCTGCGGAGGAAGGCAGAGAGCTGATTACCAGTAAATAACGATCAATTTCTCTAGGGGTGAAAGAAGCGGTCAGTATACGGTCCTGCGTCATACTTACCGAGGTACTTAAAGAATTGGAATCCTCCATGCCTTCCCCTAACCATCCTGCAAAGGAATAACCGGTATCCGGCGTGGCGGTAATTGTTGCATCCGAGCCGTAGGTGTAGGAGCCGCCCCCGGTCACGCTCCCGCCATCGCCTGCGGAAAGGGTGAGGTCGTAGGAGTTGATAGAAAAGGAGGCAGAAACCGATTGGTTTTGAGTAATGGATACAAATGTGTTGGCGGTAGTGGAGTCGTTGACGCCATCCCCGTTCCAACCGGCAAAGGAATAACCGGTATTCGGTGTGGCATTAATGTCGGCTGCGGACCCATAGGTAAATGAGCCACCACCTGATACGCTTCCGCCATCGCCTGCGGAAAGGGTAAGGTCGTACGAGTTGATGGTAAATGTAGCGGCGACTGACCTGCTCTGCGTCATGGAGACGGTGGTGCTGGAAGAACCTGAGCTGGCGACGCCGTCCCCGTCCCATCCAGCAAACGAATATCCCGTATTTGGGGTAGCGTTAATATCCGCATCCGAATCGTATGTGTAGGAACCGCCCCCAGTCACGCTGCCACCTTCGCCCGCGGAGAGGGAGAGATCGTATGAGTTAATGGAGAATGTGGCTGCGACCGACCGATCTTGTGTCATGGAGACTATGGTGCTTGAAGAATCTGGGTTTGCGACACCATCGCCGTTCCACCCGGCAAAGGAATAGCCAGTATCGGGGGTGGCGTTGATGTCGGCCGAGGATTCCTTGTAATAAGTTCCACCACCAGAGACCGTTCCTCCACTATTTGCAGAAATTGAGAGATTAAAAGACGGCCAGTCACTATCTCTTTTACTAGTTCTTCCAAACATGGGCCAATCAGAATTGGCGGGTCCGACACCAATATCCAAGCAGTAGAGCTTTTTATCAAAGCATCCAAAGTACAAATTTCCGTCATCACTTAAGAGAGGGGAGGAGTCGACCACCGAAGGAATTTCAAAGGGAGGGGAACTAACATTGCTGTCCCACGCTTTAGCTCCATTTGCATCGTAGGCAAACAGATGATTCTCCCCACCACCAGTATAACCTATCACATAGACCCTTCCATTTTCATCCACCACTGGAGTGCTGTAAAAAACATCGCCCACAAATACTTCCCAATTGGGCAGGTTTTCACTTGTGGCAGAGAAGGTGGGTAATGACCGCATATATCCATCCCGGGAAACAAAAAAGACCTCGTCATTGATGCCAAGCACAGGGGATGAGTCCACTCGGTCCCCCGTTTCATATTTCCAGTTCAGGGAAGCACTATCCCCGTCGTCCGAAAGGCTGTAACAAAAACCATTTCCGCTGCCAAAATAGATATTGCCTGATGTATCCAGTGCAGGAGATGAAAGGATCGATTTATTGGTATCTACAACATCCTCGATCTCATAGGTCCACTTAACTGTGCCGTCTGAATTTATGGCATGGAGAGTGCCGTTTTCGTCCCCAAAATAAAGGGTGCCATTGTCTCCAATGGCAGGGGAGGAGAAAACGGGTTGCCCCACAAAATATTCCCAGATCAAAGAGCCGTTGCTTTCCAACGCATAAAATATCGAGTCCATCGAACCGAAGTATACTCTGTCATTTAAATCAACTGCGGGACTTGATGTGATATAACTGCTGGTTTCAAAGCTCCAATTAAGAGACCCGTCATCAGTATTTACAGCGTATAGATAGTTGTCCCACGAACCCACATAGACTGTGCTTCCATCTTTGCTGAGGGCAGGGGAGGAGTCGACCCAGTTGCCGGTGGTAAATGTCCACTTGATCGAACCATCGGTATTAAACGCAGTTAAATTATTATCGTTGGACCCCACATAAACGATTCCTTTCTCATCGATTACCGGTGAGGAGAAAATAATACCCTGAGTCTCACTGGTCCATGAAAGAGTCGCTGGAATGGTCTGAGCCCAAGCACTGGGCAAAATAAGACTAGCAGAAACAATATACCAAAGGTATTTAAAATACGCATGTGATTGAATCTGCAGAAATCTTTTCAACGCTAACAAAATAGAGTAATTTTCGACCAACCCGCAATCTTTCTGAGCGTGTAAATTAGCTATGGTAGGGAATCGAAAGCCGAAAGGATGTGCCAGTTTGGTCAGAATGAACAAGGGTTAGTTTGGCTCCCATACTTTCAGCTAATTGTTGACTGAGTGCGAGCCCGATTCCAGAGCCTCCTTTTTTACTAACCACAGGTTCGAAGAGGCGATTCTTTACTAAGGTAGGAATCCCGCTGCCATTATCAGATATATCCAATTCAAGAGAACTTTCACGCTTCCGGCAGGATAAAGAAACGCTCACTCCGTTTTTGGCATCAATGGCATTTTGAACAAGGTTGGTTAAAATGGCCAAAGCAAGATTGGATTGTAAATTATTGAGGGTTTCTGAACAACACGCTTTGGGGTCTACATCGAAAGTTGTAGAGAGAGCAGTTTTTCTGAATTTTCCCTGAATAATTTCAAAGAGTTCACTTATACTTAGAGAGTAAGCGATTTCTCCATCTTGCATCTCTTTGATCGAACCAAGGGACTGCTGAACCAGTAGCTGGATTTGGCTGATCTGTTGCTGTGCACTTTTATCCTCAGTCACTAAATTTTGGAGGTTGGTTAATTGACCTCTAAGTCCATGCATTAAATGTCCGGTCATTGCTCCTAAGCCCGTTGTTTTATAAGCTCGGGAAAGTTCTTCATTGGTTTTTTTCAAAACCTCTGTTCTTTCCAGCAGGAGTTTCTCTTTCACGGCAATTCTGCCGATCATAATCTTGAAGATTACCCATAGAATGACCAGCATGGTTAGTCCAATAAGTAACCCCTGTTTGATTAATGCCGCGTCGATTTCTATCCATGACTTTTCGTAGGAATTCGGGAGTAATGTAAACTCTAAGCAGATCTCCACTCCTTCGTGGTGGATAGTGGTCAAGAGAGATAATGCATTGCTCTTGATATTACGGTAGCTCCATCCCTTGTTTATTACTTCTTCAAATTCTTTGGGTGATGGATATGCGTTACTTACTGAAGTTGAGAGATCAAAAGCTTCATACTTTTGATTAAATGCCTCAATGCCTTGGATCTGGGGGATGTTCAGACAACTGATCGCTGCTCGGTTCAAAAGAGTTTCCAGTCCGATCAAATTACTGGTGGAAAGATCATTCTCAGCAAAGAGAAATTCTGACTCCAAATTTTGCAGGTAAAATTCCTCAAGATTCTTTTCAAAAATGCTTTTGAGAAAACGGGCATCAGAAGCGATAACTTCTTCATGAAGCTGAGTACGGGCAAAAATCAGAACACAAAAGACCATTAGGCACATGGTCATAGATGCCCAAATAAAGCTTGTCCATGAGCGGTCTTTTGGGGTGGTACTCATTTCTCCCAAGCGAGACCAACCGACCATATATTGTTATCAAAAGTATAATTAGGATCATTGGAACGATCGGACTCATGCATCCATTTAGCATAAGTTTTCCAATCCTCTTTCAATTCCCGATTAATCCCCACCTCGACAGACCATTGATCTTTGGAGAATTTTCCTTGGTTATCTACCAATCTTTCAGAATAACGGGTACGGTGGTGATGGAGGGATATTTCGCTTTCCCACTTTTCGGTTTGAAACTTTTTACCCAGTGATGTTTTAAGGCGATGGTAATTATAATAACCTCCCTGGTTGTCCTTTACTTTTTCAATGGTAGAGCCCAAAGAAATGCCTTTGCTCCAACCATTTTCAGAAGCAGTTGTAAGCTTGGTGGACAGTCCAATGTGTTTGGTTTTTGAATTCCCATTTAGGTCAATTCCTAACCCATCCTTCGCTGAACGGTCTTTGAAATCGGACTTTATATGAAATACTTTGGCATGCCATTTCAAGGGTCGCGTTGTTTTGTTGGATAAGGATGCGGAGATTCCAAATTTAGAGCTTTGATCTTCACGCTGGCGTAATTTTTCCTCACTCCAACTTAGTTCTATTTTGCCTTCCTCTCCATTATCTCGCTTCCATTTTAAGTAAGGTGAAATTTCGGAGCGATTGGATGTAATTTTTTCACGATTGGGATCATCAATCGTGGACAAGTCCATCGGTTGGTCAAAATAAGTGTGCTGGAAACGAAGTCCGTAAGATTGCCCGCCTGCTGGAGGTTTGTAGGAGTAATCGAATTGAGAGAGAACCAGACCTGCCATCTCATCTTTTTCGAGTTCAAAAAAATTCTTAGCCTCGGCGAAAAGATAGATCAAGGTTTCATGCTGTGGGTTTGTTTGATTTAGAAAAAAGCTTTCGAGATTCAGCTCAGCAAATGAACTGCTTTCAGGATCATGAGACGCACCCAAAGGATTATCGGCATATCCCCCACCCAGTTCGAAAGCATAAAATTTGTACCAATCTGAAGTTTCCACAAGAAACTCTTCTTCCTCTTCTTCCCACTCAAATAATTCATCGAAGAGCAGGTCATTAATCTCCTCATCCGTGAGAGTGGTTTTGCTTTCGTTTTCTTTCAGTCGCGTGCCCTGACCAGAATCTTCATCAATACCTAGTTCCTTGGCTTTAGCTTCTTCATTCTTAACAGAAATTTCTGCAGTTACTTGTTGCGATTTTGGCTTAACTTCTGGGGTGTCGAGGTTTTTGAAAGCATTCGGAGGAAGAATGATTATCTTACCCAAGTTAGAGTGAAACGACTCGAAAGGATCAAATGCCAACGAGTTATGACTGCAGGCTAACAGTAAAATGAATGGTAAAAATTTTGTTGGTTCCAACATCCAAGACATACCCTAAATTTAATCTATCTTTTTTAAAAATAAAAATGAGAGACTCCGTTTCCAGAGTCTCTCATCAGATGCAAAATCAAAGAAGGCAATACTTTCTGACTTCGCAAAGAGTCAGTTCAAAAAATAGATTAATTATAGATCGGAAGTTCGGGTTGCTTCGGTTTCCACCTGATCTCGAATTTCTTCTTTCAGTGCCTTGGCAGTCTCCTTGATTTCGCGATGTTTGGCTTTGTTATTTTCTTTGAATTGCTCGATGATTACTTTTCTCTCTTCTTTGGAGGCATCTTTGAGCGTGGTCAGCATTTCTTTTTGAGCTTGGTGAAGTTCTTCACGCTTGTCTTTGAGGTTGGCCACTTTTGCTTTTAATTCTTCGGATAATTCGATTTGTGGGCGTTCTGGGCGTGCTGGGCGAGAAGCTTTCAATTCCTCGCGGATGGCTTCATGCTCAGACTTAATCGCTTCAAACCTTTCCTTGTTAGCTTCCTTAAATTCTTGTGCAGCGGCTTTGATTTCTTCCTTGGTCGCATCTTCGCCCAAATCCGCAAGACTTTCTTTCAATTCACTGTGCAAGGCTTCCTGCTTTTCTTTAATCCCATCAAGCTGGGTCTTTACTTCTTCAGAAAGCTCGCCTTTAGTGGGGCGTTGCGGGCGTCTAATGTCTCCATTTTCAGCTAACTTATCTTTGATCAGCTTAATTTTTTCGACAGCTTCTTTTTGGGTTATTTTGCCATCCTTGATGGCTTGTTTTATTTTTTCAAATGGTTTGCGTGCTTCAGGTTTTTCGAGCCCAATCGCCCCATCTGGTTTTCCTTCAGGTTTGGAGACTTCGGGCTTACTCCTGTCTTTAAACCCCGCTCCCGGTTTTGATTGTGCAAAGAGAAAAGTGCTAAATAAGAAACATGTGGTGAACAAGGTGATTAAATATTTTTTCATTTTAGATTATATTTGGATTAGTGGATTTGATGTTTAGCTATATCCATTATTTGCGCCAGATTTTTGGGTCTACGCAAATTCATAAAGGACATGTAGTTACGAATTTCTGATTTTAATTCGTCTTAGGTTTTTTGTCGAATGTGGGTAATATACCCCAGATTTGGGATTATGGAGTTGGGAAATAATGCCCAATTTACTCTTTATTTTGGTTGAGGCGGTAGCGCAGATAGTCCCTAGGTACTCCAAGTAAGCGGGCAGCTGCAGAAACATTGCCATTGCTTTGGTCGATTCCGAGTTGAATTAAGCGCAGAATTTCTTTCTCCAGGTCGAAGCCTTCTTCCGGGAAGCAAAAATTTTCGTTCAGCCAATCACTCTCGCTGTTAGAATCTTTTGGGGAATAACTGGTTGATTGTGCTGAGCTCAAACTCAGCTTCGTGCCTGGTTCGTGTAAAACCAGTGCCCGTTCCAGTTCGTGCAGTAATTCTCTGTTGTTACCGGACCAGCTATGACTCTGGAGGTATTTTATACTTTCCGAATTAAGTTCCGGTTTTTTGAGATGATATTTTTGCGAAAGTGTGACCAGGAAATGATCCGCCAGCTTAGGTAAGTCCCTGGACCGTTGAGAGAGGGGAGGGATGGAAATGCGGAGGAGATCGAGTCGGTGGAAAAGATCTTCCCTAAATTTTCCTTCAGCGATCATTTTTCTTAAATCAAAATTAGCTGCGGCAATAATACGGGCATCAATGAGAATATCCTTATTTCCTCCCACCCGGCGGATTTTCTGGTTTTCAATCGCAAGAAGAAGTTTTGCCTGTGCCGCTAAGGATAAACTCGCTACTTCATCAAGAAAGAGCGTGCCGCCATCGGCTGCTTCAAACAGACCAATCCGGCTATCCTTCGCATCAGTGAACGCTCCTTTTTCATGACCGAATAATTCGGACTCAACTAGGTTCTCTGCAATTGCCGAGCAATTTACCGCAACAAATGGGGCATCGGATCTCGGTCCATTCGCGTGTACCCATCTGGCATAGGTGGATTTACCTGCACCAGTCGGGCCATCTATCAAGAGGGGAGGGAGGCTTTTTTGTAAACGGTTATCGGCAGAGAGAATTTTTTCCAGTTGTTCTAAGTCCTGAGAAAAAGAACCTTCAAAAAATAAATGCTCCACACGATCTTTGGAATCCTTTGTGACATGCTCGACCAATCTCTTATTTTTGAGGTTCGCCTCCGCCTGGTTGAAAACAAGCGGCAGTTCCTCGATATCAAACGGTTTGGATAGATAATCGGCTGCTCCAAGCCGGATCGATTCCACGGCAGATTTTACTCCACCTTCACCAGTCATCAAAATGCAGAGAGTATTATCAGGAATATATCCGGCTCTCAGTAAACTGAGGCTATCGCCATCGGGTAAGTTCAGGTCAAAAAGAGCGAAGTCAAAAAATATCTCTTTTAACGCAGTCTGAGCTTCGGCACAGGTGCCAACCCGGGTAACTTCCATCTCTAGTCCGGATAAAAAAGCTTCGATCCTCTTACCAAGAAGAAGATCATCTTCAAGCAATAAGACTTCTTTTCCTTTCAGCGAGTGCACAGTTTGCATGGATTAGATGAAATGAACCGCAATTCTTTTTTGAGTCAATCTAGCTTTATTAAAATATAGATCTAAAACTGGGTTGCATTGTAGTGATTATTCTTTTTTTGACACTGTCATTAAACTTCACTGGAATAAGGAAAAGGAATCTAGAAACGCTCATTTGCAAGTTTTTGAGTAGGATCTGAGTTTTTACTATTTGAATTCGTTTGATAATGAATCGTTTCGATGAGTGGATTATTCGAAAATAATGCACGAGAGGGGTGGGGTACCTGGAAACAAATTCCCTTGCGAGGACGATCAAGATCATAATCGCCCAAAATTAGTAACCTAGTATTAAAAGCCCCAACTCCCTCATCGCACAAAAAATGTTATGCTAATATGAGGTAGAGCTAACTCCAATCGAACTGGTCGCCTACTTGCTAAAAGCATAAAAGTCGTTTTGTCAGTACATTAGAATAATCTTTCAAAGCATGGACCTGAGGAGTTTGTCATCTTTGTGTTCATACGACTTTGAGCAATTTTTGATTAGCCTCATGAGCACTGGAAACCTGTTTCAGTCCAATCATCTCAATTCCTCCTAAAACTTCCTGAATGGAATTTAACAAAGAATTTCGATCCTTATCTAATGAATCATCGCTGTGATATTGATGAAGGAGATTGTAGAGTTCGCTCAACTGATTTTCACTTACATTGAAACTTTCCTTTATTCTGGCTTTTACATGTGGATGCTGAGGCTGAACTTCAGACTTTTTCTCGACATTTTTTTCATCAAGCCCTTCCGCCAACATTTTCTGCTTCAATGCTTTAATGGGTCGGTTTCCAGCGTTTTTAGCGACTGTTTGTGCATCAATGCCCTTTGCCAACATTGCTTCTTTTAATGCTTTGATAGGGCGAACTCCTGCTTTTTTGACGACTTCTTTTGCATCAAACCCTTCCCTGGACATTGCCTGTTTCAATGCTATGCTTGGACGGATCCCTGCTTCCCGAAAGCTTGACACAATCTCTTTAGCATCAGCTTTAGTGAGATTATTTGGATCGTGCTTACTTAGTGTGTCTTTAATATGCTGAGCTTGCTTATCAGTTAAGTGAGTACGCCCTTGTGTGTGAGATTGAGACATCACTGAGCCTAAGATTCCATTTGATTCTATCATGACAAAAAATTTAATTATGAATTTAAGATTGGTTGATCAGATAGCTTAGGTTTAAACCTGATCGCTACTTTTTGCTCCGTCGGTATTAAGAGTTTCAAAAGCTTTCGCTTTACGTTCTTGAAATGCTTTTCTGATTTTGGACCATTCCTCATCATTGAGGGTGCCATCCCCATTTGCATCAAATTTTTGCATTAGTTGCTCTTTTCTTCCCTGCATTTTCTTGCTCATCTTAGAACGCTCATTTTTGCTAAGCTTTCCGTCTCCATCACTATCAAATCTGTCTAAAATGTGATCACGGATTGGAAAATTAGTTCTTTCGTTATTACTCTTTTGGTCAGGAACTCCGAACAAGGTGGCAGATAAAAAAAGAGGCATTGTAATAAGTAATTTTGTTTTCATGTAATTTTTATTATTAGGAATTATTGTAATGACCTCTTTCATCTTTTGTGCCAAACAGGTCAGGTTTTCATAAGTCACTGAACATAAGCAGACACGGTGAAATCTGTTTTATGTTAATAAATGGACTACAGAAGAAGGTGGGAACTATTACCAATTTCGTTCGATTGTTTTGGGAAATAATCCTTGGTGTGTCCTTTCCC
>Ga0255761_10004472_pt1 | contig 12391 bp, 8 predicted proteins | sample 071ome_29_FD_179961 | JGI IMG/M metagenome (GOLD analysis project Ga0255761, IMG submission 179961) | Coastal salt marsh microbial communities from the Groves Creek Marsh, Skidaway Island, Georgia - 071407BT metaG (version 2) | ecosystem: Environmental > Aquatic > Marine > Intertidal zone > Salt... | reverse complement strand
AGAAGAAGCCGAGCATTTCGGCATTCGTCTGCTGCTAGTTGTTGCCGTCATCATGCGGCGCGGGGGCGCCCAGTGCACCGTCGTCGTCGGTACTGAAGTGGTCATCTCTATCTCTTTATATTACTAGCTTAAAAATTGTTTTTCTTTTTTGTATCGCGCGCTCGTCGATGATGTTGATTTGATCGATAAAATTTGTTGTTGGACCTCTCGCGTGTCGTCGAACAAAGGCGTTACGTATCGCGCTTTCTCTGTCTCTCTGCGTTGGGATATTGTATTGCTGCTCTGTGTTTGAGAAAACACGCGCCTCGAGAGATGAAGATTTTTTTCTCGATGCGCTTCTGTATGTCTGCTGTGGAAGATCGTCGAAAAAAATTTCGTACGAGAGTAAAAAGCAGAAAAAGAACACACACGACACAGGAAGAACTCGTACCCCCCTACACACAACAACTTTCCTCATTGAACCAACACACGCGCGCCCGCGCAGAGTCCAAAGGAAGAACGAGAGAGAGAGAGAGCGAAAAAAGAAAAGAACAAAAAAGCAATGTTTTCGCTCATACACGGCCTGTGCGAGTGGACGTTTTCGAAGCCAGAGATGCGGATTTTAATCGTTGGTTTAGACTCGTCCGGGAAAACTTCCATGTTGGAGAAAATGAAAGAAATGTTCAGCGACTTGCAACCGATTCCAAAAGAACACATCAAACCAACCGTTGGATTAAACGTCGCGAAGATAGAAAACTTTTTAGGCGTCCAGTGGACGTTTTGGGATTTAGGAGGCTTGGAGCGCTTGAGACCGATTTGGTTGAAGTATTATCGAGAATCGCACGGAATTTTTTTTCTCGTGGACTCCACGGACGAGACGCGAATAGACGAGGCGAGAGTGGTGTGCAATCGAATGTTGGCCAACACGGATTTGCTTAACGCGCCGGTGTTGATTGTAGCGAATAAAATAGACGAGAGCGGATTGGAAGGATTGACGATGGTGAAAACGGCGTTTGAAAGCAGCGCTTTGAATAGCAATAGCAACGATACTAATAGAGCGGATGGGACCGGGACAGCAACGGCATCGGCAACAACGACAACAAAGAATGGTATCCTCGATACTAAGAAGAAAAAGAAAAAGGAAGACGCTTCGGCGACGCCAATTGCGAAGAGAGTCATGGGCGCTAGCGCATTTACCGGAGTAGGCATTAAAGAAGCCGTAGAGTGGATGTGCAACGCGGTGAATGGGTCAGAGCGACAACGCGAATTAGATTTTGTGTAAGAGAAAAAAAATAGAAATATTTTGCTGCGCGTTGAATTACGATGCTAAGTTAAAATTCTCACTTCTTCTTTTGCTTCTTCGGCGCTGGACCTCCGCCTTCGCTCTTGGAAAAAGAAAAGCACATGGATTTTCCTTCCACAGTCTTGGCGGATTTCTCGTTCAGTTTCCACGATTTACTTCCATCTAAATCGCTCCCCGTGAAGTTTTTCAAATCGTCCATAGTTTTTACGTCGTTTTTGGCGCAGTATCTCGCGGCACAGCCCCTACCAAACTTTGCGTCGTACGTGGAGCCTTCGATGATCATATCGAAAACTTTGACGTTATTCTCCTCGAGCAACTTTCTATCGAGAACCTTTGAGTATTCCTGAGAGGCCACGTTGAGAATAAAACGCCCGCTTTTGCTATCACTATTGCTTTTACTACTGCTACCACTTGTTCGTTCTTGCTCGTCCAAATCTTTAATCAAGCTCTCGGTCATTTCTTTCGACCAGAACGCGGCTAACCCGCCTTTGGTCTCTTTCGTAGCTTTCAATCCTTTCGTTTTCATTTCGAGTCTGTACTGACGGATTAAATCCAACGGTTTCAGTAATCCGTACAAAGGATCGACGATTCGCAAATGCGTTTGCAAATAATTCAGCTCTTTCTCGCTCAGCGTCGAGCACGATAATCCTTTATACGCTGGTCCATCGAAAGCAAATCCGCACGGATATTGCTGTTGTTTTTCCCAATTTTTGTATCGTTCCAAATTAAGGTTGGCTATTGAAGACGAAACTTCCAAAGTGCTCGCGAGCTGGCTGGCGCTCATTTTCCTCAGTTCAGTCAATAATACGTCCATCGTTTTCTGCATGGACGGCGAAGACGTTTGTAAACTCTTCGCGAGCGATTTCGGGACCGTCAAAGTTTTCGCAGGCGAGAGGATGATTAACATATTTTTGTCGATGATGTGAGTGATGGTGTTGTTTCTGTGTTAGTGTGTCTTTCTGTTTGTCTTTCTGGACAAAAGGTGGGGGGTTCTCTCTCGAAAAGTTTCATATACGAGACAAAAACAAAAAAAAACGCACGCTTTTACCAAGAAGCTAAAAAGAAAATGAGTGTCCTCGATCAACATCATCAACGAAGGGATGAAGTGGCGTTTAAGAGACTCTTCCCTGGATTACAGAGAAGTGGCACACAAATCGATGCTCCGGAGAGACCATCTCTGAGAGTGATTTGTTTCGCGAACGCGGGAAACGCGGAAGATTTATTCACGAACGAAGGCGTTGGCGAACGAAAAATCCAATCACCACTTCTGACATTTTGTCGCAAATTCAAAGCGGAGTTGTTATCGGTGCAACTACCGGGAAGAGGATCGAGACGTAACGAACCGTGGAACGAGCCGAAAATACAAACGGTCGTGAGAGAGATTGCACCAACACTCGCGAACGAATTACGCGACGTGCCGTACGTCGTCGTCGGTCACTCCGTGGGGTGTTGGCTCGCGGTGCAACTCGTGGACGTTTTACGAAGCAAATACGACGTCGGCGAGCCGTTACATTTTTTCCTCTCAAACTTCCCAGCGCCGACGATTGAGGACAAAGATAAGCCTTGGCGCAAGAACAAACATTTATCTGAACGAGAATTTCAAGAGGAATGTCGTAAATGGGACGTTCAAGAAATCGTCTTCACCGGCATCTGGAAGATTTACCATCCGCTCATGCGAGCGGACTTTTGTCTGTTCGACTCCTACGAGAACGATTTGCAGGAGAAGACGTTTACCTCAGACGTGACCGCGTTTCATGGCACGAACGACAAAATGATCTCAAGAAGTATGGTTAAGGAATGGGAAAAAATGACAACGGGCACGTTTGCTCTCGAAATCTTACAAGGCGGCAACCATTTATTTCCTCTCGAAAAGGAAAGCAAAATCGATTGGTTGAAACGCATCGTCGCAGTCATAGAAGCAAAGGTCATGCCGATTATCGCTTAAAAAAGGAGATAATAATGATGTAAAATCAAGATCGGGGCCGTCAAGAGAAGTTCCTACGGGCTATCGAGTTATTATTACTTATATATCTACTATCACATACACTTCCGTTGAATCATCCTCTGCGACGTGGATTTGCATTTCCGAATACGTAATCGCCTTGACTTCCGTGCCTTGTTCGTGCACGCCATCGACGAACAAATCTCCGGCAACGATGCCTTCAATCGTCCATCGGTTCTCTTCGTTCTCTAATGATTCATCTTTGTTTTCTCTAAACTCGCTTATTTGGATTTTCGTGCACACCAAACTTTCCGTGTGGAACACGAACAACAACTCGTCCAAGAATGCGAATAAGAGCGACTTCAAGTCGTGCGCGGAACAGCTAAACTTTCTGTATACATTCGGCGTTTCCGATATTTTATGAAGAGGTGTCATATAATCGAACATTCCGAGAGCCGACCAGGCGAACGCGGTCGCGGTAGAGTCGCCCCAACTGCGGATTTGAATATCCGCCGTGTGGTCTTTGTATTCGTATTGATTTTTATTTGTAGCGGTGGTATCATAACTCACGACTGGTTTTGTCGAGAGAAAGCTTGTTGTTGTTGTTGTTGTTGTTGTTGTTGTTGTTGCGTTCGCGCCCTGTGTCGTCCTCTCGTTCCCATTTTCACCATCACCATCTTCGGTGGAGGTTGTATTCAACATCATCACCACCACCTTCGGAGGAGGTTTGCCGTTTGTTTTCGCTCTCTTGTTCTTTTGTTCTTCGTTTCCATTTTCGTCGCCGTCGTTCGCGTTTTCTTCATTTTTCTTCTTCATCTTCTTCCTCCTTCTCGGTTCTCTTTGCGGCAACGCCTCGTACTCGAGTTTATTCTCTTCCATCTTATCGTTGTTTGTTTGTTATTGATGTTGTTGTTTTTGAGTGTCGGCGGCGGCTTTGAACACACGTACACACACGCGTTCGTTATTATTATTTTTTTGTGATTTGTGGTGTACTGATGCTGTGCTCGTTTTTTGTCAAATTTTGTCTTTTTGTGTTTTTGTGGTTCCCGCAGCATCTGACTGACTGATTGAGGTGGTGAGAAGCTCTGACTTTTCTCGAAATTGATTATTTATTGCGCATCAAATAGAATCTCTTTCTTTTCTCGGTCTCACCCACACAAACACAGACGACGACGACGATAACACCAACACCAACACCACCAACAACTAAAACATGACTTCAGAGGATGAGAAGGAAGAGGTCCAACCGATAGGAAATCGACTGTCGGAGTTGAGAGACGAGCTCGACTCTTTGAAAGAGTTGCTCGACGAGGAAACCAAAATGAGATTAGACGCGGAAGAGATGGTGGAGCAGTTACAAATGGAGTTACAAAAGACCGAGGAAGAGTTGAAAGAAACCATAGAAGCGGAAGAAAAGACGTACAAGAAAGCGGTAGAGTTTAAGGAAAAAGTGCAAGAGATGGACGCTTTGAGAAAAGAGTTGGAGGAGGCCAGTGAGAAACTGAAAACGAACGAAACGCGAATCGAAATGCTCCTGAAACAAATACAAGAGATGGAGAAGAGAGACATGAAGAGAATGTTAGAAAAAGAGCAACACATTGAAGAGTTCAAGGCGGATATTAAAAAAGTGCACGAGGAAGACTTGCTCGAACTGAAAGAGAAATATTTGAACGAGTTGGAGAGAATAGAAACCGAACGCGAGGAAACGTTCGAGTTGATGAAACAAACGTTAACGGATGAAATCGAAACGACGACGGCGAAATTAAGTGAGGAAATTGAGTTTTACAGAGACCGTGCGAATCGAATGAAGCTAGAACACGAATTTGAAATGGAACAGTTGAAAGAGATGCACGCAATCGAGTCATACGAGGCGGCGGAGAAAAATTACACGAGAGAACGCGAAGTTGTATTCTTAGTGGAGAAGACCTCGGAACGGTACGAGGAAACTTTAGATCACGTCCGCGAGTTGCGCAGACTGATTGATAAAGCTACGGTGCATTACCCTGGCGTTGAAGCGATCTTTGAAAACGAGTTTCACACGTTTCGACCGGATACTTCTGGAAAGTTGGAAACGGCGACGATTGCCTTGAAATTATCGGCGAAGCCGCCGGTGAAACCAGCGGTAGCAGCCGGTAAAAATGGATTGAGTCCGAAAGCAGCGGCAGGAGCAGAAAAAGCAACTACGATAACGTCACCGAAGAATGTAGTTCCTCCGTCCACTGCTGCTCCCACAACCACCACGAGCCCCACTACTACTACGGCAACAACAACTACTACGTCTCCGTCTAGTGCCGGAGAAGAGCCATCGAGCGTATCGTTCTTCGACTTCCCATCTTTTAGCTTATCCAAATTTTTCTTTTGATTTAAGAATACGATACAACGCTACTAGTACACGAAGTTACCGCGTCTTTTTTTTCCGACTTTGTTATGTTTTTATCTTATCAGCCGCTTTTGATTGTATAGCTATGAGGATTTCGTAGAGAAGAATTGGAGAAAAATATAGAATTTGGGATGTCGCGTGAAGAACAAAAAAAAAGTTGAGTGTGGGCAAGCAAGCAGACGCGAATCTTTTTTTTTGCAAAAAACAGGGAATTTTTTGCCAGCTCGGATCCGAATTTTCGCAAAAAGACAAAAGATATTTTATTTCCCTCGCAGCCACAAAGTCGCCAGAAAAAAAAAGCGGAGCGCCAGAGAGTGCGTGTCTGTTTGTGCACGCGCAACCGATCGGTTCGCGCGTGGAGAGAGAATGGCGTTCTCCACTTTTTGCTCCCGCTTTTCGAGGCATCCAAGTCATCACCGTCAACAACAAAAAAGAAGAAGCGGTTTGAACGACATTAGAATTGCGACGGTATCTGCGTCAACTTCTTCTTCCTCACCGTCATCTTCACCATCGATTCTCTCTCCAAACGTAGTAGGAGATGCAAACGTTGAAACGAGAGTAAGAGATGAAGGTGAGCGCGAAATCCGATCTTCGATGGCCAAAACGCTCGCGGAGGAGTTGACGACGAACAACAACAACAACAACAACAACAACAACAACAACAACAACAACACGAATAACAAAAAAAAAAATACGAAATCAGCAATAAAACTCGTCAGCGGGTATTTGAAAAGCATCGAAAACTTGATTAGAGAAATTGACGATACGAACAGAGGAGACGAAATTCAACTGAGCGTGTACGTATTTGAGCAGGGTAATTCGACCGAAAGGGTGATTGAAAGCTTATCGAACGCGTGTAATCGAGGCGTATCGGTTCGAGTAAAAGTTGACGGCTCCGCCGTTTCAAAATTTACAAGGTGGTGCGAACAGTCCACAACTCTGGTTGAAAAATTACGAGAGTTGGAGAAAAAGCGGAACAATGCGAACGAGTTTGAGCTTATAGAAAGCACGATTCCAACGCACGCGAAATACGCGACGTTCAAACGAAAAAATAATGGCGAGTATACCGGAATGTTAGGCGGCATTAACATCGGAGATCGATTCGAGAATTGGCGCGATTTCACCGTTCTCGTTCAAGGCCAAGAACTCGTCGAAGCTTTGGAAAGTTCAGTATCCTCAAATGCTTCTTCTTTCACTCCTTCTTCGTTAACATCATTGTCTTTCAAGTTGTTTGAGAAGCTACAGTGGCCGAGGGGAAAAGAAGAAGCAAAGAAAACCGAGGACGTTGAAAGTACCATCACCAAATTTGTCTCGAACAATCCGACCGGTTTTTGTCCTTTAGCTTGGGCGTTTCCGCGAATAAAAAATTTCCCGGGCACATTTAGCGTCAAGAAATCGTTCGAGGATATTTTGAACGACAGGCAATTTGACGATTACACTTTCTCTATAGCGTATTTAGATTCCTCGGGAGTTGCGATGATCCGCAAAATTATTGACCGAAACGCGAACGTGACAATCTTGATGCCCTGTTACCCAAACGTGTATCACGACGCAAACAGAAAAGCTTTGGCGAATTTGAAAAAAGTTCACGAGTTGATTCAATTGAGATCGAAAACGTCCGCGCCGCGACTGTCGATCAAATTATTACCAGAGATGCTACATGCTAAAGCTTTCGTTGCGAAAAGTACGATGAATCCGGACGTTGGTATCGCCTCTTTAGGAAGTTGCAACATGCGACAGCGCTCGTTTGGTCAATTTCAAGAGCTCAACATCATCACGCGCGACGAAAAATTTCGAGAGGATTTAGAATCCGAGCTTGAAAATATTGCTTTTGCATCCTTCGATGCGGATGACGAAGATTTTTTGTATGCCGAGCCAAAGGCGTCAGTAGAAGAATTTCTAGGCTAGTTATAGTTGTAGAACATGTATTGATTGATATTAGATAGATGTGCTATAAAATATTATCTTCTGTAAAACCTCATTCCTCTGGCCGCTTGCGTTCGCCAATTTTTTTACACGGATTGCCCGCCCATATCTCATATTCTGGAATATTCTTAGTCACTACAGAAGCAATACCTACGACGGCGTGAGAGCCAATCGTAACACCGTCGACAATCGATACATTCGCGCCTATCCACACATCCTTCCCGATGTGTACTCCTTCTGATTTTACTTTCTGCAATCGAACGGGCGTTTCCGCGTCGTCAAAGTTATGATTAAACGCAAAAATTGAAGTCGAAGGTCCTATCCTCGTATCCGATCCTATCCAAATAGGTCCTTCCATGTGACAGTGCTGATTGATCGAAACGTTTTCTCCGACTTCTATGGGCCCGTGTAAATACACGTTGGCTGCTATGCGACAGTTATTGTTCACTACTATTTTTCTACCCCGCTCTGCGAAAACATTCACGTTCACGTCGGCAATAAACGTGTCAGCTCCGATAAACTCAATAGTCTCTAATTCCATCAACTTTTCTTGCACATCTTTCTGCCACTGCATGGCAAACGCTTTGTGCTTCTCGATGTCGTATAACCACGGCATGTGATTCAATCGTTTCCTCTTCTGTTCGTCGTATTTATTTGTCCTCGTTTCTGCTGGTTCGCTTTCAGGTTCACTTTTTGTTGCCGTAACTACTTTTTTTTCTGCTGAAGATGTTCTTTTTTGCTTTCTCAAAGAGGAAAACAAAGCGCGAGACCGAAGCGAAGGACGGAACGGATGCTTGCGCAAAACTAACGTCGGTTGATAACAGTGGGATTTTGCTGTCGCTGGCGTCGAGTGTTGTACTTTTATCATCATCAAATTACTGGACCAAACGAGTTGTGTTGTTGTGAGTGGAAATGAGAAGAGTTTTTCAAAAAAAAAACATCATTTACACATACACTTCAGATGCACTCGAGGCTCGTTGCAACAACAACAACAACAACAACAACAACAACAACAAGAACAGCGCGAATAACATGGAGTTTAAGACAAAATAAAAGTATGGTTTGAACCCCGCCGCAGCGAAAGCTTCCACGAAAAAGAAAAAGAAACCGCTGGTGAATCTTTTCGCCAACGACGACGACAGCGAAAGCGAAGAAGAAAACGACGGCGTGATGAGCGAAGCAGAGAGAGCGAAAAAACGACACAACGAAGAGATTAAACGACAACAAGAAGCGGCAAAAGCAAAGGGGGATGCCGAAGCAAAGGAAATCTACGAGCAAGCTTTGAAAGAAGACCCGAATGCCTTTGCGTACGACGACGCACTAACCGATATTCAAAAAGGAAGAGAAGCCACTTTGCGAGAGCAAGACGGGGAGAAAATAGAGCGGAAATCGAGGTACATCGCACAACTGAAAGAAGCGGCTGATTTCAGAAAGCGAGAACAGGATGTTACGTATGAGCGACGCTTGATGAAAGAGCGCGAAAAAGAGGACGAGCTGTATGGCGACAAAGAAAAGTTCATAACTTCAGCATATAGAAAGAAGTTGGAAGAAGACGAAAAATGGAAGAAGGAAGAACTTGAGCGCGAGCGGAGAGAAAAGGAACGAGAAGTACACGGAAAATCAGACATGACATCGTTCTATGCTAACTTGATGAATAGAAACGTAGCTACTGGGGGTGATACCGCGACTCACTCCAGGAAAGCACCAGAACCAAAAGCTGACTCGGATTCACCAGGCGTGCTTTTGCAAAACGAAAAGAAGGAAGAAGAAAAGGCGACGGGAGTCGCGAAAGAAAATGTTCAACGAAAGACGGAATTTTCTCGCGAAGATGTGGGAGAATTACCATTAAATTCGATAGAAACAACCGCAGATGATGATAATAGACGAGAACAAGACAAGAGTATAGATGAAGCGCAAAAAGAAGCAAGTGAGGAAAAAGTTATGGTGCAAAAGATAGATAGGGAAGAGAAGGCTAGGAGTGCTCGTGAGCGTTACCTTGCGAGAAAACGGAAAGAACTGTCTTCATAATTAGCAGACACACTGATTTTTAGATACATGTACAACAATTGAATAGACAATTGAATAAATCTCTACGACTAAAAAAACGATTTCGAACGCTAATGCGCGTCGTCTTCTGACGCGCTGATATCTGATTCGCCTAGCATCGCACGCGCAGCCTTTATTAAACTCACCGGGCGTTCCGTTTTCATGGCATAAATTGGAATCCCTCTCGATCTGGCCGCGTGGCGCAACCACTTCGCACTCTTTACGCGAGTTTTTACGCCCAAAATCGCATCTGCGTCCTCTAAACGACTCACCAGATGAATTAAAGTTTCGAATCCGAGCTCTAAGAAAACCTTTCTTACTTCGTTTTCGTTCAACTCAAATGGGAAGACACACAGCACTGCCTCTTCGTCGCTTTTTTCGCTTGAAAAGTCGTCGTCCTCGTCATCCTCGTCATCCTCGTCTTCCTCGTTATCTTCCATACTCCCTTTGACTGAACGATCCCCGCTGAGACGCCGTTTCATCATAGCATCAGCTTTCTCTGATGCGGAAGATTTACGTTCTCGAAGAAGTGCTGCGTTGGCAATCTCTTGCGCCACATATCCAGCAGAGGTTAATGGTGGAGGTGCGGATGGACGAGGCACTTTCCGTCGTAATCCAGAATCTCTTTCATCTGCACCCAAGTATCCAGACGACCCGTAAGCTTCGTTAATATTCGGGGACGTGGTAAACTGCTTTAAAACTGCGGCTTCAGTCGCCAAAGATGATCGGCTTCCGTAAGAACTAGATGTTGCGGCCGACCCTGGACGGGATCGACTTTGCATAGCACCGACACCAAATTTGGGAGCAGACGCTCCAATCCCGTTATTGGATGCATATGAACGGGAGTTTTCACGAAACTCGGGAACTTGTACAACTACGCCGTCTTCTCGAAGCGCTCGCAATTCGGTAAACGGAGCTTGCCCAGCTAAAAGTGCATCCACGGAGGACGCAACGTCCGTATGCACCCTCCAGAGTCCGATATCGAGCATTTCTACTGCGATGCTGAAGGTTGGCGGACCTTCTCGCTCTAAAATTGTTTTTTGCCCGCGTCTCCTCCTTGCCTCGTCGTCACCGAGCGTGACGGATTGGACACCACCAACTAAATCACATAGAGAGGGATTCTTCAAAACGTTTTCCAACGTGTGACCGTGCGCGGTGGCAATCATTTTTACACCACGTTCAGAAATAGTTCTCGCAGCTACTGCCTCTTCCTCCGTACCAATCTCGTCAACAATAACGACTTGCGGCGTGTGATTTTCTACCGCCTCTATTAGCACGGCGTGTTGGAGTTTCGGATCCGCTACTTGCATGCGCCGCGAGTTTCCTACGCCAGGATGTGCTACGTCGCCATCCCCACCGATCTCGTTCGACGTGTCTACGATTACAACTCTTTGATTGAAATCCGCCGATAACAATCTCGACATTTCTCGAATAGCCGTCGTTTTACCCACACCGGGCGGGCCTAATAATAATACTGAACTCGTTTCTTCCGAGCTTACTAAGTCTTTACACAATTCAGCCGCACCTTTCACTGCTCTTCCAACTCTGCACGTCAAACCAATCACCGTTCCTCTTCTGTTTCTTATCATGGAGATTCGGTGTAAAGTACCATCAATCCCAGCTCTGTTATCTCCACCAACTTCACCGAGTAAGCTCACGGCCTCGTCAATATCATCCATAGTAATTTTTGAACTTTCTGCGTCCCAGACGTCGAATTTTTTCAAGCTATCTTTTGAGTACAACGGTTCTGCGGGGCCTTCGGGGAATCGAGCCAAGGGCACTCTCCCCACGTCCATCACGACTTCAATGAGTTCAAGTTTCCTCTCGTGTTTATGCAATTGCTCGCGTATTCTCGATGGTAACACTCGTAAAAGCATGTTCAGTTCATTTTCATCCGTTACCGAGGCGAGATTTTTCTTCAATCCTCCATCGCTACTGCTGTTACTTTTCTCCGAATTTGGCTTTCCATCTTGTACCAGACTCGCTTTCACTTCTTCCGGCGTTCTCGGAATTTGCCTTTGGCGTGCTTGCAAATCGGCTTCATCGAACGAATCAGACATCAACAGAGCTTCTGCGTCATCGATGGTACCTTGTTCATCCCTGCTTTCACTTCCCTCATCTGATTTCATCACTCCTTCGTCGAGGCTGCTGTTACCGCTACTTCGTTGCGCGCTTCCCGCGTTTTCCCGACGACGTCGTCGTCGACAGTTTCGGATAATCAGCTTCGGTTCGCGCGCGCGAAAGAAAAGAGAAGAAGAAGAAGAAGAAGAAGAAGAAGCCGCGAACGACGACGACAAGGTCGACGCTAAAAATGACGTCATGATGTGCGTGCGCGCTCGAAGTTCTTTCCTTTTTTTATGAGAGCGTGTGCGTGAGTATACTTGTCTCGTCGTGCGCGAGGCAGTTTGTCTGTTTTGTGTTTGTGTGGGAGCAGAGGTGCGAGCAGAGGAGGGGGAATTTTTTGTCCAAGTACGCTCGTACACACAATCCAACACAATCCACAAAACACACGCAACGAATTCTCTCTCCGAAAGAGAGAGAGAGAGAAAAGAAGAGGATGTCCACCGTCGACGCCAAAGACGAAGAGGAGGAACAGCAACAAGAAAAGGACGAAACTCGCGAGAAAGAACAAACGATGATGGAAGTGGACCCGGCACCTGCTCCTCCTCCTGCCGCGCCGTCTCCCGCAGTTGCAGTTGCAAATACAAGCGCAGCGCCTCCTCATGCTCCTCCTCCTCCTCAACAACAACAACAACTTCAACCTCAACGAAAGATGATTCCAAACCCGAATGACGTGAGCAAAGCGGCGGCGATT
>Ga0255761_10004469_pt1 | contig 12395 bp, 10 predicted proteins | sample 071ome_29_FD_179961 | JGI IMG/M metagenome (GOLD analysis project Ga0255761, IMG submission 179961) | Coastal salt marsh microbial communities from the Groves Creek Marsh, Skidaway Island, Georgia - 071407BT metaG (version 2) | ecosystem: Environmental > Aquatic > Marine > Intertidal zone >... | reverse complement strand
GTAAAAAAAAGAGAGAGAGGACGGGGGCGTGAGTGAGAGATGCGAGAAAGCGCGCGCGCGCGCGAAACAGACGACAACAAACCGAGAGAAAGAGAGTAAACGACAGATCGCATCCTTGTCGTTCAGCTGCGGTAAACGCGCACGAAAGAGAAACCAACGGCGCTGGAATTGGAAATAATTCAAAAAAATTTAAACGTGTACCTTCGCAAACTTTGCGCGTTTGGATCTTTCTTTGCTTTTTTAATCAGCGCATCTTTAGTATCCTCGCCGTTATTTTGCTGCTCGCTGGAGGAACCACCGAAGAAGTAATTCTCGTACTCGGTGACGTCTCGCGTCAGGTCGTGGGTCGCGTCCACGAACGTGAGCTTTTTCGCCAAGTCTCGCGTGTCGGCCATTTTTTACTTTTGAAGAATTCTTTTGGGGGGAAAGGGGAAAAGAAAATGGCGCACGTATGTTTAGGGTTTTGGTACAAAATTTCTATAAAACGACGACTCTCGCTCTGACTCTGTTTTTCAAACCAAGTTGACGTAGACGACGACGTCGCTTTTCCCGTAACCGTCTCTATTCTTTATCAAGTTCGTTTTCCAATTGTAATTCACCCAGGTTTTCGTCGTGAAATCCACCGGTTTACTCGCTAGAGGTAATGAAATGCGGACATCATCCTCTGTATCTGCTCGTTGAAATCCGGAACGAAGCGTCTTCATCGTGACGTAGGACCAACACTTCACGCTCGTCTTGTTTTTATCGCTTTTAAAGTGCTTCAACTCGATGATAACGGACGAGTCCTCGGGGATATCTTCGCATGGCATTTGAAAACAACATTCGGCTCCGGATGTATAATAAATATCTGCGGATGGTAACTTGTTCCTTATCCCTTCTCCAATCTCTTCGCTCACGGCTTCGTTTCGAATATCAAGACAATCAAAACGTTCAAGGATAAGCCCTTCTTTATTTACGAGTGCCATCGTCACAGTCGTTCCTACCATGCTTTGTGCATCTTTTACATTCGTGAACGCCTCGACGCGCATAAATAACACTTTCGTTGCGAAAATCTCCGTAGTACTCTCAACCTTGGCGATTTCGAGCTGCAAGCGCTCCTTCTCTCGCTCCAAAATCTTTTTACCCTCCTCCGTGTTGTTCACAATCTCCAACAGTTCTTTGTTCGTAAACTCCCTCTGTTCTCTTCTCGAGAAAAACTTTTCCTTCTCCTCCATTTTCCTCGCGAGCAATCTCACTCGTTCTCTCTCTAACCTCTCTTCCTCTTCCTCCTTTCGTCTCTTCTCCTCTTCCTCTTTCCTTCGTCTCTTCTCTTCCTCGATTCTTTTCTGCTTCGCCAATCTCGCCATCGCTTTCCGCTCTTCTTTGTTTTCTCGTTCTCGTATTATTTTCGCAACCTCGGTTTGGTACCTTTCCAGTCTATTCTCGTCGCTCGTCGTTAAGATCATCGTCTTGAACTCGCGCTGTTCGTTTTCGTCCAGGTATTTTCGGAAGAGGTTCTCGTAGCACTGAAGGCACAGGTTCACTTTATTATTCTTCTTCTTCTCGTCGACGCGCTCGCACTTCGAATATCCCAAATAGACGTCATCATCGTCCAAAGCACCATCCCTCGTCGTCGTTTTTTTCTCGTTGTTCTTCAATTTGTTCACGTACATGCGGCACGGTCTCGGTTTTTGTTGTTGTTCGCCGACAACGACCGTGCCGACGAGGCGCATGAAACGCGAGTCTCGGAACAGAATTCCATCTTCGTTTTCTCTTTCGTTTACTTCTTCTTCGTCCGAGTGCGAATCTTCCTCCTCATTCTCGCTCGCGTTCGGACGCTTCTCTTCGGTCTTGCTCGAGTTTGTCATCGGTCGAGTGCGCGCTGCGCGTGTATCACGAACCGATATCCTAGGAAATGATAGAATTTTATGAATTTTATGTGGAGACCCACTATAGAAAATTAAATTATTTAGGGTTCCAATATCCAAGAGAAGTTTTGTGACGATTCGTTTTCCCATGTCATGGCAAAAGCTTTCGTTGCCATACTTTGTTGCACTCGCACGCACGCACGCGCGCACTAAAATAAGAAAAGGTCCGAATCACGACAAAATAACTTTTGTTTCGGACAACGCGTGAAACGCGAAAAGATTGATCGAAGAGCGCGCCGTTTGAAAGAGACAAACGCTGTCATCTCTTCTTCAGAAATTTGCATCCGCCATCTCTCTCTCTCTGTCAAAGTCAACACGTTCTCATCTCATTCTTCTTCTTCAAAGAGAATGTTTTCGATGTACCAAGGCGGGACGCACGTGGACGTGTTCGACGCCGGAACGACTAAATTTTGCAGCGCTGCGGGTGATGGCGCGGCGCGTTCGCTTTTTCCACGGGGAGGAACGCTTTCGTTGTCTTCTTTGGTGGGAGAAGAAGGTGCCCACGATTTGTCGTCAAAGTCATCGCTTTTCGTGCGCGCAAACGCGGTTTCGGCTCGGGCGCACACGAGAGGGATTCAGTGGCAAATTTCAGACTCGAGGAAAACGGTGAACTCGAAGAATAAAAAGTATTACGAGTCCTCCGCGAAAGGGTACGTGTTGCAGCTGGAAAATGCGTCAATTGAAACCGTTCGACACTCGAACGCTACGGTGAAGTCGCAACAACTCACGCAGCCGATGGTGTGCACGCAGATTTACGTGGAGAAACCGGAGGATAAGTTCACAATCGAGTTTGTGTTTTCAGAGGTGGAAACGAGAAGAAATAGGAGGCGAGTGGTTTTATCAACCGCGTTTTTGGAGACGAAAACGTCGCCGTTGCATTGTCAAGTGCCCATCGTCGCGAAAAGGAGGAAGCCGATGAAAAAGAGCGGCGCCGTTTCGACGAGAAGCGCGATATTTCTGATCAAGAAGAATCACGAAGATGAAAACGATCTCGCGAGAGCGACCATGGATGCAAATCGGCAGTTTGCGTACGATTCGTGGGTAAATTTTATCGTACCGATTCCGAAGCTTTTGAAAAAGTGCTTCGGCGAAGCAGCTATAAAACAGAAATACGCGATTGAGAAGATTCGTATCTCCGGGACATGCTTAGTCAAACGCGTGATGACGTTAAGAGGAGACCGATTATCGTCCGGTGGGTTTTTTGGCGAAGACGATTACATTCCAGCGAGTGTGGACTTTCCGAACGGCGTTGACCGGAAATCAATCCTGTTCTTGAGCGAAGAAGACGAAGAAGTTCCCTTTGGCGCGAAATCGACGAAAACCTCCGCTGTATGTGAAGAAGGTAAATCGCCCGCGAGGAAGAAACATAAAGACAACGACGGCATCTCACCCATCGCTACGCCTACCCGGAATACGTATCGTGAACGTCGTCATCAGCATTACCGACGAAGCGATACGAAGTCGGCAATCAAATCTTCGCTGTCGACTGCCATCGAGGCTCTCGATACGAATTACGAAAAATTGACGAAAATTACATCGCGTTCGTCATCTCCGCCGGCGTCGTTTTCGTCATTTTCATCTGCCAGATCGTCTCGAGACGATGTTTTTGAGAAGAAAACGGTGCGTTTTGCGCCAGATACGCCGCCCAACGAGGTGGAAGATGACGATGAGAAGAATGAAGATGCGTGTTCATCGCATTCCGACAGATCGATGATATCGAGATCTACTTCTCCATCTCACTCGCAAGCGATGAGCGACGACGATGGAGAAGAAGAAAAAGGAAAGGATGAATTCGAAATCGACTCGTCTGAAAAAATGGTTTCTTTCCTGGACGTCGTTCCTTTACCGAGAACCGATCTCTCGGTCCGAGTGCCCAACTCGAGGCGCTCGAACTTATACCGTGACTCGGCTGAATACAAATCGTCCTCAGAAAGCGACAGCGCGAGCGACTTTGACGACGACGACGAACAAGACGATGAAAGAGATAACTCGGAAACGAGTGAGCGTACGAAAGGTGAACAACTACTTCCATCGAACTGGGACACTGCGCTTGGTTTCAGCGACGAGGGTGAAGAAGAAGCGTAAGATGTGAGTACTCTCTTTCTCCCTAAAATTTTACTACTTGAAAATACAACGTTCTCTATACAGAAGCGCAAACTCTCTCTCTCTCTCTCTTTCTCTCTATCTATATACGCTTAAACGCATCTAAATCTAATACCCAACGCTCACCGCGGCGTTGACGACGATAAAATCATCGTTCGCTTTCCCTTCCTCGAAGCCGTCGCCCATAGCTTCGATCGCGATACCGGACGACGCCACCATCCCGCCTTGAACCAACTCCACGTGCACCTTTCCGTACGGAAACACTTTCTTAACTTCATCAACGTCGACTGGATATTCGTCGATCGGCGCGGCGACGAGCACGTGCAATTTCATCCCGCCGTACCCGCCCGGTATTAAATCCGCGATGGCTGGCAACGAGTTGAAAGATATCGCATCTTTACACGCACGCACGGCAGCTTTCGTGCCATTCTGACCGTGCTGATCAGACCCGACGCCGAGCTCGACGAACAACGTCTTCGTCATGAACGACTCGTGCTTTTCCACGTTTTCCACCCTCGGCTCCGTCGTCTTTGCCGTCGTCGTCGACGACGACGACGATTGCGCGGCGCGCGTCAACAGCACCGACCGGTTAAACATCGCTCGTTTGTTCAGCGAAGAAGACGCAGTAAGCGACGACGACGACGACGGCTTGTGTTTCAACAACGCGCTCGTTATCGTTCGGACGGGAGATGCCGCGCGAAGCATTATTCGTGTTCTTTTGCTTTTCGTGCTCTGCGTGTACGTATCACGCGCGCGCGTTTTGTGAAGTCTTACTCTCTCTCGGGAAAACAGTTGAGCGCAGTTTTGGAAAAAGTTTCGATTAGATACGAAAAGCGTGACTTTTTCCGAGCGCGCGCGGTGGTCGTTTCACGCGCATCGACGACCCCAAACTCGATGAACGACACCACCACCAGCAGCACCACCGCCACGACGATCTGTCAAATGTGCGACGTCGCGCTCGAGTATAAAATCTCGGACGCGATGGCGTCTCGCGGGAAAGTGCGATGCGGGAGGTGCACTTACGTCAATGACATCGAGAAGAAGAAGACGAAGACTCCCGCCGAAAAATCGTCGAAAGAAGCGAACGGCGACGAAGCGCTCGCGAGACGATTGCAGAAAGAAGAAGACGAGAAAGCAGCGAGGAATGGTGGTGGTGGTGGTTCGTGGATGAACGATTTGTTTTCCGCGCTCTCGGTGAAGAACAACAAAACGAATCCTCAAAAGGCACCTAAGTGCGCCAAGTGCGAGCGAACGGTGACGGACGTCGGCGAAGGCGAGCGATTGACGATGTTCTCTCGAACGGTGCGATATTATCAAATCTCGGAATATTGGAACGAGTTTTTGTGTCAGGAGTGCTTTGAGAATAAGAGACGCGTGGTGAGGTGCGACGGATGTCAAAAGATTGAAAGCGAAAGGTGCAAGAGGGAGTCGGGCGGATTCGTGAGGCTTCCGGAGGAAGAGCGCGGGTCGAACGCGGCGGATGCACCAGATGGGAGGTATCTATGTTTAGAGTGTTCTGGGTCTGTCGTGGTCGATAACGAGGACGCGTGGATATTGTACGAGGAGATAAAGCGGTTCTTGGTGAACGAGTTAAACTTGACGATGCCGGAAACGATGCCGCCGTTGCACGTGGTGACCGAAGAATCGATGCGCTTATCCATGAGGAGAGACCAGAATACGACAGCGCACGTGTACGACGACGACGACGAAAGAGAAGACGTAGATTTTAGGAACACACGCACTCGGGGGTTATGTTTGTCCACCGAACACACGCTGACTCGCGTCGTGCGTCGCCCGGAATTCTCCTGGAGAGAAGGTCTCACTTTCTCCGAGACGCCCATCCACGTCGGCTCTCGGAGCAACGTCACCGCCATCATCGTCGTCAACTGCCTCCCGCGTCTTCTCTTCGGTTCTATCCTCGCCCACGAAATGACGCACGCGCACTTCCGTCTCACACCGGGATACCCTCGGAAAATCGACCCCAAAGTCGAAGAAGGTTTGTGCCAACTCGTCGCCTGTCTCTGGACGGAACGCGAAGCGCAAAAGATCGACGGAAACGACGAGGTCGCGAAAAACCAGCTCGCGTTAGCCGGATGCATAGCGCACAACATCCGCAACGACCAATCGGAAATCTACGGCGACGGCGCGAGAATGGCTCTGCACAGATACGAAAAACTAGGAAACTGCAGAGACGTATTCGACCACGTCAAAGCTACGGGCCGGTTACCGGAGTATTAGAGATTAGTGACGAAACGACATAGATAGATACGTAGAAACAATGAGATGATGCCATCGAGCGATGTAAAACAAAAATCAACGACTAGAGATAGCTACGCGCGACGCGCGCGGAAAAAAACGAGAAACTTCGTTCGTAAAAGACACAAGCGCGCCTCCGCCCGCTAAAAAATCTTGCTTACTCTTCGCAGCATTTTTTGTGCTCTTTGTTGCCAAAGTCCTTTTTTTATCCACACACTTCCCCGGAGACGCGAACTGCCCGTCCACTGCATGGGCCAGTCGCATTCCAGCGACACCAACAACGCAACCACCGCTTCCAAGCCGCGCGCTTCTTCGAAACGAGAGAAAGGGTCGTCGTCGTCTTCTTCGACGGATACCACCAAGTCGTCGTCGCCTTTAAAAAACAACACCAGCGCGATAAGCGAAGAAAAAGCATCGTCGTCCAAAATGTCTGAAGCGGAATTAACCGCGCAAATCGCCACGCAAGGCGCCGTCGTGAAAGAGTTGAAACTTTCCGGTAAAGGAAACGACGACCCGGAAGTCGCCGCGGCGGTTCTCGAGTTGAAAGCGTTGAAATCGGCGCTGGCGGAACTCACCGGCGTGGAACAAACCGGCGGCAGAGAGAGTAAGAAAAAAGCGCCGAAACCAGAAAAGGCGAAGAAAGAATCCACGAACAAAGAGATGAAGAAAGAGACGAAACTCGGGATGCACGTCGGCATCAACGAAGATTTCGGGGCGTGGTACTCCCAAGTCGTCGTCGAGGCGGAGTTGATCGATTACTACGACATCAGTGGGTGCTACATCTTGCGTCCGTACGCGTTTACTCAGTGGGAGTTTATTCAGCAGTTTTTTAACCAGGAGATTAAAAAGTTGGGCGTCGAGAACGCGTACTTTCCGATGTTTGTGTCTCAGTCTCGATTGGAAGCGGAAAAAGACCACATCGAAGATTTTAGCCCAGAAGTCGCGTGGGTGACGAAATCGGGGGATTCAGACTTGGAGTGTCCGATTGCGGTGAGGCCGACGTCGGAGACCGTGATGTACCCGCACTACGCGAACTGGATCCGGTCGCACAGAGATTTGCCGCTGTTGTTGAACCAGTGGTGTAACGTCGTGAGGTGGGAGTTTAAACACCCGACACCGTTCATTCGTTCGAGAGAGTTTTTGTGGCAGGAAGGTCACACGGCGCACGCGACGAAGAAAGCGTGCGACGAGGAGGTGAGAACGATTTTAGATTTGTATCGACAAGTGTACGAGGACATGTTAGCCGTGCCGGTGATTCCAGGGGTGAAGAGTGAGAAGGAGAAGTTTGCCGGGGGGTTGTACACGACCACCGTAGAAGCGTTCGTGCCGTACACTGGAAGAGGGATTCAAGGCGCGACCAGTCACTGCTTGGGACAAAATTTTGCGAAGATGTTTGACATCACCTTTGAGAACGATAAGGGCGGACGGTCCATGGTGTGGCAAAACTCGTGGGGGATGACGACGAGAATGTTGGGTGTTTGTTACATGGTGCACGGTGACGACGTCGGCTTGAGGTTACCGCCGAAGATTGCGCCAATTCAAGTGGTCATCGTGACCATTCCAAACTCAAAATTGAGCGAAGAGAAGGCGCAGATGTTGAAAGGTATGTTTTCTTTTTTTCTCGTGACTCTTTCTCATTTTGTTTACGAGCGTTTCTTTCTCGTGTACCGACTCTCTTACCTTGTGTTTGCGACTTTATTTGTGTCGTCGACGCTCTTTTTTAAAGAGTCGAAGATCAAAGATTACAATTACTCCTTTACCAATAGTCCATCGAAGTTATCGTTGGGTTATAATGGCTTGGAGCCGACATTTTTTTGTTCCTTTCCGTTTGAATAGTATCGATGATAATAATAATAATAATGAGATATTCTCGACTCACCTCTTCCTATCTCTTGTGAATTCAACATTAAACACAGACAAAGCCGAAGCGATCGGAAAATCTCTCACGGACGACGCGAGCGTCCGCGTCAAGACGGATACGAGAGACAACTACACGCCGGGATGGAAGTATTCTCACTGGGAAGTTAAAGGCGTTCCGATTCGTCTTGAGTTTGGTCCGCGGGATTTGGACAACGAAACGTGCGTGTTGGTCCGCAGAGACACTCGCGAAAAAGAGGTGTGCAAATTAGCCGACGTAAACGCGAGAGTGCAAGAACTTTTGGTTGAAATTCAACAGAACATGTTCAATCAAGCGAAGGCGATTCGCGACACGTCTACGATTACGGTCACAGAATGGAAAGACTTCGTCCCGGCTTTGGACCAAAAGAAGATGGTGTTGACCCCGTGGTGCGAGACGAAAGAATCCGAGGAAGAAGTAAAGAAACGCTCGTCGGAGGAAAGCGAAGGCGGGGCGGCAAAGACGTTGTGCATTCCATTCATTCAACCGCCGTTGAAAGAAGGGACGAAGTGCTTCATCACCGGGAAACCGGCCACGGTTTGGGTGTTGTGGGGAAGATCGTACTAAGGAAAGAAGGAATAGTAGAGCAACACGAAGAAGATTTCTATTGCACATGAATATTGTTATTGCTATTACAGCTACATTCTCTAAAGCTATCGTATCCGTCTCGTGATATCATCATCATCATCAGCATCATCATCATCATCACCTAGAACGAACATCGATTTCTATTCGCTACGTTGGGTCCGAATTCGTCGTACGCGCTTTTACTAATCTGTTGATTCAAGTTCCACGTCACTTTACCGAGGATAGCGCCTCCAGTCCAGCTCAGATGTTCCATACTCCTCTCGTGTAAATAGTCCGGCGCGGATGAGACGACGTTCACCTTGGCGCTTTCGGGAGCAACCTTTGCTCGAATGTCTTCGCGTAACCGTTCGCGGAGACCTTTGACAGAGCTTTCCGTGCCGTGCGCGACGACGCACTCGAACGCGTTTTCTTTCCCGTGCGAAAAGAAATGCCCAGCTTGCGCGTGACTGAATGCATTTTCTACCGCCGACTGTATGATTTCGACGATAGAAGAAGGAGAACAATACAAAGCATCGCCCATCGCAAATGCGCAGTTCCTCTCCACGCTTATCTTATTCCCATCCGGTAACTCGTACGATTCCATTTCATCTCCTCCACTGTTCTCACCATCATCCGCGCTCCAACGCACCCTCGCTAAGTGCCTATTCACGATCCTCTTTTCCCATCTCTCCATCTGATCGTAAACCTCTTTCCCTTCTCGAATCGTCGTCGACGCTTTCTCCAAACACCGCTCGCCTCCGCCTTCGATCCGTCGACACGTGCTCTCCACAACCTTCCCGTCCGAAACCGTCGCGCAATCCACCGTCTCTGCCCCAACGTCCACAGATATCCCGTTCAACCTCCCGACTCCAGCTAACGCGCACACCGCCGCGTTCTCCGACGCGTACCCGGACACTCGAAACTCCTCGAACAACATCTGACACATCCGCTCCCGCTCGCGCCGAGAACATAAAATCGGTTCCACCACGAACACGTTTCGACCGGTTTGCAAATACGAACTGCTCTCGTCCTCCTCTTTGATCCACCCAAAGTTCGAATACACCAACTCCTCGAACACGCACTTCATCGCGTCGAACGAATCCACGCGCCGGTCTGACGACACCGCGTTTATCGTTTCGCTTTTCTTCTCCTCTTTCTCCTCCTCCTCCGCTGTCGTCGTCGTCGTCGTCGAAGCGATTTCCCTAACCTCTGAGTTTACCGACGTCGGTTGCATCGCGTTCGCGTACCCGGCGAACACGTTGTTTTTGTTCCCGTAGTCGACGACAACGATCGGCGACGCATCGCCTTGTTTCGAACGCGCGTCCATCTTAAATATAATAACTTTGCGCCGCGTAAATCAAAAGAGCTCACGACGCAGAGAGAGAGTCGAGAAGTGAATTTAAAATGAAGATTTTCCGTTTCGCGCACGCGAGATTTTCCACACTTTTGGACTTTTATTTATACATGTATTCCTCTTCTCGAGCGGCATCGACGATGACGACGCTCCTGTTGCGAAGGTTACACGTAAACGGCGGCGGCAACGTTGGCGGTGGAAGTAAATGTTATTTGCGGAGTCATCCTCCTCCCGCTCCTCCCGCGGCGGCGGCGGCGCGCTGTCGTCGTCATCTTCGAGCGTCGTCGTCTTCGATTTCAAACGCCGCGAAGACGCGAATCGAAGACGAGGACGAAGAGTTAACTTTCGAGCGACGACGCGAGAGCAACGCGAACGCCACATCGACGACGACGACGACGACGAGTAGGAATAACGCGTCTGCAAATAACAGCAGCAACGGGCACATGGTGCTCGTCGATGGGATGTCGTTCCTCTTTCGCGCGTTTTACGGGTTTCAATCTCGCTCGGACGCGACGAAACTGATAAACAGTAAAGGCGAAGACGTGGGGGTGTTGCACGCGTACGCGCACGCGATGTGCGCTTTGTTGGAATCGAAACCCTCGCACTTCGCGGTGTGTTTCGATAGCAAAGGAAAGACGTTTCGGCACGAGATGTTTGTGGATTATAAAGCGAACAGACCTGAGACTCCGGAGGCTTTGATTGAGTTGATTCCGAAGGTGAGCGAGTTAGTCGAGGCGATGGCGATTGAGACGGTGAAGGTGAGCGGCGTCGAAGCGGACGATTTAATCGGGACGTTAACGAGACGGTCGGTGATGGAGAAAGGGTTTAAAGTGTCCATAGCGAGTCCGGATAAGGATTTTTGTCAGTTGTTGAGCGAAAACGTTCGGATGTTGCGACCGGGCGGCGGCGGGCAGTTTAGCCCGTTCACTTTGAGAGAGTTTGCGAAGACGCACGAAGAGTTGATTCAACCGGAACAGTTTGTAGATTTCTTAGCGTTAGTTGGAGATTCGAGCGATAACGTCCCTGGAGTCGAAGGTGTTGGACCGAAAACGGCGAGAAAGTTGTTGAACAGATATGCCAACGTGGATGCGATATTAGAAGCGGCGAAGAACGGCGAGGACGGGTTTGAAAAGATGGGCACGAAAAAAATGAGAGAGGCGCTGAAATCAGAAAAAGGACAGAAGAGCGCGCAGTTGTCCCGAAAACTCGTAGAAATTCGCACGAAACTGTCCGCGCCAGACGTGAACGGTGATTTAGACGCGTTTCGCGTGACGACGCCGGACGATTACGGCCGCAAAGCGTTGGACGTGTTCGAACGGTACGAGTTACCGAGCGCTGCCGATAGATGGAAAGCTATACACAACATAGTTTAGATGTACATATACACATGCCTACAATATACCTATAACACGGTGCACTACTACACGCGTCGCGTCAGAAACTAAGAATTCTACCTATTGTTTTATGCCTCGCTTTCGGAACGTCTTCTCACTCGTCCTCTCTCATATCCTTCAACGTAGTCCCGACGAGCAAAGCGAACACCAACACGGCGTTCATTCCCGCGAACACGTCGAGAAACCAGTACCCGGTGATTGAACCTAAACCTTCGATTGGCGAGGTGGACCCAAACAAAACAGCGAACGCATTCGACCCTTCCGTCGGGGCTTGCCACACCGTTAAACCCGCGATGGACGCATCGTCGGGAACCTCGTCGACGAGAAGAGCTTTCGTGACAGTTGCTGTTCTTTTCGTTCGTCCGTGTGCGCGTTTTGACGACGACGACGACGACGGTAAAGAAGACGACGAGCGCGAGGAAAGCGCCGCCTCGACGCGCGAAGGAGCGCACGCGACGTGCATATTTGATGCCGCTTTCTTTTTGTCGCTCGCAGTCTGCGCGGCGCGCGTGTTACTGTTGTTAGGTATTTTTGTAGGGGAGTTCGGGAACTTTTGAAAATCTTATTTTGGTAGACAAGAGTGGTTGAGATAAGAATCTCAATGTGTTTTTGCGCTCGTTTCTCGACGCCTTCAACTCCAAAGAAGAAGAAGAAGATAGACTCGAGTTTATCAACAAGCGATGAGTGCTTACGCGGAGGTAAACTCTGTTTTGTTTTAGAGAAGAGAGAGAAAATTTGAAAATGTTAGTAAATTTCGAACGTTGGGGGGATTTAGAAAAAAACGCACTGGTGACAGCCTTGGTGCCTTCAGACACGGCGTGCTTGGCCAATTCACCCGGCAAGATCAATCGAACGGACGTTTGGATTTCTCTGGACGTCACGGTCGGCTTCTTGTTGTATCGGGCCAACTTGGCGGC
>Ga0255761_10004462_pt1 | contig 12400 bp, 21 predicted proteins | sample 071ome_29_FD_179961 | JGI IMG/M metagenome (GOLD analysis project Ga0255761, IMG submission 179961) | Coastal salt marsh microbial communities from the Groves Creek Marsh, Skidaway Island, Georgia - 071407BT metaG (version 2) | ecosystem: Environmental > Aquatic > Marine > Intertidal zone >... | reverse complement strand
AAGATATACACCTGTTGTGCCATCTCTATGACTAACTTTGGTTCCAACTTTAGGTAAATCATCAAAGTTAGAGCATAAAATGCCCATATGGGGCTTAGAAGATGCATAACTTTTATCCAGAAGAGCAATATTGGTATTTGAAACTTTTAAGCGAACATAGTTCTCTTGACGATGAGTTATTTCTCCTCCCAAAGTTTCTAAATACCATTTTTCTGAGATTTTCAAGTTATCAACTAAGATTGCAACATGATCTATAATAGAATTCATGAATTATACTCCTTAACTCTATCTAAGTAGTGCTTTTGCTTTCTATTTTAGCATTAATAGCTAAAATATTAACTATCTCATTGTTATTTCCATCGACAACCTTTAACATTGCAACTTTTCTTTGTCGTTGGAAGCCAATTTCTTTACCAACAAACTTTTCTAGAACAATTCCTCTTCTTTTTTTCTTTTTTTTACTAATATCTGTCCAAGAGACAAGATCCCCAACATCAATTCTAGAATAATTCGTTTCGCCAAGCATAATCAATTCGCATTTGCAGAAATTTCAGATTCAGTAGACTCCCTAGATGCATTTTTAAGCATTTTATCTTGTTCTTTATCCTTTTTCTCTTGTTTTTCTTTCTCTTCTTCTTTTTCTTTTTGCTCTTCTCTCTCAGCATCAGCCAAATCATCTAAGATTTCGGCTTTTTTCGATTCACTCAGGTACTTTTTCCAATTTTCAAATAATTTTTTCATATTTATAATCCTCTGTATACTTTATAGACTGCTTCGTGAAAGTCCATGCCATTTTCATACAACTCAACAACCCTCCGGGCTGCATTGTATGCTCAATTGCCCCTAATGCCTGCTTCATTGAACTTCTTTTCTAGTTTTTTAATCATTGATTCTTTTAATTCTTCTATACTTTCCATCTTATTTCCCTATTATAAATTTAAATATACATTTCGGACATTTTTTTGGTTTAACTTTTGTTAATTAGTCCGCTTTAAGGTTAACAACAAAAGAGTTGTGCCCATTTGTATCCTTAAGTTCGACAGTTTCTCCATCATGAAGCTTTTTCATATCTGATTTTGAGATTGACACGTCAATTTCCACTTGATGGGAAGCAGTATTAATCTTCCCTTCGGCTGATTCTTGCATCATGCCAGTATCTTCGCCTAAATACTTCTCCATATAGTGGTAAACAGCAGAAATATAGTCAGATGCTTTGGTGATTTTTGCCTGAACCCACGCTGGAAGATTCTGTTCACCAATTTGTTGCATTCTAGCAGACATAGATTGGGAATATTTTGCTGCTTTGTCCAATTGAGTACTAGCCATAGAGACTTCATGATCCAATTCCCCTGTAATTGTAAGAGCTCCAGTTGCTTTTGTGTCACCTGATGCCGGATCTTTCATCATTCCTCCATGCATATCAGGACTATATGGCTCTAAATCGTGTCCACAGCTACCAGTTTTTTCTAGACTTACATTTTCTTTAGCGATTTGTTCCATCAACCACTTAATCTCTCGTCTAGTCAAGTCATAATTACTCATTTTGTTCATTCTCCTTTCTTTTTCTTTGAATTCTTTCGGCGATTTCCATCTCCACCACCTCCATCTCCGGCTTCGCTGGATGAAGAATCGCCATGAAGCATATGCATATCATAAAAATATGATCCAAAGTACTTTTTACTACGCCCATAAGTGGGATGACTCTTATTTTTCTTTGGCTTTTTACGCTTTTTCTTCTTTTTTTCATCGAGTAAGTCGTCAACTTCTTGTAAAAATTCAATGTCATATGAAATCTGAGTCTCGATCTCTTCATTTTTGCGCTTGTCTTTCTTCTTCTTGCCTTTTTTAGCCATTTGCTTGTCTGCGACACCGTATGCAACCTCTTCTGGAACACCCTTCGAGATTAAATACTCAGCACGATCCTCTTTATCTTTATAAAATGAAGGAACATACTTCTTTTCGCTTTTCTTTTTTTTGGCTTCTACAATAACTTTGATGGACATATGGAAATAACCTCTCCATAAATAGTAATCTAGCCCATTAGTTTGCTATAAAATAATGCAGCACCCATCAAAAATTGCACAAATGCAAAGATAGCCATTGATTTTGTTTTATACTGTTTTAAATCTTCGACTTCTTTTTTCATTTCTCTGAGTTGAGACGGAGACACAATATCATCAATTTTCTCTTTCCACTGTGTAAGCTGTGCAACACTATTTTGTTGCCCTCTAAGCTCTGCGACTTCGGTTTTCAATTCCTGTATTTCACTACGTAAATGGCTCATTCCATTGTTAAGATCCTCTAATTGCTGCAACACCAGCTTACTATATACATCCCATCCTGCGTCCATCTTATTTCCCTCCGAATTCCTTAAGTAAATAGTCTACCAATCCAGTATGTGCGGTTCTTGTTAAGTAATAATCTTGTGCCCGTTCTACCGGAACCCATCGCCATTTCTCAATCTCTTCTTCTTGTAGGACAATCTCTCCAATCCATTCCGTTACCATGAAATAAACCTTGTCCCTATCTTCGTCTTTTCCAATAAATTTTGCTTTTTTGATCTTTAATCCTATCTCTTCTAGACATTCTCTATAGACGCCTTGTTCTTTAGATTCTCCAAACTTGATTTTACCACCGGGTATGTCATATCTGTCTTCACTGCCTGTTGGCTTAACTAATAATATTCTCCCCTCTTTAATGAAAAATGCTTTTGCTGATGTTTTTGTATCTCCAGGTTTTAAGCTTGTCATAATTTCTCCTTAGTTTGGATTTAATTAGTCCGTTGCACCACAATAAAGCTTTCATTATGAAACCATTCTTCGTGAATCAGTCTGTAAGAATTATCACTACTTTCATTTTTCAAGCCCCATCTTACTGTAAAAACTTTTCCATTCTTAAGAATAGCATCTTTGCTTCTCAAAGGAAAGGCAAGGGTACCTATAAGCTCTTCTTTGCCTTCGATAATCAATAATTGATCGTAATCTTCTATAGCCGTAACTAATCCATATGGGTATTTATTAACATTTGGAAAAACCCTATCCCATACTTTTGTAAAAGTAATTAAATCTCCTACATTTGGAAGTTCTACTAAATTTTTTGTTGTCATGTTTTAAATAGTCATAAAGAGTCGATAATCTCTGGCAAATTAATTGGAACTACCCTAGTGATATTACCAACCAACTGCATTCTAGAATCTTCGCCAAAAACAGCAATAGAAACCACTACTCCTAAGACTTTACCCTCTTTATCAAAAACCACAGAACCAGAACTTCCAGGCATCGAAAAAGAGTCAATTATATATCCCCTAGAGTCGTAAGCAGTAATCATTCCTTTAGATAAGTTAAAATTAGTTCCAATTGGATGTCCACAATGATATACTTCTTTTCCCAATAAATTATTATCTGATAATTTAAATTCTGTGGCAAAGGTACCTGTCATTTTAGATATTGGTTTTATTATTGCCAAGTCAAGAGCAGGGTTTGATAAGATAACAAGTCCTGAAGCTACATTTCCGTTTTTTTCTAAGATATCTAAAAATAGAGATCCCGAGACAACATGATTGGCAGTAATGATGTACTGTTCTCCTTTATAGACAAAAAGATTTCCAGATCCGATTCCAAATCCTTCCTGTTTTATTGAAACTAGTTGTACAGAAGATTCAAAAGCTATTTTAAGTCCATCTTCTGCACTTTCATGAACTAAGCCGCTAATAGCATTGTGAACCTCTGCATTAGAAGTACCACCAATGAATAAAAATAATAAAAATAAAATGTTCTTCATTTTTTAGCCCCCCTATAAGTATATAGGGCTTATCGGGCTTGAAGCAACTTTAGAACCTCTTTTCTTATGATCTCTTGTACGCCTTCTGGCTTTCTTGGTTGGGCTATTGAGTGCAAATCTGCTCTGACTAAAGCCTCCATACATTCTTCAGCATCAATGTGCCATCCGTTATTGTCATTGAATTGTCCTAACATCATTTTACCAACTGTTTCAATGGTAGCAGCATCCCAATCTTCACAAGTAATTTTGATAGTTACAGAGTATCCTTCATTATCAATGATAGCTTGGAAAATCTTTTCTGGACTGATATCGGCATCTCTATTGACTTCAATTCCTACTTCCATTTCAAGTTCGTTTAGTTCTGTAGCACCAGAGAGCCCTGAGTATAGATTCTGGTTATTGTAGAACTCTTGGTGTATCAAGCCGGCTTTAAGAATGTTCATACCTTCAGAACTCAACATAGAGGTTAATGTGGCTATATGATTAGAAAGCCTTTTTGCCATTTCAACCAACTCAGGATTATCTGGATCAAAGCTTTCATTGACACTATCGAATAAATCTTGAAGCCACACGTCATCTGAAAACTCGGCAGTAAATGATTGAATAATTTCTAATCCCATAGCATTATCTTCATCAACTTCTATGTCATCAATATTCCAGTTGGAATCTTCTTCAAGAGCGTCTTTGAATCTTGTCATATAGAATTTGCTTGAAACATCTGTTCTGATGTCTCCACCGCCGTGATATGAGGTGTATTCTTTTATGTAATTTTGTAGACTATCATCAACAGCAGGATCAGTAACACTATTTACCAAATCAGCAATATCATTCAATGCATACATCCACGTATCAGGATCATAAGATTGGTAATTTTCATTATGCTCTGAATCGAAATGGGTAATGTGAAATTCAATTATACAGACATTGGTGTATCCATAAGCAGAATCTCTATAATAAACAGTATAATCTTTGAACCAACTATTATCATAAAAGTATAAATCATCTGCTGAATCCACAGCATCTGTCATCAAATCACTGACATCAGTGCCAGACTTTACGTATTCTATTTCATCACCAAAAGGTAATACAATCCTAACTTCTCCAGTCATATAAAACCCTTCACCATTCCAATCCTGATCTACTCCAAGTTGAGAGAAATCAACTCTCCCTCCAGAATATTCATGCTTAAGATCGCTTAAAGCCTGTCTTGCTGTATCGATATCCATTCCTGCGTATTGATCTTTGAGAGATTGTTCTAAATCATTTGAATACTGAACAGTCTGTTCGAATTCTAAGTCTCCTCTATCAAGTACTTGTCCAAAAAACTCTGGGATCATGTTAGTCATATGAGTATCTTCGTAGTGTCCCCCTACTCTAAGGAATCTACGTAAATCAATATTACCACTGAATTTGTCTACAATATCTTGAATCTTTGTTCTTTGGGTATTAGCCAAAACTTTGCTGACATGCTCTGCAAATCCGGGAATGGTATCACCATAAGTTCTTTTTTCTGGTACGGCAACTCTTGTAAGGATTTCTGAATAGTCACCTTTGTCTGCCAAGAAACCAACGTTTTTGATTCTAATTCTTCCAACAGGAGAAAACCCATCTATGCCTCTCTGATCATCAGAAAATAATTCGTCATCTTCATACTGATCTAAAAGATCTTGTGTAGGCGGCTCTTCAAATTCGTCTGGGTTGAGAGCATACGCAATCATCCCATTTGCATGGGCTTCTGCAAGAGCACAAATATTATATTGATCATAGCGTGATAAATTACCTTTGTAATCCGAAGAAGGCAAAGAATGGCAAGATTCCATTCCTTGATGATCAGACATTCTAAATACATCAATAGGGTGACGAGAGAATACGACATATTCTGTTTCTCCAAGTGAAGCCTTATATTCATCCAATTTCTTTCCTTCGAAAAATTCATAGTTCTTCACATTAGAACCACCAGCGCCACTCATAAGCCATTGAGATTGTTTACTAGCCATATTTTTCAACTTAGAGATTCCAAAGAAATCCTCAACATCATTATCAGTTTCCTCGCCTCTTCCCCATCTTACTCTGCTAATATCTGCAAAGATTCTCATCGAAGCCTCGGCAGGCAAAAACTTCATAATTGATTTCTTGAGAGCCAATCTCTTTCGGAACATATTCAAATAATTTTTATCCTTAAGATATTCTGGTTTAAACCCACTTGCTCTTCTATAGGAAGGAACAGGCTTTCCATCACTAAAGTTCTTTTCAGCGTACTCTTTCATATCTGAAACAGTTTTTTGCCATCCGTCCATTGTCTGCGAGACAGAATTTAAATATTTATTTAAATCTTGCATCCATTTTGTGATAGACATTTTTTCTTCTTTGGTTCTATGTTGGACTCCATCTTCTGGGTTAGCAATATAAGAAGATCTTACAGACTTGATAACCTCTCCCATATTATCTGGATTGAATCTCCACCCAGTACTGTTTAAAAACTTTTCAAACTGCGAGAAAGGAGAGTTAGGATCATCAGATTTAAAAGAAGACAAGATACGATACCTATCTCCAAATATATCTTGAAAAGGAAGAGCAGACTTTGGCATCTCTAGAACATCGTTAAGATGTCCAATTTCTTCTGCTGTTGCTTCATTAAGTTGTTTATTCATTTCTTCGATAATCAAAGATCTGAGAAAATCTTTTGTTAATTTCATGTCCTACCTCTTTTTTTAAATTTCAAAATCTAAATCATCTTGACTAGTGCTGGTTTGCTCTTCTTCGCCACGTAATTTTCTTTTTAATCTTTCCAATTCTTGTCTTCGTCTTTTATCATCACTAACAGAAACTGGAACAGAACTATCAGCCTCATCATATGGAGGAATCTTTGGAGATGAACTTCCTTTTCGTTTCGCATCAGCATCATTTACAGCTTTAATATATGCAATCACTTCATCTGGTGACATATCCTCAAGATTATCCTTGCTAGAGAATATAGCCTTAAGAGTCGCAATAGAAACACCTAATGCAGCTAGCATTGCCCAATTATTCGGATCTGTCAGCATATCTACAACAGACTCTTTGATTAATTTTTTTTGTTTATTTTCTTTCAAAACTTTTACTTTGATTGGCATAATTTTTTACTCCGTTCGAACTTTGTATTATAAATAGTCGTTCATATGAATGCCAACCAATTTTCCTTTTATCTTTAAAGCGAAAAAAGGGAGATCTAGTCCAAGCAACTTTGACATAGATCTTCCCTTCTTCTCTTCTACTATCTAATATTATACCAATCCCGGATTTATTAATCCCAAGTTCTCCATTATCTGAGCTCATACAAACCAAAGAACCTACTAAGGCATCTTTAATGTTTTTATATTCTTCTAAAGATAATATTAAATCCATTCAGAATCTGAATCTTCTTCGGAGGATTCTTCTTCCTCGATAACTGATTCAATTTCTCCTTCTACTAAGATTTTATTTGATTCGATATTCATTGTAATGCTTTCTAATGATAAGTTATCGATATTCATTATTTCTGTCATTAAAATAAAATATTCCATAACAGCATTTTGTAGTTCCGGAAAGTCTCCAATGTCAATTTGGTATTTTTTCTTTTCATTTTGTTTAGCCATATTCTCTCCTGATATACAATATATACGAATAACTATTCAATATTATTCAAAAATATTTTCTTTTTTAATTTTAAAATTGTACCAATATCTTTAGATATGACTTCAATTGAATATTGATGTTCTTCAAATATAACTGTGGCGATACTCAAGCCCATACCTTTAACAATTAAAGAATCTTTTGGAAAGATGTTTTGATTAAATTCATCTTGTGTCATTCCTCTTCCATTGTCTTCAACATAAATTGAACCTTCATCATCAGAATATATTATAATTTTCTTTTCAATATTATCATTATACTTGATTCCATTTTGAATTAGCTGCATAAGCCCAGAACACATAAGAGAAGAGTTTCCAACTAAAACCGGCAAATTTTTTACCTCTACATACATATCCAATGCTGTAATAGATAGATAATCTTCTAATTCATCTTTAAGGTTGAATTCTCGAACTTCAATTTGTTTTGTTTGTTTAATAAGCCCAGTAAAAGAATATATTCCTCGATAAACCATTTGCGCATGAGCTAATCCTTTTTCTAAAAACATTAAAGCAGGAGCTAGTTTAAGATCTTTAATAGCCTTATCGGTTAATTTTCTCTTTAGCATTGCAATGCCTCTTGGAATATAAGTGTTAATTCCAGAGTGCATATCATGACGAATCACTTTGTTTGAATATTCAATAAAAAGCTTTGATTCGTAAAGTTGTTGCTTCTTTTTGAGATCATCTAGCATTTGCAATGTTGCACCATGATAATCAACAAGCCATTGATCATATTTTTCCAAGTCTCCAGGCATAATTTTTCCTGCTCTATAATGCGTTGGCATTCCTTCAACAAATATTACAGTAGGGAAACACTCAACCAAATAAATTTTTGGATACTTTAATTCTAGTTCCGACTTAACCTTGTTTGTAGGATTAGGAGAATAATAAAACTTTGGACACTGTTTAAGTTCAATAAATGCACCACCATCGTCAAAATCTATCGGCTGCCACAGAAGCGAAAACCATTTTCCACCATCTTTTCTCATACTTATATATAGTCTTTCCAAGCCTTTCTTTTTTGTTTTTAGATAATCATAATCACTATTGTGTTCCAAACATTTCTTTTAAGCCTTGGTAGTCTCGTCTAATTAAATCAGCCAATCCCATAGCCTCATCAACAGACGATACAACAAAATTCTGAATAGGATATGTGATCATAAAGCGTTCTCCTGTTTCTATTTTATGAGGATGAGATTCCGGAAGCCATTCTTGATGTTTAATGGTAAATACAATACTCATTAAATCATAGTCATAATTTCCTGATATTCGATAGAATGGCTTACGTCCTCCCACAGTGAAAGTCCCACCGGTTTTACTATTTTTAGCCAAATTAAAATTTCCCCTAATAGGATATGACTTGCCATTAATTTCGATTTCCTCTACAGGACTCCATGAATATGGCGGCACATCCAAATCCTCTAGAGCAGTAAAGACTTCTCCCAGAGCATGATCGTAATCTTCACGTTGAAAATTTTCTTTTAAAAACTTTTTAAAGCTTTCCATTAATAATTTCATTTTCATAATTTTTTCTCTTATATCAATCCCATAGACTCATATCTAACATAACTAGTTTATTTGTGATGTTTGAAATGCCAATATTTGCCCCTTTAAGTTCCCTAGGCGGAATATCCATCAATACAGCAGCTCGGATAATTTTTTTCATTTCAGGGTTTTTTAACATTGCATGAGCCATTTGAATTTTTTCTGGCTGAAGATACATTGGTGCTACAAATCTTTGAGGTGGTTGTTGTGGGCGTGGAGCAGCCCTAATACTTGTATCATCATCGGTATTTCTTAATCCCAAATTAATAGTACTTTCCATTAGTTGTTCTGTTCCATTTCCATGAGGAGTTCCTTCCATTTCTTCTTTAACAAATCTATAAGCCAGTTCTCTAGAGGGAATGTAATCTTTTCTATCAAACGGGCCATGAAAATCTAAATATCTCAATAAAGCTTCATGATCTTTAAAAGGTTTAACTTTTTCTGCAACCAACCAAGTATTGTCATCGGCTGACTCAAATGTTCTTGGGAAAACATCCGGGAAATTTTGTTGTATTGTCAAGTCTTTTTCGTATTCATTTGACTTTGTCTTGTTTGATATATCGAATCCTTTAGCATCTATCTCGCCAGGGGCTGCTGTTGGGTTACCGGCAATATTGATAATCTTAAGAATAAAGTCTTCGCTTATGTTAAAAACAATCCTTGTCGATCCTATGCCAATAGGTTGCCCAAAGTGTTTAACTGCAGTTTGGACAATTGGATCTCCTGCTAGTAAATCTTCTTTGAAGTCTATAAAATTATTCCCAAAAAAACTGGCTGATTCGACATCTTCGTTAATATGCTTTCGGAATGCTTCCATAATAAGTTTCATTGATTTCATTTGTATTAACTCCTATCTTGTCAATAGAAATAAATAGTCAAAAATTCTCAAAAAAATTTTTTAAAATCTCGAAAAATGGCTTACGAGTTGAAAATGGGCTTCCCGAACCTAAAAAACCCACTAGACAGTAGGCATCGGGATAAGGGGGGGGGGAGCCCCCCACCTTTTAATCGGTATTTGATTTTACCGACTATTTGATTTTACCTATTATCTAGTGGGTTGTTTAGGTTAGTTACCCGAACTATTGTCCGAATACCTTTGAAAAAGTAGGATTACTTTTCAACTTGCTTTTAGCACCTGACAGAGCCGACATAACCGAACCTTTAGGGATACCCATATCTGCTGCAATCTCTGCATAAGACATATCATCTCGATAGCGTCGGACTGTACAACCATATTGCTTTTCATTCAAAACATCTTGGATTAATCCCCAGAACTCATCTTCTGGAACCTCGACTTTATCGGACTCATCAGACTCATAGGAACCTGCCATAGTATCGAATGTCTGGGAATCATAGCCACATGAAACGTTCTTGTTATGATATGACTTGTGAGAGTCCAAGAACAGTCTCCAAGCGATAGAAGATACCCACGTTTTCAAGTTTGCCTTATCACTGTCGAACTTATCGACATTTTCAACAGCCTTAACGATTGCATTTGTGCCGATATCATACGCTGTATCGGCATCACCAATACGAAAAGATAGAGACGATACGATAGAGTCCTGAAGATCCCAGATTTGGGCGATAGTAGTATTCATTGTGTTACCTTGTTGGTTGTTGTTGTTTTGAGTGTTGTTAGACATAATGTCTCCTGTTGTTTGTTATCCTTTATTGGATATACTATATTTTAACTTATTCGAAAAGGTATGGCAAGTTTATTATGGACATATTTTGTCCGTTTATGATTTTATTTTATTTTGATCTTGTTCGTTGTATATCTTTTATACGATTGAGTATTCAACTTTATTCAAACTATTTTATAAAAGATTTGTTTTGACATAATGTACCCAATAGTTTGAAGGATTAGTCGCTATATCTTTTAAAACCTCATCTATGGTATTAAAGCCATAGAGACGTCTCTTGGGGCGTACTGTAACGGTATGATCGACACGTTGTATCATAACCTCATTGTCTAGACTATAGATATGTACCATTGTATCACCGATTGTAATGAAAGTGTCAAAGTAACTTGTTCTCATTGTGTGTCCTGTGTTGTGTTGTATGTTGTACTATCTATACGATTGACTATTCAACTTTATTCAACAAACTTTCACTTATTTTGTGATACTTCGAAACGCTCGGTATATTGGCGATTGTAGCGAGTAGTAAAACCATGATGTCCTTTAACCTTTACATATTCATTCAATACTACATGAGTAGGGTTCATATTGTCGTTAAAGTCCCGTACTACAGCAATCTCGATAAAAGTACCGTCATTAAAGTAGTATTCAATATAGTGTGCTCTATGAATAGACTCAGTAAGGATTTTGCCGCCTACAATATGAGACTGTAGGATCTGAGATAGTTTTGAGTGTGCTAGCATTGATAAGGTTACGATCTCTTGTGCTGTCATTGTTGTGTGTCCTTTGTTGTGGGTTACATATTCTATACGATTGAGATAAATCTTTTATTCAAACTATTGTTGTTTTATTAGTTTAAACTAAAGAATCTATATATAGATTAATAGTCCTCTAGTGTGAAATGCTCTTGTATCTCTGCATCTGTTAAGTCAATCAAGATACCGTATGAATCATATCCATATTCATCATTGTAATCTATTGCTAGTACCCAATATAACGTATTGTTATTCGGTAGGTTACTTGCATGTACGATCTCTACTCTAGATCCAATATCTACATGTACAGGTACAGTATGTAAACCGTTGTGTCGTCTAAAAGCGAATTGTTTAATACAGTCTAGTGTTCTAATGCGTCGCATTGTGTTTATCCTTTGTTGTGGGTTACATATTCTATACGATTGAGATAAATCTTTTATTCAAAATAAAATGAAAATAGTTTGAATAGATATTCTTTTATTCGCACCTAACGATATGTTAATGAAATAGCATAAAACCTATTCATAAACCTGTTCAAACTATTGAACCATATCGGTTTTACTGAAATAAAACCATCTATGAGGCATGCCCCATACGTGTGCTGTACGTGTGGATCTCTTTTCCCATAGTGTGCCGTTATAATGAAAGATAGTCCCTACTGGTATTCTTGCGAATGAAATCTCTTGTTTTACTTGAATGTTCTCGATAATGTCAATCTTTTGTGAATACTGCATAATGATTCCTGTTGTCTGTGGGTTATATCTCTTATACGATTGAATGAAATCTTTTATTCAAAAATCTTTTACTTTTTTTTGTGAAAAAACTTGTGAATGGACTAGTTGAATATGCGTAAAGCCCCATACTACCAAAGCACTTTTTTAATCCCTTGTATATGCTACACACATAATGAAATCAAATAATACTTGACTTGTCACTGGTTCATTATGAAAGTATATATATCTCTATTGCACACAATGAAAGCGAATAGCAAGGCATTAATCCATATCGGTAGCACTACAATAAAAGAGTA
>Ga0255761_10004459_pt1 | contig 12402 bp, 16 predicted proteins | sample 071ome_29_FD_179961 | JGI IMG/M metagenome (GOLD analysis project Ga0255761, IMG submission 179961) | Coastal salt marsh microbial communities from the Groves Creek Marsh, Skidaway Island, Georgia - 071407BT metaG (version 2) | ecosystem: Environmental > Aquatic > Marine > Intertidal zone >... | reverse complement strand
TATGCTCTAGAACAATTAATGGCTCATGCAGAAGGACTACCTCTTATCTATAAGATCACACAAATGAGGCCAAAGTGGGGCATAGATATTAGTATAGATTATGTATCTTATCCTCATGTGTTCGAAGTGTTTCACTTTGAATGGGACGATTTTGATTACGAAACTGTTGCCGCAAAACAAGAAAAGATAGAAAAAATTGTGTTAAATACTGATTGGAAGGATGCCGCAGAACAACTTATCAAAAGAAAAGACGAGTGGCATCATTTAGACTTCTTCGCACAAAGTAAATGGAAGTCTGACTTCTTTGGCGTAGAGCCAGAACAGTTTAAGATGGTAGCATGGGATTAGTAGAGCAATTACACGACGACATAGATAGTGAAAAAATTTGGCAAGAAATTTACACATTGTTATTAAGTCAAGATGAACTAAAAAATCTAGATCAGATTAGTTTAACTAGTATTGATGGTAATAATGATTGGACTTGCAGTGTAGGTAGAATATCAACTCTAGAATATCCAGAAAGATATTATTCCACAATTAATAAAACTCTCGCAGGAACAGAATTAGAAAAAACATTAAACAGATATCCACAATACTATCGCTGGCGTTTAATGAAAATAGATCCTAAGAAAACATACAGTGTTCACAAAGACGGAAATGACATCTCAGATAACTTGAGAATACACATACCTTTACAAACAAACGAAGGTTGTTTTTTGTGTTTTTATCTAACTGTTCCTCTAAATCAAAAAGACAGTGTTGTTAGACATGTGCATCTAGAAACTGGTAAAAGTTACATAGTAAATACAACAGGCTTCCACACAGCAGTAAATTACGGCAACACACAAAGATATCACTTAGTAGGTGTAAAATATGAAAATAGCAATAACAGGACACAGTAGAGGCATAGGCAAAGCACTATTTGATAAACTAAATTCAGAGCATGAATGTTTTGGATTTAGTAGAAGTAATGGTTTTGATATCACAGCAAAACAAGATCTAATATTGAGAAATATCTTAAGGTGTGATGTGCTTGTTAATAATGCTTATAGTGGAACATCACAAGTCGAAATCTTAAATAATGTTTGGTCACAGTGGAAAGATGACGAATCAAAGACAATTATTAATATTTCTAGTCTTAGCAAGTATCCAGGATTAAGTGGAAACAGCAGTGGGTATTCTGCACACAAAGCCGCCCTTTCGCACCAAGCATTTCTTCTAATGTTTAAGACACCAAATAGAAAATGTAGAATGATAAACATTAATCCTGGGTATGTAAAAACAGACATGACCAAAGCAAAGCATGATTCAGCAAGTATGCTAACGGCAGATGAATGTGCAGACACTATTATTTGGGCTCTCAATCAACCTCAACACATTGAAATAGGTGAGCTCAGCGTTTGGCGGACTTATTAATGACTACTACCCCTACATTCGATATCAGTAAAATAAAAGATGTTCATGTAGAACTTACCGATAAATGTAATGCAGAATGTCCTTGTTGTGTGCGAAGAATTTCCGGCGGCAAATTGCGACCAATAATACAAAACATAGAGTTAGGATTAGATTATTTTAAATTATTAGACGAAGAGCTTTTAAAAAATGTAGAGTATTGGATGCTATGCGGAGTAAAGGGAGATCCTATTGCTTGTACAGAACTGTTTGAAATATGTGAATTTTTATTAGAAAAAAATCCAAATACATATATTAGTGTTAGAACTAATGGCGGCTTTAGAAATGTTGAATGGTGGAAAAAATTAGGAAATTTATTTGTTGGTACTGAATGTGAAGTAATGTTTGGCATCGACGGATTAGAAGATACTAATCATCTGTACAGAAAAAATGTCAAATGGAATAAGTTATGGGACAACTTAATGGCCTATAATTCTACAGGGGCTAAAACATGTTGGCAATTTTTGCCGTTTGAACACAACGAACATCAGCAGGAAGAAATAGAAAAAATATGCAAACAATATAATATTTTGTTGTTTGTACAGGAACCATTTGGCTTTGGGCCATTAGAAGATAATAAAACACCGCCTATAAATGTTTACAATAGAGATGGCGAATACATTTATAACATATGGCCTGCTAAATTAAAAGAAAGAGGCATATTAAAAGGTGAGTTAGATCCGGCCTATGGAATACCAGAGCCAGGCGAAATAGATCAGAGCCAGAATTGGATAAACAATGAAAAAGGCGACTTTGATATTAAGTGTGATATTGTTTACGGTCCTACTGCGGACTTATACATAGACAGTTCCGGAGCATTGTTTCCTTGTTGTTTTATTGGCGCAAGTATAGGGTACGATGATGATAAACAAATTCAAAATCTTTTTAAAAATTTAGATGAATTTGTTCCTTCTGAAACAAACACAGTTAAAAATATACTATCAAATAAGTTTTTTACAGACACATTACCAAAAGGTATCACTGGAGACTTAGACACAAAACCTGTGTATTTAGGCAAATGTATAGAGCAGTGCGGCAACTGCTACTGATAGATAAATAGTAGTATGAAAAAGATAGTAATATATCCAGGAAGATTTCAACCGATGCTTTCGCATCATGTACAAGTATTTAAAAAACTTGAGCAAACATATCCAGATGCAGAAATATATATTGGTACATCTAACAAAGTAGAGGGTGTAAAATCACCGTTTAACTTTAACGAAAAACAGAAGATTGCACAAGCACACGGGTTAGATCCTAAAAAAATATTATTAGCAAATAGACCGTATCACAAAGACGATTACAACAAATATTTTAACGAAGACAATGTTGCAATTATTTTTGCTGTAGGTGAAAAGGATTTGGACAGATTTCCGTTTAATAATGTGGATGAAAAAACAGGTTTAGATATGACTGTTCGCGGTGAAGCTCGTCCAAAGTACTATCAAAAGATAAATACATATAAGCAAGATCCTCAGCCAATGGCAACAAGAGGGTACATAACAATAGCACCAACCATCAAAGTTAATGATGAGGAGGCTAGTGCAAGTGCGTTTAGAAGTGCATTACAAAATGCTCCTAGCGAAGAAACTGCAAAAGAATTTTTTACTAAACAGTTCGGTGAATTTAATCAAGAAGTGTTTAATTTAGTATATAATAAAATTAAGGGATCAAAAATGAATGAAGACATAAACAGACTCAGGCAATTGGCGGGCCTACCGTTAGAAGAAGCGCCAGTAGAATTTGATACAGCGGCTGATCCTAAAGCCGTTACTTTTTTGGAACCTAGTGCAAACTCTGCAAAGATGAGTATTGCAAATAGATTTCCAGCAGATGTTAATCCAAATGATCCTGAAGTAAAACAAGAACAATTTATCCAGGCCCTTATAAAATCACCTGCTAATTTGTTAAGCGAAATTAACGAAAGACTTGATCCCAAAGACGCTAACAACGAAGCAGTAGGCACAAGATTAAATAAAATTATTAGCGAATTAGGCTCGGGTGCAGTTGCAGAAAAAGGTATCGGCGACTTAGCGGAAGAAGATAAGAAATTTGTGATCAGTGTTGTTAAAGTAGCAATCAACGATATGGATTTGATTGCAGGCGATGACAGCGAGCCAGAATTTGACGATGAGCCAGAAGATGAATATCAAGACTGGGACGACGAAGTTAGTAAGAGCAACAAGACCAGTGCCGCTGTTGGCAACATAGAACCAATCGAAGACAGTGTTGATTTGTCTGATATCAAAAGCGAATATGGTGTAGAAGAAGGCAGAATGTCGGAAATTCATCAAGATGCAAATAGCATGGATAAAGAAGAGTTTGCTAAAGAACATCCAATGTTTGCAGATGAGTGGGAAGGCATGCAAGATCAAGATGATCCTGATGAGCCAAGTCAAGAAGAGATGGACAAACATGCTAAAAAAGAAAGTGCTCCATTTGGTGAACCAAGTCAACAAGACATGATGGCAGATGAATTAAATGATGCTTATGAAAAAGGTGGCGAAGAAGAATTAGCAAAAGCCATGGGTTTAAGCATAGAAGAATTAGACCAGGAAATGACAGAGTTTGCAATGGATCATAACTTACACATGGACGATGACAGAGATGAAGTAATTCATGGTTACATAGCACAAGTAGTTGATAATGCAGATTTCAAAGACCACGGTGAATACGAAAGCATAGAAGAAGATGAAAAAGATTCTTGGACAGGTTCCACAAAAGACGGACACAAATATAAAGCAGTTGCTGATGACCAGGATGGTAGTCAATACTTAAAAGTGTTTTATGGCGACGGCAAGTATTTTAAAATTTATTATGACTCCAACCACATTGGTGGAAAAGCAGGTGGATATGACCACACTCAAGTAGCACCAGAAACAAATGATCCTAGAGCAGAAAAAGTATTTGCAGATTTACCAGATGACTTTTTTGACAAATATGGTTCTGAAGGTGAGACAGGATTAGAAGATATAATCGATATGATTAAGTCTGTAGACGAAGTAGTAGAAGAAGGTGTAGGTGAATATAGTTATACATTAGAATATAACGGTGAAGAAAATGGTTATGCAAAACATAAACTCACTATTACATCTCCAGAAGGGGAAACTAAAGAAGTTGCAGACGACTTTACATATTTTGATGTTGAAGGCGACGAACTACAAGCAGAATTAGAATCTTGGTTCCACAAGGGAATGGGTGTAGCAGATGCATCAGTAGATGAAGCAGTTGACAGCACAATAAACAATGCATTTGATGCCGCTATTCAAGAATTAAGAACTTTATCAGGCTTAAATAGTTAATAGCACAGGCTATTAACTTATGGTTTATATTTACGATCGAAATTTCTTTACCCCTAATACCACAGAGGAAAAAACACTTTTTGGTAATTTAAAGTCATTTCAAAATCCAGAACACAAATACTCATTTACTCTTTCTGTAGATCGTCCTTTATTAATATGTGTTACAATTGACACCTGTTCACAATTATCAAATCAATGCTTTCAAGATATAATCACAGTATATAAGCAAAATACAAAAAATAAAATAATTGTTGATACAAGCATTGAAGATTATGTTAACAGTTTCTTTGATTCAGCAGTAAAGCGATTTGAGAATGACGGCGTAGATCCTACTGATATTATTGTGCTTACAGGGCAAAACAATGTATCAGCATTTAAAGAATCTTTCAATGTTCCTTATCAGGTTTACACTGCCAATTTGTTTGAAGCAAGTTTTTATAACCTAATGCTGTTTACTGGACAGCAAATGCCTGATATAAAATCTAGAAAACTTAAAAAACATTTTATCAGTTATATCAAAAATCCAAGAATTATGAGGGTTATTCTACACGGGTTCATGATACAAAGATCGTATGATAAACTTTCATATTATTCTTGGCATGATATGAAGCGATTTACAAATAGAGAAAAATTACATTTCTATGATTTTGGACTAGTACAAAATGATGCAGATTTTACAAGTTTAATTCCTCGTTTACAAACAAGGCAGGTTGTTGATGACATTTCCCTTTTTAATGAATGGATGTTAAATCAAGATGTTATAGATCATGGAGGTATTAATTTAATACACGAAACACATTTTTCTCTAGATCTTTTAGTGTCTAGAAATAGACACTGCAACTTAGATATGCTTGATGCACCTGGTAAATTTTTCTTTACTGAAAAAACTTTTAAAAATTTCTACTACGGTATTCCTTTTATAAATCCTTCTATACCCGGTTCTATCAGTATGTTAGAATCTTTGGGCTATAAAACATGGGAAGAGATATTTAATTTTCCTTTGGAAAGAATGAACTATGGTGCATCTATGCGAGACTACTTTGATCTAATAGATAATATTGCAAGTATGCAGATACAAGACTTAGAAGATTTATTAAATTCTAGTAAGTCTATGGAAATGAGATTACATAATAGAGATAAGTTTTTAGAGCAAAATCAACTTAAGAAAATAATTAAAATACTAGAAGCAGAATATGATAAATAATAATATGAGCGATATAAACGAAAACCCTTTACAAAATTTAGCAGTAGGCGCAAAGAGCGTTGCTAACCGCATGGGAATTAAAGGCGGTTCCGGTAATATGATGTCAAAAGCAATGGATAAGTTAGCTCAAGGAGGCACACTTCCTGCTAACCTAGCAAAACAAATTGCACCTTTTGCACAACAATTAGAAATGATTTTAAGCAATACTGCACTTCGTAATAAGTTTGTTATGCTCACAAAGCAAGCAGAAAAAATGAATGCTCAACAGCCTCAGGACACGCAAGTTCAACAAGATTCAGATAGTGATTACAGAGCTAATAGAATGGATAATGTTCACCCTGATGTTGATGAGTCTGCAATACAAAGAATGCAAAAACTTGCTGGTATTATTACAGAAGATGAAGTAGAAAAAACTGTAGTTGGTCATACTGATGATGAAAAAGATATGATTATGAAACAGTTATATCAAACAGGCAAGTATTGTGTAGAACTACATAAAATGATGAGAGACATGCCTGACAATGCAGATTTCCCGCACTGGTGGCAAGCAAAATTAGTTAAGGCATTTGACTATATTGGTATGACAAAACATTATTTAGAAAACGAACTTAAAGCACCTAATTCAGATACTCCTGTAGTATCTCCAGAGATTGATAACGACCAAGACCCAAGCGGCGTTAGTTAATGTCCCACACATTTTTAACATATTTCGTGCCTTGGCCAAGGCAGGATTTTAAAGGCAGTTATGTGCCTACTATCTATAATAATTATACTAATCAATATATAGAACTTACTAAGAAACAACATAAAAAGTTATCAGATGATTTCGATACAGATTATGTGTTTGTTGATGACTTAGAGTATTGTTTTGATTTGTTTACAAAATATGACTTGCCTAGATTTGGACCAAATGATCTATTCAATATAAAATTTTTGCTGATGGAAGAACATTTTAAACTGTACGATACCATTACATATATTGATTTTGATGTGGTGCAAATAGGAACCCCGAACCAAAGTCAAATTGCAGATTTAAAATCTCAAATTTGTAGTATTAGATACACAGATCCAATGCCTGGTTACTTGATACACAATAATGTATCTAAATTATGTGATATTTTTAATATAAAAAACACATCACCTATATGGCAAAATAATAATGGTGTGTTTACATTTGATAAAGAAATATGGAATAAATTAGATTATATTAACACACTAAAAGAAATTTATTCAGTAATAGATGATCAATTTGCCAGTGAATTGTGTGACGAATCCTTGTTTAATTTTATTAGAATTTATAAAGATGTTGAAGTTACTAAATTAGATGATCATTTTAATCAATTTGCTAGGCACAAAGACGAGTACGAAAATATTGATAAAACAGTTTTTCAAATGATACATTTTTCTAAAGATACAGGAAAAGAGGTATTAAAAGATTTACTATTTAATCCACTTAGTGTTCTTTACTAACTGTTCGCCCATCTCGGGCCAAAATCTGCCTGCTCTAGGCCCACCGTTACCCTTACCATCTGATTCACCGGGTATTTTAATCCAAAGAAATGCATCACATTCATTTACACCTGTGTCACAAGTAGGTGCCTCACCTAATGCTCTACCAGGTGGATTACACCATTCATTACCATATGGGCCATTTCCGTTACGACTAGTATCAACTACAAACTTATAATCGTAGTGTTCGCAAACTTTTAACGCCCAGTTAATACTTTCTTTTGTAGAGCGATAATTACTTACATTTACACTAAATCCACGCAAGCCGTCGTTCCATACTTTTTGTAACAGTTTGTGTGCTTCTTCAGGACTAAGCCAATTGCTGTGACCTATGTCAACATACACATAAGCATCGCTTTCGTCTGTTAATATCTGTAACGATTCTCGCATTAAATTAATTCTATACTCTGCTTGTTTACTGTCCATATGTGTTGTATGCGGTAGACTATCTGGTTCATATATAATTATAGGTCTATGGCCTTTAATACCTCTACAAAACTCTTGTAGGAATAACAGATACTCTGTGGCATCAGAAGCACCACCTTTGCTATACTGCCCTATATCTCTGTTAGGCATGTTATACAGTACAAAATAAGGTAGTTGTGGTAATGTTCTAGTTAAGAATCTTTTAAGGCTTTTTTCTAACTTGTTTTCACCGTTTGCTTTTTTGCCATGCCTAGTACCATACCAAAATGCAACAGGGTGCTCAAATATTTTACTTACTAAAGAATGGGTTTGTCTATGGTCTTTTACTCTATCAAAGTTATTGACCCAGAAGGGATAATCAAGCATTTTTGATTTTTCGCTGAAGTTTTTTAAATAGTTTTTCTCTTTTATTATATGCTCTACGCAACTTCATTTCGCTGACTAAGTCTAAAAACAATTCACCTTGCAGGTGTTCGAATTCGTGTTGGAAACATCTGGCGTCTATACCGTCCATCCAAGTTTCTACTTGTGTTTCACCGTCTGCTTTATAATAGCGAACTTTGATTTTTTCTGGTCTGCTGATGAGAATATAAAGCAAAGGAAAACTCAAACAACCTTCTTCAATAGTTACTTTCTCATCACTGTATTCTAGTATTTCTGGTTTAAATACCCCAATATCGCCCAAGTGACTGTGATGCATAACAAACATATTGTAACTGTTACCAATTTGAGGACTTGCTAATCCAATACCAAATTTATCGTGCATAAGATCAAGCATTTGTTCTTGTCTTTCTTGCCAGTCAATATCTTTACCAAAAGGATCTACATTAGCAGGTTGATGTAATGCAGGATGTTTCGGCTCCACTAATTCACAGTTCCAATCTTCTACAATAAACGAAGTCGTTATTTCGCTTGTACTTGCATATTTGTCGTAAGGATTATATTGTTTAATGCTCATATAGTGTATTTATAAAAATGCTCTGCAGTTTTACCTGCAGAGCGGTGAACCGGACTTTCGTATTAGGAGAACAAAATAGCCGATTCAAAATCTTTCCAATGCTTTTCAAATAATATTTCTTCTTTAGAATCGCATTCATATTCTGAACTTTGTTGGCGATATGCAAATTGTTTTGCATGTACTAATTCGTGTGCTAGTGTAACCATCATTTCTCTATACGATACTGGCTCACCATTTATATTTTTTGCAATAACAATGTCAACAAATTCATCATCACCTACACAATATCCGTAGTCGCCACTTTCCAGTTCTGTTACAAATCGTATATCTACTTCGAATAAATTATCTATTTGTTTACCAATATCGCATAATATGTCTTCTGCGTATATCCTTACTGCTTTTTTATTTTTAACTTTGCCAAAAATCTCTACGGCTATCATTTTTTAAAAACCTTTTTCTTATGTTTGCAAACCATTTGTTTATTCTTTCATTTAAAGGCGCTTCTGTGCCTCCATATTTTTCTTTGAGTTTTTTATAATATTCATCGTACGGCTCAGTTATAATAATTTTACCTTTATTATATATTTTACCATCTAGTTCGGTACCATCTCTAGTAATTTCGATCCGTTCACCGCCATGTTTATACATTATTCTAAATTGGCCATTGTATGCAGATATTGAACTAGTGCCCTCCATTTCTTCCATGTAGGCGAAGTCTTTGGCAATCTGATTTATTTTATCTGTATATTGACTCATAGTATACTATTATAACAAATATATAAGATAAGTCAACCAAGAAAAAAGGGCGTTTCCGCCCTTGGTTAACTAACAAGTAGTCTTATTGGCAAACATACAAGCCGTCTGCGTTTGGACTACAAGTAATTGGATCTGCTAATTCTGCACCAAGCAAATCAATAGTGTTTTGCATGTCAGCAATAATAGCCGCATAATTAGTACCCTGAGCATCAAGCAAGTTCATGCCTGTTGTACCAACTGTGCCTACAGCATCAATACCATGTGTACCAAGTGTAGTAAGGTTTGTCATACCTGCTGTACCTAGGTTTTCCATACCATTCATACCAGCAAGGCTTACTGCACTGATTGTGGTCATGCCGTATTGACTAACTTCGTTGAGGTTAGTTAATCCTGCAATACCCATATTCTCAATACCAGTCATACCAGCAAGACCAAGTGTAGCCATGCCTTCCATGCCAGTTGTAGCAACACTATCAACTGTAGTGAAACCAGTTGTAGCAATGCTGTCAGCAGTTGCAAAGCCTAAGCCAGCCACTGTGGTAGTTGCATTAAACCCTGCTGTAGCAATATTCTCATTAGCAGTAAATCCTGCTCCTGCAATACTGTCAGCAGTAGTGAGTCCTGCAATACCTAAGTCAACAGTTTGTTGTCCTGCTGTGTTAAGTGCATTAAATCCTGCTAGTGCAAGATCAGCACTGCCTGCGGCTGTGGTTGCCCACGATTGTCCTAAATTGGACACCATATTTTGCTGTCCTAACTGGATTGCTTCATTACTAGCAAAACTCGCCATTTGAACCTGAGTGGCATTATCACTTGCATTTTTAGCAACGCCTGCCTGTACAAATCCAAGACCAAGTGTGGTAACACTAGGTGCAAGGACTGAAGCCCATTTAAGGGCATCAGATTCTACATATTGGGGAGTAATTGTTTGCGGTTGCGTAAGTGCAATAGCCATTGTGGCCGCTACACTGGCTTCACCACCATTGCCAGCCATTTTAGCAAGAGCGGCATACCTTGCGGTATCTGCTTGTGCTTTGGCTTGGGCAGATGATTGTACAGCCATGTAATAGTCACGAGCGGCTTGATTGCCTGCACATCCTGTGGCTAGTAGCACTGCAATCAAAGTTAGGCCTAACTTCATTACAATATTCATGTAGTATCTCCTTGTGTGTAAAACTACTTTACAAAGTATTCCTCTGCGAAATACTTTGGAAGTAACTCTTAAGGCCATGATACCACTGTAGCCTAATATTACTTATTATAACCTACTTTTTATTTTCAAAAGTTTGGGCATTTTTGTCTACTAACCTAGGCTCACAGTAGGCTTTTATATTAACACCTTGAGTGGTCCAACTTTGGTTTTCGCCAGCAACACCTTTTTCTGTCACATAAGCAATTTGGTTGCATGATTGTGCTGTTGCAAAATACATGCCATCTGTATTGTTAGGTAAGTTATTAATCATTACTACTAATGCAAATACAAGTTTCATTTTTAATTATCCTTAATTAAAATATAATTATACTACAATATGTAATGTTGTCAATTGTAAATAGTTGACATTAATCCCAGAGGTTTTCATAATACTTTCCGAACAGACGGAAGCCATTTGACATACGCTCTTGATGAGCTTTACGACCTTCATCATCTGACCATACACATTTTACACCAAATTGAGCAGTTGGATCGTCTTCATACTTATAATATTGTTCTTCCCAACTATCCAATGTTTTTTGTTCAAAGGCCCAGATCATTTCTTCAAGAACCCAATCCCAGCGTTCGAAATGCTTGTCATCTACTTCGCCGTTGTCCTTTTGCTTCTTGGTAAGTTTCTTACCGTGTAGCTCTTTAGGCACATCCTTTAGATCTACAAATGGACCACCGTGTTTGGTTTCCTTGAGTTGTATCAGCATAGGCAACACAATGTGTGCAAGGGTATGATCCATACTCCAAGTGTCCCATGGATCAATGTGTACCTTTATCTTTTGTTGACTCCTATCAAACCATAACCAGTTGAACACATTGTAAAAGTCTTGGATACGATCATCCAGCCAATTTAAACAGCGTTCGAGTAGTGTGTAGTTTCTGGGCCAATCCACATAACCATGCTTTTTAACCATATAGTTATTGAATAGATTGCACACCAGCCTGTCTGGATAATTACCTATTTTGATTTTCATCTTTTACAATTTCACCGTCACGAATTTTGTACAATACAACATCACCACTTGAACGAATGTATGCCCTGCCACCGTCGACCATTTTACCATCGACTTCTTTGTAGTCATGCCTATGAGCACTGTAATGCAAGTTGCCTTCACTGTCTTCAATCATGGCAAACTCTGCACCGTCAATACGATCAGCATTGGTAATCATCACACGATCCTGTAGGTCAATGAACATACCAAAGTAGCGATTACCAAACTCAGGATGCGGTGTATCACGATAGAAGATGTCCATCGCCTGGGCTTCGCCACCTAATGCACTGGTACACACATACTTAACTTCCACTCCATCTTTTTTAGAATAGTGCTCTGCCATAGCGTCTGTTTTAAAAATAGGTTCATGCTTTATATTCAAAACTTTCCTCCATATATTCCATATCATATTGTGTAGGATAATGTTTCAGCAGTCTACCTGCTTCTTGTCTTACTGCTCGTGGAACTCTGGGTGTCTTTTTAGGATCCAATAGATCGATTAGAAACTGTTCAGTTCGTAATACTGCATTTGTTCTTTCAGTTGGTAATGTCACCACTCAATCTCCCACCAATCAGTATCTTCGGGCATCAGAGTAATT
>Ga0255761_10004457_pt1 | contig 12408 bp, 10 predicted proteins | sample 071ome_29_FD_179961 | JGI IMG/M metagenome (GOLD analysis project Ga0255761, IMG submission 179961) | Coastal salt marsh microbial communities from the Groves Creek Marsh, Skidaway Island, Georgia - 071407BT metaG (version 2) | ecosystem: Environmental > Aquatic > Marine > Intertidal zone >... | reverse complement strand
TCCTCTCTTTCTTCAAGAATACGATAAATAATATCCGAGCCAATGTATTTGACACCGTTTTCCGAATTATCGATTTCAGTTTGTGCATCAGCCAGTACATCAGTTGCAAATGCCAAAATAATTCGATGAAGTGGATCCTTTGCGTTCTCAGCAGATCTTACATCTCTACGATTTACTTTTCCAATTGTAGCATGTCGAATAGGCAAATCAAGTTCTTTCAGTTCTTTTGCTAGGGCTTCTAAACCACCAACAGTATCTGCTTTGATGGTGACTCCTTCTTCATCTAACTCGATAGATAGATTTGCTTCATTATTCGCTGCATTAAGAGCCTCTAGGCGCTCTTCATCAGTATTTACGACTCTTAGTGTAGTTCCAGCAAGAACACCGTCTATATCCGGTGCTGAGACTTTCAAACCAGATGCTGCATGAGCAATATCTGAATCGTCCCACCTATCTCCTGCATCTCTCATTTCAGACATGCCTCTTGGAGAAAACATTCCACGCACTCGAGTAGAAATTCCTCCTTCTTGAGTAACTAGAACAATTTCATCACCCTTACGGATAGAGCCACGATATAGAATGACATCCAGAGTCTTACCAAGACCTCTTTCTTCTTTCATTTCTAGAACAGTTCCCTCTCCTGCGCCTCCAACATCTTTCAGTTTGTCACTGAGATATCTTTCCGCCATTCCAATTACCACTGCTAATAGATCTTGGATACCTTCGCCTTCTTTCGCTGAAATTGGCACTAAGGCAATTTCTTTTGTGAAATCTTTGACCTTATCATAGCGTTCGATATTGAAACCATGTTCTGCAAAAGAGCCGACTAAGTCCCAATATCTCTGGTCAAAGTAACCCATAGTATCCTTTGTTTGGTTCCTAATTGCCAGTGCCATAGGCCGGTCTCTAACAGATTGCCATCCATGTATTCTGTCGACTTTATTTGCTGCAATGACGAAAGGTGTCTTTGAGTTCTTCAAAATACGAATCGATTCAATTGTTTGTGGCATGCATCCATCATGAATGTCTACCATCAGTATCGCAACATCGGCTAATGAACCACCTCTAGTTCTTAGAGTAGAGAATGAATGATGACCTGGAGTATCAATAAAAAGAAGTCCAGGTGAATCAAATGTTTTTCCTCCCATTAGTGGGGAGCATAATTCGTTCAACAAATCTGCAGGAACTTCTGTAGCTCCAATATGTTGAGTAATTCCACCCGCTTCTCTGTCCATTACCGAAGATTGTCTGCCAGAACCAAGAGAACGAATATGATCTAGTAGGCTTGTTTTACCGTGATCTACATGCCCTAAAACAGAAACAATTGGCTGTCTACGGTTTTCCATCGTGACCACCTCATATTCCTTCCTCAATTAATTGAATTGTTTTATTCGTAGATTTGTGACTCTGCATCTAATACCCAGTCGCATAGTCCATCTGGGAACCATAGTCCAAGTTCGAACGCCGCAGTATCTTCTCCATCACTTCCGTGAATGATGTTGTGACCAATATCCATTGCCCAGTCTCCACGGATTGTTCCAGGAGCTGCTTCTCTACCATTTGTTGGACCAATGATGTTACGAGCAACAGAAATTGCATCTACACCAGTCCAAGCCATAGCTACAACAGGTCCTGAAGTAATGAATTCGATTAGTCCAGAGTAAAATGGACGCTCTGAATGTACTGCATAGTGAGCTTCTGCTAATTCCATTGAAGGAGTGAGTTGACGAAGACCAACCATACGTAGTCCTTTACGCTCAAATCTTGTGATTATTTCACCAATAAGTCCTCTTTGTACACCATCAGGTTTGATCATAATGTAGGTTGTTTGCATATCTGACATGATTCGGCTGACCCACCATCCCTATTTCAAACAAAGGGATAATAGGAAGATGAGCATAGAGTAGAATATGTATTGATTGATTTTAGATTACTCTAGATGATATTTTTTCAAAGTTAATTTATAATTATACACTCCAATGCCTATTACAATAATCATAAATTTCTGATGGATAAAGAGATTTTGTGGCATTTCCTACACGAACATAGAATTTTTCATTTTTTGTGAATACCGGAGTTGTCGATGGCCTGACATCCAGTCTACAGACTTTCATTTCTTCAATAGTGTGAAATCTAACTCTAACAAATTCAGCAATATTTGCCCTACCACACATATCTGATAACAATCTAACTAACTTAAGTTCATACCTGTCCAAATTTGTGTTACCACTGGCTTTAATATCGCTATTGATGCCAATTATCTCATTATCATCATTAACCCCTATAATTAGAGTTCCTCCATCGGAATTCAAAAATCCAGATACAGTTTTTATTGTAGCTTCATTTATCTGTTTCATATGTTCAGATGAGCTTATATTCGGATTTTTTGAAATCTCATAAGGGTGCCAGACAGAACTCTTGAACTCAAGACTTTGAGACTCTTCAAGTGTAACTAATTCTTCTGTCGATTTAGAGTGTATTTCCTTACAAAGCTTCGAAATCAATGATTCTGAATTTGTACTTTGACCTGCTAACATAGGCCACGATCCATCAGAAGTCATTTCTCTCCAACTGTTTTCTTTATCCGATGGAATAGCCTGTAAATCATTTAGATATAGTAGGTATGAGATATTTGAAACACTGGAAGGAATTTTATCTTTAAGGTAGGATGGAAATACTGGTGTATCTGGTCTAATTGGAATAATCACAGTTCTACCGATCGTGAATTTACTATGATATTCTTCCCTATCTAGGTCTCTCCAACCTGCTAGATTCAACTTCTCCTCAGCTACAGATTTACACCCTGCCTCCTCATAAATTTTCATACATCTATCAATATACTCCGGTAGTGTCATTCCATCTTGATGACTTATTATATGCACACCTACTAGAGTCAATCTTTTATCAATTCGGTGATCTAGTTGCTCAATTCCATTTATTCTAACTCTGGGTGGCTCATCATGGTAAGATTTTACTTCAACTGCAAAGGTTTCATCAGTAATGTCATGAAGCCCTCCCGATTTGGAGCTGATATTACCAGACCACTTAAGCATAGATTGCGCGTGCCCGATGCATTTTCCTAGGTCTTCCAATACTTTTAATTCAGCAATTAATCCTCTTTGCTTTCTTGGATCTAAGGGTTCCTTCGGAGTGGCCCATAGGGATCTATATTCTTCAACTAAGTACCTCAGTGTAGAAATAGAAACACTACCATTTACCATTGAATCAATGACTTCAGCTGCAAAAGGCTCTATTGCATGTCTCCATCTTCTGCCAGCTATAATGTTAACTTGTTTTGAATCCGTACCTTTAATATTAATTTTCTTGGTTTTGATTTGAATATCATTTGTTAATTTTCGATTAATCTCTTCCTCTGGGTTTTGAGGTTCTAGAATGATATGGAAACGAGACTCAGAATCGATTCCAATCCTTGCTCCATCTTTCACAGGTAAGTGAAATATCTGTCCTGATTTGAGATTTGATAGATCAGGATTATCTTCCAAACCGTCCCAAATTTCATGAATATATCGAATCGTATCCTTGTTCAAATTAATCACCCTTTATTCCTTTTGAATGCGCAAAAACCTTGAATTTCCTTTCATAATCTGTAGATGGGAATTTTATAGAAATTCCAATAATTGGAGTTTCATGATTGGGTAAGTCCATCCTGTTGCTATCTCTAGCAGTTGAGCCTGGAGCAATCAAATAGATGAGTATGCAAACTCCGTTCGGATGTAGTTGTTCAGTGAGCTGAATGTCTCCTCTGTCTGATATAACTTTCAGATTATTTGTTCCTCTTCGTACATTCGAAAGGATCTCGAATCCCTGTGTCCTAGCTACATACCTTGTACCAAAGCTCCAGTCGGGATCATTATCTGGTATTCTACCAGGTCCCTGTTTTAGGCTAAGGATATCTCTACCCGGTTGTCCTACAAAAACATCATCTTTTGAGTGATTTTCTCTAAGATATTTTGCTATTCCAATTGGATCGAAAACTGCATGAGGAGGTCCATCTATATCCAAATTTTCTATGAAATCAGCTACATCTGTGGCTCTGACATCTCTCCACCCCCATAATCTTGAGCCATACATTGAACCACCATCTAGAGATTCCAAAAATTTAGTAGTGACTGATAAATTATTTAATAGCCTAGTTTCATCTTCTACAGGCAACCGAATTGTCTGAACTTGAATTCCTTGGTAATCCGCTATACTCCTAATGGCATTTTTCATCTTTGTTGAGGAGGCGATTTTCATTTCAGAGTGCAGAGGAACTCGAACGGCAAGTTCCTCGGGTGTTACTCCCCTTAGAGCATATCTAGCGATATCCGAGCGCACATGTTTTTCAACGTCAACTAACCAATGGAACCAAGATAGTAACCTAGCTGATGTATGAACCTTTACCAAGTCCTCATAACCTTGACGATATCCAAACCATCTACCCATTTGCATCAGAGAATCATACATTTTTGTATGCCGTAGGAAGTACGAAGTTGTAAGTCCCTCGAGTGTCAATCCTCGAGATAATTTATTCCCCCCGATAGCGATAACGTTCAAGCCATTAGGATGATTATCATAATCTAATTTTTCTTCTGAATTGAGAGAATTAATCATACGTATTTTTACTGAACTCAGCCAGCCATTCTCATCTTCTGATATAGAAAGTTCTTCGAGAATTTGAGACCAAGATTCGTGTGATGAGGCATAATCTTGTTTCCATTTTTCTTTCAATTTTGTATGTAGTTCATCCCTTGCAGAATCAATTCTTAATCGTGAATCTGCCGCCACCTTCCAATCTTCAAACAATCTCTCAACTGCTTCTTTTGTTTTTGACTGATCATCATTCCTCCATTGAATATGAATTAGCATAGTATGGTGCGGATTCATTTTGATGCCATTTTCTTTCCGTATCTTTTTGACTAGTCCTGTTAAAATAAAATCTAACATAGCATTTTTCAATGATTCTGGAACACTTGCTTCTCTGGTTGAGTTGGGATCAATATCCATCTGAAATGCCATATCAACTTCTTCTTCTGCTACAGATACTGTATGATTCGATCCTTGTTCAGGGTCATCTATACCGCCAAAGAATCTTTCAGCACCAAAGTAGCCCTTGGGTTCAGGAAGTGAAATAATGAAGTCTCTTGGATACAAAGATTGTCCGTATATGGGGTCATCAATATCTTTGTTTATTAATACATTAGCAAATGGTGTAGCTGTATATCCAATATAGGTTGAGTTTTCAAAACAATTGATGATTTGACGAATCCTTCTATTAGTTCTAGTTGGATCCGTATTTTTATCAATTTCATCTTCATCATCACTTTCATCGGAGAAATCGAAGTCGACAAATTCATCACCCTCTCCTCCAGTATTAATCGTCGCATGATCTGCCTCATCATCAATAATTAGGAGTTTTTGACTAGCCAAACCGTTAGAACCAACTCTTTTGAGCCCATCTAACAAATGTTCCAAAATTAATACATTTTTCTTCATTACAGCAAGTATAGGTTTTCCACTCCTTTTTTGCTTATCAACTAGAATTGGAAGTCGTTCTGCAGTCCATCCCTTGAAATCACTTTCTATACTTGTGATTTGGATAAAACCGGTCATTTCAGTTGTATCTATGCACTCTATATCGATATTCTCTAAGGTATGATAAGGGTCTCCCATTAAGTCTCTCATTAGTCTAATTTGTGTTTGTTCTCGTAGATCGTTGAGAAGTCCCGATAGCACTATAATCATCGTATAACCCATATCTACAGCTCTGGAAATTAATGCAGTATAATTTGCGGTCTTTCCACTTTGCACATATCCGACTACTAATCCGTATTTTTTCTTTGATTGGGACGCATTTATCGCCCTACAAATTTCACGAGTTGAATCTGAAATTGATGTAACTGCAATTGAAGGTAGAGAATAGGGGCCCGTAGAAATCCATTGTTTATGACTTTGCCAATCCTTATTTTTTTCTTCAGGAGAATGTTCATCTAAAAGTTCATTTTTGGTAACGACTTGTGTCTCAGATACAGGAAATGCTATCGATGGTATAACCCAAGCTCTAATATCTTCTTTTTGTTCATCAGTATAATTTTCCAGAAATTCTTCTAGGGTTCTATTAGCATAAGCATCGAAGGCTTCTCTCAACACTTTCCTTTCGATATAACTCAAATTTTCCACCTTCGGATTTGCTCTAATAATTCTGACGCTTTTTCTGCTTTATTATCTATGACTACCGTTGTAAATTTCCCATCATCTTCATATGATTTTACAACACCTGGATTTGGTTTCACTTTTTTTTTCTTCTTTGGTTTAGAATCAGGATTGAATTCAGTGATGCCTACGGCTTTGTTTTTTCCTACACTTTTCTTTTTAGCAGGTGCCCCTTCTTTTCGATATCTATGATCTGATGCGTCCAAGAAGGACATTTGTCTACCACGATTTATCTGCCCCCATTGCCTAGGTTCTGCTAAATAGTCTCTCACTCTTCTTAGAAATTCGACAGGCATTTGAATTTCAATCTTTGTTGGACTTAATCCAAATATTGCTTCGCTTCCTGAAGGAATTTCTATTGCAACTTTAGAGAGCTTATTATGTTCATCCATAGTTCCCAACATTTGACTCCAATCGCCATACTGAATCAGCCTATCATTTCTATAGATATAGAATCCTTGCATATGATTTGCTTTCCAATATCCTGAATTCACTTTTTTACATCTACTTACATCGCCGAACTGTTTAGTATGTGGTATGATGTATCCTTGGACTCTGGCAGTAACTGGATTACCTTTTGGGCCGTTAAATGAGATTGGCTTAATTGGATTTGTCACAGTGCCATATATTGGGTTATTTTCCCAATCCATAAATGGATTTATTGGAATAACTGGTCGTCCATTGAATGTTAATTTTACGTGACCTAGATGTTTAGAATTTAGAACTCTTTCGAAAGTCAAACCCAAGTGTACTTCAATACGTTTAATTTCTTTATTTAGAGATACAGAACTATTTGAGTCCATAGATAAGATTCTTCCCTGTGCTGCTTTCATATCTTCTAATAGGACCATTGTTGACCAATCTCCTGCAATCATTTCATTGTAAGCATCTTTCGCCACCTCAGAATTAGTAGAAGTAGTCAATATCTCGTTGCGTTTAGTTTCAATAATATGTCTGGCTGAAATTCTTCTAAGTCCATAATTCCCATTGTTTACTGATGCAACAGTAACTTCGTTTGCTTGGGATAAAGAGGATAGTTTCATTCCAACTCCATAAACTCCCAAATCATCATTATCTCTTTCTCTCTGCAATCCTAAAGTCATCGCCTCTCTCCATTTTTCTTCTGGGATTCCTTTTCCATTATCGAAAATTCTTAGGTACATTTCATCATTAGGATTTGTTTCTAACAAAATATCTATTTTTGTTGCATCAGCATCGTATGAGTTATCTACAAGGTCCGCTATACATTGCCCTAATTTGTATGGCTGAGCTTGATGTACTCGTAACATTCCTACTGGATCTGAAAACCATTCTTCTGATTGTAGGGATGCGCCATTCATAATACTTCAGATCGTTAACCATATAAAAGAATAATCTCACTGATCTTCATGGAAGGAGTCCCTGATGGACTGAAAGAATTATTTTTTGAATTGGGAAAAAAGAAAGGGCTCTCAGAAGATCTTCTATCAGAAGTTTTAATCTATTTTGTGAAAAATCAGTATGTTAAGCAAGGAGATAGAGAACATATTAGAAATAGCCTGAGAAGGTTAATTGAAAGGGTCGAATAATCATGGATTTGAAATATTTAGCTATTTCAAATATTGGTCCATTTAAAGGCCTCCATCAATTTAATTTCAATACTACATCTGGAAAAAATGGTTTTGCGATTTTCTCAAAAAATGGAAGAGGAAAAACATCTTTGTTTAATGCTATGCAGTGGGCTCTGTTTGGTGAGGTATTTGAGAGAGGAAGTGTCAGAAATGGCAGATGGTCTGATGGTCAGCGAAGAACAATTGTTGGGGATTATTCGAGAAATCCGGGGCCTATGATGAATGAGGACGCTTACAGGGAAATGAGAATTCCTGAAATGAACGTGATAATAATTGCAACACATAACGATAAAGATGTTCAAATAAATCGAGTTGCAAAATCAAAAGTTGGAAGTATGCCTAGGGTAGATAATGACTTAAATCAAAATTTAACAGTTACTATAGGTGAAGAAGTTGCACAAGATGGTAAAGCTCAAGAATTAGTGGAGAATCTTTTCCCTAATGAGTTAAGAAGATTTTTCTTTATTGATGGAGAGAGTTTAGAGGAATATGTAGATCTTGTGAAAGCAGGTCAGGTAGGTGGGATAAAAAATGATGTAGAATCTGTCCTAAGGTTACCAGCATTGACTAGGGGTATTTCTGATTTAGAGATCATTAGATCGGATATTGATAAAGAAATTGCATCTGAAAGTAAAACAAAAAGGAAAATACAAAAAAATGCGGAGGAGGCACAGTCCTTACAAATTAAAATAAATGATCTGAAATTAAAACTTGAAACGAAGGAGACAAATTTTAACAACACAAAGTCCAGATTTAACGCTCTTGAGATTGAACTCAAAGATTTTGGTGAAGCAATTGGCCATATCGAAGAGTTGGAGAAGTTAAGGGCTCAGGAAGATGCGTTATCGACTGCCTTGAAGCGTTCTTCAGAGGCTAGAAATAAACTGTCATCTAATGCATGGAAGGTTTTGATTTGGAAGCGTGCGAATGCTATGTATGAGGAAGTGAGTGAGCAACAAAGTAATTTGCAATCTAGTAACTATCAAATGGATTTAATTAATAGACAAATAGAGAAATTAAATGATGAAATAGAGGAATCTAATGGATTTTGTTCTCATTGTGGACAGTCAATTGTGGACGCTTATGACCACAAATCTATTTTGCAAAGCAAACTCCTTGATTTGAAAAATCAAAAATCAAATATCTCATCAGATTTAGGACTTTCAATGAATGAAGTCATTCAAAGAATGGGAGACTTAAGTAAATTAAACCCCCCCACTGGATCGAAGGAAATTATTATCCAGAGTAATGAAAATTGGCTGGAGGATAAAAGCAAATTACTCAATATAATCGAAGCTCTTGAAAAAGAGGAAAGCAGAGGTTTGGAAGGAGTTGACAGCTCGGAACTGATGAAAAAATCTGAACAACTTGGTCAAATGAGGACAACTCTGAGACGAATGGAACCGGTACTTGATGAACTAAGGCAAGAAATTATAAGAAAAGAATTGGAATTAAAACGTTTAGATGGAGGGAGAATTTCAACATTTGATCAAAAGAAGAATAATACATATACGACTATTGGAGAATTACTTAATGTTATGAAAGACACACTATCAAAGTATAGAGAATTAGCAAGGAAAGATGTTGAGAGGGTTGCGAGTGAGTCATTCAGACATGTAATAAATGCCCCTGAAGCCCTTACTGGGATAAACATAGATCAAAATTTCAATGGCAGTATAATAGGTGCCGATGGAAGGAAGATTACCATGCCATCAAGTGGCCAAGAAATGACAATGACTCTCTGTATCATGGACGCACTTAGGCGTGTTTCTAATGTATCCGCACCTATCTTTTTTGATACCCCAGGTCGCTCTCTGGATGATGATCATAAGAAAGCACAACTAGAATACTTTTGGAGTATGAGGAATCATCAATTCATTATTTTCCCCCATTCTGGAGAATATAAAATTGAAGAAACAATTAATCAATTCGGAGGATTGATTGGCAGTGCTTGGGAACTAACATGGCCTGCAGATCGCGAAGAATGTGAAAATTGCGGAGAGGACTCTCCGTTGAAGGAGGGTAAAATTATGAAATGTCTGAATTGTGGAGAAAAGTGGGACATCAGTGTAAAAGAAACAACAGTGAAAGTATTGGAGGTGGAAAGTTGAGCGAGTTAATAATTGGAAGTGTATCAGTTCCCGAGGATTCTCACGAAATGTTAACTAATCTGGTCTATGATAAAAATAAACCAGAAGAAGATCGGCCCTTTTCTGCTATTGTAGAGGCTTTTAGATTTGCATTCGCTTTGGGTTATACTAGTGATCAGCGCGGAAAAAGAGTGGGTCCTCCAGTTACAATTGCTCCCAGACAATTTGTGGTTAGTGAATATGAGGTACTTTTCAGAGAAATTTGTATTGAAGAAAAAATTTCTTTGGGTGCTCTTTGTAGTGATTTTGCTCAAGGCGGATGTGAGATTATTAAGTCGCATTTAGATAGTGGAGGGACTGTTTTAGAGTTGTTAGAACGATCCTTCAACCAGGAAAGTGATTAACTAGTTTCTCTTCGACATGCTATGGATGCCGCTGAAATTGGCCCAAAGGCGATTGATTTATTCGCTGGTCCGGGTGGTTTGAGCCTTGGATTGAAGAGTGCTGGCTTCAATATTATTGCAGCGGTTGAACTAGATTCTGATGCTGGAAATACTTACAGGAATAATATAGGCAATCATACTGAAATCAAAGACATTACGAAATTTAAAGCTAAAATACTACGTGAAAAACTAATCCAGTCAGGAAAGTTGAATGTTGATGAACGAATTTCTTTGATAGCCGGAGGCCCTCCTTGCCCCGGTTTTTCTCTTATTGGTAGATCCAAAATTTCTGACCTGATTAAGAATAAGAAAGGACAGTATAAGCAACAAAAAGAATGGCGGCACCGTTTTATCGATGATCCTAGGAATAAATTGTTTCTTGATTTTGTTAAATATGTGAAAGAATTTACTCCCGATTATTTTCTAATGGAAAATGTTTCTGGTATGTCATCATATCAAATTAAAGAAGATCCAATTGTAGATATTATCAAAAAGAAATTCCGTGGCTATAATGTGGAAGAGAAAATTCTTAATGCTGCTGATTATGGGGTACCTCAGAATCGTAATAGAATAATTTTTCTAGGATCAAGAAAAGACCTTATAAAATGTAATTTTCCATTTCCTAGTTACAAGAATAATCATCTTAATTCGTTAGATGCCATACAAGATCTGATACATACTATCCCCAGTGAAGACGGCATTGTTAACGTTAAACATATCAGTTCTAGTTCTAGAGGGGGATTATTTAGAAGAAGAATGAGGGATTGGCAATGTGTTCGTGAAGACTCAAAAGTGGTCTCCGGTAGTTCTTCCGAAAAGACAAGTCACTGGACCAGAAAAGTCAATGACCGAGACCAAGTATTATTCAAATTTATAAAGAGCGGTTCACCATCAATTTCGAGAGGTAAAATTTCTTTCACTAGTTCTCAACCTAAACAAATTTATGGAGATATATTTCCTAAGATGTGGAGTTCTGACTTAGTTCCAAAATTCAGAGAGAATCAGTTAAAAGCTTGGAAAAGAAATGGAAGATTTTATGTTGCTAATAAACAAGGAAGAAGGTGGTTGATGTATCCTTCTGGACAATTTAAAGATAAGATGCGGAGAATAAGGTGGGATTGTCCCTCTCCAACTGTAGTTGCACATTTAGCGAAGGACGGATATATGTTTATTCATCCATTTTTTGATAGAACAATTACTGTAAGGGAAGCTGCTAGATTCCAATCTTTTCCTGATTCATTTGAATTTACAGGTTCAATGACCAGTCAATTTAGGCAAGTAGGGAATGCAGTCCCTCCTCTTCTTGCAGAGGCTTTGGGTAAAGAAATTATTAAGTCAATAGTAAAAAACAATGATTCATAAATATTAATTTTCACTTCCATTCTGAATTAAATTCTTCCTTAAAAAAATAATTTTCATCAAAAGGATACTGTTCTTTATACAACTCATACTCTTCCTCTTCTCTCCTTCTTTCTTGACCTTCGTGAACATATATTGTTAATGCCTTTTTCAGGAGAGTTATTATTTCTCTAAACTTAACACTGTCTGTATTATTTTCTTCCTTTTCCATAAAATCGATCGGAATAGATTAGTTTATTCCGCCCTTAACATATCGGCGTGTCCACTTCATTCTACGTGGGTTTCGCCCAAGTTTCAGCATGTTCTTTCGAGCTTTACTGTCCTTGAACCAAAGTACTGAACCATCTTTCTTGACATACATGATGCCTGTGCCTGGTTCAATCTCTTCATGTGAGAAACTGCATATTCTACGTTCTGGCATACTTAATCACCTCAGCGTCCTAAACGTCGTGCTTCACGACCAGTGTCTTTGAGCATTAGAATATCTCCAACACGAACAGGTCCTACTACGTTACGAGAAATAATTCGTCCAATGTCACGTGGGTTGTTTGAGTCATCAACTCTAACCTTAACTTGAGTTGCCTCACCAGTCATACCGGTTCTGCCGACAATTTCAACGACCTCTGCTGGCCATGATTCTACTGCCATATCTTTTTCCTCCAGTTATTTATTAGAAAACTCAGGCAGTCATTG
>Ga0255761_10004456_pt1 | contig 12408 bp, 7 predicted proteins | sample 071ome_29_FD_179961 | JGI IMG/M metagenome (GOLD analysis project Ga0255761, IMG submission 179961) | Coastal salt marsh microbial communities from the Groves Creek Marsh, Skidaway Island, Georgia - 071407BT metaG (version 2) | ecosystem: Environmental > Aquatic > Marine > Intertidal zone > Salt... | reverse complement strand
GACGCCATAAACGACCATCGCGAATCCGTCGTGCTCTACGCTTGTTCCAACGATTTACAAACGCACGTCAAAGTCGTCGAACAAACGACGTGTAAATACGTCGTCGTCGTGTACGTTAAAGAGTTGTGCGTGTTCAAAGGCTTTCAAAGAGAGGAGAACGTTTTGATTCGTACCGTTAAATAGTTTTAGTAGTAGTACTTGAGTATCGTACAGGTAGTAGTTGTAGTATTCGATATAATAGAGAAGGCACCCAAAATATTTCAAAGTATTTCGCCTGCAAAATGCCTCATACATAAAATAATAATCTAAAAGACAAACATGAGAACAGGCATCCTCGAGTTAACCATCGTCTCCGCGTCCAAGTTGAAAAACACCGCCATCATCGGTAAAATGGACCCGTATTGCATCGTTTTCTTTTTAGGCGAGAAAACGAGGACGAAAACTGCGAAGAACGCCGGTTCCAATCCCGTTTGGGAGGAGAGTTACAAATGTAAAACGTCCGACGACATTGCTGATCAAACGATTAAAATCATGATCAAAAACGAAAACAGAATGCTCGCGGACGAAATAATCGGAGTGTCGGAGATGTCGTTGGGAGATTGCTTTCGAAACGGCAAGGATTTAATCGACGCGCCGGTGTTGAGCGCGAAGACGCGGGAAAGAGTTGGAGATATTCGAGTCAGGTGTGAGTTTCGCGTGAAAGAGAGCGACGAAAAGAAAGAGAAGGCGGAGATGGAGAAGATGGTGGCGGAGAAAGTGAACGAAGCGGTGAAAAAGAGTGCCCCGTCTTCGAATGGTAACATGACGATTAGCGGGAGCATGGATAAGCTGGTGGAGATGGAGGAGAAGACACCGCAGTATAGAGTGAATAAGATTAGCGAAGCGGTGGTCGGGCCGAACGAAGGCTGGTACTGATTCGATTCTATTGAGCGCAGTGAGTGACGTTTGGGAGTGACGTTTGGGAACGCGGTAAACCGCGATAACCAGCAAATTATGTACGGGAGGTCTTTGGGCGAGTAGCTTTGTATTTTTTAAATATTGTTTATATGACGTGCGAACAAATTTCTCTCTCTTGAATTTCTCTCTCTCGCTCGCTCAATTACATTTTACAACGGTCTCCCGAACAACTTTTTAATGCCAACATCCGGAGTGTCTTGCTTTACCAACGACTCTCCGACTAAAATCGCGCCGCATCCGGCGTTTTGCACCACGTTGACGTCGTCGATCGTGAAAATACCGGATTCGCCAACCATGACGATGTTTCTCTCCTTCACTTCCTTCCCTAACTCCGTCGCCATTAACTCTACCGTGACGTTTAAGTCGACTTTGAACGTTCCTAAATCGCGGTTGTTGATGCCTAACAAGTCGATGTCAAAGTCTCCGGACAAGACGCGTTTCATCTCGCCGTAAGTGTGCACTTCCAACAAGACTTTCATGCCAACCGAGTGCGCGATTTTCGTGAAATACTTCAAATCTTGGTTATCCAAAACCGCGGCGATTAACAAAATCGCATCAGCACCTCTCGCTCGCGCCAAATAAATCTGATACGCATCCACGATGAACTCTTTACACAAGAGCGGGCACTTCACCCCGGCCGCTTTAATCAACTTTAAATTCTCAAACCCGCCTTGGAAAAATTTCTCATCCGTCAAAACGCTCAAACACGCCGCGCCGCCTTCCTCGTACGCTTGGGCAATTTTTACCGGATCAAAATTCGGCTGAATCACCCCTTTCGACGGCGACGCTTTCTTCACCTCCGCGATTAAGCCGGGCTGTCCCGTGCTCGCCATCTGGTCTACAATCGCTTGCTTAAAATCCAACACCTCCGGCGCTAACTTCACTTGCCCTTTGACTAAACTCAGAGGCATTTTTTCCTTCATCAAATTCAACTCGTAGTCTTTATACCACACGATTTCTTCCAGAATGTTTCTCGGCTTGTTCTCCTCGTTATCGACGCGCTCACCGGTTGGCGTCACCGCTTCCATCTTAAACGCGAACCGTTCGGATCCCATACCGAGATGTTCTTTATGTCCAGCCGGTGGTCGGCGGCGAATCGTGACTTCCCCGGTGTCGTCCATCACCGCCGCGCCAGCTCGTATTAATATCGTCGTTCTTTTTTTGTTCGTCCTCCTCGCGTCGCTCGATGATCTGGTCGAACTCGTCGTCCCAGCCGCGGCGAAAGATGATCGCAGTTGTTGATGCGTCGTCGTTTGCGCAAACATTATATGCGTTTAATATATGTCGTCGTGTGGAAATAATGAGAGAGAGACCGAGAGGAGAAGATGACGATTTCGCGCGTGGATAAAATTTTTTTTTTCGTCGCCTCGCGAAGATCTTTGCGACACGACGATCGATGGAGATGATTTTGCTCCATGAAAGAGAAGAAAAAAAGAAAAAAAATGAAATAACAGAAGTCTAAACTAATAACTCGACGAGGCGACGTTCTCTTCTCACGCGCGGAGGGTATAAGAGAGGATCGGGTGGAAGTGATCGTCGCGTTAAAGCGTAAGTTTTTAAGGTACTGATTGGCAATTTTAAAATACAATAATACAATACGACAATAATACAAAGATTCTAATAAGAAAATACAGTAATACTAACACCACTAACACCACGCGCGGGGTGCACACTTCCTTTTCTTTCAAGGCTTAGCCGCGCGAACTAAGTCGGCGTATTTTGAGCATCCCAAATCGTGTTCGCACGCGTCGGCGAAATCGTCCGTGTTCCAATCCATGCCGCGACCTCCGGTGATTTCGGCGCACTTGAACAAGACGACTCTGGCGCCGTCGCCCAGTTTTCGGTTGGACAATTTTGCGTCTATTTCGCGTTTGATGTCCAAAAAAGGAGTGACAACGATCGGGATCGAAGCAGACGCGAACGGAACGTTGAGAAATTGAAGGAAGAATAAGCCGCCGTCGTATAAGGCGTCGACGCAGACGTCAACGTATACAGTTTCTAACGGCGCTTGTTCGAGTTGTTCGTCTTCCGAGGAGGTGTCCGAGATGTATGAGATGGAGTTGTTCGTGTTGATGTTCTCGTTCTTTCGAGAAATGTCCCTTTCTCGCTTGTGTTCTTCGAGTTCGTACTGTTCCATTTCGTCGGAGGCGTCGAGACGCATCTCATCGACCTCTTTCATCAAATTCGCGTGGTGATCTCTTCGTGATTGACGAAGCTTCGGCAGTTTGAACAAAGCGATCGAACGCCCGTTCTTGTTCATTTTCAGACGCTGCTGATCGCTATTGTGCATAAAAATCTCCTCGATGTCGGGTTTACCGTGTAATCGAGCGCATAAGATCATATTCTTCAAACTTCTTCCGCGGATTTGAATGCGCGTTTTCACTCCAGGCAAAACGCACATCGGAGAGACCGAGATGATTCGCGGGTACGAGTGCGGAAAGCGAGATTGTGATTTGACAGTTAACGCGTTGCACTCGTTGTTGTCGATGTCGATGTTTTTGTCGTTCATGGCTGCACCAGATGATGTGCCAGCGCGTATGTCTGTGTAGGCTGTCTTCTGCGCTCGTCCAACGCCCAAATAGCATTGGCTTGGTTTGATCTTCTCTCCAATGGCTCGAATCGAAACACTATCTGGTGTGAAACCTCTCCATACAGAGCAGGACATTACGTTAGTTCCTGTTCCATCTATGCGAACGCTTAAATCATGAAATTCCCCGTTTGCGTCGTTTGAAACGACGACAGATTTGGAGTGAAGCTCTTTCAATTTTTCAAGAACTTGCCTAAACTCGTGATCGACTAATCGGATCGTTTCTGCGTTACTCTTGTAGCCGCTCGCGCCGTTCTTTTTCGCGTATGGAAACAAAATGTTTCTAGCCGTTTTGAACGCAGAAAATATGGATGCCCCAGATGCACTTTTACCACTTTTACCACCAGGCGTTGACGCTGAAGAAGGAGGAGGCGGATGAATGACAACGTGCGTACCATCCATGACGATGCACTCTTCTTCTACCGAACGGCCACATAGCTCTCCAACATAGTCGTAGCGTTCCTTTGGTATATCGATGAATGACAACGCGTGCGCCCCACTAGCAGTAGTGTCGATCGGCTCTGTATAAGCAGCAACAACAGCAGGATTTGCAGGCGCACATGCACCGTCTCCTCGAGCGCCGTGCCCGTCGCGTTTGTTCCTTGGAGCGCGTCTACCTCTCAGAGCAGTAGCGCCCACATCTAAACCAACTCCTCCGTCGGAACCATCATCGCCAGAAGTGTTATTCGGAGACGATGATGGCGAGTCTCTCAAACGTTTGCTTCTACTTTTCAAGTGAGTGCCAAATCCTAAAACTTCGAGAAAGTTATTGTCACTGGGATCGTCCTCGGAGCCATCGTTTGAGTTGTCGTTCCCAGCCGGAGAGGAAGGACTATTAGTCTGTGACCTCGTCCTTCGTCGCACTATCGTCGTTGTTTCTGGTGTTGCTGCTGCCGTTGTTGTTCTTCTTCTTCCTCTCTCGTTTGCTTTTCTCCTCATCGGTGACAGTGTTGGTCTTTCTTCTCGTACTCTTTCGCTAATCTCAGCAATCTTTACATTTCGTTCATCATTTTTGAAACGCATGCGATTAAATCGACTCGTCGTCTCCCTCTTGTACACGTTCGCTGTCGTTGGCAAGCTTAGACTGATAAATTTCTTAGTTGTACCTCTCGCGTTGACTACGACGTACATCAAGTGCATCGCCAACGGCGCGAAGAATATAAACGCCATGTACTGTGGCGATAACCTAGAATACATCCTCGCCGTCACGTCCTTGTACGTCTCAAATTTGTTCTCAAACCACATTTCTCTCACTTCTGGCGCCGAGAACTGAAATAAAAACGCGTATATCGCAGACATGATGGAGTAAAAAAACGAATATTTTAAGCTCGAGTACCTCGAAATGCTGTACTTGCCGACGATAAGAGGCAGCAACACTATGGCCCCAAACTGAGGTGCGGAGAACTCGTGCGAAACCGGACCATACACCCCGGCTAATCCCATCGTCACCTGAGGGTGTCTGAAAAACGTCTTGATTACTTGTCTCCAAAAATACACTTTTTCCTCGTATTCTACGTCGTACTCGAACGTCCCACTCGAGCCGATTCGTTTCCTCACGCCTAAACTCAAAAACATCAAGTCAACCGCCAACTGTAATGGTAAAAATCTCGTTAAGATGTTCTTCACATACACAGAATACATTTCTGGCGTCAAAAATCTTTTCTCGCTCGGAACAATTTCTTGCACACCGACGATGGAAATTTTCGTTTCCATCATCACAACCACAAGGAAATATATCGCGAATTGTTTTAAGCGCGAGTCCCACTCAATCTTCTCCATCGACGGTAACGATTGAAATAACGTGAACGGTCCGGACTGAGGAGATTGACGGCCGTTAATGTTCTTGTTGATATTCAAAACACCTTTATCAGGCGCAGAGTTTTGTTGCCGATCGTTCGCCAAGGCGGCGTTGGCGTTGGCGTTGTGCAACAACCCGGCGGACGACTGGCGCAACCCCGCGATTCCCCTCCTCTCTTTGCTCCCCGCTGCAAACCACCTCTGAACGTTCTCTTTCAACTCCAACGCGTGTTCTAAAAGCACGGAGAACGATTTCTGATCCTCGAGATTAAATTCGCATCCCGCAATCGAGTCCTTCCAGCCTTTCTTTTTTAGCGAAGCTGTTCCTTGCAACCTCCGCTTCTCCGTCTTTACTTCTCCTCCTCCTCCGACCAAATTGAAATTCCTCCGGTCGAATCTTCGTTCTTCTTCTTCGTCGTTGTTAGTGTTAATTTCCTTCCTCGTCATTAAAGTCGTCGTTCGTTCCTCCAGCAAGTGATGAATGACGTCGGCGGAGGCGAGATCTTCGACTTTTTGAAGACGACGACGACGACGATGACAACGACGACCACGAGGACGACCACCCGAATGGTCTTCGTCTTCTTCCGGCGGAATAGTCCCGGTCTCCGACGCGGTCGGAGACGGCGAGTACGCACCCAACATTATTTTCTTTTTTTTTTTCTGTTGTTGTTTTTATGAACCCATACCAAACCGTCGGTCGAATTTTTTGCTTTTTTTTCAAAGAGGGAAAAATAGCGAAAGGTCCGAAACGACGCGGAATAGGGTTTAACACCCTAAACAAACATTTTTGTGTGTTTAGGGTTTGAAAAGGAAAGAAAGAAAGAAAACCCAAACAAACCAAAAAAAAAAAACGACATCGACACAGAGATAAAAAAAGAAGAAGACAGACCCGACGTGAAATGATGATGATGATGTCAACGAGCAGCAGTCTTAGCGGTAGTCTTAGCGGTCGCGTTGGTGGTAGCGCATCTTCCTCTTCCCGCCGCGCCGTCGTTTCCGTGGTGTCGGCTTCTTCGTCGTCGTCGTCGTCGTCTTCGGGAGCGACGACGACAATGAGAACGAGGCGAGTTACCGAAGGCGTCTGTGGTAACGATGCCTTGGTCTTTTTGTGCGCGAGAGAAGCGATGGAACGCGGACAGAAACAGCGAGAAGAAGAATACGACGAAGGAGAAGAAAGAGGCAGAGCGATTCTAGAGCGGTGCGGTTTACAGTCCGCGGCGGCGCACCCGGTGTTCACTCTCGCCGCGGCGACTATGGTGGATAAAAAGATGGTGGCTTTGATAACGCAATCGGTGGCCTCTTTTATCAAATTGTATTTACTCTTATTGTTCGTCAGAGTTCTCTTGACGTGGTTTCCGAACGTGAACTGGATGCGTCAGCCGTGGACGATGTTGAGACAGGTGACGGATCCGTATTTGAACTTGTTTCGTAACTTGATTCCTCCGATTATGGGGCAAATCGACTTTACGCCGATTCTCGGCTTTATGGTTTTGCAGTTCTTGGCGAGAGTGTTGAGCACGGACCCGAGCTTGGGGAGATTTTAGACGGGTGACGAATTGATTTTATGGTCGTGAGAAGTGCGCGTCGTTTTATTTGTCTAATTCAAATACTACCTACTATTTTATATACACGTTTACATTGTTTCTTACCTTTCGCAACGACAACAACAATAGCGAAGCGCGCCTTACATCGCAAAAGGGTTGTTGTCTTTTGGGCGCGAAGATGATGATGCCGGGTCTTCCTCGTCGACGACATCATCATCTCCGCTCTTTTTTTGAAGCACTTTCGCGATATGGTTGTCCCTCAAGGATGTTGGAGCTACGTAAGATGATTCTAAAGAATGTGCCATCGCAAATTCATCGTCGTCATCGTCTTCCGCGAACGCTTGGAACCGTCGCGACGGTCTAGCGTCCGAGGGCGAGGATTTCGTCCAACGAGCCGCGCTTTGGAGTAGGTTCTTCATCATCGATGAAAATTCGCGACATCCTCCGGAAATGGTGGCCGTTCCGCCGTTCTTTTTATAGTACCAATACCACATCGACGCCATGACCGCTAAAAACACCATCACGGTAAAAAATATAGCCGCCGTGTGGTTCGTGTTGTCTTTCAACGCATCGTCGCTACTACTCTCTCGAATAATCCAAAACGAATCCAAAAACCGGTCTCCGTTCACGGCGTCGATAAATCTTCCGAACAAATGAGTCGAATTGTGCGCGTGTAAATCCACGAAGCCGTGTTCATACAACACCTTTTCCGTGAAGAACATGTTGATGTCGTTCCTCGTAAACTGCGCGCCTCCGGTACCAACGACAAAACTGATTGGATACTGCGGTTTTTCGTACACATTATACAAGCTGTCGCTCACGTTCTTCGAGTTTAAGGAACATTCGGTTTCGGTCAACTGCGATTTGAGCGAACATGATCGCTGGTAGGCGTGATTGTGGCCCCAAAAGACCATGTCAACCTGAAATTCAACAAACGTCGGCCACAAGTGCTCTTGGATCTCCTTCATGACCGCGACGTCCGAGCTATCTTTCTTGTTTGCCGAGGCTGGCGGTTCGGACGCGTAGCTCGAGTCGACTAAACCAGGTCGGTGTCCGATGACAATCAACCACGGCGTCTTTGCTCGATCGAATTCTGTTTCAAAGATCATTCGTAACTCGGCGTGTTGTTCAGACGACATCGAATTGAAATCGACTTCCGTGTTGATCGAGACGACGAAAATATTCCCGATGGCGACGCCGAACCAGTCTTTCTCGGCACTTTTCCTCGGCGTGTTGAAGAGCGCGTTGGACATCACTCCGCACTCACCGCCAGAATCGTGCCCGCCGTATAAATCTTGCGTTCTTCCAGGCGCGTGCGCGTTCCATCCGCTCTCGAAATAATCAAACTCATGGTTCCCACTGTTCACAACGAATGGGATTTTATGCGCGAAATTCGAGCTCATTTGATGCAAAAACTCATCCCAGACGCTGATGTATCCAACCGCGTAGGACAAATCGCCGAAGAGAAATACTGCATCAATCGGGTGTTTATTTGTACCATTGTTGGACAAACGCCCGAGCGATTCTGCGACTTGTAATCCGGGTTGCCCATACTCCCTCCACGTCTCGCTATCGTCGGTAGTCCCCACTCCCATATCTGCAAATAAAGCTAAAGTCGTGTGGGAAGCCCCGACGACGGGTAAAAATTTCCCGTCGTATACTCTGGTCGACTCGGTGAAATCACTGATATCGTCGCCAAGTTGGTACTCGAACGCTCTCTTATTGTCTACTTTGTTTTCAATCTCCACGTAGTGCTGATACCCACTGTGTCTGTAACCAAAAGCGTTCGCTGGGGCGCCACAAAACTGATCTTTCGTCACCTCTATCGTCTTCGACGCGACTACCGTCGGCTGCCACTCTACGTCTCCCGCATATCGCCACCGAACTTTTGCGTTTTTGTCTTTCCTCCCCGACGTCCACGTGATGGATACCTTCCTCGCACCACTCTTCGTCGCGCCGATTCGCGGCACTATCGGTTCATCCTTATCGTCCGAGAATGATACGATTCCACTCCTCGCGATTGGTTGTGAATCGCCTAAGATATTCCCCCAATCCGAAAAATTCTTGTGATAGATTGCGTTGGCCGACTGCGGGTCGTTCGAGCTAAACAAAACGAAATCGAAATCCTCTCGCATTTTGTGTAAATCAAAGTTTAAACTCCCAATACCACTCGACACGTACGCGTTTGAATATTTCTCGACGATTGAATATTTCACGGGGGCAGTTTCGTTTAGAAGTTCCACGCCCGCGGGCGAATAGACGCCGACCCAGTGTCTCGAAAGCGTCTCGTTGGTGTAATCCGTTCGAGATTCGTTGCGCAACAAACTCTCCAGCGGCACTCGAACTGTCACGGATATGCGCGTCTTATCTCCGCTAATCTTCGTTTGCTCGGCGACAATAGTCACGTTGTCCGTGGAATACGAGTGCCCGTCTTCGCCGTAGAACGGTTCGATGGGAAACGGAGTTGAAAAACTTCGAACACCGCTGAGAGACTGGTGCGAGTTTATGCCTCCGTAGAAGCGAAGATTTTTACGAACATCTTCTCCTGCTCCTCCTTCTCCTTCTTCCACCGCGCGAACAGAGATGAGGAAGAAGAAGAAGAAAAGAAGAAGAAGAAGAAGAGCGTTCGTTTTTGTTGTTGTTGTTGTTGTTGCTGTTGTTGTTGTTGTTGTCGTCGTTCTTCTTCCCGTCATTGTTGTCGTCGTCTTCTTTTTAAAGTGGCGCGTTTTTAGAGTGTAACGAACTTTTGAGCGAGAGACTTGTGGCTTATCGAAACAACTCGTCGGAGGAGGAGGATGTACCCGCATGCATTACACGACCGACGTTTACTAAAAAGAGATCTTTGCTATATATGCATTCTTAACTCTATCTCACTCTCCTTCTGTGCATCTGACTACTGCTTTACACGACTATGTTCGCGGCAACCTTCATGCTTTTCCTAAAAATCTCTCTCACGTTTGCCTCGATTTTTTCGTTGCCGATGCTCTCCTTCGCGTGTTGGACCATTTTCATGAGCTTGCCGGTTGGGAGTTTACTCCCGGTTTCGCTACCGTGTTCGCTAAATTCGAGACAACTCGCAGATAAATAGGAAGGTAACCCTTGAGCCATGAGAATGGTGTCGCACGCGGATTTAGTATCGTCTGGGAGTACGTCGATGGTTCTCGAGACGTATTCGGAGAGGAGGAAATCGAGTTCCGTGTAGTCTTCCTCGTCGTCGTAGTCTTCGAACAAGCTGGCATCATTTTCATCGATTTCGATGGAGTTGATGATGTCTCTTTCCTCGGAGCTGGAAGAGTTGGTGGTTACAATAACGGCGAGTTTACGCCCGCGTTCAGGTGCCGACGCGATCATTTCGAGAACGACTCGAGCCATTTCTTTGTTCGCGTCCGGGATTCGTCCCGTCGCGCGATCGACGCCAAGTAACACATCCAAATCGTCGATAATAATCGCGGACAACTTTCCTTTGGCGGCGTCGTCAAATGCGTTTTTAATGGCGTAGACGACCGAAGAGGCCGTCAAGGACGGGTCTTCGACTTTTTTCAATATATCGTGCGCGCTGATTATTCTCGCGTGCGGGTACTTTGCATCCGTGACGGCTTTACACGCCAACGTCGTTTTGCCGCTGTTCCGCGCGCCTCGAACTTGAACGATGGTTTGCGCTATACCACTAACGTTGTGCCCGTCATTTTTACCTCCACCGCTATCTCGTAACGTGACCAAAGTTTCCGTGAGTCTATCGAACGCTTCTGTTTGTTTCTCTAACTGGACAAAGTTTTCCGGGACGATGTTGGCGACTTCTTTTGCGTCTTGCTTCATCGCCGAGACGAACTCTTTCATCGCCGAAACGAAATCGCCCATGGTAACTTTCGGATTTTTTTCTTCCGACGACGATGACGCGTCCCCAACTTCAACGTCTTCGGTCCCCATGCCCAAATGTCTCGCCAACGCGTGGCTGGTTGCCGCTCTCACTAAACCTTTCAATTCCGCGCCGCTGTGATTTTCAGTCATTTGCGCCAACCGTTCTAAATCCACGCACTCGCTCAAAGTTCCGCTCTCTTTCATCGATTTCGTGTGAATACCTAAAATCTGTAACCGTCCGTACGCATCCGGCAAACCAATCTCTAATTGCAACTCCAATCGCCCCGGTCGCAGCAACGCTTTATCTAACAAATCTCTTCGATTGGTAATGCCGACGACCAACACGTTGTTCAACGTCCGCATCCCATCCAACTTGGTCAATAACTGATTCACCACGTTATCGTGAACCACAGACGCAGTCACGCCTCCCGAACCTCTCGCTTTACAAACCGCATCGATTTCATCGAACACAATCACGTGCAACTTACTCTCATCCCCTCGAATTTTATACTCCAATTCGGCATCCGCGAACAAACCTCGGATGTTCTCCTCGGATTGACCGACGAATCTTTGCAAAATTTCCGGCCCGTTAACAATTTTCGGCGGGTGCGCGTGCAGAAGTTCACCCAACGCTTTCGCGACTAACGTTTTACCAGTCCCGGGAGGTCCGTGCAACAGAACCCCTCGCACGTGTTCCAACTCCATCTTCTTCGCCACCGCCGGATCGATCATCCTCGACGCGAACACCCTCCGAAACAACGTCGCGAAGTGGTCGTCCAAACCACCAACTCCGCAAAACGCAAACGATGGCATGTTCCTCTTCTTCTCACCCTCGATGTCACCTTCGATACCGCTGCTCTTCTCCTTCTCTCGCTTTAAAATGTCCAGCAAGTGCGTCTGCCCGACTCTTTCGTCCTTCGGTTTCTCCTTGATGGTATTCGCGCTCCCTCGACCGATTCGATTATCCGTAGCTTCTGTTTGCGCGGTCCCTTGCGCCGTGGCGGCGCGTTTCATGGGTTTCGCTTTCGGCTTTTCATTTTTATTCATGAAATCATCGATTGGGGTTATTTCCGAGGGCGTGCCTCCACCGATGACCCCGAACGAGTACCCGTAGCTTTGGAAAGTCGAAGTCGAGATTGATTTTTCTTCCCCACGTCGACGCAAATTTTGTCGTTGTTGTTGTTGAAACGTCGTCGCAGAAGAAGAACAAGAAGAACACGAAGCGTTGGCGGCATTCACCGACGCGGCACGAAGACGAGAGGAAAAGGAGAGCGTTCTTCTCATAGTTGCGTGTGTGTGTGTGTGTGTGTGTGTGTGTGTGTGTGTTTATGTGTGTGTGTGTGTGTGTAAATACGCACGCCTAGTTTGCGCGCGCTTTTTTTGAGACGCACGTGGGGAAACGTGTAACTGTACTGTTTTGTGGATAAAAAATCTCGCTTTTTCCGCGACCTCGCGCGTGTAAGTGTCGACGTGTTTACGTTACGCACCGGAAACGAAAGATGAAAAGGAGAGGGGTGGCGGGGGCGGAGGAACTTTTTCAAAAAAAAAACAGTGCGACCTGTACGAGTAGGTGTTATGTATGAACTGAAGAAGAGCTCTCTCTCTTCGCACTACAAAAAACACGCGGAAGTAAACATAGTTATTCTCTCTCTCTCACTCTCTCTC
>Ga0255761_10004450_pt1 | contig 12417 bp, 5 predicted proteins | sample 071ome_29_FD_179961 | JGI IMG/M metagenome (GOLD analysis project Ga0255761, IMG submission 179961) | Coastal salt marsh microbial communities from the Groves Creek Marsh, Skidaway Island, Georgia - 071407BT metaG (version 2) | ecosystem: Environmental > Aquatic > Marine > Intertidal zone > Salt... | reverse complement strand
CTACCAGTTATGAAACTGATTGCTGTACCTGCACTATTTGAAATAAAGACTGCATCACCTGTAAATGATGTTAATCCAGTACCACCTTGAGCAACTCCAAGAGTTGTTGAAAGTGTAACTGTTCCTGTAACATCTAAATCTCCAGTTACTGTTAAGTTATCATCAATTGTTGTTTCACCAGTAGCTGAATCAATTGTTAATGCACCACTTGAGGTATCAATTTCATTGTCACCTGTAATACCAATTTGGATATTACCAAGATCTGCACCAGTACCATATACATCACCAAATTCTACATCACTCCAAGGAGATGAGAAGTCATCTGATGTAACTGTTTCGTCTTTTGTAAAGACAAATCTTTCGGATTGAATATCAAATCCAAAGAAACCTGTTGCAACTGCTGAACCTGTTCCCCACTTAAATCTAACACCACGATCAAGACCGTCTGATGTTGAGGAGGTTGTGTTATCTGCTAATGCAATAACTGGATCATCAATTGTGATTGTTGTTGATTCTACAGTTGTTGTAGTACCTTGAACTGTAAGGTTACCAGAGATAATAACATTATCTGATAAACCATTACCAAGGTTAATATTTGAACCATTAACTGTTAAGTCGCCATCAATAACTGTGGCACCATCAGCAGCTTGAACTGTAAATTTATCTACACCTACTGCTAATTCTGTTCCGTCGAATGTAAAGTTAGCATCATCTTCTAATTCACCGCCTGTACCTGCAATAACAACTCTATTGTTTGTTAAGTCTTCAACAGTAGCTGAAGCAAGAGCAGCTGAAGTAGCTACATCAATGACATCTACATCTAATTCACCAGCAATTGTAACATTGGTTGGCAATCCAATTTGAACTTGTACATCTGTACCAGTTTTAGAAGATACTGTTTCGATCTCATTTGCTGTACCTAAAATCTGTAGATCATCTGTTAAGAGATCAACATCACCTGTACCGCTATCGCCGTCAACTGTTAATGAAGTAGCAACTGCAACTGTACCTGCAGCTGTTAATCTACCTTGTTGATCAACTGTGAATGTTGGAATAGCTGTTTGGGAACCATACGAACCTGGAGTTACTGCTGTATCATCTAAATCAATGGTGATGGTCTGACCGGAGGCAGTGGTCGTAATACCTGTATCACCAGAAATTGCTAATGATTGTGAATCTAAATCAACAGCACCTGTTCCTGAATCACCAGTAAAGTCTAAATCTTGAGCTGTAATATTTGTATCAATATATGTTTTAACAGCTAAAGCAGTTACAAGATCTGTATCAGCTACACCTGAAAGTGTAGTATCAGTAACAATATTATCTACTGTTTGACCTGATCCACCTGAACTTTCAAGTGCTAATGTTCCAACATTGATTTGATCAATATGAAGATTACCATCAAGAATAACAGCACTATTAGCTGTTGCTGTACCATGAACATGATCTAATAGTTGAGTAAAATACTTACCACCTATAATATCAACATTAGGTGCAACTCCACCTACTTCGGTCCCAGTACCTATATAAAGTCTGTCACCATTATTTCCTTGAGTACCAGAAACGTATGAATACGCTAACTCACCAGTTTTAATATTGGCTGGTGCAGTAGTTGTTGCTCCGGTAGTTAGGATTTTAATCCTAGTTAAATTTGCCATTTTAGTATGTGCCTCCGATTATATTCGTATTAATGTTTCCAACTTGAGTTGTGACATCAAATTTATTTGTGGTGCCATTATATAATAACATAGCACCGTCAGTGGTACCAGCAGCATTAATGTCAGTTAAATCTGTTAATGCAACGTTACCTACCTTAAGTGTTTGTGCAACTATCTTATCTGGATTTCTTCGTATCTTCGCTTTGATATTTGCCATTATTGTGTCACTCCTGGTGTAACTTCTACTTGTCCCTCTAAAACTCTTGTCACTGTTCCGCCAGCGTTTGTGATTTCAATATCATAAACATAGCGACCAGCTTTCATGGCAGAAGTTTGTGTACTTGTTAAACTAATATTAAGTATACCAGCTGATGCAGGAGTTGCAACTGAAACTGTAAAATCTACTGCAGTAGAAGATGAATATGTTTTCCTTATCTGTCCTGCTGCAGTATATCCAGATAGATCAATATTATCTCCATCTGAGTCAGCTACATCTATTGATGCTGAATAATCGGCACCTTGATCAACTACAATGTTAGAGTAAACTGCCATTTTTTCCTCTATACCTTCTTATTTATATCTTTTAATTCTTCAATCTCGGCCTTTAATAATTTAATTGCCTCAATTAAATAACCAACAGTGTTTCCATAAGCAATAGACTTATATCCATCGTCACCTTCATGAACTAATTCAGGAGCAATCTTCTCAAGTTCTTGAGCAATCATACCTGAACTTTCTTTTTCATCCATAGTAAATGAAACACCTCTCATATCGAATACTTTATTACCATCGAGTGTTTCAATATTGTCTTTTAATCTTTCATCTGATGTTGCACAAACTTCTGTTGCAGTAAATGTTCCACTATAAGAACCTGACATTTGAATTGTTCCAGTAGAAGTAATTGTACCTCCTGTTAATCCATTACTTGTTCCAACCGATGTGACACCAGATGATGTAACATATCCACTTGGGTTTGTACTATTATATGGTGTATATCCTAATGCATTTATAACATCAGATGATCCAATTGCTGATGTATAATATGGTGCTGCAGTATTTGTAGCACCTGCTGCAATACCATCAAGTTTATCTCTTCGTGCAGTTGTAAAGTTAACCTGTGTTAATCCACCATCTTGTACACTATATGTTGTATTGGTATCAGTAAATGTAATATTTGATGCACCTTGTCTAGTAAGTGTAAGAACATTGCTAGCTACACTTGCTCCTGTAACATTACCTGTTGGCAATGAATAATTATTTGCATTAGTAGCAATACCAGCTAATTTATTATTTAATGCTGATGTAAAGTTTATTTCTGTAAGTCCACCATTACCTACATTATAGGTTGTATTGACAGATGATACTGTAATGGTGTTTCCACTTCTTGATATTGTTGTTGCACCACCTTGTTGAAATGTTATTGTTTCACCAGAACCAATCGCCTCAGTTGCTCCTGTATTTGCTCTAATACTAAATGAACCATAGTTATCAGCATTTGTTGAACCTGAATATCCAAGAGCTGAAAGAGTAATTGCAGAATTACTTGATGCTGCAGTGACATGACCTCTTGCATCAACTGTAATACTTGGAACTACAAATTGAGAACCATAACTTGCTGCAGTAACACCTGAATTATCGTGTTGTACTGTGACTGTATCAGCAGATACTGATGTTGATAAATTGTTTCCACCTGTGATTGTAAGTGTATCATTATTATTATCTGCAACTGCAGTACCAGAATCAGAAGCTACATTTTTAAAGATGTTTTGTGATGAGCCTCTGTCAGTATTTGTAATAGTAATATCAATATCAGTACTATTTAATGCACCAGCGATATCGATACCTGTACCTTCAATAAAGTCTAAATCTCTTGTACCTGTTAAATCCGTTTCAGCTAAAGTCGATCCATTATTTACTTTTACTTGTGGTGTAATCAAACTATTGACTGAGTCTAATATAACATTACCATCTGCTTCCCATTGATCTGTAGCAAAGTTATATACTAATGAATGCGAACCAGTTACATTTGAAGCTGCGTTTGCGTGTGTACCTACACCTGTGAATGATTGTGTTTCAATACCAAATCCACCAGTTGTTGGTTCAGTTGATGTAGTACCTGTTAAGATTAATGTATCTTCAACTTCTAATGTTGTGGTATTCAATATTGTATTTGTACCATTAACAGTTAAGTCACCTGTAACAATTAGATTATTTCCTATTGTAACATTACTAGGTAATCCAATTGTGACTGTTCCTGCATTTTCTACAACTTCAACTTCACCTGATGTACCATTTAATTCTAATGTTCCACCTAATGCTATTGGAGATGTATTTGTACCATCACTAATTGTAATGCTTGAGTTTGAAAGTTTATTATTTGGTATTGAACCAGCTAATTTAGAAGCATCAATACTTCCAGCCAACATATCATTTTCAACTACACCTGAACCAATTGTTGCTGTTAAGGTAAATGTACTTGTTGCTAAATTTGTAAGTGCTACTGAACCCGATAAATCCCCTGCAAGTGAAATAGTAGGATCAGCTGTAAGTGCAAAGTCAAAGTTTTGATTTACTGAATCCCAAGTAACACTAATGCCTGTTTCAGTATTATTTGCAATTAAGTCTTGAGCATTATAGAAAGTAACTAAGTCTGCAGTTTCAGTTGTTGAACCTGTATTTAAACCATCGATTCTAAATCCACGATCTGGTTGAGTTGCTGCATATGTTTCATCCCAATAGAGTTTAACATCAGCACCATTACCAAAATTACTTCTTTCAAATGATAAACCTCTTTCTGCTATATCAGCATTAAAATCTATAAATCCTGTTGTAATTTGAAATCCACCAGCACCTGTTTGTAATAAACCATTTCTGATATCTAATGTTGTTCCTGCAGGAAACTCTAAAGTATTACCTGAAGTAAATTGAATATCTGAATTAAGTGTTTGTTCTGTACCAGATGTTAATTTTAATCTTGCATCTACATCAGTATGTAATTCTGCAATTGCAGTAGATACTGTAGAAGCTGTTGTTCCAAATGCTGCAGAAGAGATAGTTCCTAATTCTGAATCGTGTTCATTTATAGCATCTGTAAGATTAGTCGCAGTTGTTGTAAGAGACATATCGCCAATGTCACTTTCATGCTCATTAATTGCACCCACTACTACAGAAGCTGATGTGGTTAAGTCAACGGCATTTCCTACTTCACCTTTAAATGAATTAATTGCACCAACAACATCAGGTGTTAATGGAATATCAGAATCTAATGTAGATATATCACCTACATCATCTTGTATTTCATTAATAGCATCAATTACATTTGTTGATACGATTTTAATTACTTCTCCACCAGTAGCTGCAGTATTTAATTCAATAATATTTCCAAATGCAGGATCTTGACCACTACTTGATAATATATCAGCTGAATTAACTCTTTTTGTAGGATCAGTGTGTGGTATGCCTAAATTTTGAGCAGCAGAAAATGTTCCAGATGTTGATTTAAATCTCAATACATCTGAATCAGCAGAAAGTAATGTTCCACTAAATCCACCTGATTGTGTAAGAACTGCGCCTTCTATAAATTCTGCAGGTATAGTTGGACTATTTTGTAAGTTAACTAAGAATGAAAAGTTTGGAACTTTAAATTCATCTGAGCCTAAACCTTGATCTAATTCTGTACCATCTGAATATACTTTAACAACACCAACGTTTAATGATTCACCATTTGAAACATCATCAATCGATTCATCAGGCTTAATTTCAAATCTAACTGAATTTGAAGAAAAAATTGTTTGACCTGCTGTTGCATTAAACTCTACAGTTTTATCAGCAATTAAAGTATCTAATAATTTATTATCACCTAAATGTAATGAAACCTCATTTGCCTTTTGACGAAGTTCTTCAATGGTATTATTTTTATAGATTCTTGTTTCGTTATTAGCTGCCATTATTTACTTAAGCCCTTTAATAGTTTTTTGATTTCAGCTATGTCTTGTTCCATTTGCTCAAATCTTTCTTCTTTATTTTTTTGGTTTAACATTTGCATTCTACGCTTAGCAAATGCATTACTATTAGTATTTATAACTGCTCCACTACTTGTATCTTTCACTAAATCAGGATTTTCTTTTATTCTTTTCTTAGCCATTCTTTATCCTATGTTGCGCATATTGCTCTAAAATCTTTTACCATCGGTGGTTGAGATGAACTTTCAGCTTTTAATACGATCTTAAATTGTATTGAACTAAAAGATGAATTTAATCCAAATGGATCTATATCATATTGAGCTTCTTGGAATCTTGTAGCATTAAATGGTATTGTACCACCTACAGGTGATGCTTGGGTCCAATCTACTGAAGTAATATCTTCATCACCTTGAGTTGCTCTCCAATATAAATCTATATCAGATCCACCAGGTTTTAATGCATTAATATAAACAGTTGCGATATCTGCCTGTTCTGCTAGCTCTACTACTTTAGTTATATATCTTGCGGATTCTGCCCCACCAGTTGCACTTGTTTCAGAACCACCGTCATTTGAAATAATATTTTGAATTGTATTAACTGATAATCTATTCATATCAATGACTGGTGATAATGCTTCATCTGTTGTTGATAATTCGGCTGTTAATTGGAATGATTTAACTCCACTTAAATTATTTGTCTCATTAATAGCAGAATATATTGCCATTGGTGTAGCAAAATAATAGTTTTGATTTGGTAATATTTCGTAACCATCTGTGCCTGATGTAGTTAATTGGAATGCACCTTCGCTTCCATCAGCACTTCTACTTGTATATGTTTTTAAATAGAATCTTACAGATGTTCCAGGAACCTGCATATTTTCAATGATTGGGAATAATACATCTAAATGTCTATTCTCTGTTGCAGTAACTCCACTTCCTCCAGCATAAGCACTTCCTGCAGTGCCAGCCGTTGTGCTAGCAGTAAATTCATAATAATCATGGCCAAATGCAGTAATTGTATGTGTTCCATTTAAATCAGAAGCAGGTATACCATTGAATGGACCACCTGTTACTCCAGCAATTGTTACACTATTACTTGTACTATACATACCATGATTCTTATGGAATACTCTTACTGTTGCACTACTATCTGTAATATAAAATGGGTTAGCATTTAATTTCTTAGCAGGAACTACATCGTTACAGAAAGTAATTTTTGAACTTGATCCTGTAAATGATGCTCTATTTAATTTGAATTTTAAATCTTTAGATTGTTCTGGTGTCCATGTTGAAGCATTTGCTGAACTAAAGAATACACCATTATATGGTTGTTTTGTAATTCTTTGATCAACATCAGTAACATCAAATCCACCCATTTCTGCAATCCATACTTCATAGCTATCACATTGTGAAGTAAGTACTATTGCATATTCAGTATCTTGTGAAAGATATACTGGATAATCAAATGCAAAATTTGTTGCTATAGAAGCATTTCCATTTGACCAATCTGCTGCTGCAACACTTGCTTGAGAAGCAATTTCAGATGGATATAATATTTTATCAGCACCTGGTACTACTTTTTGAGTTGGTATACCGTTCTTTGTAGTTCTTACTGTAAGTCTAACTGGTATATTAAGATCGATTGATTTAAAATATATATCAATAGACTTCATAAAGATACCACCTGCTTTGTCTATTAAAATAGTTTCAGCAACTGGATCGATCCACTCTGTTGTTTCAGATACATTTGTATCTACTAATGTTCTATCTTCTCTTAATTCTGATTGTACTAATCTTGGTACTTTAGTTGAAACAATTCTTTCTTCTGATGTTTCTAGTAATCCTTGTGCATGGTATTGAGCTTCAGCATAAGTGGTTTCAGCAGATCTATCATTTGTAGAACTATCTGATAATCTAAATTCTCTTACACCAGTTGCAAATTTTAGTGCATCATTTCTTGGTATAATAAATGAACCTTCAATTACACCTGATCCATTAGATATTAAAGCACCTGCAGTATCAGGGTGAGCTGTATTACCTTCAAATGTTGTGACTGAAGATCTACCAGAAAATTCAACAAAAGTTTTTTCTTTTATATAATTTGATATGTCTGCACCATCAAAGAAAGCATATACCTGTGTATTTGGTTTAAGTAATTCTGCTTTAAAGAAAATTTCTCTTGATCGTATAAATGGTACAAAGTTAGTTTCAACTACTCTTCGTCCATTTGTTCTTGTAACTGTATCAAATGCTAAATCTGTTTTAATACCAGATCTTGATTGACCAGTTGTAGTTGTTGTCGTTGTAATTGTTGTTGATTGTTGACCACCACCAGCTGTTCCTATATCAAAGAAATCAAATTCTGGTTCACCATCAATCCACCACCAATTTCTTGCTTCAACTGGTTCTTGTCTCTGTCTTCTTGCTGGTGGTGTTCCTGTAACATCATTTTGTGTTTCTACTTCTACACCTGTCCAGTTTGTTTCCCACTCATTCCATACTGTTCCAAGTATACCTTGTTCTTCAGCTAATTTTTTAAATTGATCATATGATGATGAGTCATCAACTACTACTGATGGTCTTACATCTACTTCTTTCCATTCATCAGAATCTGGTGAAAGTTTAACTGTACCTGCCCAACTAAATACATTATATGGATTGACATTTGAGAATGTTGATGCATAAGGTTGATTAATATAATTAACATCGGTTGTCATTGGCATAGTGACTATACCATTATTAATCACTGATGTTCCTGTATCCCCTGCTATTCTTATTAAATTTACATTTCTTTCATCAAATTTAGGTCTAAGTAATCCATTTTGTTTATCAACTGATACAGCATAATCAATATTACTTGTATCTCCAATGCCATGATTAGTAAAATTATCAACAATAAATCCATTCTTTAATCGTGAAGCTCCTGTTGAATCTAATATATCAACATCAGCTGCACTTTGTTCTAATAAAGAAAGTGATGTAAAGTATTCTAAATTTTTAACTCTTTTTTCTATGGAGCCTATATCTCTCATAGTAAATCGTTTGTTATCCACAAGTTGTGGTTTAATACCATTTAGTGAAAAGACATAGGGTGATAATCTTAGGTTATAGATACCCATAGCATCATCTGGAACTTGTGGTGGTTTAGGATTATTATCTGGTACACCAACTGCTACTTTAAATTCGCCTCTTCTAGTTACATATAGTTTATCTACTCTTGGTAAATAGTGAGTTAGGTCAGTTATAAAACTTTGGCTATTTGATGGAATTGATGATAATGAAGCTCCTGTTCCAGTAAATCCTGTACCTGCATCATTAATTCTTGGTCTAAAGTCTATACAATCTCTTAATTGAACGGTTCCATTAATACCTGTAAATGTTGGAATAGATGCATAATCTGCTGTTGGATATGAATCTACACTAAAGAAATCTGAAGTACCTGTATGTGTATAATAATTAAAATCTACATCAATTGCACCTGGATTTGATTCTCCACTCTTTAAAATAATTTTTCCTATTCCATAGTAATTATCTTTTTGACCATTATCTAAAGTAAATCTACTTTTTACATCTTGTCCATTAGCATCTGTGATAGAATTAATTTTAATAATATCAGCTTTACCTAAAGAAAGTTCATTACTTACTAATGATTGACCACTAAGAGTTGCATTTGTGTTTTGTTTTGATTTTGCTTGTTGACCAGCATAAGTAACATCAACTGCATAAAATATTTGATCATTAGCACCTAATGAAACTGCACTACCATTAATTGTTGTAAAGGTGATTGTAGTACCACCACCACTAATTGTACAAGTTGGCGATGCATCTAATGCACCATAAGTCCCTGTACTTGTATTGTAAATATATGCTACTACATTTCCTGAGTTAATATATGTTGCACCACTAATTGTATCTGAAGCTGTTGCGGATGCAGTATTAAATGTTTGTCTTACTGTAAATGAAGTATTATAAGAAGGTGAAGCAATTGTAGATGCTGGATCTCTTAATGTATCAATAGCGGCATAAGGTAATTTATAAACTAATGTGTTATTATTTGTACCATATAATGTTTTATCAGATGTTAAGTTAGCTTGAAATTTAACTGTACCAGAATCATCCCATTGCACACTTTCTACTTGTGCAAATGTATTACTACCTGTAAATGATATATCAAATAAGTAAAGATATAATTCAGTAGAGCTAGAGCCTTCAGTAATACCTCTTACTCTTGCAGTACCTATAACACTACCACCACCATTAGCTGAACTATGTAAATTAATAGAACTAAAATTAGTAATATCAGGCATTCCAATTGCTGCTGATTCTGCCAACTTAATATAGTTTCCAAGATTTAATGTTTGTGTTTCTTGATTAACATCGACTTTAGCATCTGTTCCACGTGGTTTATCAACTTCAACATATTTAGTTGTTGTATTTTCTACACGGAAACCTTTTACATATGATATATTCGGTTCAATACCAATTGCTAATTTATCAGCATCTCCACCATTCGCAACTGTTAAGTAACCATTATTACTTCCAGTATCTAAATGTTCTCTTACATTTAATTGATATGGATTTAACGAGTAATCACCTGATTCTTCAAATGTTCTTCTTGCAAGTCTTTCAGATAATTCAGTATCATTATTTTTATCTGTTTTATCTGATCTTGCTTTACCATCTTCAATGACTAATAATGTAATATAACTATCTTCTGTTCTATTCGCTAGGTCTGGGTCCTGCTTAATGAGTGTTGTTGTAATTTGATATCTATCGGCACCTGGTGCTGAATAGTTAGGTGTACCTTGAGCATTATCAACGAGATCTGAATCACTGTCTGATGATATCGTATTTTGTGTAACTTTTAAACCAACGATATAATTTGGAGTGTTTGTATATTTGTCAAGAATTAATGTACCAGCTGGAACATATACAAAAGAACCAGCAATAAAATAAACACCTTCTTCAATATTTACTGCAGAACCCTGACCAATAGGATTAGTAATTGATGACGCAGTATTAGAATTATCAATATTGGATCCGCCTCCAACCATACCAAACGGACTTCCTGTTCCATCTGATTGAAATAATTCTCCTGCAACAAACTTTTGAACTGTTCTATTTGTTCCACCAGCAGAGTTATATTTAATATATAATGTATTTGGATCTGAACTTTCCGATGCAACAACACTTAATACAGTAGCTGTAACTTGATTTCCAGAGTTGGCAGTTCCAGTAATTGTACTACCTACAAAATCATTTAAATAAGTATCTGAGTTTACACTTGCAGTTCCATTCCAAAATGATGATTCGATTTTAATAAAATCATATTCAACATTTAAAGTAGCTTTACCATTTATAACTCTTGATCCGTCCTTAAAAGCAAATTGACCATAACGATCTATTTGAGCTTGAAGTGCGGTTTGTAACTGTGTTAATTCGCGAGCCTGAACAGAATATCCTGGCTTAAATAATATTCTATGATAATTCTTTGCTTCATCAAAGTCATCATAGTAAGGAGCTATGTTATAATTTTTTACTACTGTTGTTGCCATAAATTTTTCCTAATATTATATCTATATTAGAACTCTAATATAACTTTAATATCTTCAATCTGTGTTGTTGTTCTATTAATTGGATCTCTATTCTCTAAGAATAATATTTCACCACTTGCTCTATCAACTTCAGGATTTCCAACTGCACTTGCAGATTCTAGAGCTCCTGTTGTAGTGCTTGTTTGTCCTTGTACATCTTCACCATCAGTAAATGATGCATAACCAGTTTTATCATTTTGATGATAATGGATATATCCATTTGATGAGTCAATTTCTACTACAAATGCTTGAGCTCCTGATGTTTGACCAACAATTAATTCATCAACTGTATAATCAGTAACATCGACTGCAGAATCAAAATCTAAATAATTTGTAGCTTTTAATGTATCTGCAGATGCGATTGCTCCTGCTAATGGAGTTGCATTATAGACTCTTGGATTTTTCAATAACATGATTTGTCTGAAATCATTACCTACTGTAATATCACCAGAACCTGCAGCACCGTCTAATAAAACATTTAATGACATAAAGAATCCACCGAGCTCTTCTCTTGGATTTACTCCATGACCTTCTTTAGGTGCAAGAACCGCTCTTGCTCCTGCATCGGATCCACCGCCACCTGAGAAAGTAATATCAGCAACTCTATAATTTGTTCCTTTACCTGTTACTGTCACAGCTGTAACTGCTCCTGCAGAAACTGTAGCTGTTGCAGTTGCACCAGATCCATCACCTGTAATTGTAACTGTTGGTGCAGATGTATAACCTGTACCACCTGCAGTAACTTCAATTCTTTCAATACCAGCAGCAGTTGAAGAATCTCTTGATGCTTTTTGGTTTAGATATTGTGCAAAGTCTGCTTCTGTTAATGAAGCCTCTGCTGCGGCATCAGATGCAAATGCAAATGTAAGTATATCATTTGCTGTTAATGATTGAGCAGCAGAAAGTGTTAATGTGTTTCCTGTTCTTGCAGACACTGTTGGTGTGCCAGAAATATTTGTACCTGATACTGTCATACCTGATAAAATATCTAAATTAGCACCTGTTAGAACCACTGTTGTACTTGAAGATGTAGTGGCAGCAACCACTCCTTCTGTTCCAAGTGAAACTGTTTTAACGGGCATATAACTATTTGTTAAGAACTTTTCAGCATCTGCTACTGAAATTGTATATAAGTATTTCCAAGTATATCCATCTGATTCTGCTTGTGGATCTGTAAGTGTTTGAGTAGGTTGAATACTTGAAG
>Ga0255761_10004445_pt1 | contig 12428 bp, 10 predicted proteins | sample 071ome_29_FD_179961 | JGI IMG/M metagenome (GOLD analysis project Ga0255761, IMG submission 179961) | Coastal salt marsh microbial communities from the Groves Creek Marsh, Skidaway Island, Georgia - 071407BT metaG (version 2) | ecosystem: Environmental > Aquatic > Marine > Intertidal zone >... | reverse complement strand
TAAATAAATAAATTATGGAAATAAATAAAATAAATACTTGGGGAGTGTTTGTCGAAAATGATGAACTTGAAACTTATGAAATTAAGTTACCACCAAAATTAGCTGAAAAAGTTTGGGATTTTATAGACCAATCTAATAAAAGCGATTTAATAGGAAACAATACAAATGGAAATTTAAATTGGTAAAATTATGAATACAAAATTTAATATGAGTAAAGAAACACAAAGACAACTATTAGAAGTTTATGAGCTAAGAATTGAACGACTACAAAAAAGAATAGAACACCTGGAAGGGATTATTTATGATACTAATTAAACGCAGTAAGTTCTTAAACATAGTAGGTTAATTCTTAAACATAGTAGGTAAAGCGATCATTAAACATAGTATGTTTTTTGGTTGCTTTGCTTTTTCCTGGTCGATATGAAAAGAATATATTTCACAAAACAAACATAAAAAAAATATTAAAATAATTAACATTATTTGTTCATTAATTAAAAATTATTATTATATTTGTATAAACAATTAAATTAATAACTATGAAAACATTTATATATATAACAGAAAAATATATTACACCATTTATATTAATATTTGGCTTTTTATATTTCTTCTTTCACTTTATAATATTATAAACTAAAAACAAATAACATTATGAAAACAATAACACACATTGAAAACGATATTATAAATCATTTGCTTGATCAATTAGAATATCAAATTGGTGAATATAAAGATGATTTACATCATAATACTTTTAATTCTGACTATTTTATTATAGGATACTATCAAGCTGAAAAATGGCTAGAAGATAATGAAATATCTACATTTGAAGCAATAGAATATTGTAATGATCAAGAAAAAACTAATTTCGGGGAAATTCAAACTACTTTTGATAATGCTGAAACATTAGTTAATAATTATGCTTATTGGAAGGGCGAAGAATTAATAAATTCTTTAGAGTGTTTTAATTATCTTAATGATAGATTAACAGAAGTAGATATCAAAAGAATAGAAAAAGAAATTTGGGCATATTATAAACTCCCATTTTAAACATCTTTTTAAACGATTTAAGATACCTTTTTTCATAGGTTAATACTTAAGTTAATTTTGTTTAGAAACCAGCTTTAAACGGCTGGTTTTTTTTATTCCAATTATTTTATAATTATTTGATAATTAGAGATAGTTATTTTTATTTGGTAAAAAACTTTTCTTTTTTCTACCACTTCCAAAGTAAAATATACTTTACATTAAACTGAATAAGTAAACTTAGATATTAAACGCAAAACTGAATTAATTATTCTTGAATAGAGTAATTAAGAAAAATTAACGCGATATGCATTCTGCTGTAGCTGAGTTATCCACTTAAGTAAATTCAACCACTTTACAAAAAAAGCCTTAAATAAGAAACTTAAGGCTTAAACTAAACAAATATGAAAAACGATTATTTATCGATTAAATACAATTATGGTGAGTCTTTATAAATATAGTCAGAGATATAAATTCTGTCTTAATAAATAACCATATATCTATTTAACTGTGTTTTTAATTTTTGTTGTATTTTAGTATTATATTACAATAAACTAATTGATGGTTATATAGATATGAGTAAAACATTCACCCTAAGCATCCCAAAAGAGTTATCTGGAATATCTCTTAAGCAGTATCAAAAGTATATCAAGACTGTAAAGTATGAAGAAGGCAAAGAACCTACTAAAGAAGAGATAGACTTTGCTAATCTAAAACTATTAGAGTGTTTCTGTGGAATTACAATGAAGGAAGCTTACAATTTACCTCTAACAGAATTTAGTGGGATTATAGGACACATAGCAGAGTTGTTTAAGGAAGACACTCCACTACAAAGAACATTTGAGATGACTGATCCAAATGGTCAGACAGTAAAGTTTGGTTTTATACCTAAACTTGATGATATATCTCTTGGAGAGTTTATTGATTTAGACAGGTATATATCAGATTGGCAAGAGATGCACAAAGCTATGGCTGTATTATACAGACCAGTTGTATTTGAGAAAAAGGATTTATACTTAATAGAGGATTATGATGGGTCAGATAAATATTCTGATGTGATGTTAGATGCTCCAGTGAATGTAGCACTTGGAGCTACGGTTTTTTTTTACCGTTTAGGCAGCGAGTTGTCGAGGCATATGATGGATTATTTGGGGAAACAGCTGAAGGTGGACTCGGAGCTTCAGCAAACTTTGGAGCAAAATGGGGTTGGTATCAATCGATTTATGGACTTGCTCAAGGCGACCCAACAAAATTTAAAGACGTTACAAAACTTTCCTTATTTCAATGCTTAACCTGGTTAGAGTTTGAAAAGGAAAAGAATGAACTGGAGAGAAAAATGTTAAAACAAAATATAAGATGAGACAAGTTTATACAGTATTAGATAAATTAAAAGAAATATTAAGAGCAAACGGAACTACTAAAACCGTCACCTTCGGTGACATACTTGAGGTTGATCTAAACAAGACAACTATCTATCCACTTGCACATATCATATTTGGCAATGTAGTATTTACAGATAGAATAATGACTGCTACTCTACAAGTATTATGTTTAGACATAGTAGATGTAAATAAAGAAAAGCAGACTGAAGATAATTTCTATGGCAATGATAATTTGCAAGATGTATTAAATACTCAATTGCAAGTAATAAACGACTTACAACAAAACTTAAGAAGAGGAGATGCTTTCTCTGATAACTTTCAAGTAATAACAAGTGTGACTGCAGAACCATTTATGGATAAATATGAGAATCAATTAGCAGGATGGGGAATGTCTGTAGATATACAAGTACCAACTAATGAATTATCTCTTTGCTGATGAGATATACAAGAGAAGCATTAGAAAGATTAGGTGTTTTATTAGAACAAAAGATAAAGCAACAAATTAAAGTACAAGATCTTTATGCTACAGGTAATTTATATAATAGTGTAGAAAAAGAAGTTATTTCAGACGAGACCACCACAACACTAAACATCTATTCTGCGAAATATACTAAAATTGTTAATGAAGGTAGAAATCCACAAAAGAGACAACCTGCATCTGGACCAACAAGTGCTTTATATAAATGGGCAAAAGCAAAAGGAATACAGCCAAGAGTTTATTCACAAAGAAATGGTAGAAGAGTTTCTCAATTTGGAAGTATGAAAGGGTTTGAACAAATGGTATTTAATATAGCAAGAGCTATAGGTAAAAAAGGAACTATTAAAAGATATAATTATTCAGGTGCAAAGTTTTTAGATTATGTAATTGATGCAACTGCTATAAAAATAACAGAAGAGATACAAAAAGGTTATACAAAAGACTTAGAATCACAAATTAAAGTAAATGGCAACAGTTAAAGTAAACTCAAGAAGTCCTTATTATTTAGTATCATCAGGAGCTGAAGGTAGTGCGGTAGCAAATGCATCACTAAACATAACAGGACCATCAACAGGTGTAACAAACACAGACATCACACTTACAGCAGTACCAAATAATTTTACACCTGTAAGTTATGCTTGGACAGGAGGAGCAATTGCAGGAAGTTCAAGTGCAGAACTAACATTTAATGAAATATCAGATGGTCCAGTTGATTATGCAGTTACAGCAACAGATTCAGCAGGTAATGAATATACTGCCACTAAAAGAGTTACTTGGTCAGCTAATGCACAATATACAGCTACTTTAACTGTTGATAATCAAATAACAGGACCATCTCAAGGATATACAATAGGTGGAGACTTAAATAACACAATAAAGACAGGTGAAACAGGTGACTCATATAGTTTTGAAACAACATTATCATTAAATAGCGGATATACTGCAGATGTTTCATTAGCTATTAGTCCATCTCAACCAATTACAGGAACATTTGCATCTATTAATGTAACAGAAACAACTACTTTAACAGGAACAGTATCGAGAAACTCTGATTATAGATTATCAGTTGATAAGTCGCAGGTAACAGAAGGGCAAACTTTTACAGTTACTTTAGTAGATAAAAATAATGCAACTCCAAATGGAACATCTATTCCTTTTATAATAACAGGAACAAATATAACTGCAGCAGATTTACAAAGAGGAACCTTAACAGGTGCTTTTGTAATTGGTAATACTGGTGAAGCAAATAAAGCGACACAAACATTTCAAGTTGAATCCGATAATGTAGCAGAAAGTGAAAGTGGTGAGACATTAACTCTAACACTAAACAACTTTCCTTCTGTAGAAATAAGTGTTACTTTATTTGATGAGACTCAAGCTGAAGTTGCTGACCCTCAACCATTATTAATATCTTCAGTTGGGTATGATGATGCTAACGGAGCTTGTGCTGCTACTGCAACAGAGACAGTTTATTATGGATTACTTCCTAATCAAACATTTGGTAATGGTGTAACGCTATATCAAAGTGATGCACTACAGACTCCTTATTCTGGTGGTGGTAAATATTTTAAAATAGATTCTAACTATAACGGAAGAATTGGAGTAAATAATAACGGAGAACTTACTGGATATGTACCTTGTCCTACAACGCCAGTAGTTACATCTTGTACTATTCCTGAATCAAGCACTTCTCCTAATAATGCTGTTGTTTCTTCAAGCTTTGCAACCGTAGCTGGAGCAAATGGAATTAACGCCTGTAATTTAACTGCCGATATAGATGTATATTACAATGGCTCTATCACACAAGGAGCTTCATTATATACAGTAAAAGATGCTAATAATAACTTATCAAGTCCTTTTGGAGGAACTGACAACTGGTATAAGATAATATTAAACTGTGACAATGACACTCCGCAAGAACATTATGCTAAAGTTTTAAGTTATCCTCCAGGATATGTTTCACAGATATTTGTTTGTGGTAGTAATATAGTTCCAACAACATCCATTACAGCAGCTCCAAGTGTAACAATTAATATGGCTACTTCTGATGGAAATAATCAAGGCTTTGCTTATGTTGACCAGCAAGTAATTTTAACAGCATTAACACAAAATATTACTAATCCTACTTATCAGTGGTATAAAAGTACAACCAATAATGATATAACATCAAACCCAGCTAATGCGATTTCAGGTGAAACGCAGCAAACATTAGTAATAAATGGAAGTGGTACAGAAACGCAATCAACTACAGGAACTTTATATTACAACTGTTTAGTAAGTGGAACAACTGACGCAGATACAAATAAATCAATAACTTGGCAAAATAGACCAGGCTATGAAACTACATTTATTACATCAGCAGACAATACTAATCCAAATTACAGTGCTTGTACTGGCTCATCTGAAACATTATATACAAACAGAGATGGTGAAACAGCTTATTGTGTTGCAAGTAAGTTTTATTCTAATCCAGAAGGTTCTTCATCACCAGGATTAACTCCAGGCTGGTATGCTTTTGATGATGGAACAAATCATAATTTAAGATATATAGATGCAAGTGGTAATCCTCAAGGATGTGTTACTGGTGGATGTACAGGTAGTCCTGACCCAACTCCAGTTGACCCTACAATTACTTATGCTACTATACAAAAGTGTGCTAATCAAGATAACGCTGGAATAGTTAGAGATGTAGTTATAGATGGACTTGAATATGCAGAAGGAGATGTATTACAACTAAATGATTTTGCAGGAACAAATACAACAGATGGTTGTTGGCAAATAACAACTAAACACAGTACACCGTTTGCTCCTGGTACTTGGGATAATACTTTAACATCAGATAACTTTGTAAGAGACCCTGACCCTACAAGACCTTATGGTTCTTGTGAAGACTGTGTTGGAGATATACAGGTAGAAGAAGAAGTTGTAGTTGACCCTAATAAATATTATGGAGCATACAGACAATGTAATAGTGAATCTAGTCCTTTATATTATGTAGTTTCAAACTCTGACATACCTATTGTAATTAGACAAGGGACTAATACTCAAACTTGTAGAAGTCTTGTTTATAAATTACACAACGGTCAGGGTAATATAGCAGCATTTAGTGATACTGCTTATGTTTATGAAGATTTATTCTTAAGTGAATTTAATGACTGTACTACCTGTTTACAAGGTGACACTATAACTCCTGACCCTCTTGCTTATTTTAGACAATATGATAATTGTGATGGAGGCGGAGGATTTATTATCGCAGGAAGTACAACTGATTTAGATGCTACAGGACACTGGCCTGCAGTTGTTGAATTTGGAGATATATGTTACAATGATGGAGGAAATACATTAACCACTACTAACAGAAATATAAATGATTTAGTAACATATACAGATTGTGAGGCTTGTGGATATGTACCACCAGCACCTGAAGAACCTATTGGTTTTGAGACAAATGTAATTAGAATAACAAGTGCAACATTTGCAACAATAACAGATGCTTGTAATAGTACTACATCAAGTTTTCCTATTACTTTATATTATACAGGTTTTCTTGGAGATGGAACACAGTTATATTCTAATTCATCACTAACAACAGTTTATACACCTTCATCATCTAACTTCTATAAGTCAGAAGATTCTTATTATTTCAAAATAGGAACTGGCACACCAGACCCACGTGGAGAAATATACAACTTTGGTCAGTGTGGTGATATAATATAAGTTGTAATACTATATTATTTTTTTTAGTTATACATATAAATAATTAAAATGGCTGTATTATCTACTTCTCAATTAGATTTGTATTGTTGGACAGGAAGCTATACAGATATACCATCTGCTCCTCAATATACTATATCTAAAACTAACCCTGATTCTAATAACACAATTAGATTTGAAATATCTGAACTTGTTCAGGATTATATAACTATTCTATTTAACAATAATTATACAACAGGAAATATAAAAACTACTTGTTGGTTTTATTATATAAAAAGAAATACATATACAGATAGAGATGCACAAGAAATAAATGGTTATGGAATAGGAACAAAAGGTTATACTTACTTTGAAGATGGAATAAATTCAGCATTAAGCACATCAAAACTATTTACAAATACATATATTTATTTACCAGAAAATCAAACTATAAACATACCTATATATATTGGTCCTGGTGGAGTTAAATTTGTCAGATTCTTTACAAAAGATTCATTAGGCAATGAGACAGTAGCACAAACAGAAAGTTTTACATTAATCTTAAACATACCAACATCTGAAGATTCTAATGATTATATACAATATGTTTCATCTAATATACAAGCAAGTAAAATAGAAATAGAGTCAGTTAACACTTCTGCTTCAACATATTCGGCTGCTACATCAAGTGCAATAGAAACAGTTTATCCTATTTATACTTGTGAACCTAAATACACTAATTACAAAATATCATTTATAAATAAATTTGGTGCAATACAAGACTTGTGGTTCAATAAGAAAAGAACAGATGATTTAAGTGTAAAAAGAGATAGCTTTGACACAAATATAATATCATCTTCAACATCAGCAGTAAACTATAATACATATAATCCAAGCTCGATTGTTCAAGATGTTACATCTAAAAAGTCATTGACATTAAATACTGGTTTCCTAAAAGAAGAATATAATGAAGTCATAAGAGAGTTATTTCAGTCCGAAGATGTGTGGATTAGAGAAAACAATAAAACATTGCCAGTAAAAATAAAAGATTCAGATTTTACATATAAAACACATCTAAACGACAAACTTGTAAATTATACTGTTCAATTTGAATATGCTTTTGACAGTATTAATACAATTAGATAATGAAACAAAAAGTACAGCTTTTTATAGAGAATGAAGAAGTAGATGTTTTTCAGGATGGGTCTATTACAATACAGTCATCTATAAAAGATGTAAAAGATCCTGCTAAAATATTTACTGACTTTAGTAAAAACTTTACTTTACCTGCGTCAGACAGAAACAATATAATATTTAAACATTTTTATAATTCTGGAATTGTAGATGGATTTTCTGCAAGAAATGCAAAAGAAGCAAGAATAGAAATAAACAGTAGAATATTTAGAGAAGGCTACATAATGCTTGAAGGAGTAGATCTTAAATACAATAAACCTTCAACATATAAGGTTACTTTTTATGGTAACCTAAGATTCTTAAGAGAGAAATTAGATAACACTAAATTATCTAAATTAACATTCTTAAATAATTTTTCTATAGAGTATAAAGCAACAGGTACTGATAGCGTACAAGACTTTCTTACTACTTCAAAAAATATTACAGACGAGTTTGGAACTACTCATATACAGCCATTAGTTGTTCCATTAATAACTCATACAGATAGATTATATTACAACGAAGACAGTGCATATTATGGGACTTTAAATGATGGTAATTTATACTATGATGCTGTAGATTATCCACCTGTCACTCCTACAAACGGACTTAGTTGGGATCAGTTAAAACCAGCTATTCGAGTTGATTTAATAATAAAAGCTATAGAGAAATTATTGTCAGATGGAGACGAGACAGTTACTTTTTCTACTGATTTCTTTAACTCAACAAATTTAGATTATTATAATCTATATATGTGGCTTCATCAAAAAGAAGGTAAGATTGGAAGTGAAGATGATGTCGGAGAAACACTTGTTTACACGCCTGTAAATGTTTTTACAGTAGGAAAGGTAGATTCATATATAGATGGAATAAATACAATTGGAATGTCAGCACAATTTATCAATTCTTCAGGTGTTGGATCTGGAGCTGTTGCTGATAAAGTAGATATAACTATAAATAATTTTAGAGTTGTAAGAGTACTTGCAAGATTTAAGGCAGTTAGTTCAGACACAACAAATTCTTATGATTTAAGAGTAGAAAAAGATGGTGTTGTTTATGATACTATACCTGTAGCAGCAAGTAAAAAAACAGTAGATGATTATGTTGAAATAGCATTAGATCCTGGAACTTATACTTTTATAATAATCACTAAATCAGGTTCTCCTATTAACTTTGATTCTGGTTTTGAGTTAAGATTAATAGCAATAATAGATAGAGAATTTGATATATCGATTCCAGACATTGTTAGAACAGGAACTACATTAGCTACTAATAGCACAGGAATATTTTATAGTCATTTAAATATGCCTGATATGACTGTTCTTGAATTTCTTACAGGTCTATTTAAAATGTTTAATCTTGTTGCAGAAGTAAGAAATGATTCTAACACAGAAAAAACTATAGTTGTAAAAACATTAGATGATTATTACAGTTCGTCATTAGTTGAAATAGATTTAACAAGTAAAATAGATATTTCTTCAAGTAATGTGAATAAAGCTTTACCATATACTAAAATATTATTTGAATATGAAGACACTGGATCTTTACTTGCAAAACAAAACGGAGAGACGTTAGGTCAAGTTTGGGGTGGTGAAGATTATGATGTTTCAGATAGTAAATATAAAAGTGAATACATAATAAAACCACCTTTCGGTCATATGAAGTTTGAAAGATTGATAAACGGATATGATGATGTTGTAACAGATATTCAAGTTGGTTTTAGTGTAACTAAATCTAATGAAGATGCTGCTGCAGGAACTCAAGAAAAATATAACCCCTACATAGGAAAACCAGTTTTATTTTATCCAATTCTTATATCTGGAGAAACAGTTCCTTACTTATATAATAGCAGAGGTGCTTATACTACAATATCAAGTTATTTTATACCAAGTAATGCAGTTGATGTAGAAATATCACAAACAAATCATTTTGGTTTAGAGAACAATGAATATGATATAACAGGACCTGGATATACAGAGAATTTATTTGAGCAGTATTATAAAAATTATATAACATCAATATTTGACCAAAGAGCAAGACTAACAAAATTAAAAGCTGTATTAACAAATGCTTTTATAAGCAACTTTTCTCTTGCTGACACAATTGTTGTATCAGGAGAAAAATACAATATAAATAAAATAAGCATAGATATTGTTTCTGGTAAATCTAATTTAGAACTAATTCCTTCTTATTCTGTGATTAGCTATTTATGTCTTCCTTCTTTATTTCAAGTTAGAGTAGAAACTATTACAGGAGGATATTTATATATATTTAGCAACAAATATGGTGTTTATCAAATGGCTACAGGGTCTTATACTTTCAGCAATATACCAGATACACATCCTATTGCTTTTCATAATAACGGTAAAGAATCATTAATCAGTTACACTGGAACTGTTAATGGAGGAACTAAAACAGGTCTTGACGGAAACACATACACATATTATTCTGGTGATGTAACAGTAACAGTAAATGGTGACTTTGGAACTATTAGTTATGAATGTTATAATCACGGATATATGGGTGGTGAAAACAACTTAACATACAATGCAAGTTGTGCAGTAGCACCTACTCCACCTCCTGTAACTGGAACACTAACAGTAGATGCAACAGATATAACAGTAGATAGTGCATTAATAACAGCAGACCAAACAGACGAATAATGATTAAATTAATAATAGAACTATTAAAGACAGATAATTTTTATGGAGTTAATCCTTATATAGACATTGCTAAAGGAAAATATAAAGCTCCTTTAACTTGGTTAGAAACAAAAGATAGAATTAAACGCAGATGGTATGGCAAATAATAAAGTTTTAACATATACAATAGAAGTTAACGATAAAGGTAAAGTTAAAATAGAAGGCTTACAAAAAAGCTTTACTAATTTAAATACATCTGTAAAAGCATTAAATGCTGATTTAATTAAACACGGTGAAGCAATATCAGATGTAGGTAAGAAAAATCAAAATATGATTGATAAGACAGGTCTTGCAGGTGCAACTGTTCAAGAACTTGGTCGAACAATATCAGATGCTAACTACGGTATTCGTGGTATGGCTAACAACTTACAGCAGTTATCATCATTATTTGTGACACTTGTATCAACTACAGGTGGTGTTACTAATGGTTTGCAAAAAATGTGGGAAGTGTTAAGAGGTCCTTTAGGAATCGTTATTGCATTTCAAACAGTAATTACTCTTATTGAAGGAGGTATTATAAAATTCAACATATTAGCTAAAGAGCAAGAAGCATTAAATAAAGCGTTAAGAGAGGGAGGTAAAAATGCAGGAGAAGAAGCTGCTCAACTTAATATATTAATTAAAACTGCATCAAATGCTGCATTAACTACAGAACAAAGACAAACTGCAATAGATAAATTAAATCAAGACTATCCAGAATATTTAGGTAATATAGACTTAGAGAAGATTGGAACTGAAGAATTAAATATTGCTATTGCAAAACAAATTGAACTTATAACAAAAAGATCTCAAGCTGAAGCAATAACTGCAGCAATTCAAGAAGAACAATCTAAAATATTAGAAGAACAAAATAAATCTACTAATGATAGAACAAATCTTATAGGTAAAGGAATTACCACTTTAAAAAACTTAGGTAATGTAAGTAAAGCTGCAGTTGATGAAGCTGCAAGAGGTATAGAAAAATCTGATAAAAGAATAGAAGATTCTACAAAAACAATAGATTTCTTGCAAGAACAATTACAAAAATTATATGAAGAAACGCCTTCTTTAGTAGATGCTTTATATGGAGATGAAGATAAACAAGCTAAAGATGATAAAACTGCAGAAGATGCAGAAGAAAGAAGACAAAAAAAAATACAATCATTATTAGAAAGATATAGAAAAGCTGTAGCTATAGATGATTCACAAGATAAAATAACACAACTTGAACAACAAAGAGATTTTGCTATAAAAGAAGCAGAACAATTACAAGCAGGTGAAGAATTAAAAAAGTTAATTAGAGATGATTTTGCTCAAAAAATAGAAGCAGAAAGATTAGCACAAGCAGAAAGAGATAATGCAGAAGATGAAAGACAGGCAAGACTTGCCGAAAGAGCTCGTTTAAGAAACTTAAAGATAGCTGAAGAATATATAAGAATACAGCAAAATAGATTAAAAGCTGAACAATCAATTGAAATGCAAAGAGTTGGTTTTGCAAGTCAAGTAGCTGGTATATTATCTTCTATTGCAAAAGAAGGTTCTACTTTAGCTAAAGTTGCTCTTGCAGTAGAAAAAGGTGCAGCTATAGCAGATATTGTTATTAGATCACAGCAAAGTATTGCAACTCAAACAGCAAACAAATTAGCTGCAGATATGAAAGTAAGAGCATTTTATGCTGGTCTTGGTCCATTTGGTTTAGCACCTATGGCAGCAGAACTTGCAGCAAATCAAGCCTTATATACTAAAGGTGTTGCTACAACTAAAATAGGAGCTGGATTATCAATAGCATCTATTCTTGCAACAACTTTATCTTCTGGTGGTAAAGGAATACAAGCTCCATCAGCTGGAGCAGCACCAGCACCAGTAGCACCGCAAATACAAGCTCCTGCATTTAATGTAGTAGGTGCAACACAGACAAGTCAACTTGCTCAAACAATATCACAAGCCGAACAACAACCTATAAAAGCATACGTTGTAGCGTCTGATGTAACTACT
>Ga0255761_10004427_pt1 | contig 12458 bp, 8 predicted proteins | sample 071ome_29_FD_179961 | JGI IMG/M metagenome (GOLD analysis project Ga0255761, IMG submission 179961) | Coastal salt marsh microbial communities from the Groves Creek Marsh, Skidaway Island, Georgia - 071407BT metaG (version 2) | ecosystem: Environmental > Aquatic > Marine > Intertidal zone > Salt... | reverse complement strand
CGCGGCGATCACATCGTGCTCAGCCTGACTGATGAGGTCTGCGGCCACGTGCCGGGCGTCGGCTGAGTCGTCGGCCAGGATGGCCACCTCGGTGGGTCCAGCCTCGGAGTCGATCCCGATGATTCCTTGCAGTGCTCGCTTGGCGGCCGTGACGTAGATGTTTCCGGGTCCGGTCACCAGATCCACCGGCTCACATGTGTCACCGCCGGGAAGGTCAACGCCGTAGGCCAACATCCCGACCGCCTGCGCGCCTCCCACCGCGTAGATCTCCTCGACTCCCAGGAGCGCGCACGCGGCCAGCACCGTGGGGTGGGGCCACCCATCGCAGTCCTTTTGAGGAGGACTGACCACAGCAAGCGAGGGAACTCCCGCCTCCTGGGCAGGGACCACATTCATCACCACGCTGCTCGGATAGACAGCTCGCCCACCCGGGACATACAGGCCCACGCGAGAGACCGGAAGCCAACGCTCGGTCACCGTGCCCCCGGGAACCACCTCGGTTTCCACATCCACGCGCCGTTGGTCTCGATGGACCCTCCGGGCGCGCTCGATAGACACTTCCAGTGCCCGCCGCACCGACGGATCGAGACCGGCCAGTGCATCGGCGATCACCGAGGCGGGCACCCGTAATTGGTCAGGGCGGACCGAGTCGAAGCGTTCACACGCATCCAGAACCGCATCGGCACCCCTGGCCCGGACGTCGTCGAGCACCGGTCGGATCACCTCGCCTGCATCCGTCAGATCCATCGCAGCGCGCGGGACAACCGACCGCGGGTCGGCCGAGGAATCACGCAAGTCGATGAGACGCAACACCCGACGGAGTCTACGCTCGACGAATGGACGAGTCCCTGCCGCTCTTTCCTCTGACAACGGCGCTCGTGCCCGGGTTGGTCCTCCCGCTTCACATATTCGAGCCTCGATACCGGCTGATGGTGGAGGAACTGCTCGACAAGCCCGAGGACGAACGGGAGTTCGGCATTGTTGCCTTCCGGGAATCTCACTCATTGGCGCCGAAGCAGCCCTCCCCCGGTGATGGGCCGGATGATGGCGCATCGCCACGCGAGCCTTCGGCAGAGGATGCCGCGCTCTACCCAGTGGGTGTGAGCGCAGTGATTCGCCAAGCAGAACGCCGAGAAGATGGCCGCTACGACATAGTCACGATCGGATCCAGGCGTTTCCGGATCGAAGATGTGGATCGATCGGCTCCCCTCGTGCGCGCCTCGGTGACCTTCCTCCCGGAGCCAGAGATTGATTCCGACGATCCGCACGTGATGGTGGCCGTCCAGGCGGCGATGCAGGCATTCGATAAGTACCGATCCGTTTTGGGCGGTCGGTTGAACGAAGCCGATGACAACGATGACGACGATCAGGTACCTGCCGATCCATCTGTCCTGAGTTATTTGATTACCGCCGCCCTCGTTGTGGATGGATCCACACGACAAAAACTGCTCGCGGCTCCCGATGCCATCGCACGTCTTCGCCTCGGCACACGCGTTCTTTCCTCAGAATCCGCCTTGATCTCCGCATTCGGCGCTATCCCAGCACTCGACTTACTTAACTCGACTCCCTCGGAGAACTAGGTGGCGAGCAAGTCCGGACAATCGGCAGCAACACCTGCGTTGGGGTTCTTGAATGAACGGGGCATTCCCCACGGCGTGCACACGTTCGATCACGACCATTCGTCCCGGGGTGACCATCCGGACTTCGCTATGGAAGCCGCCCGACTTCTCGGCGTTCCACCCGAGGCCGTCTTCAAGTCCCTCGTGTGGTTGGTGGATTCTCGTTTGGTGCTCGCTCTGGTCCCGGCGACGACAACGGTGTCGGCAAAATTTCTCGCGCGCGCCGTCGGCGGCAAGAAGGCCCACCTCGCGGATATCACGTCGGCTGAACGCGTCAGCGGATCTGTCACAGGAGCAATCAGTCCCCTCGGCCTGCGGCAGGAATTGCCGGTCGTCATCGACGAAGAGGTTCACCTGCACTCTGTGGTCTATGTCAGCGCGGGACGGCGGGGCCTGGAAGTCTCTCTGGATCCCCAGGACCTCATCGCCGCCACGAGTGCACGGGTAGCCGCGCTCAGCACACCAGCTCGCAACTAATCCGCCCGAGGTGAACGTCGAGCCACCAGCCAGTCGGCCACAGCGAGCACCAACACCACGGTGGCCGCGCTGATCGACCACACCAGATAGACACCGGGCATCGTTACCTCAAGCGGGGCATCGGTGATGAATTCCTCGCTGGTCGTCGCGATGAGACCTTCGATATCGACAGAGCCCAGCCGCGTTCCCACTTGCCACATGGCGAGCGTGCCGACCGCGCTGGCCAAGAGTCCGGCCACCAAAACTCCGAGGAGGTGGCGACGGCGCATGGCCGCAAGGGCGATGGTGAGGACGATCCCGGCGACCAGCGCCAGGGCCACGAACGAGACGTCTGCAGCGAGGTACTCCTCTGGCTGATATCCCTGGGGTCTCGCGCCGTCTGGACGCACCGCCACCGTCGCCCGTGGCGCCAATCTCCACCAGAGCACGCCCAGGGCAGCACCGCTCAACAGACCCGACACAACTCCCGCGATAACAATCGACCACTCCGACCACTCGGGGCGCCGGGACCGGACGATCGGTGTGTCGGGGGCGCTATCCGGTGGCGCTCCTTGGGAGGTCATCGTGAAACCGTACGGCACGTCACGACAAACAGTTCGCTCCCAGCAGCGCCTTGAGATCCCCGTACAGAGCTGCCGAGGGCGTCACGCGCAAGGCATCGTCGATTCTCAGGACTGTCGTTTGCGTGCCACCGGTCAGGTGCAGGTGAACTTCCGTCGTGCCGGAGTGCTGCCGCAGCACCTCTTTGAGCCGCTCGACGAGCGGTGGAACGCATCGACTCGCCGCGATAGACAAGCGCAACGGCCCACTTTCGGCTTCAGACAAGTCGGGGGATTCCACGTCCATGGCGATGACCCGCAAGCCGTCTTCATCCGTTCGCTCCACGCGCGCTCGGATGGCCACGATGGAGTCTTCGATGAGCGTTGTGGACACGGACGCGTACGTCTGCGGGAAGACCATGGCTTCGACGGATCCGTCCAGATCCTCCACCGTCGCGATGGCCCAGGCTGACCCCTTCTTGGTGGTCTTGCGCTGCACATTCGTCAGCAGACCCGCAACGGTGACGACCGTTGACTCCAACGATTCATCGGCAATAAGGGATGCGATCGAGACGTCGGAGATGTTCGCGAGAGCATGATCGAGACCATTCAGGGGGTGATCCGACACGTACAAACCCAACATGTCTCTCTCGTGCGCCAACAGGACGGCCTTGTCCCACTCGCCCACCGGAACGGGGGTCTGTTCCGCGAGCCCGGTCGTCTCCCCTTCCCCCGCGAGACCTCCGAATAAGTCGTACTGGCCGGCTGCTTCTGCTCTCTTGATATCAACCGCAGAGTCGATGACCAGTTCATGGACCGCTGCGAGGCCTTTGCGTGTGTGGCCCAGAGAGTCGAATGCACCCGCCTTGATGAGGGACTCGACGACGCGTCGATTGCACACGTGCACCTCGACCTTCGCTACGAAGTCGTGGAAGTCGGTGAATCGGCCCCGCGAGCGCCGTGTCTCACTGATGGATAGAACGACACCTTCTCCGACATTGCGAATCGCCGATAGCCCGAACCGGATGTCGCTTCCGCGCGCTGTGTATGCGGAGTCAGAGTCATTGACATCCGGGGGCAACACTTTGATGCCCATCCGTCGACACTCGCCGAGGTAGATGGCGCTCTTGTCCTTGTCGTCTTGAACACTCGTCAGCAGCGCGGCCATGTATTCCGCGGGATAATTCGCCTTCAAGTACGCCGTCCAGTAGGACACCAGGCCATAGCCAGCCGTGTGGGCCTTGTTGAAGGCGTAGTCCGAGAACGGGACCAGGATCTCCCACAGGGTGTCGATCGCCGAATCGCTGTATCCCTTGGAGCGCATCCCCTCTTGGAAAGGAGTGAACTCCTTCTTCAGGATCTCCTTCTTCTTCTTGCCCATCGCGCGACGCAAGAGGTCAGCTTTGCCAAGTGAGTAACCGGCCAACTCTTGCGCGATGGCCATGACCTGCTCTTGGTAGACGATCAATCCATACGTGTCACCGAGAATCTCCGACAACGGCTCTGCCAGTTCCGGGTGAATGGGAACGACCGGCTTCCGGCCGTTCTTTCGATCCGCGTAGTCATTGTGTGCATTGGCGCCCATGGGTCCGGGTCGGTAGAGGGCCAGGACAGCGGAAATATCTTCGAAGCTGTCTGGTTGCATGGAGCGCAAGAGTGAGCGCATGGGTCCGCCGTCGAGCTGGAAGACGCCGAGTGTGTCTCCTCGTGACAGCAACTCGTATGTGGTGGGGTCATCCAGCGTCAAATCCTCGAGTACCAGCCGGTCTCCGGTGTTCTTTTCAATGTTGTCGAGGCAATCTTCGAGCACCGTCAGGTTGCGAAGACCGAGGAAATCCATCTTCAACAGACCGAGCGTCTCGCAGGCACCCATATCGAATTGCGTGATGATCGCGCCGTCTTGCTCGCGTCGCCACACAGGAATGACATCCATCAGGGCCTCGCGGGAAAGGATCACGCCGGCAGCGTGAACTCCCGGCTGACGCTTGAGCCCCTCGAGACCTTTGGCCGTGTCAATGATTTGGCGGGCCTCGGCGTCAGATTCATACAGCGACCGAAAGTCCTTTGCTTCCGCATATCGATCATCTGTCGCGTCGAAGGCGCCAGCGAGGGAAATGTCCTTGCCCATGACCGACGGTGGCATCGCCTTGGTGATGCGCTCTCCCACGGCATACGGGAATCCAAGAACGCGCGCACTGTCTTTGATGGCCGCCTTTGCCTTGATGGAGGCATAGGTGACGATTTGAGCGACTCGCTCCTCGCCGTACTTCTCCGTTGCGTAGCGGATCATGTCCGAGCGTCGACGTTCGTCGAAATCGATGTCGATATCCGGCATCGAGATGCGTTCGGGGTTCAGGAATCTTTCGAACAGCAATCCGTGTTTGATCGGATCGAGTTCGGTGATGCCCAGTGCGTAGGCGATCATGGCGCCCGCGGCTGATCCTCGGCCTGGGCCAACCCGGATCTTGTTTTCGCGGGCGTAGCGCACGAGATCAGCAACCACCAGGAAGTAGCCGGGGAATCCCATTTGAGAGACGACGCCGAGTTCATACTCAGACTGCTGGCGGACGTCGTCGGGAACCGAGCCCTGGTAGCGAGCCTCCAGGCCACGCTCTACCTCGGCACGCAACCACGTCTCTTCTGTGTACCCGTCGGGCACGGGAAATTGCGGCATCAGGTTGGCTCCCTCGTCGAAGGAAACCTCGCACCGCTCCGCAATGAGCAATGTGTTGTCACATGCTTCGGGGAGTTCGGACCACACCGAACGCATCTCGGCAGCGGACTTCAGGTAGAAGTCCCGGGCGTCAAATCGAAAACGCTTGGGGTCGTCCATCGTTGTCCGCGTTCCGACGCACAACAACACCTCGTGGGTATCCGCATCCGACTCGTGCACGTAATGCAGATCATTGGTGGCCACCAACGGCAACTTCAAGTCCCGTGCGATGCGGATGAGGTCTTCTCGAAACCTCCGCTCGATCGCCAGCCCGTGGTCCATGACCTCGCAGAAGTAGTTTTCCGGGCCGAGAATGTCGCGGAAATCGGCCGCGGCAGCCCGCGCCTTCTCGTACTGACCCGCCTGCAGCCAGCGATTGACCTCCCCGCTGGGGCACCCGGTCGTACCGATCAACCCAGCACCGAACCGATCGAGCAACTCTCGGTCGAAGCGCGGCTTGTGGTACTGCCCTTCGAGGCTGGCCAAAGACGACAAGCGGAAAAGGTTGTGCATGCCCAGGGTGGATTCCGCCCACACCGTCATGTGGGTGTAGCTGTGTTTCCCTCGACCGGCGCCTGGATCTTCCGGCGTTCCCTCGTCGAATCCTCCACCGAAATCAAAAGGTTTGCGTTCGGCTCGACCCTGGGGCGCGTAGTAGCCCTCGAGGCCGATGATCGGCTTGAGTCCGGCGCCCCGGGCCTTCGTATAGAAGTCGTACGCGCCGTAAAGGTTTCCGTGGTCGGTCATTGCGATGGCCGACATACCGAGACGACTGGCCTCAGCCATCAGATCGTCGAGTCGAGCAGCACCGTCAAGCATCGAGTACTCGGTGTGTACGTGAAGATGGACGAATTCGTCCGACGTCATTCCGATCCCCCACCGGTCACCGTGAAGGGTGACTCATATCGGCAGCGGGACATCGTCCAACTCTATGCCCGAACCGGCTTGCCGCTCAGCCCGACAAGCCGACCTGCAGCCGCTCCAGAGCCTGCTCGAGATCTACCGGGTACGGACTTTCGAACGACACATACTCCCCCGTATGCGGATGCTCAAATCCCAGTCGTCTCGCGTGTAACCACTGTCTCGTGAGCCCCAATTCTTTCGCCACTGTCGGATCCGCGCCGTAGGTCACATCCCCGACACACGGATGGCGCATCGCTGCCATATGGACCCGAATCTGATGCGTACGCCCTGTTTCGAGATGCACCTCCACCAGCGACGCCCGAGGCCACGCTTCGAGCGTTTCGTAATGGGTCACGCTCTCCCGGCCACCAGCAACAACGGCCCACTTGTAGTCCTTGGATGGATGTCGGTCGATGGGGGCATCGATCGTCCCCACCAGCGGATCAAGAAGACCATGCACGACCGCGTGGTACTGCTTGTCCACCGTCCGCTCCTTGAACTGCCGCTTGAGCGAGGTGTAGGCCGCCGCGCTCTTGGCCACAACCATCGCCCCCGTCGTCCCAACATCGAGCCGGTGCACCACGCCCTCGCGCTCCGCCGCTCCGGCGGTCGCCAGGGCATGCCCGGCGGCGGACAGGGAATCGGTCACCGTGGGCCCCGACCAACCCGGGCTCGGATGAGCGGCAACCCCTGCCGGCTTGTCGATCACGACAACGTCGTTGTCCTCCCACAGAATCGGAATCTCCACCGAGGGTGCACTCATCGACGGTCCCGCGAACGGCCCGGCCTCTGATCCGCCGCCGTCGGATGCGTCGCGCGCCTCGCCCATCTCGCGGATTTCGATCATCTCGCCGGGAGCAAGACGACGTGACTTGGCGACCACACGGCTTGCGACCTGGACGGCACCGCTTTCCACGAGTGCACTCGAACGTGCCCGCGACAACCCCAGCATCGTCGCGAGCGCGACGTCGATCCTTTCCCCCTCAAGCCCCTCAGGCACCGGGAGAATCCGACTCATGGGCCGCTCCCGGCCGCGGGTGTGTCGTCATGACGTAACTCGTCTTCGTGCATCGGCTCATCCGTGGACATCGGCGCTTGCGATGCAGACTCCTCTGATCTCGAGTCGCCCGAGCTTGAGTCGCCCGAGCTCGAGTCGTCCGGTTCCGACTCTGATAACGGGATGCCGCGCCACGCCAGAACGATCATCGCCACCGCCGAACACGTGATCGCCATATCGGCCACGTTGAAGACAGGAAAGTTTGGAAGGCCGATGAAGTCGACCACCGAACCCAGCCCCGGACCCGGAGGTCGCGTGAGTCGATCGATCAAGTTTCCGAGCAACCCACCGAGCAGCCCACCGAGTGCCAGGGCCCACGCGCGGGAGGTGATTGTCCGCGCGAACCGAACGATGACGACTCCCACCACGACGGCGACGATGGTGAATATCCAGGTGTATCCGGCTCCCATCCCCCACGCCGCTCCCGTGTTCTCGACATACGTCAAGCGCAGGAGCGGATCAATGAGGTAGATGGGCCCTTCGCCACTCTCGATGCGCGGCTGGAGATATGCCACAGCCCACGCCTTGGTCACCTGATCAATCAGAACGATGCCCACGGCGGTGCTGGCAAGCACCGCCAGCACGGATCGGTGGGCGCCTTGCAACATTCCGCCAGCCTACGTCCGCGGCCGCCGGTGATTAGAACCGCTCTTCGGCTTCCTTGCACGTTCGACACAACGTGGCACGAGGGAAGGCCTGAAGTCGGTACTTGCCGATCGGCTTGCCACAGTTCTCGCACACCCCATAGGAGCCATCCGCGATGCGAGCCAACGCGTGATCGACCTGCTCCAGCATGTCGCGCGCGTTGTTGGCCAGGGACATCTCGTGCTCCCGCTCGAAGGTCTTGCTCCCTGCGTCTGCTTGATCGTCACCTGCCCCGTCTCCGGAATCGCGAATCAGGTCGGCGAGACCCTCTTCGGTCGTGGCGATTTCCTCTAGGAGTCGCTCGCGTTCGCTGTGCAGTTCGGTACGCACCTCGGCGAGCTCAGAGTCGGTCCACGGTGACTCGTCCTCACGAACAACAGGGCGCTTCTTTGCCGCCCTCTTTATCGTCGCCTTCTTCGGGGCGACTTTCGGATCGGTTGCCTTCTTGGAGGCTGCCTTCTTCGCAGCCGCCTTTTTGGCGGGAGCCTTCGTTACAGCTGCCTTCTTCGCGGGAGCTTTCTTCGCAGCCGCCTTCTTAGGGGCTACCTTCTTGGCGGGAGCTTTCTTCGCAGCCGCCTTCTTGGGGGCCGCCTTCTTGGCGGGAGCTTTCTTCGCGGACGACTTCTTAGGGGCTGCCTTCTTGGCGGGAGCTTTCTTCGCAGCCGCCTTCTTAGGGGCTGCCTTCTTGGCGGGAGCTTTCTTCGCGGACGACTTCTTGGGGGCTGCCTTCCTCGCAGCCGCCTTCTTGGCGGGAGCCTTCTTCGTGGCCGCCATCGTGATCTCCTCAGTTGCCGTTCCGCTGCCCGCCCGCACCCGCGAGGACGTTTCCCTCAGGCCGACGCGCTGCTGCGTGCAGGAATGGTAGGGGTGGTTTCACGGTCACGGGTCACCGGCACGCCGACCGACACGACTATCCTGCCCGTTCGGACAGGAGGCGCCATGTATAAGGCCGTGCCCGTGCAGATCGATCTGCCGGCCATGGAACACCAGATTCTGGATCTGTGGGATCAAGAATCGGTGTTCGAGCGCTCGCTTGCGCAAGCCGAGGGGCGCCCTGTGTGGACCTTCTACGAGGGTCCTCCCACGGCCAACGGCACCCCCGGAGCCCACCACGTGGAAGCACGTGTCTTTAAGGACATCTTCCCTCGCTATCGCACGATGAAGGGGTACTTCGTGCCCCGTCAAGCAGGGTGGGACTGCCACGGATTGCCCGTCGAACTCGCGGTCGAGCGGGAACTCGGTTTCAGCGGCAAGCAGGACATCGAGAACTACGGGATCGCCGAATTCAATGAACGGTGTCGCGAATCCGTTCTCCGCCACGTCGACGAGTTCACTCACATGAGTAAGCGGATGGCGTTCTGGGTGGACACCGACTCCGCTTACTGGACCATGGATCGGGACTACATCCAAAGCGTCTGGTGGTCGTTGAAAGAGATCTTCGACGCAGGCTTACTCGTGCAAGACCACCGCGTCGCGCCGTACTGCCCACGGTGCGGGACCGGACTGAGCGACCACGAGCTCGCCCAAGGCTACGAAACGGTGGTCGACCCGTCGGTCTACGTTCGCTTCCCCATCGACGACGGACCCCTCCAGGAGCGTTACCCGTCTGCTGCCCTCTTGGTGTGGACGACGACTCCGTGGACGCTGGTGTCGAATACAGCGGTCGCCGTTCGACCAGACGCCACGTACGTGGTCGTGAAGACTGCGGACAATGAACACCTCGTTGTCGCACAGGAGCTCGTGTCACACGTCTTCGGCGACAGTGACGTCGAGATCGTCGAGGAGTTCGCTGGGTCGCACCTCGAGCACACCCGATACCGGCGGCCTTTCGACCTCGTGGACATCCCCGACTCCCACTACGTCATCCTTGCCGACTACGTCACGACAGACGATGGAACAGGGCTGGTTCACCAGGCGCCAGCCTTCGGCGCAGATGACCTCGCGAGTTGTCGCAGCTACGGGCTCCCCGTCGTCAACCCGATCAATCCAGACGGGACCTTCGTCGACGAGACGCCGCTGGTGGGCGGAATGTTCTTCAAGATCGCCGACGACGTACTCGTAGCGGATCTCGATGAGCGGGGTCTGCTCTTTCGCCGAAACCCCTACGAGCACTCCTACCCTCACTGCTGGCGATGCCACACGCCGCTTCTGTATTACGCACAGCCGTCCTGGTACATCAAGACGACGGCCGTCAAAGAAGCACTTCTAGCGCAAAACGAGCAGACCAACTGGTACCCGCCGACCATTAAGTGGGGCCGCTACGGCGACTGGCTCACCAACAACGTGGACTGGGCCTTGTCACGCAACAGGTATTGGGGAACGCCGTTACCTATTTGGCGATGTGAAGCGGGACACCTCACGGCCATTGGATCGCTCGAGGAGCTGTCGTCGCGGGCCGGGAAGGACGTCGACGATCTTGATCCGCACCGCCCGTTCGTCGACGATGTCGCGATTCAGTGTCCCGAGTGCGAGAACACGGCGAATCGCGTGCCGGAGGTCATCGACTGCTGGTACGACTCCGGCGCCATGCCGTTCGCCGCGCTGGGTTACCCGCACAAGAATGCAGAAGAGTTCGCGCAGCAGTACCCTGCCGATTTCATTTGCGAGGCGATCGATCAAACTCGCGGTTGGTTCTATTCCCTCATGGCCGTCGGGACTCTTGTCTTCGGAGAATCGTCCTACAAGAACGTCGTTTGCCTCGGCCACATCTTGGACGAAGACGGCCGCAAGATGAGTAAGCACCTTGGGAACGTGCTCGAACCCATCCCCCTGATGGACACACACGGCGCCGACGCAGTGCGCTGGTTCATGTTGGCCTCCGGCTCTCCGTGGCAAGCCCGTCGCGTCGGTCACACGGCGATTGCAGATGTTGTCCGCCGAACACTCCTGACCTACTGGAACACCGTTTCCTTCCAATCGCTGTATGCAAGAACCGCGGAATGGTCTCCATCGACGGGAGCGCCGGCGACCGAGGAGCGCCCCCTGATCGACCAGTGGGTGCTCTCGGAAGCAGCACGGGTTGCCCGGGATGTGGACGATGCCCTGGAAAATTTCGATACCCAACGCGGCGGCCGGATACTCGCCGACTACATCGACGATCTCTCCAATTGGTACGTACGCCGCTCGCGCAGACGTTTCTGGGATGGAGACGAGTCCGCACTGGCCACTCTCCACGAGGCTCTCCGCACCGTCACTTTGTGCCTGGCTCCCTACACACCGTTTATTGCCGAACGTGTGTGGCAAGACCTGTTCCGAGCAACCGACGATCAGGCACCGATATCCGTGCACCTGGCGTCGTGGCCGTCGCTGGAGAGCGCGACCATCAACGATGACCTGCGCGACAACATGGCACTCGTGCGCAGAGTCGTCGAACTCGGACGAGCGGCCCGCGCCGCAAGCAGCGTCAAGACGCGGCAGCCGCTTTCACGCGCCCTCGTGTCCGCACCTGGCTGGGCCCAACTCCCCGACGAACTTGTCGCCGAGGTTGCCGACGAACTCAACGTGCGCGTCGTTGAGGTCCTCGGGGAGGAAGCCGGACTGGTGGACGTCGTGGTCAAACCGAACTTCCGCGAACTGGGAAAGCGCTTCGGGAAGCACACGCCGGTTGTCGCTCAGGCAATAACCGATGTCGAGCCCGCCACCCTGGCGAACAGCGTTCGTGCCAGTGGTTCGTTTTCGCTCATGGTGGATGGCAAGAGTGAAAACGTCTACGCCGACGACATCATCGTGACAGAGTCGCCCCGCGAAGGGTGGACGGTCGCCAGTGACGCAGAAGAGTCGGTCGCCATTGATCTTCACATCGACGACGAACTCCGGCGTGCGGGCCTTGCACGCGAACTGATCCGAGGAATCCAAGAGACGCGCAAGTCTCTGGGATTCGACATCTCAGATCGAATCTCGCTGACGTGGAGCTCGCAGGACAGCGAGATAGACACGACTTTCGCCGAACATGGTGCGTCGATCGCCTCGGAGGTTCTCGCCACCGCCGTCGAACGCCGCGATATGCCAGCCGACTACGCCACAGTGGAAACCGACCTACCCGTGTCTGTCGGGATCGCCCGAAACCCTTAAGAAGGCGGGGAATCCACAGGCGCGTCAGACGCGTCAATGTCGAGATCGTCGACGAGGGCGAGCTGTCGGGTGAGCATTTCTCGCACACGATCGCGTATCGCAAGCAAACTCTCCCGGCCTACTGGTGGAACATCACCAACAACGACGTTTTCTGTCGTCGACGCACCATCGTCGGTAGGAGTAATGACAGTGGCGTGGCCTTCATCGGGAGCAGCGACCGGCGTTGATTGAGCTTCCTGGAGTTCGCGCTGGGCCGCCGCTAAGCGCCCTTGGAGCTGCTGAACCTGAGAGCGGAGCGCCTCGACTTCATCACCGAGTCGCTGGCCTTCGCTTGACGAATGGGCGATGGTGTCTTCTACCTCGTCGAGGAACGCATCAACCTCTGTCATGTTGTACCCGGCTCGAATACGCGTTGTTCCGAATCGGGCGTCACG
>Ga0255761_10004416_pt1 | contig 12489 bp, 16 predicted proteins | sample 071ome_29_FD_179961 | JGI IMG/M metagenome (GOLD analysis project Ga0255761, IMG submission 179961) | Coastal salt marsh microbial communities from the Groves Creek Marsh, Skidaway Island, Georgia - 071407BT metaG (version 2) | ecosystem: Environmental > Aquatic > Marine > Intertidal zone >... | reverse complement strand
CCGGCGGGAACTCCGTCAGCTTCGTACCGACGAGTTGCGTTTCGGGCTTGCAACCCTGGCGGCGCGGTATCGCAAGGCGATGGTCGGTGGTGATGAACGCAGCAGTGTGCTCGCTGCAGCCGGCCACATTCGAGCCACCCATGCGTCGCTCGGCCGCAATCCGAATGAGGCGCTGGCGCTCCAGGCGCTGCTGCTCAAGCTCCCGCTGCTCCAGGGGTGAGGCGAGAGGATCGCGTGGGCTGCGTTGGTACCTTTGCAGTCCTGCCCGAGTAGCTCAGTTGGTAGAGCGACGCTCTCGTAAAGCGTAGGTCAGGAGTTCAATCCTCCTCTCGGGCTCGCTCTCGTTTCGGGGTGCGCCTGAGCACTCCCCAGGAGGTCCCGTGGCAGAAAAGGCCATGTTTGCCGACGATGCCATGCCGCTGATGAGCGGTTTGTACTCTGCGGCGCTTCGCATGACTCGCAATGCCGCCGATGCCGAGGACCTTGTCCAGGAGACCTATCTCAAGGCGTATCGCGCCTACGACCGGTTCGAGGAAGGCACCAACCTGAAGGCGTGGATGTACCGCATCCTCACCAACACCTACATCAACGCCTATCGCAAGAAGCAGCGTCGTCCCGACGAATCCGACATCGACGATGTAGAGGACCTCTATCTCTACCGCCGGATCGGCAGTGCCGAGAGCGCAGTGCTCGGTCGCTCTGCCGAAGATGAACTCATGGAGCTCTTCGGCGAAGACGAGATCAAGGTTGCGCTCGAGGACCTTCCCGACCACTACCGGATGCCGGTCATCCTGGCCGACGTCGAGGGGTTTGCATACAGGGAGATCGCCGAGATTCTCGACGTGCCGATCGGCACGGTGATGAGCCGCTTGCACCGGGGAAGAAAGCAGCTGCAAAAGCGGTTGCACGGTTTCGCAGAGGAAAATCGTCTTCTGCCCGAGCCCGAGTCAGCGGGTGTGGGCGTCGACGCGGGGGCTTCGTGACATGACCGACGATCCTTGTGCCGAGTTCGGCTCTGGTGAGTGCCAGGAGGCGCTGCAGGAGTTGTACCACTATCTCGACGGTCATCTGACCGTCGAGCGTCGAACCGTCATCAAGAGCCACCTGGAGTTTTGTGGGCACTGCGGCTCCACCTATGCGTTCGAGTTCGAGTTGCGCCAGGTCGTCTCCAGGCGATGCAACGATCAGGTTCCCGACCGACTCAAGGCTCGTATCTTCCAGGCGATTGTGGACGCCCAGCACGAGGACTGATCAGGGGATCAGGACGAACTTGCCCACGTGGGCCTTGGTCAAGAACTCCTGTTGGGCTCTCACGATCTCGGCCAGCGGAAACGTTTTCGCGACAACGGGACGGATCTCGCCCCGCTCGATGTAGCCGATGAGGTCGGGAAAGACCGGCTCCTCCCATGCGGTACATCCGATCATGTGGATGTCTCGGAGGTAGAAGGTGCGCATGTCGAGTTCGACGATCGGCCCAGCGATGGCCCCTGACGACACATAGCGACCCCCGCGTACAACCGAGTCGAGGGCCGCCGAGAAACCGGGTCCGGCCACGTTGTCGACCACGACGTCGAACGACTGTGGGTGGGGGATGGTGTCTCGTTCGATCACCTCGTGCGCACCGAGTCGGCGGACGGCGTCGAACTTCGGGAGCGACGCCATGGCGACGACGTGCGCACCGCGACGACGAGCAAGCTGCACCGAAGCAGATCCGGTGCCACCCGACGCGCCGGTGACGAGCACTCGGTCACCTTGCCTGACGCCGGCTCTCCGGATCATGTTCTCGGCGGTTCCGTAGGCGCACGGGATCGCACCGAGTTCTGCGTCGCTCCAGTCACAGTCGACGGGGAACACTTCTGACGCCGGAACCTTCACATATTCTGCGAATGCGCCATCGAAGTCCGACGCCATCCAGACGTTCTCGAGGGAACCCCAGCCGTTGGAACGCATGCAGGCGCGGATGATCACCCGTCGTCCACGCAGCGCGGGGTCGACGCCGGCGCCCAGTTCGTCGACGATGCCGCAGCAGTCGGTGCCCTGGATCAGTGGCCAGGGTGTCGCATCGTTCCAACCGCCATCGGGCCGGTGCACCGCAGCATCGGGCCGGGCGGCGTCGCTGGCAGTATCGCTGGTCGAGTGCGTGACCGCCGCGGAATACCAGCCCAACCGAGTGTTTATCTCGGTGTTGTTCACGCCAGCGGCAAGGACCCTCACCCGTACCTCACCGGTTCCGGGTACTGGGATCGGTACCTGCTGCAGTTCGAGCATCTCGAAACCGCCGGTTCCAACGGTCACAACGGCGGTCATGGTGGCGGACATGATGAACTCCCCAACGGGATTGCTTCGTGACAGTTCCATGACGAGTGGAACCGCAGCGCGGTGTCGCTCCGTTGTACCTGACATGCGGGTCATCGGAGAGAAATTCACCAGCATCGAGCGAAACCTCCCAGTCAGTGACGTGGGCCGCGTCTGCCTCGAACCGGAATGTGAAACCCAACTCAGTCGCTACAACGACCAGGACTTCTGCTCGGTGCATGCGCCCATGGTGGTGCCCCGCATGCGAGGCAAAATCCTCGACGACTGAGTACGCAACACCTGAGCCGTCGAGAACGAACGAGGGCTCGGTGACCAGGGGGTAACGTCGAGCGTCATGGTTGCAACGTTGCGTCTCGCCACGTGGAACACGTGGTGGCGCAATGGCGACCTCGAGGCTCGAACACCGGCCATCGCGTCGACGTTGCGATCCGTCGCCCCCGATGTCGTGGGATTGCAGGAGCTGTGTGGGCGCGAGCCCGACCAGATCGCGTGGCTGCGCGACGAACTCGGGTACTTCGTGGCGACTGCACCCGGCGGCGAGGACGATCGTTTCAGTGTGGTGAACGCTGTCGCGTCGCAGTGGCCCATCACCGACTCGGGGTGGGCATTCCTCGATGTGGGAACCGCGCCCAAACATCGCACGGTGGTCTGGGCCGAGATCGAGACACCGGTTGGCCCATGGGATGTTTTCACCACCCATCTGTCGCACGGCTTCGATCAGAGCGCGCTGCGGTGTCGACAACTCGACGAGATCGCTCAGCTGATCGCCGAGCGTCGTGAGGCCGCCCCGGATCGGCTGTTGCCGCCGGTACTCGTCGGCGACCTGAATGCCGTGCCCGACAGCGACGAGATCCGGCGTCTGACCGGCCGATCTGCCGGCGCAGTCCCCGGACTCGTGTTCTCCGACGCCTGGGAACTGGTCGGTACCGGCAGCGGAGCGACCTACTCTGCCTCGAACCCGTACGTCAACGATTCGGCGTGGCCGGAGCGCCGACTCGACTATGTCTTGGTTTCGTGGCCGCGCCGACGCCCCAACGGCAATCCCGTGCAGGCCGAGCGCTTCGCGATGACACCGATCGATGGTGTCGTACCGTCCGATCACTGGGGGGTCGTCGTCGACATGGCCGTGTCGGTCGCCTGACTGCGGGTCGGGCAGCCAGGGCGTCTACACTTGCGAGCATGTTTTCTGCAGTCGTCTGGCACTTCTGGATCGCACCGGTACTCGCTGTCTCGGCGATCTTGGCGATCGTCGCCTCTGTCGGTGGGTATCTCGCCCAGGTGACCCGCCAGCGTTACCCGCGCGACTGACATGAGTGGCGCCGTCGACTGGGACGTCGCCCGCACCGTCGCCAGGAAGGTCGCCGGTCGCGAGCCGTACACCGCAGCGCGCTACCGCGACGGGCTCGAGGATGATTTCGACCGCTACACCGCGCAAGCCGAAGACCTTGTCGCTGCGTGCACCGGTCTCCGCTCGCTTTCGGGCAACGCACGTGGTCGGGTCACGGATCGAGCGGGTTGGGTCGATGCCAATCTGGCGTCGTTCCAGCGGCTGCTGAAGCCGGTCACCGACAAGCTCGAAGACAAGATGGATGACAAAACGTCGACCATCGGACCCAAGTTCGCCGGAGCTGAACTCGGGGCAATGCTCGGTTGGATGTCCACCCGGGTGCTCGGTCAATACGACTTGCTCGTGATCGAGGACGAAAAGCCCGAGGAACAAGACATCGTCTACTACGTGGCGCCGAATGTCCTGGCACTCGAGAAGCGCTACGCCTTTCCACCGGATGAGTTTCGGTTGTGGCTTGCACTGCACGAGGTCACCCATCGGGCCCAGTTCACCGGTGTGCCCTGGATGCGTGAACACTTCCTCGGTCTGGTCAATGGCACGATGGAGTCCGTCGATCCCGACCCCAAGCGGTTCCTTGCTGCTGCACAGCGTTTGCTCGAAGCTCGCAGGCGCGGTGAAGATCCGATGGATCAGGGTGGCATCATGGCGCTGTTTGCCTCCGAGGAGCAGCTCGAGGTGATCAACGAGGTCGCCGGCCTCATGAGCCTGCTCGAGGGTCACGGTGACGTCACCATGGACCGTGCTGGTCACGGACTGATTCCATCGCAGGACCGCTTCGCCCGCGTCCTGCGCAATCGGCGTATGGGAGCCAGTGGTTTCACCAAGGTGTTCCAACGGCTCGCCGGGTTCGAGGCCAAGCTCAAGCAATACGCCGAGGGCGAATCGTTCATCGCCGAGGTCGAGAAGGCTGGCGGTGCAGCACTCATGGATCTCGCCTGGTCCGAACCGGCAAACGTGCCGTCGATCGCCGAGATCCGCGAGCCGCAGCTCTGGATCGACCGGGTCCGAGCTTCGTCCGTCGCCGCCTGAATCGATGGCCACGGCCGACCTGCTCGACCGATGTGCCTTCCCCGACGGTGAGCTTCATCTCGGCGTGAGTGGTGGTGCCGACAGTGTGGCCATGGCGGTGCTGGCGAGGGTTGCCGAGCGGTCGTTCACCATCTGGCACATCCATCATGGTGTTCGCCCCGGGGCCGATGCCGATGCTGCGTTCGTCGAGACACTCGCCGCTGCATGGTGTGTGCCCTTCGAGCTCCGCCAACTCGAGCTCGATCCGGGGCCGAACTTCGAAGCGCGTGCTCGTGCGGCGCGGTACCACGCACTGCCCGCCGGGGTCTGTGTCGGCCACACTGCGAACGACCGAGCCGAGACGGTGCTCTTGAACCTGTTGCGAGGAGCCGGCTTGGCCGGCAGCGCCGTTCGCATGCAATCCGCTCACCGGCCGATTCTCAGGCTCACAAGAACCGAGACGATGGCGGTGTGCGAGGACGCCGGGATCGCACCGTGTGAGGACGAGACCAACCGGGACACGTCCAATCACCGCGCCGCCGTGCGTTTGCGGGTTTTGCCCGAGATCGCCAGCGCTCTCGGGCGCGATCCGGTACCGATCCTCAACCGTCATGCCGACCTCATCTCCGACGCACTCGAAGTGGTGGAGGCTGCGGCTGCAGCGCTCGACCCCACAGACGTTGCTGCGTTGCGGACTGCTCCGAGAGCAGTCGCAACCGAGGCCCTGCGATCGTGGATCCAGGCAACGACGAGCGATCCGTACCCGGTCGACACAGCCACGATCGAGCGGGTGCTCCAAGTCGTCCACGGCAACCATCGGGCCGCCGAAACCGTGGGCGGTCATCGGATCGCCCGGTCGCAAGGGAAGCTCTCGATCTCGCTAGCCTCACCGAATGGACAAGCCGACACCTGACCCTGCCAAGCTCCTCGGGTTCTGGGAGGAGTGGGAGCGCGGTGACACGCCACCGGGCAAGGTACTGAGCAACCTCAAAACCGGTGGTATGCCCGACCTGCTGAAGTCACTGCTCGAGGATCAGTCCTGAACGATCGAATGGCTGGCCTATTCGCGCCGCCCCCCGGGCGGGGAGGGCCGCAGCACATCCCGCGTCCGTCCGATGCCGAACTGGGTGGCCCGCCGCCCTGGTCTGAACTGCCGGAGTCGGATCGTCGGCTGTCCCTCGACGCACTTGCGACGCAGTTCGATGCGCGTCGGCCTCCGGCCAACGTCGGGCTGATGGCACCGACGACGCGGGAGTCTGCGGTGCTGTGCGTCCTCTACGAGGAGGCGGGTGAGCCTCACGTCGTCCTCACCCGGCGATCACCCCGGATGCGGAGTCATGCGCACGAGGTCTCTTTTCCGGGTGGCCGAAAGGACGAAGCGGACCCCGATCTGTGGTGCACGGCCCTGCGGGAAGCTGAGGAAGAGGTTGCACTCGATCCATCGTCGGTCACTTGTATCGGTGAGCTCGATCGCTTCGTGACGGTCGGTTCGCAGAGCTTGATCCATCCGTTCGTGGCAGTCGCGCAGACCAAGCCGGACCTCCACGTCGCGTCGCCCGCAGAGGTCGAGGCGATCGTCCATGTGGCTCTCGGCGATTTGCTGCGCGATGAGGTGTGGCGCGAGGAGATCTGGGGTTTTCGCGAGTACGGCGTGCGAGCACTCACGTTTTTCGAGATCGAAGGAGACACCATCTGGGGAGCCACCGGCTCGATGCTGCGGCAGTTGCTGGCGATTGCCACTGGCACCGACGCACGGATCCTCGGTGGTCCGGGCTGAGCGTCATCGACGTGCGAAACGGCGTGCAAGCGATCTCCGCTCCGTCGTCAGGGCAGAGAGGTCGGGCGCCGACGCGCCGCCCGTAGGCACAGTTGCGTGAACCTGAGAGGTGGACCTCCAGTGCTGGCGGAGCCAGAGGGAGTCTGGGTCACGCCCGGGTCGGTACCCAGTTGCCGTGGAAGCCGAACGGTACTCGCTGGGGCAGGTGCACCGTGGCGACCGGTTCGCCGCTGAAGTCCTGAGCGTCGAGGATCACGACGTCGGCGGTGTCGGTGTTGGCGTCATGTACGTACGACATGATCCACCCGTCGTCCTCGTTGGATGTGTCATCGATCGCGGCGTCAAGATCACGGGGGACGAACACCATCTCCTGGGTCGCTCGGCCTGCGCCGAAGTCGTGGACCTCGATGGTGCCGGTCTGCAGGTCGTGTTTGTAGCCGGGACCTTCGGTGCCGGTGAAGCCGACCGTGTACCCGTAGCGGGCCTGACGTCCGAGGCGGCGCTCGTCGTGGCGGGGGAACTCGTGGGCCCGGTCGTCGAGTCGCTCCTCCTTGGTCGTACCCGTGGTCGGGTCGAGGGTCCAGCGTTCGAACGTCGGGTCACCTTCGGCCGGGCCGTTGGTAACTGTGCGGAACATCGCTTCATGACGGGCGACTTCCATCTGGATTCGACCGTCGGGTAGGTCGAATGCGTTGCAGGGATGAAAGACATAGCAGGGATCGACCTCGCACCAGCGAACGTCGTCGGCGCCGCCGTCCAGCGGGAGCACGCCAACCCGCCCCGGTTCGCCCTCGACCCAGAGATAGGGGAGTTGATGGCCGGCCATTGCAGCATCGAGGTCGAAGCGACACGGGAAGTCGAAGAGCAGCGCAGCAGTCTCGGTGATGTGGATGTCGTGCACCATCGGGCTGTATCCGACCGGCACATCGACCTTTTTGGTGACTGCGGTGCCGTCGGCATTCACCACCAGGTAGCGGATGAAGTCCCAGGTCCAGTGATAGGCGGCGACATGTAGTTCTCCGGTGAGCGGATCAATTTTTGGGTGCGCAGAGAACGAGCCGTCAAGGGTGCCGTTGAAGTCGATGCGTTCGATCGTCTCGAGTTCGTCGGACAGGAGCACGGGCTGACCGCCGGCCTCCACGATCGCAAGTGTCATGCCGGCGTGGCCGATCACGTTGGTGTTCGCGGTGCCGTCACTCTCGCCGAACCGAGGACCCGGTGTCACCGCCTTTCCCAGAGCAGTGCTGACCCGGTCGGAAACGACGTAGCGATTGCGATACCACTCGGCCCGACCGTCGCGGAGACGGACGCCATGGACCATGCCGGTACCGGTGAACCAATGGGCGGCGGGATCGCCGCCGTCGACAGGGTTGGGGCCGTTTCGGATCAAACGGCCGTCGAGTCCAGTGGGGATGGTCCCCGTGATCGGGAGGTTCGTCGCCGTCGTCTCCTCGGCTACCGGGGCGTAGTTGCCGTGCAGATACCTATCGGTCGTACTCATGTCGAGATACTGGCACGGAGGTGTTCGGCCACGAGGTTCGTTGCAGCGATGTCAGGAACTTCAGCGTCGAATGGGCTGGAGTCGCCGGTAGGTGGCGACCCGCCACATCCATTCGACGGGCCCGAAACAGAACCGCGAAAGCCATGGCCGCGACCACGCAAGCTGCACTGTCCACACCCCAACGACGAACAGCAGGAGCTGTGTGCGTCCCAATGTGCCGAACTCGAAGATGCCGTCGAGCACGAGCAAGCCGAGCACCGTCTGAGCGAGGTAGTTGGTGAGCGCCATGCGGCCAACAGCTCGCACCCGTTCGTGGAGCCATGTCGCACGTCCCTGGTTCCACAGGGTGATCAGAGCCATGTAGCTGATTGCCAGTGGTGCTGTTGCAAGAATGTTCGGAACGGCACCGATCAGAGCGACGTCACCGTTCCAGTTGTTCGACGAGTGGATCACCACGCCGGTGACCGACAGCGGCAGACCCAACCCGAGCCCGCCGAGCGCCAGTCGTCGGTAGAAGGCTGCCGGTCGTGTGCCCTGCACGATCTCGGTTCGAAACAGAGCGACACCGATCAGCATCATTCCGAGACCGCGGCCGCCGAAGTCGACGATGAAGGCCAATTCGACGGGATCGCTCATCGAGACGCGCTCGTTCAGCCAGTAGTCACCCAGATCGGCGGACGGATCGATGACCATCTGGGTCCCTGTCATCCAGAGTGCGGATACTGCGAGACAGGCGGCGCCTGTGATGAAGAGGGTCCGACCCGATCGCTTCCGGAGGAGAAGCAGAATCGGCGAGCACAGGGCGTAGAGCGTGAGGATGTCGCCGACCCAGAACGCGGCGTGAACGAGGCCGATGCCGAAGAGCAGGAGGTTTCGCCACAGACTGAGCAGTACCGGCCGGCGACCGTGCTGTTCGGCCCGATCGGCGAACAGCACGATGCCGGCACCGAACAGCAGCGAGAAGAGCGCCATCGATTTCTGATCGATGAAGACCTCGCCGATGATGCCGACCGCCTGGTCGAGCTGCGTCCGCGAACCTGCATAGTCGATGTTGAAGTAAGCGGGGGCAGGAAGCCCGAACGACACGGCGTTCATCGCCAAGATGCCGAGGGTTGCAACGCCGCGCACAGTGTCGAGGTTGGTGATGCGTTCGCCGCTGCCCACCGGAGCGGCGCCATTGCTCATGCGAGGTCTTCTCCGATCCACTTGGGGTCGTGCGAACGCTCCCAGGAAGCGAGTTGGTCGAGGAGTCGGGCAGGGTCGGGATCGTCGAAGACGAGCGAGCGGTTCGTCGACTTCAGAATCGCACGGTCGACCATGTCATCGAACAGCGACAGGAGCGGCTGCCAGAACCTGCCGACGTCGAGTACCCCCACCGGTTTGGCAAGGAGTCCGATCTGGTTCCACGTCAGGGTCTCGGCGAGCTCCTCGAGTGTGCCGAATCCGCCCGGCAACGCGATGAATGCATCGGCGAGGTCGTACATGCGTGCCTTGCGTGCATGCATCGACGCCACCGTTTCGAGGCGGGTGAGACCTTGGTGGCCGACCTCGTCGGGAAAAAGGCCGTCGGGGATCACGCCGATCACCGAGCCACCGGCTTCCATCACCGTGTCGGCGATGAGACCCATGAGTCCGACGGCGCCACCGCCGTACACCAATTCGATGTTGCGTTCGGCCAGCAGGCGGCCCAGGGCAACCGTGGCTTCGGTGACCGCCGGATCGGATCCGGGCGACGAGGCACAGAAAACACAGACGCGATGGATCCCGGCGGAAGCCATGGCGTCACACTAGCCATCGCTGCTCCTGCGCCCCGACGGGTCGTCGGGCTCTCGGGCCATGGGGCCGATCCGACTCGAGGAACGGGCCTCCCGGGTAGTCCCGGCTAGATTCTTCGCCGTGACCGATTCGTCAATGCAAGCCAAGATCGACGACCTTCGCGACCGCAAGGAGGCGGCGCGGCACGCCGGGTCGGAGCGATCGGTCCAGCGTCAGCACGACAAGGGAAAGATGCTGGCTCGGGAGCGCATCGACTATCTGCTCGACCCCGGCTCGTTCCACGAGCTCGACATGCTTGCTCGTCACCGAGCTCCCGACGATGCCGGTCTCGCTGAGCGGCCCTACACCGACGGTGTCATCACCGGATGGGGAACCGTCGAGGGCCGCAAGGTGTTCGTCTTCTCCCAAGACTTCACCGTGATGGGGGGCGCACTCGGCGAGGTGTTCGCCGAGAAGCTTCACAAGGTGATGGATCTCGCCCTTGCCACGGGAGCGCCGATGGTGGGCCTCAACGACGGTGCCGGGGCCAGAATTCAGGAAGGCGTCGTGAGCCTCGACGGGTATGGCGGCATCTTCTACCGCAATGTCCAGGCATCGGGTGTCATTCCTCAGATCTCGGTCATCCTCGGGCCGTGCGCCGGTGGTGCCGTCTACAGCCCGGCCATGACCGATTTCATCTTCATGGTGCGAGAGAAGTCGCACATGTTCATCACCGGTCCCGACGTGGTGAAGACGGTGACGGGTGAAGAGGTCAGCCTCGAGGATCTCGGCGGTGCTGGCTCCCACTCCACCAAGTCGGGCGTCGCCACGTTTGTCGCGAACGACGAAGAAGAGGTCCTCGATCAGGTGAAGAATCTGTTGGCGCACCTGCCCTCGAACAACCTCGAGACTGCGCCGATCATGCTCGGTGACGATGACCCGGATCGTTTCTGTCCCGAGCTCGACACGATTCTTCCCGAAAGCGCCAATGTGCCGTACGACATGAAGCAGGTCATCGCCTCGGTCGTGGATGACGGTGACTTCATGGAATACCACGCCTCATGGGGGCGGAGTATCGTGTGCGGATTCGCCCGTATCGAGGGCCGCAGTATCGGCGTCGTGGGGAATCAGCCGATGATGCTGGCAGGTGTCCTCGACATCGAGTCGTCGGAGAAGGCGGCCCGCTTCGTTCGCACCTGCGATGCGTTCAACATCCCACTTCTCACGTTCGTCGACGTGCCCGGGTTTCTTCCCGGGGTCGATCAGGAGTACGGCGGCATCATCCGTCATGGCGCGAAACTGCTCTACGCCTATTGCGAGGCGACTGTTCCGAGGATCCAGGTCATCACCCGCAAGGCGTACGGCGGAGCGTACGTCGTGATGGATTCCAAGGGTGTGGGTTGCGACATCTCCTATGCGTGGCCCACCGCTGAACTTGCGGTCATGGGTCCCCAGGGCGCTGTCGAGATCATTCATCGTCGAGATCTGGCCGAGGCCAGCGATCCCGAAACCCGTCGAAAAGAACTGGTTGCCGAGTATGCGAACCGGCTCGCAAACCCGTACCTCGCAGCCGAGCGCGGCTATGTCGACGACGTCATCGAGCCGGCCGAGACCCGCCGCAAGGTTGTCGCCGGGTTCCGTCTGCTCGAGACGAAGCGGGAAGAGGTTCCGGAGCGCAAGCACGGAAACGTTCCGCTGTAGTCATGTCGTTCACCGTCGACCCGCAGCCCAGCGAGGAGGAGATGGCTGCCATTCTTGCGGCGTACGAGATCTTGTGGCCGCGTCCGAGTGCGGCGGTCTGTCCCGAACCGGCCGGTCGCTGGAGATTCGCGAGTCGGTCGTGGGGTCTGCGACCGGCGTACGGTGGCTGGCGCTGATGCACTCGGTGCTGCGTTTCGTGCAGACATGACCGTGCCGCAGCTCACCAAGACCAACGACCAGGCCGGCCATCGGGTGCGCTTCGAGTGGGGTCGTGAAGGCATGACCGAACTGGCGCCGCACGTCGATGTCGTGATCGTGGTCGACGTGCTGTCGTTCACCACCTGCGTCGATGTTGCCCTCGGTCGTGGGGGAGTTGTCTTCCCGTACCCGTCGAGCCGAGACGGGGCAGCTGCCTTCGCCGAGTCCGTCGATGCCGCCGTCGCCTCGAGCCGACGTGATGCCGGGACGTACTCGCTGTCACCGGCGTCGCTCGACGCACTGCCGGAGGGAACCCGGCTGGTGTTGCCGTCACCGAACGGCGCAGCGCTGCTCTTCGGCGCGAGTGCAGCGGGTGCCGACGCCGTCGTTGCTGCCTGTATCCGAAACGGGGCTGCCATCGGTTCGTGGTTCGCCGATCAAGATGTGTCGGTCGCCGTGATCGCAGCGGGTGAGCGATGGGGTGATGCCGACACACCGATTCGTGTCGCCATCGAGGATCTTTGGGGTGCAGGCTGCGTGCTCTCGCTGTTCGAGCCGGCTGATCTTTCACCAGAGGCGAGAGTGGCGGCCAACGCGTGGCGGGCTGTCGAGGCCGACATCGTCGCCGAACTCCAGCACTGTTCGTCGGGTCGCGAACTCGTGTTCAACGGCTTCGAGAGCGATGTGCAGTTCGCAAGCGCAGCCCATGTCAGCGACTCGGTCCCGGTTCTCGTCGATCAACGGTTCGTCGATCTCACTGGTGCCGGGTGACATCCAGCATCCACAGGACCATCTCGCAACCGAGAACGGCAGTGGTGGGGCCCTGCTGCCGATGCAGACGGGCATCCAGAATGGTCAGTGCCGGCGGGTCGCAACGAAGACCCA
>Ga0255761_10004411_pt1 | contig 12496 bp, 10 predicted proteins | sample 071ome_29_FD_179961 | JGI IMG/M metagenome (GOLD analysis project Ga0255761, IMG submission 179961) | Coastal salt marsh microbial communities from the Groves Creek Marsh, Skidaway Island, Georgia - 071407BT metaG (version 2) | ecosystem: Environmental > Aquatic > Marine > Intertidal zone >... | reverse complement strand
CGGGCGTGCAGGGCTCCTACCGCTTCGTCAATCGCATCGCCCGGCTGGTGATGGACCGGACGGGCACTCTGCCCGCACCCGGCACCGCACCCGACGGGGACGCCAATCCGGAATCCCGGGCGCTGCGAGCCGCCGTGCACGGCGCCATCGCGGACGTGACCGACGACCTGGAGCGGTTCCAGTACAACCGCGCGGTTGCCCGGCTGTACGAGCTGACGAACGATGTGTCCGCCGCGGCCAATGACGGGACCGCGGATTCGGCATGCCTTCGCGAGGCGCTCGAAACGCTCGTACGGCTGATCGCACCGATGATGCCACATCTGGCCGAGGAAATGTGGGGCACGTTGGGACACGACACCCGGCTGAGCGACACCGCCTGGCCCGAAGCCGATTCCTCTCTGCTTATCGCCGACACCGTGACCTACGCCATCCAGGTCAACGGCAAGTTGCGCGGCACAATCGACCTGCCCGCCGGCGTCGAGAGCGCCGCCGCGCAGGAAGCCGCGAAGGAGATCGCCAACGTGGCCGAGTTCATCGCCGGCAAGGCGATCCGCAAGGCGATCTTCGTTCCCGACAAGCTGGTGAACTTCGTTGTCTAGGCGCGCGCCCGTCTGGCTGCTCGCCGGCATGGCTCTGGTCCTGTCGGCCTGCGGGTTTGAGCCGCTCTATGGTGATCGCGAACAGACCGCCGCCGCCGAGGACCAGCTGGAGCTGGTCACGGTCCCGCCGATCGCCGACCGTGTCGGCCAGCTCGTGCGCATCGAACTCACCAACCGGCTGACGCCGACCCAGCCGGCGCCGACCGCGCTCTATACGCTCCCCGTGACGCTGACCGAATCACGCGCCAGCCTCGCCGTTCGCAAGGACGCCAGTGCGACACGCGCCAATCTCACGATCAATGCGACTTTCGAGCTGTACCGGATTTCCGACGGCGTCCGCCTGACATCGGGCAACATCCGTTCGGTCAACAGCTACGACGTGGTCGATTCCGACTATGCGACGCTGGTGGCCGAATCCGACGCACGGCGGCGCGGCGCCAAGGACATCGCCGACGGTATTATCGACAGGCTGGCAATTTTCCTGTCACGGACGCAGCAAACCGGTACAAGCGGACGGGCCAGGTGAAGGTCTCCGCCGGTCGCGTCGATGGTTTTGTAGCGAACCCGGATCCCGCGATCGTCGCCTATCTGGTCTATGGGCCCGACACGGGCCTCGCGCGCGAACGCGCCCAGCGCCTGATCCGCACTGTCGTCGAAGATCCCAGCGATCCGTTCCGTGTGGCCGAGCTGTCGCCGTCCGCCATCTCCGACACCCCGTCACGCCTGGCCGACGAGCTTCTGGCGATTTCCTTCGGCGGCGGCGAACGCCTGGTTGTTGTCCGCGACGCACCCGACACGCTGTCCGGCCCGCTCAAGGACGCGCTCGATGCCGCCGCTGATGCCGGGGCCGCCGCGCGCCTGGTGATCGAGGCCGGGAATCTTTCCGGGCGCTCCGCGTTGCGCAAGCTCTGCGAATCCCGCGACGACTGCGCGGCGCTGCCCTGCTACCCCGATGACGAGGAAGGCCGGACACGCATCATCCGCACGATGATGCAGGAGGCGGATATCCGGATCGGTCCGGACGCACTGCGCACGCTGGCCGGAATCCTCGGCGACGACCGTCAACTCAACCGGCGCGAGATCGAGAAACTGATCCTCTTCGTCGGGCCAGGCAACGAAGTGAGCGAAGACGACGTTCTGGCCTGCGTCGGTGATTCCGGCACGACCTCCCTCGATGAAACGGTACTCGCCGCAGCGGACGGCAACATCGCCGAGCTGGACCGGGCGCTGGAACGGTTCTGGTCCGACGGGGGTGAACCCGTCAGCCTCGTGCGCGCGGCGCAGCGGCACTTTCAGCGCCTGCACCGGGTCTCCGGACTGATGAATTCCGGTGAGAGCTACGACAATGCGGCGCGCCGCCTTCGCCCGCCGGTGTTCTGGAAAATGGCCGGGCGGTTCCAGAACCAGTGCCGGAACTGGCCATCCGATCGGCTGGAGCTGGCGCTCGGCCGCTTGACCGAGGCCGAGCTGGCCCTGAAGACAACGGGCACGCCCGGCCGCGCGGCCTGCGGCCGCACGCTCTACGCCATCGCCAGCATGCAGCGGGCGCGGCGCGCCTGAACCTCGGCGTTAGCGAAACCTCGGGTCAGGATTCGAACGGAAAACTCGTGCCGCCGGGCTGTGGCGTCTCGGCAGACCGGGCAGGTCTGTCGTCCTGGTTCAGCCGGCGCAGCACATCGTCAAGCTGATCGAGGCTCTTGAATTCGATCGACAGCGTGCCCCGGCCCGACTCCTCTCCGCCCTTCAGGTCGATCTGGACCTTGAGCCCGATCGCATCGGAGACATCGCGCTCGAGCGCGAGCGTATCGGCGCTCTTGGCCGACGTCTTGCGGGGCTTCGGCGCCGCGCTCCCGCCACCGGGCGAGACCTTCTTCTCAATGTCGCGGACGGTCAGCGACCCCTGAACGATCTCGCGCGCCAGCGCCAGCGCATCCTCGCGGCCGACAAGCGCACGGGCATGACCCGCGGTCAGCTCGCCGCGATCGACCATTTGCCGCACTTCGGGCGGAAGGGTCAGCAATCTCAATGTGTTAGCGACATGACTCCGGCTCTTGCCGACGACCTTCGAGAGCGCATCCTGGGTGTGTTCGAACTCATCGATCAGCCGCTGGTAGGCTTCTGCTTCCTCGATGGCGGACAGGTCCGATCGCTGGATGTTCTCGATCAGCGCGATCTCGAGCGCTTCCTGATTGTTCAGATCGCGGATGATAACCGGGACGTTGTGGAGCTGTGCCCGCTGGGCCGCGCGCCAACGCCGTTCACCCGCGATGATCTCGTAGCTGTCCACCTGCACCGGATCGCGCCGCACCAGGATCGGCTGCAGAATTCCTTTCGAGCGGATGGAATCGACCAGGGACTGCATGTCCTCGTCGTCGAAATTGGTGCGCGGCTGGAACTGGCCGGGGTGGAGTTGCTCGATCGGCAGTTCGCGCTGCGCCCGCGCGGTCTTTTCCAGTTCCTCGTAATCGGCCTCGTCGTCTCCCAGCAGGGCGGACAGGCCGCGCCCGAGGCGGCGGCGGGAAGTCGGATCGTTCATTCCGCGGCCTCCCCGATCGGGCTCGTGCCTTCGCGGCGCAGCATCTCGGCTGCCAGTCGCGCATAAGCCTGGGCGCCCGCACAGGACAGGTCATAGACCAGCGCCGGTTTGCCAAAGGACGGCGCCTCAGACAGTCGGACATTGCGGGGGATCACGGTGCGGTACACCCGGTCGCCGAAATACTCACGCACATCTGCCTCGACCGAGCGGCAGAGATTGTTGCGGGCGTCGTGCATAGTCAGCACGATGCCCTGGATATCAAGATCCTCGTTGTAGGCGCGACGCACCCGCTCGATGGACTTCATCAGCCGCGACAGACCTTCCAGCGCGAAATACTCGCACTGCAACGGCACGAGCACCGAGTCCGCGGCCACCAGCGCGTTGATTGTCAGGAGTCCGAGCGCCGGCGGGCAGTCGATCAGCACGTAGTCGTAATTGCCCAGCACGGCGTCGAGCACCTGGCGCAGGCGCGCCTCGCGATGATCGAGGTCGATCAGCTCGATTTCCGCACCGGCCAGATCGGCCGATGCCGGCGCGACGTCGAGACCGGGAATCTCCGTCCGGCAGATGGCGGTGGACAGTTCCTGACCGCCGATCAGCACGTCATACACGTCCGTTTCATATTCTGAAACACCGAGGCCGGTGGAGGCATTGCCCTGGGGGTCCAGATCGATCACCAGCACCCGCTGGCCGCACGCGGCAAGGCCGGTGGCGAGGTTGATCGCGGTGGTGGTCTTGCCGACCCCGCCCTTCTGGTTGGCGACGGCGATGGTGCGCGTGCCGCCGCGCGCGGGGTGCCGATGATCCGGCGGTCCAAATTCGGGGGCAAGCGGTGTGGCCGCTGCCCGGTTATCCTGGTGGGCCCGGTCTTCCCGATGGTCGAAGTCAGACACGTTCCGGTTTCCTTATCTCAAGCACAACTCCGCGCGGGTCCGCCGCGCTCGGGTACTCTGTCACATCCAGATGCCAGGATGCACGCGCTTCTTTCAGTTCTTCGTCCGCGCGTGCACCTTTCAGGAATACGCAGACCCCGTCCGGCGCCAGCATCGGGACCGCATACTCCAGGAGTCGCGCCACCGGCGCCAACGCCCGGGCGAGGATCAGGGGAAACCCCCTTTCCTCTAAAGTCTCGACCCGGCCCTCGGCGATCTCTGCCGGTGCGTTGGTCACCCGCCTCACCTCCCGCAGGAAGGCACACTTGCGGACATCGGATTCCGCCAGGACGACCGGGGCATCGCATGCAATCGACAGAACCATGCCCGGAAACCCGGCCCCGCTTCCCATATCGAGCGCCCGGTGCCCGGGTTCAACCCATTTCGCCAGCTGCAGGGAATCGAGGAAATGACGCCGCCAGACATCGCTCAGGGAATCCCGGGACACCAGATTGATGCGCTCCTGCCAGCGCCGCAGCAGCTCTTCATAGGCCCGGAGCCGGTCCAGTGTTTCACGTGAAACATTGGCCGTATGACCGAGTTCATCGACCGTCATGGGCGCCGGATTGACCATGGCTTTTCTATACCAGCCAGGGTTGGGTGCGCCAACTACTATATGTTGTGGATCAGGCGGCGGTCGCCGTGTCGCCAGAGGACTTTCGGACGTACCGCAAAAGGATGACCAGCGCGGCCGGCGTCATACCGGGAATCCGGCCCGCCTGGCCCAAAGTCTCGGGCTTTTGATGCGAAAGTTTCTGGCGCGCCTCATTCGACAGGCCCGGGATGGCGTCGTAATCGAGGTCCGGCGGCAGCACCAACGCCTCGTCCCGCCGATAGGCCTCCACATCGGCGGCCTGGCGCGACAGGTAATGGGCGTATTTGGCCTCGATCGCCATGATCGCCCGCGCTTCGGCCGAAACCCCGTCCAGCTCCGGCCAGACCCTCAGGACATCGGCGAACCCGACATCCTGGAAGCTCAGCAACTCGAATGCGCTACGCCGCACCCCGTCACGGTTGACCTTCAACCCGTGCCGCAGAAGCGCGTCCGGTGTGGCCGCACAGCCTTCCAGCGCGGCGCGGGCGGCATCCACGCCGTCCTGCTTACGGCGGTACGCATCCGCGCGCTCCGTCCCCACGCAGCCCAGTGTGACGCCCAGAGGGGTCAGCCTGGCATCGGCATTGTCGGCCCGCAGCATCAGCCGGAATTCCGCGCGCGAGGTGAACATCCGGTACGGCTCGTCCGCCCCGCGCGTCACCAGATCGTCGATCATCACCCCGATATAGGAGGTGGCGCGGTCCGGCTCGAAACGCGCCGTCCCGCCTCCTGCCAGCTGCGCCGCGTTGATCCCGGCGACCAGCCCCTGTCCCGCCGCTTCCTCATAGCCAGTCGTCCCGTTGATCTGGCCGGCCAGAAAAAGCCCCGGCATCCGACGGGTTTCCAGCGTTCGATGCAGCTCGCGCGGATCCACGAAGTCGTACTCGATGGCATAGCCCGGCCGCAGCACAACCGCGTTCTCGAGCCCCGGGATTTCCTTCAGCAGCGCGTGCTGCACATCTTCCGGCAGGGAGGTGGAAATCCCGTTGGGATAGACCGTGTCGTCGTCCAGCCCCTCGGGTTCCAGGAAAATCTGGTGATTCTGGCGCTCCGCGAAGCGCACCACCTTGTCCTCGATGGACGGACAGTAGCGCGGCCCCCCGCTCTCGATCTGGCCCGAATAGATGGGCGCACGATCCAGATTGGCGCGGATCAACGCGTGCACCGCCGGGGTCGTGTGGGTGATGTGGCAATCGATCTGGGGTGTCGTGATCGCGTCCGTCATATAGGAGAACGGCACCGGCGGATCGTCGCCGGGCTGCCGATCCAACCCGTCCCAGTCGATGCTGCGCCCGTCGAGGCGCGGCGGAGTGCCGGTTTTCAGCCGCCCCAGGGCAAACCCGGCACGGCGCAGCGTATCGGATAGGCCCAGTGAGGGTGCTTCCCCCATCCGGCCCGCGGGAGTCTGGAACTCCCCGATATGGATGACACCACGCAGGAAGGTTCCCGTCGTCAGGACCACGGCGCGGCAGGCGATCTCGCGCCCGTCCTGCAAGATCACCCCGGCCACGGCGCCGGCCGCATCCAGGCGAATGTCCTCGACACCCGCCTCCAGAATGTCCAGGCCCGCCTGATGGCGCAGCAGATCCTGCATCGCCTCGCGGTAGAGCTTGCGGTCGGCCTGGGCCCGGGGGCCCCAGACTGCGGGGCCTTTGCTCTTGTTGAGCATCCGGAACTGGATACCGCCCCGGTCGATCGCCCGCCCCATTACACCGTCCAGCGCGTCGATCTCTCGAACCAGATGGCCCTTGCCGAGACCGCCGATGGCGGGGTTGCAGGACATCTCGCCGATGGTCGCGGCCTTGTGGGTGGCCAGAAGCGTACGCGCCCCGACCCGCGCCGCGGCCGCGGCGGCTTCGCAGCCGGCATGACCGCCGCCTATCACGACGACATCGTAGGTTCCGGAATATGGGACGGTGAGGCTCATGAGCGCGCTATGTAGGCTGTCCGCCGGAGGCTGTCAAAACCCGATTGGCCACCGCTGTATCGTCCAATGTTTCACGTGAAACATTGCTCACTTTCCGATGCAGAAATCCCGGAACACGGCGTCCAGCATCTCGTCTATATCCACCCGCCCGGTGATCCGCCCCAGAGCGCGCACGGCAAGCCGAATGTCCTCCGCCGCCAGTTCCGGCAGTTTGGCGGTCATGGCCCGATCCAAAGCATCAGCAGCTTCCGCCAGTGCTTCCCTGTGGCGCGCACGCGTGGGCACCAGACCTTCATGACCGGACAGCATGCGGGACACGTGATCTTCGAGCGCCGCCAGGAAGGCGTCAATCCCGGCACCGGTTTTGACTGATACAGTATAATCCACCGGAATCCCGGCGATCTGGTCCAGTGAACCGTCCAAAAGGTCGATCTTGTTCGCCACCACAATTGTGCGTTCATCGATCAGACGCCTTATCCGATCCGGGATCGTATCCGTGGTGGCGTCCAGAACCGCCACCACCAGCGCCGCCTCCACGGCACGCTGCTCCGCACGGCGGATTCCCTCCTGCTCGACGGCCCCCCGGGCCCCGTGTATCCCGGCCGTGTCCTGAAGTGCCACGGCGAATCCACCGAGGTTTATCTGTACCTCGACCACATCTCGGGTCGTACCAGCCTCTTCGGAGACAATCGCGGCGTCGCGGTGGGCGATCGTATTGAGAAGGCTCGACTTTCCGACATTGGGCGCACCGACAATCACAACCGGCAGGCCAAGACGGATGCTCTCACCAAGTAGTCCGGTATGACGATGTTGGTTAATTTCTTGAATTATTTCGTTAATATTCGCCACTACCTGCGTGTGTAGTGCCTCGGGTAGTTCCTCGTCCGAGAAGTCGATTTCGGCTTCGGCATGGGCCATGATGCCGATCAGACGGGTCCGCCAGCCGTCATACAGAGCGGCGAGTCCCCCGTCATACTGCCGCAGAGCCTGGCGACGCTGGCGGTCCGTCCGGGCCGCGATCAGATCCCCCAGCGCCTCCGCACCTGTGAGATCGAGTTTGCCATTCTCGAAGGCACGCCGGGTGAATTCCCCCGGCTCGGCAAGCCGCGCGAGACCGGAGTCCCCGATTTCACGGAACAGGCGATCCAGAACGGCTTCACTGCCGTGGACATGCAGTTCCGCCACATCCTCGCCGGTGAAGCTCGCAGGGGCCGGGAAACGCAGCACAAGCGCCTGATCGATGATATCCGCGCCGTCCAGGGTCGAAAGATCGTGGAGCGCCGCGTACCGGGCCTTCGGTAACGCCGATATACCCAGTTTTTTCAATAGGTTATCAGTGCACGAGCCGGAAATACGCACCACCGCCACACCGGCCATGCCGGCCCCGCTGGACAGCGCGTAGATCGTGTCCGGGCGCGTTGCGTCCGTCGGCACGGCGAAAACCTACTTCTTCTTGTCGTCCTGGCCCATATCGGGCATCGCCGCCCAGAACGCCTTCTGGAACTGATCCCAGTTATCGGTGCCCATGGCCGTCCCGCCGCTCATCCACGTCCGGAACAATGTCTGCGGGTCCATTTTCTGCATGGCCTCAAGTGTCTGGCGCTGCCACTCATCCACCACCGCTTTCTGCGCGTCCGCCACATTCGGCAGGCCCATGAAGGTGCGCGCCTCCTCGGGCGTACAATCGACATTGATGGTGACTTTCATGTTCGCCGTCCGGGTCCGTTGCCAACGCTGGAAATCTCTCCAACCTTATATCCTGTCCTCCGGATATCCCGACACCTAATATCGGATACCCATGCCCGACACGCTCACCGTCGAATCCCCGCTCGGCCTTCTCGCGCTTCACGCCGAGGGAGACCGGATCACGTCCCTCGACTGGGTGGATGCGCCGGTCGAAGAAAACGCGTCAGGTGTCCTGCGTGACGCCGCCACACAATTGCGCGCATATTTCGATGGACGCCTCAAGACATTCGACCTGCCTCTGGCACCCACCGGGACCGAACACCAGAAGGCGGTCTGGTCGGCCATGCTGCGCATTCCCTATGGCGGCCTCATCACCTATGGCGAGATTGCCGACGAGCTCAACTCATCGGCCCGAGCGGTCGGGACGGCCTGTGGCCGGAATCCCATCCCGGTTATCGTGCCGTGCCACCGCGTCATCGCGACCGGCGGAGGTATGGGCGGCTACTCCGGGCGCGGCGGGCTGGAGACCAAGCACGCGCTGTTGCTGCTCGAAGGTGCCGTGCTGGCTTGATGGAATTCGGACCCGCCGATAGGCTCGCCCGCAACAACGCAACATGACCGCCCGTCTGAAGAATCCGGCGCGCGGCAGGGGGAGAAAAAGATGGTCCACGCAATCCGGTTCCATGAGGCGGGCGGTCCCGAAGTGATGAAGTGGGAAGAGGTCGAGGTCGGCGATCCCGGCCCCGGCGAGATCCGCGTGAAGCAGACCGCCGCCGGCCTCAACTTCATCGACATCTACCTGCGGTCCGGCGCGCGCCCGGTGCCGATGCCCAACGGGCTCGGCCTGGAAGGCGCGGGCAAGATCGTTGCCGTGGGCGACGGTGTCACCGATCTGGCCGTGGGCGACCGCATCGGCTACGCCGACATGCCGCTCGGCGCCTATGCCGAGGAACGCGTGATGCCCGCAAAGATCGCGGTGAAGCTGCCCGACGCCATTTCCGACGAGCAGGCCGCGGCCATGATGCTCAAGGGCATGACGGTGCAGTTCCTGATCCGCTCCTGCTTCCCGGTCGAGAAGGGCCAGACCGTGCTGTGGCACGCCGCCGCCGGCGGCGTCGGGCTGATCGCGTGCCAGTGGCTCAACCATCTGGGCGTCACGGTGATCGGCACGGTCGGCAGCGACGACAAGGCCGAGCTTGCCAAGGCCTATGGCTGCCATCACACCATCAACTACCGCGATGAAAACTTCGTCGAGAAGGTGAAGGAGCTGACCGAAGGAAAGGGCGTGCCGGTGGTCTATGACGCCGTCGGCAAGGACACTCTGCGCGGCTCCATGGAATGCCTGCAGCGGCGCGGCTACCTCATCAGCTTCGGCAACGCCTCCGGTGCGCCGGAGCCGGTCGAGCTCACCGAGCTGTCGGCGCATGGTTCGATCTACGCGGCGCGGCCGATGCTGTTCGACTTCATCGCCGAGCGCGAGGAACTGCTGGCCTGCGCCGGCGACCTGTTCGACGTGGTGTCATCCGGCGCGGTGAAGATCGAGATCAACCAGACCTACCCGCTGTCCGAGACGGTCCAGGCCCACAAGGACCTGGTCGCCCGCAAGACAACCGGCTCGACGATCCTGCTGGCTTAGGCGTCCGGGGCCTAGCCCCGGCCCGCGCCGCCCAGCACGAACGCCCCATAGACCGAGGGCGGGTAGCCGACCTCGCGCAGTCGATCGCGCGCGCGGACCCAGCCGCCCGCGTAGTCGCCCAGCCGGGCGCGCTCGTGGAAGGCTTCCATGTAGAGCTGGGTCGGCGCGTCCTCGACGGGCCAGAGACTGTTGACCACCGAGACCGCACCGCCGAGATAGAAGCTCCGTGCGAGGCCCAGGAAGTCGTCACCCGCCTCGGCGCGGCCCAGTCCCGTCTCGCACGCCGACAGGACCACCAGCTTCGCCGACAGGGGGTTCTCGAACAGCTCCGCCGCCGTCAGCCGGTCCGCCTGTTGACCTGAAGGGTCGGCCAGGAACAGCGCCGAGGCCATCGGGTCATACGGGTTGAAGGTGCCGTGGGTCGCCAGGTGCAGCACATCCACGCCGCCATCGACCGAGCGGCGCAATGCTTCTTCGGTTGCCGCGGGGCCAATCAGGCTCGCGACCTTGTAGGCCTTCCCGACCGAGACCGCCTCGCGCCGCGCGCCGGGGAGCTGCGGCAGCTCACCCTTCAGGTTGGGGTCGCCGAGCACCGCCGCCGGGAGGGGGCCGCGTCCGCCGCCGGTCGAGCGCGCGATCCATCCGCCGGTCGGCAGGACCACGACCGGTGCGCGCTCGTCGAGCACACCCCAGGGCAGGAAATACAGGCTGCCGCGCGGCACCACATAAAGAGTGCCGGTGGTGACCCATTTCGCGAGCTCGAGCCCGCGCCCGATCTCCTCGGCGGCTTTCTTCTGTTCGGCCGGAGCCAGAGGTTCAGCCGGGCCGCCGCGTGTTGTTGTTTCTGACGCAGATGCGTCCGGGTCCGCCGACTGGAGCGTTCTCGGATCGTTGGCCGTTTCAATAAGTTCACCGCGGGCCGATCGGACCAGCGAGCGCCCGCTCGCGGCGATGCGTCCGTTCAGCTCAGCGAGACGCTTCTCCGTCAGCGCACCCGTCACCACCTTCGCGCTGTCCGACGACACGAGCAGGAAGCGCAGGCGGTCATCGGCATCGGGCGGCAGGGCATAGGCCAGGCGATCGCCCGCACCGAGACGGCGCTGGACGGCGGAAAGCGTCTGGGTGCCGACAGACAGGGAGTCCGCGATCTCCGGGTCACGTTTGCGCAACTGCCCGATCAGCCGCTCGCGTTGCGCCAGCAGATCGCGCTCGCGCTTCAGGACATCGCCCCGGTTGGCGCCCGGTGCCGTATTGCGCAGACGTTGGGCGCGAATGTCCGAGTCGAGTGCGTTGATCCGCGCGACCAGTTCAGGCTGCCGTCCCGCGGCGATAGGCCGGTTGGCGAGCATATCGACGAAGGCGCGCGCGCGTCCGCGCTCCAGGTCGCGGAACAGCGCAGCCATGTTGCCGCTGCGGATATCCAGTTCGATCAGGCGGCGGGTGATCTGCTCCTTGCCGATGCCGAACCGACGCTTGGATTCGTCTGTGGACAGCGATCCCGTCACCGCCTCGACGGCGGTGTCCGCCGCCCGGAAGGCCCTCTCTGCCTCCCGGGGCCGATCGAGATCGAGCAATGCCTCGCCGCGCAAGGCCTCGATCTTCCAGACCAGATCGGCCAGTCCGTTCTCGGCGGCGAACTTTGCGGCCTGGGCCGCGGCGGGTTCAGCCAGGTCGGCCCGGCCGATATCCAGCAGCGCGCGCACCCGGAAGCCGTCCACCGTCGCCTGACCGGCGGCGTAACCCAGCGCCTCGAAATAGGCGCGCGCGGACTGGAACAGGGCCGCGCCCGCCTCCGGGTCCTTGCGGTTGACCACCCGCGCCGCGCCGAGGATGCCGAGGTTGATGCCGCGCGCGTAATAGATGTCGGGATCGACGAAGAAGTATTGCCGGTTCAGCGGGTGGTGGACGTTGTAATAGGCCTCGGCAATCACGTCTTCCGCCGCCTGCGCCCAGGCCTCGGCCTGCTTGTGATCGCCCTTCAGCAACATGGCGCCGGCCATCCCCAGATAGCTGCGGAAGTGGGCGCGGGTCATGGCGACGCTGTGGGCGACGTCCGGCCAGAAGACGAACAGCGTCGGCATTCGCCAGTCTTTCAGGCCGCGGATGACGGTGACGAAATCCTCGATCGCCGCTTCCGGGCGGCCCTGCCACAGCTTGGCCTCGCCGCGCAGCGCGCGGGTGTTCACATTGGTCCCGAAGGCCGCCATCTCCCGCGCCTCGCTGGCGACCAGCGCCGCCTCGGCGTCGGGACCGCGCCCGAGCTGGATCAGCGCCTGCACCCGGAAATAGGACAGGTACCAGGCATAGATCTTCGCGTTATCGTCCCCGGGCCCGCCCTTTGCCGAGAGCGTTTCCTCGGCCTTGTCGATCAGCGCCAGGGCCGTACCGCCCTCGCCGCGCAGGAAGGCATCGGTCGCCGCGCTCAGTTCCGGCGGTACCACGAACTCATACGCGCTGACCTGCCCGGCCTTCGGCAGACGCGCCGATCCCGCATCGGGCAACGGCAGGTCGATGTTCTCGCGGAACTCGGCATCACTTGCCCGCACCCGGATCAGGCTTTCGTAGTCCGGGTTCCACTCGGTGAC
>Ga0255761_10004410_pt1 | contig 12496 bp, 16 predicted proteins | sample 071ome_29_FD_179961 | JGI IMG/M metagenome (GOLD analysis project Ga0255761, IMG submission 179961) | Coastal salt marsh microbial communities from the Groves Creek Marsh, Skidaway Island, Georgia - 071407BT metaG (version 2) | ecosystem: Environmental > Aquatic > Marine > Intertidal zone >... | reverse complement strand
GTCAAGATAAGCTTGAATAGGTCCTAAACCCGAACCGACTAAATAACTCTCATCTGTTTTAAAACGATGCAGTGCAAAACGATCCTCATAAGAGTAAATAGAAACGGTTTTGTATCCGAGCTCAGTAGCTGCTCTGGATATACGAATAGCAATTTCACTTCTATTCGCGATTAGAATTTTTTTAATTTCTCTCATAGTGATTGATGCCTCAATGTTTTACAGAAAATTTTTAATTTTTCCATAATTAACGTTCAAAAAATGTATGCATTCTTTCGATATTACACATTTTTCACATTCGGGGTTTCTCGCCTTGCAAGTATATCTTCCATGAAGAATAAGAAGATGATGGGCGGTCTTTTTATATTGTTCTGGGACAATTTCCATTAGGTCTTGTTCAACAGCATCGGGCGTCTCACCTAAACTGAGATTTAGTCTTCTAGATAAACGATAAACATGCGTATCCACTGCGATCGTCGTATGTCCAAAAGCAACGCTCATAACTACATTGGCTGTTTTTCTCCCCACCCCAGGTAATTCACATAGCATATCAAAGTTATCTGGTACTTTGCTGTTGTGTTTCTCAACTAATATCTTTGAAAGAGCGATTACATTTTTTGCTTTAGTGTTGAATAATCCTATACTTTTCACATAAGGAATAATTCCCTGAAGGCCTAATTTTAAAATTTTTTCGGGTGTATCGTATGTAGCAAAGAGATCTTTCGTCGCCTTATTGACTTGGGCATCGGTTGATTGTGCAGACAAAACAACAGCCACTAACAGTGTATAGTGATTAACGTATTGAAGATCAGATTGAGGGGCAGGAATAGCTTTTGATAATTTGGAAAAAATTTGATTTATTGTTGAAGTATTCACGATGAAAAAACAGTTAGATATTAAACCAAACAAAAGTTTAAATCACAAACAGATATTGCTTTTTTTAGCAATAACAGGTGGATTAATTTTTTTTATGGGAGTTAGATTTGTTATTGTCGGCGCATGGCCTATTTTAATATTTGGGATTGTTGAATTTTTAATTTTGGCATTTTGTACCTATCTTTACTTCAATTTTGCTAAGAGAAGAGAGATAATTATTTTGAATCAGGAAGAAATCAGAATTCAAAAGTTGAAAGATCAAGAGATGAAAGATGACCAAAGCTATAATATTCATTGGAGTCGCTTAAAAAATAATAAGGATGATCTATCAATTCATTATGCTGGAAAAAAAAATGCTTTCGCTAAATTTTTAAGTCCACATCGTCGATTAAAATTAAAAAAAATTATTGAACGCTATAAGTCTCGCCTGTCCTAAAGCATATCCTTATAAGTATAATAACCACTGTTTTGGTTTGACAGCCAGATTGCCGCTTGGATTGCACCATCGGCAAAAATTTCTCGGTTAAACGCTCGATGAGTTAATTCAATGCTCTCATTTTCCCCATGAAAGATTACTGTGTGCTCTCCTGGAATGTTTCCTCCACGAATAGAAGAAAACCCGATTTCATCTTTTTTTCTTTCTTGTTGATCTTGAAGGCGGTTAAAATTGAATTGATCCTTAGAATAATTTAACTCTTCTGCTATTTCTTCACCTAGTTTAATAGCCGTACCACTTGGTGAATCTTTTTTAAAACGATGATGGGTTTCTATAATTTCAATATCAAAATCTTTTAAATAAGATGCTGCTTTTCGGGCAAGATTAAAAAAAGAATTCACTCCAAAGCTCATATTGGGTGCGTAAAAAACTTTAGTTGATTTTCCCGTTTGTTTTAAGAGATTGAAATGTTGTGGCTCAAGACCCGTCGTTCCAACAACAAGGCCTGTATTACTCGCAACAGCACTCTCAGTAAAAGCAAATAACGCTTTTGGTGATGTAAAATCAATAATCACATCGGCGACTTCAAAAGAACTCTCTCTAGTGATTGCTAAATTATTTGGTAAATTCATTTCCTTTAAAAAATCTTGATCTATAACAGATATATCAAATACTCCAACGATATCTGTATGGGGGTTTGACAGACCAGATCGTATCAGATTTTGACCCATTCTGCCTTTGGCTCCAGCAATTGCAATTTTCGTAGTCATCAATCTCTATTTATAGAGAAAATAGCAGTTATAGAATAGTAAAAATTTTTAAAATAAAGATAATATATCAATGATTAGGTTAATAATTATTTTACTTATTTTATTAATCGCAAGCTTGTTAATTTTTAATAAAAAATTTCGCGAAGCATTTACCTTATCGACCATACCTCTAATAATTTTAGTTTTAGGACTAGTTGGCTATATGATCTACTATATGGTTACAACTAACTATTTTAATTAAAGATTAATAATTTGCTCGGTGACAATATAAAAACCAATTACCAATACCATTATTCCAAAATATTTTTTTAGCTGCTCGCCTGTAAATTTTCTCGATAAAAAATTTCCAACGAGAACGCCTACAAGTGTTGCGATCATAACATAAAATACAAATATCCAATCTGTTTGAAAGCCGCCAAATAAATCTCCTCCAAAACCAATAATCGACTTAAGAGCAATTATAATTAATGAGGTGCCCACTGCTATTTTCATTTCTAAACCAGCTAACAAAACAAGGGCTGGAATAATTAAAAAGCCCCCTCCCGCTCCTACAAATCCTGTAACACCTCCTACAACTAGGCCCTCAAGCATGACCAAGGCAAATTTATTTTTTGGAACATCTTGGTTATCATCTTTTTTTGGATTGTTTTTTTTCATCATCATCAATGCTGCCAATATCATCAAGACAGAAAATACAAACATAATCACAAAATCTTTTGTGATGAGGATACCTAATTTAAATTCACTGGGGATGGCTGGGAGTAAATAGTGCCTAGCTAAAAGCACTCCAAGAATCGAGGGGATACCAAAAATAATTGCTGTTTTAATATCAATAGTACCTTGACGAAAATATCCAATGGACCCTAACAGAGCCGTTAAGCCCACTAATAATAATGAGTAACTTGTGGCCTCAACAGCTGGGATAGAAAACAAATAGACCAAAACAGGCATTGTCAGGATTGATCCCCCTGCGCCCAATAAAGATAAAACAGAGCCCATGATAAAGGCTCCCATAAGACCTAGAATAAACACTTATATATTAGATATCACTGGTTGATCAGAATCAATCCATGCGTTGATACCCTCGTCAAGTTCTAATATTTCTCCTGAATAGCCCTGACTTATAAGAACATTAGCTGCAACCTTGGATCTTTTTCCTGACCTACAATGAATTAAAATAGTTTTATTGGCCGGGTTTAACTCATTGATTTTCTCTGCGCTCACCGAAGAAAGTGGGACTAAAATAGCATTTTCTAAATGTGCTTGATCAAACTCATCTTGTTCTCGAACATCAACAATCATTGCCCCATTGCTAATAGAATGGACAGCGTCTTGAACGCTTAACGATTTAAAGCTCATTAATGATGATCTTTCTTTTCAATTGAATTGCCTTGGGCAATCCAGTTTTTTAAACCGCCCATCAGATGGTAGCAATTTTTATAATCGTAAGATTTAGAAACCTGCACCGCAAGCGTCGAACGATGACCAACGGCACAATACATGAGGATTTTTTTGCCTTGAAGGTTTTCCTTTTCTTTAATCAAGTAGTCCGATACTTGATCAAAGGGTACATGAATAGAGTTATGTATTTTTCCATCATGATAGATTTCGCTGTCCTCTCTTAAGTCTAAAAGAACATGGTCGTCATTAGCTGTAACATTTTGAAACTCTTCTACCGTTAAGCCGTTTGTATTTTTTTGTCTTTTTAAATCAATCCCAAGTTTTAAATTACCTGGAACTGCAATATCCATCATTTTAGGATCAGGAAGATTTAAATTATTCATAATATTCGCATATTCTTCTGCGGAACTTACTTGTAAACGAGGATTAAATTTTTTTTCCTCACCAATCGTACTGACCGTATCTCCTTTATAGTCATGGGCCGGATATAAAAGTGTGTCTTCGGGTAATTTAAGTATTCTTTCAAAAATAGAATTATAGGCATCATATGGGTCACCATTTTGAAAGTCTGTTCTTCCAGTGCCTCGTATTAGCAAGGTATCGCCAGAAAAAATTCTATCATTCATTAAATAACTAAAAGAGTCATTTGTATGCCCAGGGGTGTGCAGAGCTTTTAATTTTATACCCTCAATAGTAACTTCATCATTATCTTTTACCTGCATGGAAACAACATCACTTGGAGTGGCGTCTCCCATAATAGTAATACAATTCGTTCTATCTCTTAATTCTGCCATACCAGAAATATGATCAGCATGAATATGCGTATCAATAACTTTGACTAATTTTAAATCAAGTTCTTCCATTAGCTTTATATATCGTTCAACATTTTCTAATACGGGATCAATAACAAGGGCCTCGCCGCCTTTTCTACTTGCAACAACATATGTATATGTAGAGGAAGTATGGTCAAATAACTGTCTAAATATCATAGCCAAATTATTAACACATATTCGTCTTTGTGCATTGATTTAAATCAAATTTAAAGAAACCTTATTATGTAGCCAGAGGTTTATGAACTGGAAAATTCCAATCTTGTCCCTTAAACATGACATTCCATTGAAGGAATGGAAAAATATTCTTTTTCAGCCACCAATAACTTGATCTAGGCACTCGAGGGTCAAGCGGAAAACTCGGAGAAACCTTACCTCCATAGCAAAACTCTGCTAACATGACTTTTCCATATTCGACTGTCAATGGGCAAGCTCCATATCCATCATATCTTTTGTAGTCGGATTTTTTTTGGCGATCTGAGATCAAATTATGGGCAACAATAGGTGCCTGCTTCCTAATGGCAGCCCCTGTTTTTGCATTGGGAGCATTCATAACATCTCCTAAGCTATATATATTGTCATATTTTGTATGTTTCAATGTTCCTTGATCAACACTTACCCAACCAGCGTCATCTGCCAAAGGGCTGTTTTTAATAAAATCAGGGGCTGTTTGTGGAGGGGTAATGTGAATGAAGTCAAATTTTTTGGTTACTTCCTTATTTTCTGCTCCCTCTTTGATAATTTTAAAGGTGGCTTCTTTAGAATCGCCGTCAATGGCAATTAAATTATGTTGATAATTTCTTTGGGCACCATAATAGTCACAAATATCCTCCAAGGGCTTTTGAAAATACGCAACGCCAAAAATAACAGGCTTTGCACAAAAATACTCTACATTGACGTCTGTTAATTGGCCTTTTTTTCGAAAATAATCTGATGCCAAATACATAATTTTTTGAGGGGCTCCGGCGCATTTAATGGGCATACCTGGCTCAGTAAAAAAAACATTACTACCCGCATTAACGGATTGTAAACTTTTCCATGTATACTCGGCCATATCCGCAGAATAGTTTGTACAAACATTATTTTTACCAAGACTTTTTTCTAAACCTTCAATGCCAGCAAAGTCAATTTTCAAACCTGGGCAAACAACTAACTGATCATAAGTATACTCACCTTCATTGGTTTTTATTGTATTTTTTTCAGGAAAAAATTCTTGGGCAAAGGCTTTAATACGAGAGAGGTATTTTGGGAAAACATCATTCATGGATCTTTGAGTGTCAGAGCGCTTGTAAGAGCCTGCGCCAACTAATGTCCAAGCTGCCTGATAGTTTTGAGTATCGGATGGTTCAATAACTCCAATTTTTAAATTTTTATCTAATTTATATAATCGGGTAGCAACAGTTAAACCCGCACATCCTCCACCTACAACAATGATATTATAATGATTATCCTGATGCATCATTCCTCCAAATTCTTTATTAATTATAAGAGAAAATATATTCATAAATCAATTTGATATAAATCAAAAATTCAAAAATTATTTTATTCATTGGGGCGTGCATAACGCTCCCAGCATTATTAGGATATACTGTGCTTGCTTATAAAATATTTGGCGGAAAAGTCACCAAACTGAGCTACGATTGATAAAAAATTTCAATTTGTTAATCTTTAAATTTAGATGAAAAAAAACGATCTTTATAATCAACAAGTAGAAAAACAAAGTCATTTTGCTAAGTGCTCCTTATGCTCCGCAAAACGCTTTTCTATTTGTGGTAAAATGGACTATAATCAAGTTAAAAAAGTAGACTCCTTTAAAAGAACTAAAATATATAAAGATAAGGAGCCAGTTTTTTTCCAAGGAGATCCTGTTAAGAATTATTTCAATGTGCGCTCAGGCAATGTGAAGATTTATCGACTTCTTGATGATGGACGAATGCACATCATGGGTTTTTTATACCCTGGGGATTTTATGGGTCTGTCTTCAGATCAAGATACCTATTTAAATTCAGCTGAGACTATAGGTGATGCAGAAATATGTTCTTTTGCTATTTCTGAATTTGATGAACTTAATAAAAGTTCTCCTGAGATTACTAAAGAGCTTTTAAAAAGAAACTTTCAAGAAATAGAATTTATGCAAAAACAATCAATCATTATTGCAAAACTTCATGCAAAAGATCGACTAATGGAGTTTTTTAAAAATATTTCTACACAGAGAAAAAAAATTGGTCTTCCTGATAATCCTATAAGCCTACCTATGAGCAGGCAAGATATTGCAGATTATTTGGCACTTACAATCGAAACTGTAAGTCGAGGGATCACAGAATTAAAGAATGCGCAGAAGATTAAAATGATTGATAAAAACAAACTCTATATTATTTAAATCTATTTTAATGCATCATCGTAGTTTATTTTTGTGGGACTTTTAATAGATGGAAAATGGGTTGATCAATGGTATGACACCAAGAAATCTGGCGGAAAATTTATTAGAACCGAAGCTCAGTTTAGAAATTTTATTGATTTCAATACTGAATTTACTCCTGATAGTGGCCGCTATCACCTTTACGTTTCTTTAGCCTGTCCGTGGGCTCACCGTACTCTAATTTATCTCAGCTTGAAAGATTTAGATAATCATATTTCTTTCAGCGTCGTTAATCCATACATGCTAGAAAATGGATGGACTTTTGAGGAAAGTTTTCCTGGCACAACACCAGATCATTTATTTTCTCAACAGTATCTTTATCAAATATATCTTAAAGCAAATCCAAATTATTCAGGGCGCGTGACAGTGCCTGTTCTATGGGATAAGAAAAACCAAACTATTGTAAGTAACGAGTCATCTGAGATTATCAGAATGTTCAATTATTCTTTTAATAAGCTTACTAATAATAATTTAGATTTTTATCCAGAAAAATTTCAAAAAAAAATTGATGAGATTAATGATTTTACATATCACAATATTAATAATGGCGTCTACAAAGTAGGCTTTGCAACTAAACAATCTGTTTACGAAGAGGAATTAGGTAAATTATTTACAGCACTTGATCAAATTGAAGCAATGCTTAAACAAAATTCTTATTTGCTTGGGGATGAAATGTTAGAATGTGATCTTCGCTTGTTTCCAACACTATTAAGATTTGATCCTGTTTATGTAGGTCATTTTAAATGTAATAAAAAAAGAATAATTGATTACCCCCATATCAATCGATATTTACAATTAATCAAATCAAACGCAAAAATTAAACCCACTATCAATATTGATCATATCAAGACTCACTATTATGGAAGTCATCCCACCATCAATCCCAATGGGATTATCCCAACGGGACCCGATTTATACTGATTAATTTTTAAAACGAGAATGACAGCTTTTACAGCTACCAAAAAGATTTTGATGGTGTTGCTGTACGGCCTCTAAATCGTTATTGCTTGCTGCGATCTTCGCAAGAGCGGCCAGACCGCTTGTATCTTGAGCAATGATATTAAATGCGTCCCTATCTTCGATAATATTTTGACTAGCTTTAGTTTTGCCTTCAAAGCTATCATTTGGAAAAAGATTAGGATATTCAATCATAATAGACTCTATCTTTGTATAGATATCTTCTAACCCTTGGGTTTCACCATCATTTAAAATTTGGGTAGCAGATCTCATCAATTTGTTGAACTCTTGCATTGACCCTTGTCTTTGATGGATAACATCATTGGCAAGTAGAGCGCTAACGGAAAACATAAAAATGATTAAGAGTTTTTTCATATATTGATAAATTACGAATAATTTGATTAGTAGATTAACAACAACTAAGAAGAAAAATGATCAAAAAATTGTTGTCTATTCTCCTGTAACAAAATTTTTCCATTCTCTAAATATATAAAATAATCTCCTATTTTTTTAGCCATCTCAAAATCATGGAGGGTGAGAATGATTGTTTTATTTTTTTTCTCAAGGAGCAAAAGTTTTGCTAACAATTTTTCACTTTCTAAATCTAAACTTTGATTAGGTTCATCTAAAAACAACGTTGATTGATCAAAGCTCATTATCCGAGCAAGAAATAATTTTTGCTTTTCTCCTCCTGAGAGAGAGTTCATTTTTTGGTCTTCAAGAGCAGAGAGTTTAAATTGGTCAAACCATGATGTGTTAATCTTAAATTTTTTTATTTTCTGAAGTATTTGATAATTATAACTTACTGTGTTTTTTAATATTAAAGGTTTTTGAAATAACATTGGAATGGGATTTTTTAAATAAGACTGGATAAGTCCTGAGGTAGGTTGAATAATTTGATTGAGCAGTTTTAATAATGTCGATTTACCTGAACCATTTTTTCCCATTATGACAGTTGTACTGCCTTGCTCTATGTTTAAATTAATGCCCTGAAGTATTAATTTTTGATTTATTTGATAATTAATATTTTCTAATTTAATCATTTTGTTTAAAATAATTTATTCCAAAAGAAATGAGCAATGATAAAAAAATCAAAATTGCTCCTAAAATTACCCCAACTATAATATTTCCTTTGGCTGTTTCTAACGCAATCATGGCCGTCATATTACGAGTCACATGATCAATAGAGCCTCCTACTATTGCTGCCGCGCCATACTCACTAATAGCTCTACCAAATCCTATTAATGCTATAGTAAGATAAATGCTTTTTTGATTTGTAATTATCAGCATAAGAATATCTCTTTGAGATGCGCCATACGAAAGAAGTTCCTCTTTTAAAGGAGGGTATTCTTGCTCTATGTAATTAATAATCAAAGTGGTCATAATGGGGAAAATTATAATAAATTGAGCGATTATCATCGCAGATGGGGTGTACAAAAGCTGCATCCAGCCGAGAGGGCCCGAACGACTTATTATTAAATATACAACGAGACCGGCACAAACGGGAGGAATAGAGGTTAAAGATCCCAAAATGCTAACAATATATTTTTTAAAAAAAAATTCTTGAGTTGCAATTAAATAACCAAAAAATAGAGAAAGAAAGAAACCAAATAAAGTTGATACAAAACTTACATGTAAAGAGATACTAATAGCTTCTAGGACTTTTGATAATTCGATCATTTTTAGCAGAGCCCCTTAAGGGGACTCTTTGATAATAGACTAACTTTAACTTAAATTCATTCTAGTTGTATGTAAAAAATAATTGCTGACCATTAATCTTATAGTTTTTAATCAAATCATTTCCTGTTCCTACCAATAACCAGTCTATAAATTCTTGAGACTTTTCATACTCTACATGAGGAAATTTTTTAGGATTGACGGCAATAATTCCGTATGGGTTGAATAGGGCACTATCTCCTTCAAATAATATTGCTAAATCATTTTTATTTGTAAATGAAATCCAAGTTCCTCGGTCGGTTAAAACATAACCCTGCATTTCTGCAGCGACATTGATGGTATTTGCCATTCCACTTCCTGTTTTAATATAAGAGCTATGATCAGGTGACTGAATGCCAATTATTTTCCATAAAGACAATTCTTTTTTATGAGTCCCCGAGTTATCATCTCGAGAGATAAACTTGAAACTTGGTGATGATAATTTTTTCATCACATCAGTGATTTCATTCTCATCTTTAATATTGGCAGGATCGTTTTTTGGGCCAACAATGACGAAATCATTGTACATCAAATCAAATCTTTCAACTCCATATCCCTCTTCAATAAATTTAAGTTCATCTTGCTTTGCATGAACCATTAAGACATCGCCATCTCCTTTTTTTGCATTCGCTATAGCTGTTCCTGTTCCTACAGCAACAGCGCGGACTTCAATGCCTGTCTCTTCTAAAAACTTTTCACTTAAAAGATCTAATAACCCTGTGTTAGCTGTACTCGTTGTCGACTGAACAATAATATAATCTCTTGCCTCTAAAGTGCTTGTAAATAAGACAAAAACGAAAAATATTTTTTTAACTATGTTCATTTTTATTACCTCATTATAAAATCTTAACGATAAGTAAATATTATCAATAAGTATTTTTCTAATAAGTAATTATGATGATGAAATTTTAATTATTTATTAATACTTTTGCTGTATTAGTTTATCGTTAATGCCCATTCTCAACAATAATCATACCTATGGGCTGGTGAGTATTTTTTTTCATTGGCTCATGGCTCTTATTTTAATCGTCACCTTTATCTTAGGTTTAAATCTAGAATATAACTTTCAATACTACTATGAAGTGTTGATGCTTCATAACAGCCTTGGGATTTTAATATTTTTATTAGCAATCTTTCGAGCTTGTTGGAGGTGGCTTAACATCAAACCAGATCCCCTCACTTCAAAAAAAGTTTTTATGAAAATGGCATCTATGATTCATCTTTTCTTTTATATTTTATTTTTCCTAATACCGATAACAGGGTACCTGCTGACAAACCTTCAAGGAGATACTGTATCGCTCTTTGGCAATTATTTGCCAGTTATTTTAGAAAAAAATATTCAGTACAAACAATATGTTCATAATATTCATGAGATCTTGGGGAAGATTATCCTTGTTATGGTTTTGCTTCATATAGTTGGTGCTTTGTATCACCACTATTGGTTAAAAGACAATACCCTGAAAAGAATGTTGTTCTTTAATAAAATTAAATCCAATCCGGAATAGGAAGATTTTTTGATTTTAAAAAATCTTTATTAAACATCTTACTAAAATATTTATACGCATCATCACATAAGATAGTGACAATGTTTTTGCCTGGGCCCATTTCTTTTGCCATTTGAATAGCACCCGCAATATTAACACCACAGCTTGTTCCTAAAAACAAACCTTCCGTTTTGATTAATTTATATAGAAGCTCAAACGCTTCCTTATCTGTAATGTGATAGGCCATATCAATCAAACATGCCTCAACATTTTTTGTAACGCGCGCTTGTCCTATTCCCTCTGTCTCAGAGGGGTCGCCAGTTACCTCTAAAACTGAGTCTTTAAAATAACGATACATCGTAGCGCCCTGAGGGTCCGTGCAGGCCACTTTAATATTTGGATTTAATTCTTTTAATCCCACAGATATTCCGCCAAGCGTTCCGCCCGTTCCAATAGCGCAAGTAAATCCATCAACTTTTCCATCTAATTGCTCATAAATTTCTTTAGCGGTTGTTTTTGCATGAAATTGATAATTTGCAGTGTTATCAAATTGATTGGCCCAGATCACAGAACCTTCGCCTTTTGCTTGCAGCTCTTCGGCCAACCGTCTTGAAATATGCTGATAATTGCCCGGATCTTTATAAGGCTTCACTTCCACAATTCTCAGTTCTGCCCCTAAATTTCTTAAAATATCTCTTTTTTCTAAGGATGCCGCTTCAGGCATGACGATAATTGTTTTGTAGCCACGAGCATTATTAATCATTGTTAGAGCAATGCCTGTATTTCCAAAAGTACCCTCTACCACTGTGCCGCCAGGTTCAATTAATTTTTTTTCCTCCGCATCTTGAATAATGCCCAATGCCGCTCGATCTTTGACAGACCCACCGGGGTTCATAAATTCAGCTTTTCCGTAAATGTTACAGCCCGTCAACTCCGACGGATATTTCAATTTGATCAAGGGGGTATTGCCAATCAAATCAATCATCGAATTATTCATATTATTAAATAGTATCTAAAGCCTGTTTTAGATCATCGATAATATCTTCAACGTCTTCAATACCTACCGATAAACGTAAAAGACTATCTGAGATACCGAGACTATCTCGAATTTTTTTATCAATTGATGCATGGGTCATAATCGCGGGATGCTCTATTAAACTTTCTACACCGCCTAAACTCTCGGCAAGGGTAAAAATTTTAAGACTAGAAAGAAAGGTATTAACTCCCTCCAAATTTGTATCAAGGACAACGGACATCATTCCCCCGAAGCCCCTCATTTGCTTCGAGGCGATTGATTTGTATTTTGGATTTGTTCCTGGATAATGAATTTTTAAAATTTTAGGATGTGACTCTAAAAACTTGGCAACTGTCTCTCCATTTTCATTATGCTTTTGCATTCGAACAGAAAGTGTTTTGATGCTTCGCGTAAGTAAATAACAGTCAAAAGGAGATGGAATAGCGCCCACTGCGTTTTGTAAGTAAGCAATTTTTTCTCCAAATTTCTCTGCATCCTTAATGACAATCGATCCACCAACAATATCTGAGTGACCCCCCAGATATTTGGTGGAAGAACTAACTACTAAATCCGCACCCAGCTCTAACGGACGTTG
>Ga0255761_10004391_pt1 | contig 12526 bp, 13 predicted proteins | sample 071ome_29_FD_179961 | JGI IMG/M metagenome (GOLD analysis project Ga0255761, IMG submission 179961) | Coastal salt marsh microbial communities from the Groves Creek Marsh, Skidaway Island, Georgia - 071407BT metaG (version 2) | ecosystem: Environmental > Aquatic > Marine > Intertidal zone >... | reverse complement strand
CACTGGGATCAAAGTCATAGATTTGCTTGCTCCCTATGCGCGTGGCGGAAAAGTGGGCCTTTTTGGAGGCGCAGGCGTAGGAAAAACTGTTCTTATTATGGAATTGATCAACAATATCGCAAAAGCTCATGGCGGATATTCTGTCTTTGCAGGGGTCGGAGAGCGCACTCGTGAAGGAAATGATCTTTATCACGAAATGATTGAGTCTGGCGTGATTAATCTTGATGGTGAATCTAAAGCAGCGTTGGTCTATGGCCAGATGAATGAACCACCAGGCGCAAGGGCGAGGGTTGCATTAACCGGTCTTACTCAAGCTGAGTATTTTCGCGATGCTGAAGGCCAGGATGTTTTGCTATTTGTGGATAACATATTCAGATTCACTCAGGCCGGTTCAGAAGTGTCGGCCCTTCTTGGACGGATCCCCTCTGCCGTTGGCTATCAGCCTACTTTGGCTACTGACATGGGGGCGCTTCAAGAGAGAATTACCACTACAACAAAAGGGTCAATAACTTCAGTTCAGGCCATTTACGTGCCTGCTGATGATCTGACAGATCCGGCCCCGGCCACATCTTTTGCGCACCTTGATGCAACGACAGTGTTATCTCGCCAAATTGCGGAGCTTGGTATATATCCAGCTGTCGACCCATTGGACTCCACCTCTCGCATTCTCGACCCTCGCATTTTGGGAGAAGAGCATTACGCCGTCGCCCGCCAGGTTCAAGAGGTCTTACAAAAATACAAAAGTTTGCAAGATATAATTGCAATTCTGGGTATGGATGAGTTGTCCGAAGAGGATAAATTAGTAGTGGCCCGTGCCCGTAAGATACAGAGGTTCCTCTCTCAGCCATTCCACGTTGCCGAGGTCTTTACAGGTTTCTCCGGAGTGCTCGTAAGCTTAGAGGAGACCATTCGGGGCTTTAAAGGGCTCGTGGAAGGTGATTACGATGAATTGCCGGAGGCAGCTTTTTACATGGTGGGTACCATCGAGGATGCTGTAGAAAAAGCCGGCAAAATGGCGGCTGATGCAGCCTAATAAAAAAGGGACCAACTGGGATGAATGATAAAGTTGATTTTGAGTTGGTTTCGCCAGAAAAGTTGCTGATGTCTACTCAGGCGTCGATGGTTGTGATCCCAGGGACAGAGGGCGACTTTGGGATTCTTGCTGGACACGCTGACATTATCTCAAATATTCGCGCCGGAATTGTTGATGTTTATCGGGATGAGATAATAGATCGACGCGTATTTGTTTCCGGGGGTGTTGCGGAAGTCTCAGAGGACCGATGCACCATTCTTGCCGACGAGGCCATTTTCCTAGAGGAAGTTGACAGAAAAACCGCAGAAGATCGTCTTTCAGGGGCTCAGAGAACATTAGATGAATCTCAAGATGAAGCTTCACGCGTTATCGCAGAACGGCAAGTAGCGATTGCAAGGTCGCTTCTTGATGCAGTTACTGATTAAATCGAAATTGAATGAGTAAAATTAGGCTCTCTTGACTGGAGGGAGCGGGCGCTTAACTTGTATCAACTATCGTAATTTAGTCGGTCACAATCGGCTTTGGAGGCAATATGGCTTTGGTCAAATTATTTCGGTTATGGCTAGTTACGCTGGCGTTATTTACACCTACAACGGTTATGGCTCAGGAAACGGCAAAAATGTCTGGTGGAGACACAGCCTGGATTATAGTTGCAACTGCGTTGGTGCTCCTGATGACCATGCCCGGGCTTGCGCTGTTTTATGGAGGACTTGTTCGCGCGAGAGCGGTTCTATCGGTATTGATGCACTGCGCCGCAATTTGTTGCTTGGCCTCGATTCTCTGGATGACAATAGGGTATAGCCTTGCATTTAGCGATGGTGGTTCCGTGAACAGCTTCATTGGTGGATTTGATAAAGCTTTTTTGACTGGTATCGGCACAGACACCCTTAGTGGAAGTATTCCAGAAATTGTATTCGTAATTTTTCAAATGACATTCGCTGTCATAACGCCCGCTCTGATTGTGGGAGCTTATCCTGAGAGGGTTAATTTTCCAGCGGTTCTGTTATTTAGTGGTTTATGGCTCTTGCTTGTTTACGTTCCCGTCTGCCATTGGATTTGGGGCGGTGGTTGGTTAGCCAAAATGGGGGTGATGGATTTTGCGGGCGGTTTGGTCGTGCATTTGACTGCGGGGGTGTCTGCTTTGGTAATCGCCGTAATGGTTGGAGCTCGACGCGGGTTTCCGCGTGAAGTAGTGCCGCCACACAATCCTGGCCTAGTTATGATAGGTGCAGCCTTACTGTGGGTTGGCTGGTTTGGTTTTAATGGGGGTAGCACATTAGCAGCCAATGGAGGGGCCGGTATGGCGATTTTGGTGACGCATATTTCTGCCGCTGCAGCTTCGTTAGCATGGATGACAATTGAGTGGATTAAACATGGTAAGCCTAGCTTGGTTGGCTTTGTTACCGGCACTATCGCAGGCCTTGCAACGATTACACCTGCCTCTGGTTTTGTTGGACCAGTGGGAGGGCTGATTTTAGGCCTTCTTGCCGCGCCAATTTGCTATGCTTTTGTAAACTTAATTAAACAAAAATTAAATATTGATGACTCGCTTGATGTCTTTGCTGTCCATGGCGTAGGTGGTTTAACAGGAACACTTTTGACAGCTTTCTTGGCTGTTCCCGCTCTTGGTGGGCTTGGGCTTGCCCAAGGCGTTACTGTAGCAGGACAGTTCCAAACACAACTTATTGGAGCTGTTGCAGTTGCTGCCTGGTCAATTGTTTTGAGTGTCGCGATTCTTGCCATCATTAGGCTGTTTACGCCCTTGCGTGTAAGTGAGGAAGATGAAACAGAGGGGTTGGATGTTACATCCCACGGGGAACGCGGATATAATTTGTAAAAATGTTGTGGCCTAAAATGGAGATAATCCAATGAAGATGATAGTGGCAGTAGTCAAGCCGTCAAAATTAGAAGAGGTTAGAAGTGCGCTCTCCCCCCTAGGCATTACGGGTATGACTGTAAGTGAGGTTAAGGGCTTCGGCCGACAGGGGGGTCATACAGAAATTTATAGGGGTGCGGAATATGAAATTAACTTTGTGCCCAAGATTAAAATAGAAGTAGCTGTCAGTGACAACCAGGTCGATCAGGTGGTTGAGGCGATGCGCGTAGCAGCCAACACAGACCGTATCGGAGATGGGAAAATATTTGTTTTGGATTTATCTCGGGCAGTGAGAATTCGGACCGGGGAAACCGATGACGAGGCGCTTTAAAGTTGCAACTGATGGCTCTCTTGTTCCGATCAGAGTCACTTTTTGAACATAACCTATTCAGGTGTTAGATAGTTTTTCCAGAAACTTTAGTTGTATTTTTCGCCAAACCGAGAAAATATAGTTTCAGTTGTTTGGACCTTTGATCTCAAGCAGCCCTAAGCTGATCACGAGTGTGGATAAACTCAGAAACTACGGTCCGATATAGGTTGCGCTTAAAAGAAACAACAAGATCCGGCAAATTTTCAAGTTCTTCCCATCGCCATGCGCGAAATTCCGGATGTTTTGTTTTAACATTAATATCGGCGTCTAATCCGTTAAATAAAAAGGCAGTCGCTCTAACTTGCTGCCCAATCCATTTATTTTCCATCCAGTTCTGCCGTGAATCCGGAGGCAAATCATATTTTATCCACCTTTTTGATATTTTAAGTAAGGTTGCGTTATCCGTTCCGATCTCTTCTTTCATCTCTCTCTGCGCGGCCTCCGAGGCGGTCTCCCCGATTTCAATTCCACCTTGAGGAAGTTGCCAATTGGGCTTGTTAATGTCAGTTCGTTCCCCGACTAGAACTTGTCCATCTTGATTGAGCAGAATTATTAGGACGCAGGGGCGATAAGATTGGTCACTCATTAATACTATCTGGTATCACAGTTTAGCCAGTGCGGAAATCGGAGCTAGAGAGAACCCCCGCGAGTCGAGATTTTTTGTCCATGCCACTAACAATTCCAATGTTACTGGATAAAAGAAACCCATTACTATGACTTCACCTTGGCTTTGAGCGATCTGTTCAGCTTCTTCGAGTTTTTTTCTTATAGCTGTTCTCGACGCTAAGTTATCTATGAAGATCTTATTTGCGGCAAATGGAAGTTTAAATTTATTAGATATTTCTCTAGATAATTTTCCCTCGGTTGGACGGCTTTCTAGGAATAACAGTCCTTTTTCCTTTAGGATTTGGAATAGTTTCTGTAAATCTGCCGCTTCAAATTTTGACCCTGGAGGAAAGTAGTTGGTTACTCCAATATAGTTCCTCTCTCGGCTTAGGACCGAGGACAACACATTAAGGGTGCTATTAGACTCAAAATTGACTGGTTCCTGTGGCTCAGTTTGTTTTAAAACCTGTTTTTTTATTCGCGTTGGCGTAATCATTATCAATACTTCATGGCTGGCCGCACGGGCAATGTCTATCCAATCTCCCAACCGGGAGGTATATGGTGAAAAAGCCAGCGTAACTGCACCGGGCAGCCCCTGTATTGCACTTCTCGTCGCTGCTGCACTAGTCCCGAGCCCATATATCACTACACCTATACGGGGATTTTTCTTCTGATTTTGATAAGGCCGAGCTAATTTTTTCCATGGTTTCTGCCTTTCGTCATCTTCCCAAGTTCCCAAAGAACTCACCTCAATATTAGTCGTTGGGGTGTTTCGTTTATTTTTGATTGCTGGTTGAGAGGACTTTAATGGAGGTATCGTTCTATTATTCGATCTAACCATTTCTTTTGGGTTAGCTATCTGTGTTTGAGGCGTATTGGTGGCTTTAACTGAGGTATGCGGGACCGGGCCCTTGTTAGCCACTTTGGGTATTTCTTTGGGACTTAAAATGTTAAGGCCCTCAGGAATGGGATTGATGAGTTTGTAATTCGATTTGGCTGTTGTTATAGGTTTCGCAATTTCTATAGGGTGTTCCGCTGTATTGTCGACAGTGATTTGAACCTCGGCATCAACAGATTTGTCAATTTTAATGTTAGTCCCAGAGAGAAAATAACCCCCGGTAATATTGATCAGGGCTAAAAGAAATAGCAATAAGCAAAGCGTATAAAGTTTTATTCTGGTCAGCGGTGGTTTCTCCGTGAAATTCTATTTTTTATGGTCCCGCCTCTGAGAATGCCATCTTATACTTCGAGCAGACTTTTATTTTTTTTCTTTGGAGCCGTATAGTGCTATGCCCCTCAGAAGGTCCAACGCTCGCGCTAGTTGATAGTCGAATCTCTCAGACCCGTCCTTTGCTCCCTTGAGTTCTTTTGGTTTCTCAGGATTTGCAGAATCATCATTTTTCTTTTTAGGGCCATCGGGGTTTTTTAGTGCGCCCTTGAGGTCAGCTTCTCTTCGCTTGTTTGAGTTTTCCACTTCCGATAATTTTGCTTGAACAACTTTGATGTCTGGTTCTATTCCTTTTGCCTGAATAGATCGGCCTGAAGGTGTAAAATATTGTGCAGTAGTAAGTCGAATCGCCCCTTGGCCGGATAAGGGAATTATGGTTTGGACCGACCCTTTTCCAAATGACTGGGTCCCTAAAATAATTGCGCGCCGATGATCCTTCAGGGCTCCGGCCACGATCTCAGACGCAGATGCCGAACCTCCGTTAAGCAATACTATAATCGGCTTGCCAGATATTAAATCACCTTTTTGGGCATTGAATCTTTGAACATCCTCTGCGCGCCTTGCGCGGGTCGATACTATTTCTCCGCGATCCAGAAAAGCATCAGAAACTTTTATGGCTTGGTCCAAAAGGCCACCAGGGTTATTTCTTAAATCCAGAACCAGGCCAAGCATTCTTGTTTTCAGTTTTTCCTTCAGATTATTGACCGCTCTTACCAGTCCTTTTTCTGTTTGTTCGCTAAATGAGGTAATTCGAATATACCCAATGTTCTTTTCGGTTCGCCATCTGACTGACTGAATTTTTATAGCTGCCCTTGTTAAGGTTACAGAAAAGGGTTCTCTTCCCTCCCGTCGTATTGTTAAACGAATGTCGGTATCAATTTTACCCCGCATTTTTTCAACTGCTTCAGCCAGGGTGAGTCCCTGAACAGCTTGGTCATTAAGATGCGTGATGAAATCTCCTGCTTTGATACCAGCCCTGAATGCGGGGGTATCATCAATAGGGGAAACAACTTTAACGTAACCGCCTTCCATGGTGACTTCGATCCCAAGCCCTCCAAATTCTCCGCGGGTTTGTACTTGCATATCTTTAAAATTATCGGGTCCCATGTAGCTAGAGTGTGGATCTAAGGATGAGAGCATCCCGTTTATTGCGGCTTCAATCAATTTCTTGTCGCTTACTTCTTTTACGTAATCGGCCCGCACTCGCTCGAAGACATCACCTAGCAAATCAAGCTGCCTATAGGTTTCCGAACTGTTATTTTGTCCGAGAGTAGCGCTCGGGAGCGCTACAATTAGGATCAAGGAGATCATTGAAAGGAATTTCTTTAACATCTTTTCTCTACTAATTGGGCCCAAATACAAGCCACGGTGAAGGATACACGGTGTCGCCATTTCGGCGAAGTTCCAAATAAAGCGTCGGATCACGATTTTTCTTTGTGTCCATTGTTGCAACGTGCTGCCCGGCGGAAACTAGGGTACCTAATTTAGCATCAATGCGTCCCATCCCGGCCATCAACAGATGATATTCATTACTACACTCAATTATCAAGAGTTTACCCAGTCCTTTAAAAGTTCCGGCAAAAACAATTTTCCGGCTCTTGGCGCAAAGATCTCAGAGCCGGGGGAGGTTTTATAGAAAATTCCAAAAGCCTTTTTTTCTTCCGATAGCTTTTGTCCGTAAAGGACAGCCAATTTTCCATTCACGACAACAGTTGGGTTTAACTTTAATGGAATTGGGCCGGATGAAATTAGATTTTGTGTGAGATTTTTGAATGGCTTACTTTCTTTCCCAGATGCTAGAGAAGAAAACATTGGGCCTGAGTTTTCGTTTTCATCAGAGGAAGTGATTAAGTTATACCTCGTTATATTAAAATTCCTCAAGTCTTGCGTTTTGATATCTTGGATACGTGTAAGTTTTTTCGTGATTGTGGCAATCGATCCCTGGAGAAAATGGGCACCCTTGATTAGCTTCTTATAATTTGGTTTGAATTGTGGGCGAGCCCCGATAATCAGGAATGCTATCTTCTGAAAATTGGCTGTCAGGAACACTAGTTGTTCATAAAGTCCCAAGAATCCTTGGCTGCTTGGCTCCAGTTTTTCTTGGATAACCGTTTTTTTTTCTCCGAGGTTAACCTCGTTCTGATTTAATGGTCGGAGTTGGGTGTTTTGCTCAAAAAATGTATTTGCTCGCACCTCCCTTCTTGGTCCAGTAAAAAGAAGCCCTTTGCAAATAAAAGCGCTGAAAAATAGCGCGCAACCACTGTCTTTGATAAGACGAGTTCCTATGTCAGCACCCTCCTAATTATAGTGCTTTTTTTAATAAAGAATTCCCGGTCATTAGAGACGGTTTTTTAATATCCATTAGCTCTAGCAATGTTGGCGCAACGTCGGCTAACCTACCATCGGCAAGCCCTTCGACACTGCTGGGCCCGTTAACAAGTATGGAGGGAACTGGGTTGGTTGTATGTGAAGTAAATGGTGCCCCGGTCTCTGGGTCCAACATTGTTTCTGCGTTCCCATGATCGGCTGTTACAAGCATGGTGCCATTAACAGTCTCAATGGCCGTACGTATTTTTAATAGACAACTATCCACCGTTTCTATCGCCTTAATAGCAGCCTCTAGGTTTCCCGTGTGGCCAACCATGTCGGGATTGGCAAAGTTGACAAAGATAAAGCCATACTTTTTTGCTAAAATCTTTTCAATCAGAATGTCAGTTAATTCTGTTGCAGACATCTCTGGTTTTTCATCGTAGGTCTTTACTTTCGGAGAAGGAACCAAAATTCTGTCTTCTCCGGCAAAGGGTTCCTCCTTCCCGCCATTGAAAAAGAACGTGACGTGCGCATATTTTTCGGTTTCTGCGATACGAAGTTGCGGAATACCATTTTTTGCGAGTACATCCCCCATAATGTCTGTTAATTTTTCAGGTGGAAAAAGTGCTGTCATGAACTGATTTAAGCTTTTCGAATATTCGACAAGCCCTGTAGCGCTCGAGAAATAGGGTTTTGGGCCTGTTTCAAAGCCGTCAAAGCTCGGGTTTAATAACGCGTCCAAAATTTCTCTGGCGCGGTCAGCACGAAAATTGGCCATGAGGACCCCATCTCCGTCCCGCATTCCCTGATATGCTCCAATTACTGTCGGTAAGACGAATTCATCGCTCGTTCCAGCCATGTAAGCTGCCGTGATCGCTGCACTCGGTGAAAGGGCTTTTTCTCCTTCAGCCTTAACTAGGCATTTATAAGCGAGTTCAATGCGTTCCCAGCGGCTATCTCTATCCATTGAGTAAAAACGGCCAGATATAGATCCAATTTTAATATCCTTTATCTTGGAGAGATCCCTCTCAAATTCATTCATAAATACATCGGCGCTTTGCGGTGGGGTGTCCCTACCATCTAAAAATGCATGAATTGTGACAGGCACATTAGCGCTAGAAATCACCCGTGCGAGAGCCACAATTTGATTTTGATGAGAGTGCACACCTCCGTTTGACACCAGTCCCATAAGGTGACACGTGCCGCCATTATCTCGGATGCTTGCAATGAAATCTTTAAGCAAAGGGATCTGATTAAGTCTTTGGCCCTCTATCGCTGCGTCTATGCGCCGAGTGTCTTGGTTTACTATCCTTCCAGCGCCTATGTTTAAATGACCAACTTCGGAATTACCCATTTGAGGCTCTGGTAGGCCCACATCAAGCCCAGAGGTTTTTAATAGACTGTTAGGGCACTCTCTCAGCATTGCGTCAAAAGTTGGAGTCTGGGCTAAAGCTATGGCGTTTGAGTCTTTCTGAGGGCGTGAGCCCCAGCCATCTAGAACACAGAGAATAGTAGGTGCTTTATTTTGGTTACCCATGCTTAATAAACCTCGTTATTCGTGACCCATTTGTCGCATTAAAGGGATAGGATACATTTTGGAATGATCATAGAAAAGACAAGCGCCAATGTCCTTTAACCACGGTGGTAAGGATGGCCCGCGAGAATTTGTTGCGCTCTGTAAAGCTGCTCCAATAGCATTGCCCTCACCAAAGCGTGAGGCCAGGTCATACGGCCGAGTGATAATTTTTGGCTTACGTTCTGCAACACTTCCCCGGAGAGGCCATCCGCACCTCCGATGATATATGTAAGATCTCGGCCTTCCTTTATTGCCGAGCGCATTGTCTCTGCGAACCCAAGGCTTGTTTCTTGCCCCCCCCCTTCATGAAGCGCAATTAATATTGTGCCTTTCGGACAGGATTCCAGAATTAGTGAACCCTCTCGTTTCTTAAGAATATTGGTCGGGAAATTTCGTTTTTCCTCCACCTCCTTTATTATTGGCGATGGGTGCATTCTCTTTAAATACCGATCACATATGTCCTGCTCTGGAGAATTTTTAAGCTTGCCGACAGCTACGATCCTAACTTGCAAAGGGGGCCTGCTTGGTCATTCTTAGAGATTCTCACCTTCATCAGGCGAGGCCATATAGGCCTCCCACATTTTCTCCAAATTATAGAATTCTCTTACCTCTGGTCGAAATAAATGCAAGATGATGTCGCCCGCGTCGATGAGTATCCAATCACCATTTTTTGCCCCTTCAGGCTTTGTTCCAGATATCCCAATGTTTTTTAGGGTTCTCATCACATAGTTTGACAGAGTAATAACTTGTCGGCTGGATTGACCCGATGCCAAGACCATGAAGTCCCCAATGGTTGATTTGTCTTTTAGGTTTATGGTTCTGATGTCAACTGCTTTCCGGTCTTCCAACAGACTTAGGATAATGGATAGAAGTTTCTCAGAATTAGGAATTTCTTTAGTTTGAGTTATGTCTTTTGTAGTGTTTGAAGTCTTGATCAATATGACCCTCTTTAGGAAAAGCAGAAGTTATAGTTGCTCGCCTTGCGACCGTATTTGGGTACTTGAGGCGGGGTGTCTTGGTATGTTGAGATAAATCCACGCAGGTGGTTTATGACCTGACAGTTGATGAGATCTCCTTCGTTTCAATCTATTCTGACCGTAAACATAAGCAGCCTTTGAAGCTAGAGCACGGGTCGCGTATGGTGCGCGATCAAATACGGCTATAGGTATGCTGTTTATCAGTTCCCTCCAATTATGCCATTGCGAAATTTGACTCAGGTTATCCGCTCCCATCAACCACACCATTTGGTGATCTGGCAAGGCTTCCTTCAAATTTCTGATTGTGTCAAACGAGAATCTGGTCCGAAAATGCGTTTCGATCGTGGTTACTTTTATTCTTTTCTCTGAAGCAACTAACTCATTTGCCGTAGCTACTCTGGTTGCAAATTGCTCCATTCCGCATTTGTTTTTTAATGGGTTTTGTGGTGATACAATCCACCAGATATAGTCTAATGACAGTTCCCTGAGCGCGTGGTTGCTTATATGAATGTGGCCTTGATGGGGTGGGTTAAATGAACCCCCAAGAAGACCAATCCTCTTGCCACCTTTTGCCAGGTCTTGAAATAAAGCAGCTCTTTCTAGACCTATCGGTTTTGTCACGGTCTTGTTTGTCCTTCTCCGCGAACAATATATTTGAACGTGGTTAGTTGCTCTAGCCCGACTGGTCCTCTCGCGTGAAGCCTACCAGTAGAAATGCCAATCTCGGCACCCATACCGAACTCTCCACCATCAGCAAATTGTGTTGACGCATTATGCAAGACGATTGCGGAATCGACCTTTCTCAAAAATAGGTTTGCAGCGTTTTTATCTGCCGTGATTATTGAATCTGTATGATGTGAACCAAAATGATTAATGTGATCGATAGCTGCTTCAATGTTATCAATCTGCTTAATTGAAACTATAGCGTCTAGATATTCCTCGCCCCAGTCCTCATCTTTTGCCGGGATAACTCGGGGATCTAATTCACATGTCTCGGGATCCCCCCTCAATTCACATCCGGCATCAGCCAAAGCGCCAAGGATAGGTGGCAAAAGTGCTGCGCTTGCTTCTTTATCCACTATAATACTCTCGGCCGCTCCACAAATGCCAACTCGACGCATTTTGGAATTGAATACGACAGATTTTGCAGTTTCCGGGTCTGCCGCGCGATGTAAATAGACATGACAATTACCATCTAAATGAGCAATTACAGGGACACGGCTCTCGCTTTGAACCCTAGAAATTAAGGATTTGCCGCCTCTAGGAACAATAATATCGAAAAGGTCCGGCATGGTTAGCATTGCGCCTACCGCGGCTCGGTCCACAGTCGGAATTCCCTGAATGGCGTCTTCTGGAAGAGAAGCCTTACGTAGTCCCTCGTGTAAACATTCTAAAATCGACTTTGACGAATTGAAGCTCTCTGAGCCACCTCTCAGAATGGCGGCATTACCTGATTTTAAGCATAGAGCACCGGCATCTGCTGTGACGTTTGGTCGGGACTCATATATTATTCCGATAACCCCAAGGGGGACTCTAACTCTTTGAATATTGAGTCCATTGGGCCTTTCCCACTCTCCTATAATACTCCCGATTGGATCTTCTAATTCGGCAATTGCCTCTATCCCACAAGCCATGGATTCGATCCGATCTTTTGTGAGCAGAAGCCGGTCCATCATTGCGCCGCTATAACCTCTATTTTCTGTCGCTAAAATATCATTTTGATTTGCCGCTAAGATTTTTTGCTTATTTGATCTAATGGATGCCGCAGCATATCTTAATGCTGAGTCTTTGGTGGCCCGATCTGAGAGACCAACCACTGAGAGGGCAGTTTTTGCGCGTTCCCCAATTGTCCGAACCATATTGGTGCAGTCCTGATTTTCATGGGAACCGGTCATTTATTTCTCATTTTTATTATCATCAATAAAACTCTCTAATCTTCTAAAACAAGATCGTCACGATGAATTATTTCATCGCGGCCCTGGTACCCTAATAACCCTTCTATGTCTCCTGATTTTCGTCCAGCAATCATCCGTGCGTCCGCTGCCGAGTAAGCGCAGATACCACATCCTACGCGTTTCCCTCTGAGGTCGCTAACGACTACAGTGTCACCTCTCTCAAAAGATCCTTCAACATTATTAATCCCTGCCGGCAGCAGAGATCCCCCTGTTCTCAAAGCTTTTACCGCCCCTTCATCGATAGTGAGGACACCGGCATGAGAAACCGCTCCCGCTATCCAACGTTTCCGAGCGTTGCTGGATGACTCAATTGGGATAAATCGAGTAAAGCGCCCGTCTAATCCTAATCGACCTAAACTATGTTTTGGACGGCCATCTGCAATAATGACCTGGCATCCCGCTCTGGTAGCAATTTCAGCTGCAGCAAGTTTTGTCACCATGCCGCCAGAAGAATTTCCGGGTGCTGCTTCGGAAGCCATATTTTTGATATCTTCGGTTATTTCAGAGACTTCATCTATAAATTCTGCGGTTGGATCTTTTCTGGGATCAGCAGTGTATAACCCATCAATATCAGAGAGTAAGATAAGAGTGTCAG
>Ga0255761_10004371_pt1 | contig 12550 bp, 11 predicted proteins | sample 071ome_29_FD_179961 | JGI IMG/M metagenome (GOLD analysis project Ga0255761, IMG submission 179961) | Coastal salt marsh microbial communities from the Groves Creek Marsh, Skidaway Island, Georgia - 071407BT metaG (version 2) | ecosystem: Environmental > Aquatic > Marine > Intertidal zone >... | reverse complement strand
GTGTTCCATCCCCTGGCATATTTTTTTGTGGATCGATAATTTTTAACACAGCAGTTTGTGTGTTAGTTGGCAGTGTTGCAGAGTCAATTGTAAAAATCAATTGATTGTCATTGGTTGGGTTGTATGCAATAGTACCAACAATATCTTGTGTTGAATCTTCAATGTCTGATGCACGTCTTAATTTTATTTTTGATGTTGATGCTTGGAATTCACCATATTGTTCAAAAAATTCTTTCCATGAGTAACCTTCATTAATACCGTGTGCATTTAATAAACTGATGGTATTGCCAGTTACGTCAATTTGAGCATCTTGTGGTGTAACAACAATTTCTTCTAAGTTACTGAATTGATCAAAGAAATCTTGCATATCTTTATCATATTCTAATTCTCCAGATTCGTCTAGATGAATTCTATTTATTATCCCATGTATGATTGATTGTTTTTTAACTTTTGCAGGAGGATTAATCCAGATTGGAACTTGAAAAATAAGTGTTGCAATGTCTAACTGTGAGTCAACTCCTTGAGGAACTGATCTAGATGACCATTGTATATCAATTAATTCTACAACCGTAATATTAGTCCAATCTAGTGGATTTGTATTTGACTGTATTTCTATTGTAGGGTTAAACAGTGTTAATATCTGTTCTAGCAATTGTAATTTTTGTTCTGTGTTTGAACACCATACATCAACGTTGATGGTTAAATCATATGGCACAGGCATATAACGTTCTACAGTATATGTATTGCCAAGCTCTGCTGTGTATTGATCATTGATAGCATCATATTTTCTTTCTTGTACTTGCTGTGCTGAAACTAATTTAGGATCGTGCCTACGCTCTCTTGCAACATTTAAATTAGCAACATGACAAGTCATAAAAGGTGTAGAGTTTAATGCGTTTTCTGTGTTGCCACGTAGTATGTGTGCAACCATTCTAGACATATCTGCATAACGCATTGGTACAGTTCTATATGTTTGTGATGCACTACCACCTGCATTTTTTTGACCACTTTGAATTTGAAAGCCATTGAAGATACGTACAAACTGTAGTAAGTATCTTCTTATCTGTTGATCATACCAAAATTGTGCCATTATACATCTGTCCTTGGTTTAACTGCTTTGCTTAAACCTTGCTGTTCGTTACCATCTGCGGTGTTATCACTTGCATTTGTATTTTCTACAAATGTATTTAATATTCTGTTAGCCGCAGAGTAAGTGCCTCTATAGTCATCTGATATTCTAATAAACCTATTGCCTGTTTTCTTAAATAATCTGTTTGGTTCATAGTCTGTACGTAGTATGTAATCACCATCATTTAATGAATTAGGAAAACTTGAACCAGTGTGTGCTATTGCAATACCATTTGGTGGTGTTGCTGAGCCGGCGTGTACACCGACTTTGTTAGAGAATCCAAATGCATCGTTAGCCGAATCTTGACTTGAATGCAGTGTAATGTCTTGTGTTATCCAACTGTCTGTAGTTGATGAATATTTTTTAAACGATATATTTAAACCGTTTTGAGTTTCTGTTCTCCACCATATTTTACCATTCGAATTTATTGTTGGTTCGGTAGGACTAACTGCAACATCTACACCAAGTAAACTCACAGTTGTTGAATCTGTTGCAATCTTTACCCAAGAACCGTTTGCAACTTTTTTGAAATACGTTGCACCAACGTTTCTATCTGAAACGACTACAGCATAATCACTAGAAGGTACATATGATGATATTGGTGTTTTAGTACTGCCATCTATGTTTGCAGAGTCAACTATTGATACAGCCTGACTGTTCCACACAGCACCGTCACCAACGTATAATCCCCAGTTGGTATTTGCTGTGTCTAACCAATAGTCACCGTTTTTATAATTAGCAGTTGGTGCCGTTGAACTTACAAAGTAGTCAAATGTTTGCCAACTTGTGTTTGTTGACTCGTAAAGTTTAAATGATGCTGTATTGGTTTGCCAATGACCATAAACATTACCTGGAACATATTGATCTGCTTTGTTAACATATAGGTGTGCAGTTTCGTATCCTTTTCGAGGAACTTCGTTTTGTGCTTGATTAACAATTGCATCACTTATGTCAATTTCTGATTGATATGTAGAAATTAAATTTCGTAAATCATCTTTTTGTTCACCAGTACCAAGTATATCTGAAAACTCTGGTGAGTCTACTAGTGGAGTACATTTAACTCTCCAAATATGTGGATACCAAGTAGGTGAATAACCTTCTGAACCTCTTGCGGCATCTTCAATAACATAGTATCTGTTGATTGCTTGTGGACCTTCTGGATAGTAGGCCGCAACTTCTCCTGCGGCTGTGCTTGATGTTCCTGTTACAGTTTCACCAACTGCAAAGTCACCGTCTGTGACCATTCTCAAAACTTTTGCATCGTGATTGTAGTTTACCACTGTTGCGGTTACACCACTGGTTGCACCTGTAACAGTTTCACCTTTTCTGAATTTTTTTGCTGGCTTTGTGGTAAATTCTAAACGTGCCATATCTAACATGGTGTCATCACGTTGATGAGGTAATTCTAATACATCACCACTCATTAATTTTCTACCTAATATGTTGATCATTTCATTTAAATGAAATGTCATATAAATGGTATCGTTGGATAAAAATGCACCAAACTGTGTTAAATCAAAATCTGAATCCTGTACCTGATATACACCACGCATGTCATATACGTCTGGATCATATTTGCGATCTCTGTTTTCTAAGAATAATAAATCTTGTATATTGTTAGGACGTATCACAGAATTGTCAGGTTGTGTTGAATCTGTGGTGTTTGCTTGAGCATGTGGACCAAGGTATTTGTGTATGAATACACCAGTACCGCCAACATTAAAATGTTCGCGGATCACACGGTCTATCATCTTGTAGTCGTTACCTTTTTGTGGTTTCCATAAGCTCAGTCGTGGCATGTCTATATCCTTTTATACAAGTATTTATTCAAACAAAGATTGACAAAACTAGCGAATTATGTATAATCGTGTATATATAGCAGTATGGATGAGAAAAAATTGACAGATAAAGATTTATTACAAATACCAAGTTTTCTAAAGCGAGATGCTGAAAACAACATGGTTAATGCACCACAACCAGCAGTGCAAACACCTGTTGAAGCAGTAGTTGAAACAGTAGAACAGTCACAAAAAGTTGAAGAAATCAAGCCAAAACGTCCAAGTATTCAAGATCGTATGCGTACAAGGATGTTTAGGATTGTGGGTGATTTAGATGATGAATTTGAAAAAGTATGGGCTAGAGATGAAGATCCTAAAAAATTCAAAGCATATAATTATTTTTTAGCAAATGATATTCCTGGAGCATTTATGAAAATGCTCAAACAACAAGTTGATGTTTACATTGATGAACAGTCAAAAGGATTAGATTACAGAGATATCAAGCCAAAAGATCGTACTGATGAACAACAAGATTATGTTGAAGGATATGAAACTTATTCAAAAACACAAATGAAACAACATATTGCTTGGTGGCAACGTGTGTACAAAGATTGTGAAACTTGGGAAGCCAACAAAAAGAAACAGCGTAAACCAAGAAAATGGAAGCCACCGTCAAAAGAAAAAATGGCGGCCAAAGTAAAATATAAGCCAGAATTTCCTGAACTTAAATTGGTATCAGAACAACCGATCAATTTGATTGGTTGTTCAGCAGTGATAGTTTATAATACCAAAAACAGGAAACTAGGTATATATGAAGCTACTCACAAACATCATGGTTTGGCATTGAAAGGCACAACCCTTTTAAATTACAACACAGACGGTGCTTTACAGAAAACAGTACGTAAACCCCAAGAAGTGATGGAAAAGTTAAATAAGGGGGGTTTACAAGCGATTAAGAACACCTTTAACGCACTATCTACCACTGAAACCAAACTTAACGGACGTCTAAACAAAGAAACTGTACTAATCCGTATTTTCCAATAAAGAAATAAATACAAGTATAGGATATTAAAATGGCCAAACAGAAATCAAATAGAGATAAAATTATTGAAGATATGCGTAACCTACTAGGTGATGGTATGGTTGATGTTGAACTTGATCCAAAGCACTATAATCAGGGTTTGGATATGGCTTTTGATAGATTTAGACAAAGATCGTCAAATGCTAACGAAGAAGCAACATTGTTTTTGCAAATGCAACAAGACATAAACGAATACACATTGCCAACAGAAGTTATTGAAGTGCGTGAAACATTTAGACGTGCTCTAGGATCTGATCAGCAATCAGGTATTGATGTTGATCCATTTGAAATTGCCTACACTAACTTGTACTTTTTACAAGCAGGTAGAATTGGTGGCCTAACCACTTGGGAAGCATTCAGCCAATACCAGGAAACTGTGGGTAGATTGTTTGGTAACAAAATTAATTTTACTTGGGACACTGTGACTAAAAAACTAACAATCATTAGACGTCCAAGAAATGCAGAAACACTGTTACTTCAAGTGTACATGCGTAGAACAGATGAAACTCTATTAGATGATCCATACGCAAAGTCATGGATTAGAGAATATGCACTTGCACAGTGTAAAATGATGTTAGGTGAAGCAAGATCAAAATTTGGTCAATTACCTGGTGCACAAGGTGGTGTTACACTAAATGGTGCTGATCTCAAAGCAGAAGCACAGGCATCGATGGATAGATTAGAAGAAGAAATCAGAAATTACACAGACGGCGGCGACCCACTTGGTATAATAATCGGATAATTTCATTTGACAACATATCAATAATGTTATACTATAGTAACATGATTGAAGTTACTTTAGATATAGATAAAATTTCCAAACGAGATGAATACATAGGGCAATCAACAGGTACAAGTGTTGAAGGCGGTGCTCTTAATGCCAACTATAGAGAAGTTGATGCAGTAGCCAGAGTTGCAAATTATATGGGTATGCTTGGTTACAAATATGAAAAAGACTGGCATTGGGAAAATGCTGGTTGTGATGAATTAACTGTAAAAGTTGACAGCGAAGATATTGCAACACAATTAAAATTGAGGTGGTAAATTGATTATTGGGTTAGTAGGATGGATTGGCAGTGGTAAAAACACTGTAGCAGATATATTATCAACACAGCACAATTATAGAAAAGATTCATTTGCGGCACCATTAAAAGATGCCACAGCAAACATATTCAATTGGCCTAGGAAAACACTAGAAGGTGACACAGATCACAGCAGACATTTTAGAGAATGTGTTGATCCTTATTGGGCAAACAAACTCCAAATTAAAAATTTTACACCAAGATTAGCATTGCAAATTGTAGGTACAGAATTGTTTAGAGAACATTTTCATCCTAAAATTTGGCTAGACAGTCTAGAGCATAGATACATTGCCGGCGGTCAAAAGCCTACTATTATCACAGATTGTAGATTTAGAAATGAACTTGCTTTTATCAAACAAATGGGTGGGTTTACAATTAGAGTAAAACGTGGTGACGATCCACATTGGACTGAATTAGCCAAACAAGCACAGCAAGGTAATGATTTTGCTATACAACAATTAAGCGATATTGGTATACATGCAAGTGAATGGGATCATACTGGTGTGCTGGTGGACTTTATAATTGAAAATAATGGTACATTAGAGCAGTTGACTGACAAAGTAAGCAGTGTTGCTAAAGTATTAACCAAAGTATCTAAAGATAAAAAAGCCACACAAACATTTTAAACATCAGGCATTAAATCACCTTGACGCCATTTAAATTCTTCCATGGTCATGATTCTTTGACAGTTAGCACATATGGTTTTTAGATTATTAACAGCACTGTTGCGTAGATCACCATCAATGTGATACACATCTAGTTGTGCATGATGTTTGGCTTTAAAACCACACTTTTCACATATGGCTTTCTTTTTGTAGCCATGCTGTTGCCAAGTAGCAGTGTTGCTAACACCTTTGCCTTTGCTTAGACGTATACATTTGTCGCACATTTTACGATAATAAGTCTTATCGCCTTTTTTGTAATTAAAGGCTCTAGGTCTTGACTTACATTTTGTACATAATGGTCTATTGTCTGTCATATATGTATTTACTGCCCTTTAAAGGGAAAAATAATGGTGCTTTAACCACCCTCTTTTACCCAACTTCTAATAAATATAGTATATGATGGTGACAAGAATGTTGCCACAATTATGAAGGAGAGATTACAATGCCAGATTTAGTTTCACCGGGTGTAGCAGTTACAGTAACTGATGAATCGTTTTACGCCGGCGCGGCACAAGGTACAGTACCATTGTTTGTAGTGGCTTCAGCATCAAATAAAGCTGATCCAAGTTCTACAGGCTCAACAGCGGTAGGTACAACAAGTGCTAACGTGGGTAAAGCGTATTTGATCGGTTCACAGAGAGAACTGTTATCAACATTCGGTACACCAAACTTTTATTCTGCTGGTTCAACTATGTTACCAGGAGATGAAAGAAATGAATACGGTTTATTAGCCGCATATTCATACTTAGGAATTTCAAATAGAGCATACGTAGTTCGTGCTGATGTAAATTTAGCAGAACTTACAGGCTCAGCAACTGTTCCAGCAGGAGCACCAGCAAACGGTACATATTGGTTAGACACAACATCAACTGATTGGGGTGTGTATCAATATTCAAGTTCAGCTTGGAACAAAATTACACCAGCAGTATTAACTGACACACCAAGTTCAGAAGCAACATCAAATGTTAATGCCTCAGGTACACCAAAAGGTACTTATGGTACTAACGGTGATTTTGCTGTAGTAGTATCAACTACACCAGCAAGACTTTTTGAAAAGATTGCAGGTTCATGGCACCAAGTTGGTTCAACTGGTACTGGTGAATGGTTAGAATCAAAAGCAACTGCTTTAAGTGATGCATCGTTTACAGGTCAACAAGTTTATATGAGACCAGGAACAGGTGCGGCTCCATCTAGTCCACGAACAGGTTCGATTTGGGTTAAAACAACAGCAGTAGGCGGTGGTGCTAAACTAGTAGTAAAATACTATTCATCAGCAACATCACAATGGGCAACATTATCAGCACCATTGTACACTGACGATGATCATGCAGTAGCGGCTTTATCACCAACTGCAAATTCGTTATACGTACAATTTGATGATGATGGTTCAACTGATTGGAATAATGATAATATAGAAACAGGTCAAAACCAAACAGCAAACAACACATCACCAGAAGTAGAATACACAATTAAATTGAGAGGTTCTGCAACTACAACAACGGCTACTGGGACAGCAGACTTATCAAGTGGTATTAATGCAAAAAATGGTTCGTCAACAGGTAAAAAACTTAATATCTGTAATCAAGATGTAACAGTTACAGCGGCGGCAGGTGCCGGCAATGCTACAACACTTGCTGAAATAGTTGCAGGCATCAACAACGATGCTAACTTGGCAACATTAACTGTTAGAGCTTCTATTGATGCAAGTTCAGGTACAAAAGAATACTTGAAACTTGAAAGAACAAATGGTAAAGCAATTTGGTTAGAAGATACAACAGATGACGGAACTATTGATGGCGTTGATGTAGAAACTGATTTAGGTTTTGCAAACAATATGGGAACATCACCATACTGGCACATGGCTTCAATTTGGAGTGATTTGTCGTATGAAGGTTCACCAACTGCACCAACATCAAGTCCAGTAGATGGCACATTATGGTATGACACTAATTTAACAGCAGACTTATACATTGCTGAAAATGATGGTGGTACTATGAAATGGTTTGCATACGCAAACTCAAAAGACACATTTACTGCGTCAAATGTTAATACAGGTCCAAATGGCGAAGCGGCTGGTTTAAGAGACTTACAAATGGTTTCTACAGAACCAACTACACAGTCAGATGGTACAGCACTTGAAAACGGTGACATTTGGATTGATTCAAACGAATTAGAATCATATCCAATGATTTACAAATATAATACAACTTCATCAAGTTGGGTTTTAATTGACAACACTGATCAATCATCGGCTTCCGGCATTGTGTTTGGTGATGCAGTGGGTAATCCAGCTGGTACAACAACAGCGGCACAGGGTTGGGGTTCACCATATGCATCATTTGATGCAGATGCAGTAGATCCGGCAAACTATGCTGAAGGTACATTGTTATATAACACAAGAGTATCTGGTTATGTTGTAAAAGAGTACAAAACATCATATATTGTTAATAACACAAATATTGGTCCAATTTGGATTAATGCGGCAGGCAACAAAGCAGACGGATCACCATTTATGGGTAGAAAAGCTCAAAGACAAGTTGTTGTAACATCACTTCAAGGTGCATTTACATCAAACGATGAAATTAGAGCTGAATCAAGATTCTTTAACTTGATTGCTTGTCCTGGTTATCCAGAAACTTATGATGAAATGATTGCACTTAACACTGCAAAAAAAGAAACTGCATTTATTATTGTTGATGCACCATTTAGATTAAAAACTCCTTCAGAAGTGGCTAATTGGGCGTCAAACTCAGCAAATGCAACAACTAACGGTGAAGATGGATTAGTGTCACAATATACATATTCAGCAGTATACTATCCTTCAGCATTATCAACTGACTTAGAAGGCAACAACGTAGTTGTTCCGGCTTCGCATGTAGCATTAAGAACTATTGCATTTAATGATAACGCGGCATTCCAATGGTTTGCACCAGCAGGTTATCAAAGAGGCTTAGTATCAAATGCTTCTTCAGTAGGTTACATTGATGCAACATCGGGTGAATATAACTCAGTTGTATTAAGTGAAGGTTCAAGAGATACGTTATATGCATCTAAAATTAACCCAATTGCTTATATGCCAAACAGAGGTTTAGTAGTATTTGGGCAAAAATCTTTACACCCAACAGCATCAGCACTTGATAGAGTAAACGTAGGTAGATTGATTTGTTACTTAAGATATCAATTTGATCAACTTGCAAAACCATTCTTGTTTGAACTAAATGATAGAATGACAAGAGATCAAGTACTTGATACTTTTGAAAGATTCCTATCAGACTTATCGGCTAAGAGAGCATTATATGACTTCTTAGTAGTTTGTGATGAATCTAACAATACTCCAGCACGTATTGATGCAAATCAATTATGGGTTGATATAGCAATTCAGCCAGCAAAAGCGGCAGAATTTATATATGTTCCAGTCAGAATAAAGAACACTGGCGAGAACATGAGCTATAGTTAATAGACAAAATACACCAAAAAAGGCTACTGTAGAGATACAGTAGCCTTTTTTTTACCCTTTAAGTTCAAACTTTTTTCTAAAATTTCCTATATTTTGCTAAATACTACTGTAATACAAATTAATTTGTAAGGAGAGATTACAATGGCTACATTAAACAAATTTGGTGTTCCAATAGACGGTACAACTGGTAGAGGTGGTATTTTACAACCAAAACTTAAATATCGTTTTAGGGTACGTTTTTCACAATTTGGTAACTTAGGTTCTACACAAGTTGACTTAACTCAACAAGTTATGAACATAACAAGACCAAAAGTAACACACGAAGAAGTACCGGTACATGTGTACAACTCAGTAGCATACTTGATGGGTAAGCACACTTGGGAACCAGTAACAATTACTTTACGTGACGACATTACAAATAGTATTTCAAAGTTAGCAGGCCAACAAGTACAGAAACAGTTAAACCATTTTGAACAGACAGCACCAACAAGCGGTCTTTCATATAAATTTAACACTAGAATTGAAATTTTAGATGGTACTAATGATGCTGAGTTAGAGCAATGGGTGTTAGAAAATTGTTTCCTACAAAACGTTGACTACTCAGATGGTGACTATGCGGTTTCAGAACCAGTACAAGTTATTTTAACATTGAGATATGATAATGCAACACACTTTGATCAAGGTGGCGGCGAGATATTCCCACTTAACCCATTAGCACAAACAGGTGGCACTAATATCTAATTTGATATAAGGAGGTCGCAATGGCTAGTGTTGATCCAAGCAAGATTGATGATAGGACGAAGAAGTTTATTGAATCAAAGATACCTTCTTCGTCCATCGCTACGGAACAAGAGATCTTAAATGCCGATCCAGAAACTGCGGCACAACTAATAGCTCAAAATAAAGAAGTACTTGCAAAGTTACAAGCAATAGAAACTTCTGGTACAGTAGCAACAGAAGATCAGTCTATAAACATTCAATCTCCAACAAGAGCTTCAGACCACTTTACATTTAATCAAACACCTGGTGCTTTAATGACAGGTGTTCCAAGACAAAAGTTTGAATATCTTGCAACATTTAGATTTGCTTCTAATAATGTATTTGACTCAATTTTTAGTGATACACAAATTGAAGGATTAGATCAGCAACTACAAACCAACACAGATTTATCAAATAATAATTCTAATGCTACTAAAACAAACAATCTTAATCAACAACGTTCACAAGTTTTAGATGCAGTTAGACGTTCGCTAGTTTTTAATGTAAAACAAATAGATGGACCAAAAATAAATTTTCAATATGATACCTTAAATCAATACAATAGAAAAAGAAATGTATATAGACGTGTTGATTATGATCCAGTTAGTGTGCGTTTTTATGATACTATGAACAATGCCGCACTCAAATTATTTAGATATTTGTACGAGTTAAATCTTAAAGATGGTAGAAACAGGCATAGAGATTATGGTGGACAAGATGTACATAACAGAGGGTTATATCAACCAAACTCACTGTCACTAGAAAATGATTTTATAAATCAACATAACTTTGGTTTAGAATCAAGCATCAGTAATACAACTTATCCAATTAAAAGTTTAGATTTATTTCTAGTACACGGATCAAGATACAATTTAATTAGATTTGTTCATCCAAAAATTATTGCAATGGATCATGATGTATTAACTTATGAAGCAAGTGGGCCAATTGAATTAGGTATGCAATTTGCATATGAAACAGTAGTATATGAAACATTTAATTATGAAATGGCATCTGCTAAAAATGTTACAATTGATTTTGATGAAATATTTGCAAATAGTAGACCAATGCCGTCGACTCCTGCACTTGCAACTAGTAGTATAGAAGGAAGATCAGGCACATATGAACCTAACTATGATTGGAATACTTTAACAACACAAACATCAAATAATATAAATTCAAACACATTTGGGTCAGGAACAACAGTTTCAGGATCATCAGGACAAACAATAAATGCTAGTGAAACAGAATTACCTGCATCTGGTCTATCTGCTATAGGCAGTGGTGGTTATAACAAAGGTCATGGTGATAACTATTCTGGTAATGCGTTTGCATCAGGAAATGCAGGTGCAACTTTTTCAAGTACTAATGCTAAAACTGATAACAATAATAAAATAACCAAAGATGCAAACGGAAACGGTACAAGATATGATGACAACGGCAAAGGTGGTGTAAATTATCAAGGTAGTTATACAACTAAAGGAGCACTTGGTTAATGTCTAACGAAAGCACAAAACAGGTAGCAAGGGTAGGTGGAGAAAGTAATATAGTAGCATTGTTTGGCAACGTATTTAATGCAATACAAAATGCTCAACCGTCATTAAATCCAACTGATGTAACAACACTGATACTAAATCAATATGGCGGCGTACAAACCCAAATTTCTCCAGCACAGTATGATAGGATACTCAATATTTTTTCTTCAAGTGGAATGAATGATCAATCTTCTAAGGCATTTGCTTTGTTGTGTATTGATGCAGTAAAAACATTAAATATCACTTTTGATGAATTGTTTACTTCTTCTCAAGATAAAATTAGTTTTTCTAATTTAGGTTTAACATTGATAAATCATTATAGACCTATTACAAGTCAAATTGGATCAAAAATAACAGTTTCACAAACACCAAATCACGTCAAAAGAATGATTGCCTACTAATAGTGGTTAAATACTATTGATGGCTTATTTTAAACAAGGACAATTTGAAATGAAAAACCCCCGCAAGTATGTGGGGCAACGTACTCCAATTTATAGATCAAGTTGGGAAGCGGCATTTATGCAGTTTTGTGATACTAATCCAAACATAGTGGCTTGGTCAAGTGAACCAGTTAAAATACCTTATCGTAATCCTTTCACCGGCAAGTACACAGTGTATGTACCAGACTTTTTAATACAGTATCTAACCAAAACAGGAAAGCCACGTGCTGAAATGATTGAAGTAAAACCAAGAGCACAAACATTACAAGAAGCGGCTAAAACTGCAAAAGATAGAGCCACCATTGCACTCAACAGAGCCAAATGGAAAGCGGCAGGTGAATGGTGCAAACGCAAAGGCATCATGTTTAGAATATTAAATGAAGATTCAATATATAAACTAAAGAGGTAAAACATGACAACAAAAACAGGAGGCCCAATTACATCAACGTCTGGTTATCCACCATGGACAAAATTTTGTTTAGTAAATGGATTAAAACTTTTAGCACTTCCAGGAATAGGTGGTGCAACAGCAGTATCAGATGCATGGATTAAAAAAGTTGCAAAGACAGTGCAACTGATGTTTGGGTCAGGAGCATCAATCAACACCACAAATCAAAACAACACTAT
>Ga0255761_10004367_pt1 | contig 12557 bp, 6 predicted proteins | sample 071ome_29_FD_179961 | JGI IMG/M metagenome (GOLD analysis project Ga0255761, IMG submission 179961) | Coastal salt marsh microbial communities from the Groves Creek Marsh, Skidaway Island, Georgia - 071407BT metaG (version 2) | ecosystem: Environmental > Aquatic > Marine > Intertidal zone > Salt... | reverse complement strand
AACATATGATATTTCATTTCATTTTCATTTGTAATTTCAAACACTTTTGTAATTACATTTCATTTTCATTTGTAATTTCAATAATAATTAATATTTAAAGACAAAAATTTAAGTTTTTATATATTTCAGAATGTTAACTACTAAAAATCAGAAAATACTTGCTTTCTATAATGCAAATAAACATCTCGATTTCGAACAAATCAACCTACTTTTCATTGAACTTATTGAAAAACTTAATAAAGATATTATGAAATCTGCAGAATCTTCTCTCTCTAATGAGCTTTTAAAAGATATCTTCCAAAAAGTTGATAAAATAGAAAATACACAAAATAATTTAAATCAAAATATTTCAGTAATTCTAAATTCTATTAATAATATTCACACTTTTCTCTCCGAACAAAAAACATATTATATTCAAGAAATTCGAAATACTTTAGATACAATATTAGAAAATAAACAAATGAGTAATAATGAAAAAATACAAACTATTTTAGATAAAAATCTAACACGAATTATTGAAAAAACAAAATTACTTCTCTCTGAGTCTTTTTCTCAGACTAATGAAGAACTTTATAATAAAATTATTATTAATATTCAAAAACATTTTGTATCTCTTAATTCAGCAACTTCACAACTTCTTGAAGAAAAATCACATGAAAATATTTTTTCTAGATTGCAAGATATTGTCGAAACAAAACATTCTATATTATGTGAATCTATTGATAAAAATATTCATTCTTTTATCACATCTAGTAATTCATCAATATTATCTGAAATGCAAACACAATATCAGACATTTTCTGATATGAATGATTTTCTAAAAAAACAAAAATACTGTAATTCTAGCATAACTGGTAAAATTGGGGAAGATCGATTAGAAGTTATTTTAAATGAATGTTTCCCATCAGATAATATTATTAATACTTCTTCTCTTGGAAAATCTGGGGACTTTATTCTTGAAAGACAAACGCATTTTAATAAAAAAATAATTTTCGAAAATAAAGAATATTCAACAAATGTTCCTGATGTAGAGGTTAAAAAATTTATCAGAGATATAGAACATACCAAAACTCATGGTATTTTTCTTTCACAAACAACAGGTATAGCCAATAAAAAACATTTTGAAATTAACTTTCATAATAATTTTGTTCTTGTTTATCTACATAATGTAAATTATGATAAAAATATAATTATGTCTGCAGTACAAGTTATTGATATGATTGTATCGAAAATAGATTTAGAAAATATTGATACAGAAAAAATTTCTAAATCCGTTCTTACAGATATGCAACAAGATTTTATGCTTTTTTTAAAACAAAAAACAAGACTTTTAGAAATGTCTAAAAAATATCATAAAGAAATACAATTTATGATTGATGAAATTCATTTACCTAGTATTTCTAAATTTCTCTCCAAAAACTTTTCAAATACTGAACTTTTAAATCATGTATGCGATTACTGTTCTAAAACATTTAGGAATAAAAGAGCTTTAGCAAGTCATTATAAAGGATGTGTTAGAAAAAAAAATAAATTTATAGAAGAAAATAAAAAATTATAATGCGTTTATTTAGGAATTAATAAATTTTTTTGGTGAAAATATAATCTATATTATTATTATAATATGTCTTCCGCAATTACAATCGATTTTGGCGATACACTTCTTACTTCTCAAACCCTTGCTACAATGCCTACCCTTCCTGCAACAGTAAGCGGTACCAGTACTGGTGATATTGATGTTTCCTTTAACTGGTCTGATTCTGCTGGCAATGGTAAATGGTCTGAATTATTCACATTCAAAACAGACTCATCTGATTTAGCAGATTTTGCTTCTGGTATTACTACTGATGTTGAAATGGATGCTTGCTCTAATAAATTCTACACCGCAAATTTCCTTGATGACGATGCTCTATATCTTGCCGACGGTACCGGCAGTCTTGTTGATACCACCGCTGGAACTGGTAATACAATCGCAGAGGAATACGTTCGTTATTTAGCTAGCGAAATCTTTGGAGCTAATGGAAGAGCTGATCTTTTCCATAATGAGGCTGCTCTTGTTAGCGATATCACAGGCTCACATTCTGGTGCCAGTGGTGTCCTCGCTAATATTAAAGCAAAACTTGATAATGCTTCAGCCACCGATCAGGCCTCAACTAATCCTCTCTGGATTGTTATGTCCAATCTTCTTAATGATGCATCTGGTATCCGTTTTGATGTAGGTGCTCCTAATGCAAGCACTCTTGTCTCTGCAGGATCCGCAGGACACTACATGCCTCTTAAGGCAGGAGATAAACTTGTATTCTCCCTTAACTTCAACGCTGTTACAGCAAGTACACACAAAATTGGTGATAATGATGTTGGCGCTCGTAAATACAAGATCACAATGACTCTTGCAGCCTAAATATTATATTAATTAAAATATAGATAAATAAATACCTATATTTTATACAAGTAAGTTAATAATGACTGATGATTTAAATCTAGATATAAATTCATACAATAAAGAAGAACTTTTACAGCTTTTTAATTGCGAAGAAGTTCATTCAAAAGATTATATAACAAAAGCCTACAATAAAAAATTACGATCTATTAACTCTATATCTAATAAATCTCTTCAAATAAAACTTAAATCGTTTTTTAATAATGCTTTTAAAAAACTTACAGAAATATTACCTCATTTAAGTAATACAAATGATCCAATATTTACTAATACAATATCGCGTATCGAAAATACAACAACTGCAAAAATGCATCCTATGCCATCTATAATTGAACCTAAAATACAACCAACGCAACCTATTCAGTATCCTTTAGGAAATATTAACCCTGTTGATCGTAAGACACAATCTATTATTTTTTCTCTTGATTCACTATTTAGGGATAATAATAATTATCCTAATAGTAATGATTTTATATATGAATTACCAACAAGTATCGAAAATGTTATTAGTATGAAGCTTATCACTGCTGAAATTCCTAATTCTCAACCTTTAATATCGAATAAAAACAAAAATAATAAATTTACAATTTACATGCAACATGGTATGGAACCTGAATTAGATTCAAGTGGGAATGAAACAGGGGATGTTGTTAGTTTTCCACCACAAGGACGAACACTAGAAATAGAAATTAATGATGGATCTCCTAGTTTCGGGACACTTGTTACATATTTACAGCAAATTATTGATTCACAACGTAATAGTTTTTCTTTTTTACAAATTGGACTAGATAATATTAATGGTTTTATATTCTTTAGATTTAAAACTCTGTCTGAATGTATAACATGGAATGCTTCCTACTATTATAATGGAACAGGACAAGCAACATTCCCTCCAGATAATAAACCACCAACTATCGCATTTTATATGCCTTCTGTTAATTTATCATCACAACCAGACTTTATTAGTCTCAAAAGAATATATCTGGGAACTAAACTTGCTGATGAAAGAGGTATTATATCAGATATAACTAGAGATGCTGAAAAAACTGCAAATGACTATCCTATACAATATAATATTAATTTTAATCCATATAATACAAATAAAATACGTAGTTTAGGATGGATATTAGGCTTTAGGTATACGCCTTCTAATAACTTAAATTGCTACAAAAAACAAGAAAGAAAAGAATTTATTACATATGATGATACATTTAAAAGAGGATATTTAACATTTAATGGATATTTTTCGGCAAATGTACCTTATGGTGATGCTGAACCTGATTATAACTATATATATGTCGATGAATTTTCGGGAAATTATAACGATACCCTCCTAGCTAGTTTAGAAAAAACATATTTAGCAAAATCTATCTTAGCTAGATTACAAGTAAATATACCATTCTTTGCAGTACAATTTGAAAACTCTAATGGGGGAGATATGTCTGTTTTAGAAAAAAAAAGAGATTATTTTGGACCTGTTAATATTGAAAAATTACATATTAAAATATTAAATAAATTTGGAGAATTAGCAGAATTAGTTAATACTAATTATTCATTGACCTTTCAGTTTGAAACTCTATATAGCAGCATTAGAAATTAAATTAATTAAATGTAAGATTATATTATATTTAATTAATGTCTGGAAGTTCCAATATTTTCGATTCTGGTGGCGATATTTCCATAAGTAATAATTCTACTGGTTTAACTTCGACACAACTTAATCAAATTACAGGTGGTATTACAAGTGTTAGTAATCAATTAAGCTCACTTGTATCTACAATAAATAGCAAAACTGCCCTTTCACTTACTAATCAAAATGAAATAGAAACTCTTCTTGAAGGTACTAGCAATATACTTAATGACCGTTTCGATCAATTAAGTGGCGCTGTTGAAGGTGCTATTAACACTAGTAGTTTTAATACTATTACTGCAATTACTACAAATATGGAAAATCTTGCAGATAAGACAGAAACTGCTATAAATAATTCCAGTACTAGTACTGTTAATTCTATTAATTCTAATATTACAAATCTTGCAAACAAAACAGAAAGTGCTATAAATAACTCCAGCACTAATACTGTTAATGCTATTAATACTAATTTAACAAACTTAACTGATAAAACTGAAAATGCTATTAACAATTCTAGTACAAATACTGTTAATGCTATTAATTCATCTAATACTAATACTGTTAATGCTATTAATTCAAATATAACAAACTTATCAACCTCTATAAGCGATGCATTTAATGCATCATCTACAAATAATATTGCATCAAATGAAAAACTTATTACATCAATCGTTGATACTTTTACAAACCTTACAACATCGCAAGAATCAGGAACACAAACTCTGTTAACAACACTTATTGATAAAATTAATGAAAGTCAAAGTGCAATTATGAATAAGTTAATTGCTTTAGACTCTAGTTTTAATTCAATGATTGCATCAACAACCCAAACAATCAGTAATAATAATACAAATGTTATTAATAAAATTACAAATAACGAACAAGAATTTAATCAAGCATTACTTAATAATCAACAAGCTATTAATGATAATACAGTTACAATGTTTACTAACCTAAATAATAAAGAAAATGAATTTAATCAGGCTTTACTCGATAACCAGCAAGCTACCGCAGACTCCATACTGCAAAATCAACTCGCTATCAGTAACAATAATACAACTGTACTTAACAAAATTGTGGAAACTGACCTCAGTTTCAATAAAGCTATTATCGATAACCAGCAGGATACCGCAAACTCCATACTGCAAAATCAACTCGCTATCAGTAACAATAATACAACCGTACTTAACAAAATTGTGGAAAGTGACCTCAGTTTCAATAAAGCTATTATCGATAACCAGCAGGCTACCGCAGACTCTATACTGCAAAATCAACTCGCTATCAGTAACAATAATACAACCGTACTTAATAAAATGGTAGAAAGTGACCTCAGTTTCAATAAAGCTATTATTGATAACCAGCAGGCTACCGCAGACTCCATACTGCAAAATCAACTCGCTATCAGTAACAATAATACAACAGTGCTTAACAAAATGGTGGAAAGTGACCTCAGTTTCAATAAAGCTATTATCGATAACCAGCAGGCTACCGCAGACTCCATACTGCAAAATCAACTCGCTATCAGTAACAATAATACAGCCGTACTTAACAAAATGGTAGAAAGTGACCTCAGTTTCAATAAAGCTATTATTGATAATCAATCATATATAAATGATAAAACCCATATAATTCTAGATAAATTAACAAACATTGATGCAAGTCTTAATAACACTATATCAAAAATAAATGATAATAATGGTAATAATAATGGTACTGTATATGATGCTAGTCTTAATAATTTACTTGTAAGTAATATAGAAAAACTTACAACTTCTACAACTGATATTTTAGATAAAATGGTTTCATCTGAATCTACTATAAATTCTGCAATTATATCTAATCAACAACAAATAACAACTAATCTTAATACAATTTCTGATAATACAAACGATATATTAGATAAAATAACTACTTCTGAAAATAATATTAATACTGCAATACTTACTAATCAACAACAAATTACTAATAATCTTAATGCAATTAATACAAATATTGATACATTTAACCAGTCTATACTTTCAAATCAACAAGCTATTATAAATTCAGATGCTAGTTTTAATCAAGCATTATTATCCAATCAAAAAGCAATGAATGATAATACTAATCAAATCTTTAATAAAATGGCCGACATTGATGCTAGTTTTAACGAACAAATAATCCAAAACTCAAATAATACATCTAGCGTAACATGCGAAATTTTAGATAAGATTGTTGATAATCAGAAATATTATGCTGATAAATCCTTAGAACTAATGGATAAAATTGATACATCATATCTTAATACTGTTAATAAATTAGATACTATATTATCTTCTATTGTAACAAATAATCAAGAATCAGAAGCAAATATAGCTGATTTAATTAGTAATCTCAATATTAAATCATCAGATACTCAACAGTCTCTTATTAAATATATTGGTAAATATGTTGTTATTCCTCTATACGAACAACGTCTGAATGATATATCTACTATGTATTATAAAGTACTAGAAAATAATGTTATATGTAAAATTCAAAACTATATTAACTTATTTAAAGCTGGTGATTTTGCATCATTAACTATTGAATATACTATGGAAAAACAAAATGAAATTGCTAGTGAAATTTTAAGAATTAAAAAAGAAGCATTCGAAAAATTTTTATCTACTACTCCAGGTGCATCTTGTTATCATGAACTAACAGATGAGGCTATTAAAAGCTATAAAGCGTTTAGAAAATATATATCATGGGCGTATAAAACTCTTGATGGTTTAACTAAGGCAACACTTCAATATGACGAATTTATCAATCTTGAAGGAGAATTACAATCTAAACGTATTGATTCTGAGATTTTAAATGATCCTGAAATGTTAACTATTTATTTAGAAGAATTAAAAGAAAGTCAAAAAAGAAGTTATGCTCTATTTGAGGTTACTGCAAATATTGATTTTGGAGATAAAATTAGTCTAAAACCACAATATGCTGAATATATTAATCGATACGGAAAACCTGATAACTTTCAGTTCGAAGCTGAAAAAATGGCTATTGTTATTCGTGATTTAATAACTATGGGAATTATTGATCCATATACTCTTGAAGAAAATTGTGAAACATCTGGTATGAGTGATTTCAGTGAGAATGAATCTAGTAATAATGAATCAGGAGATATAACAGCTACAGATACAGATACAGCCACCGGTACTGATGGATATACAGATACAGCAACTGCTACCGATACTGCAACAGACACAGATAATTGTAATACATCTGGATTAAGCGAATATGAATCATTCTCTGGTTCTAATTACTCAACACAATCTAATTCTGAAAGTGAAATAATTAAAATGATATCTGATGGCGAATTATCTGATTTTGAAGAGGATATTTATAATTTTAAAATTACATACTATGTCTATATAAATAATCACGATGATCCAAAACATGAATATGGTACTTTCTATTATCCACTTTATTTAAATTATAATGAGGCTAAAAAATCTGTTGACGTACAACATAAAAATTATAATCCTGATTTAGATGTAGAAGGTCATATTTATACTCCTAATGATCCAAATGAACCTTATGAAGCTACACCATTTTCATTCGCCCATTTAGGAGATTTAATATTATGGATGCCAAACTCGCATTCATATAGATCTAAAGGAACAAGATTTCATCCTCCATTCTCACTTGAATATATTCTTATTAATCAAATTATTGAAAAACCACATTATAAACAAAGAATTAATGATATCTCTATGTATTACTTTAAATTACTTGAAAATAATATTATCAACAAAATTAAAAAATATCTCATTCACTTTCGTGCTGGAGATTTTTCAACACTTACCATTGAATATACTAAAGAAGTACAGCATTCGTTATCATTAGAAATCTTAAAAATTAAAAAAGAAGCATATGAAAAATTTCTTTCTATATCTCCAAACTCCACATCAATTGGTGAAATTGCAAAAGAAGCTATTAAAAACTACAAAAATTTCAAAAAATATATTTCATGGGCTTATAAAACATTAGATGGTCTAACAAAAGCTACAATGCTTTATGATAGTTACATTAATTTAGAAGGTGAAATTGAATCTATTCGTATTGACTCAGAAATTTTAAATGATCCTGAAAAATTATCAATATACCTAGAGGAACTTAAAAATAGTAATAAATACTCAATGTCTCTTTTTGAAGTTACAGCTAATATTGATATTGGTAGTAAAATTAAGCTTAAACCAGAATATATTGAATATATTAACAGATATGGAACACCTTCAAATTTTCAGTTCGAATCAGAAAAAATGGCTATTGTTATTCGTGATTTAATTGATGCTAGAATTATGCAACCATTTAATATTGATGAGTATTATACTACATCTGGTTTTAGTGGTAACAGTTCTGAAGGTACTACTGAAGGCGATCCAGATGATCTAACAGATACTGCCACTGCTACTGCTACGGATACTGCAACTGGTGACGAAACTGCAACTGCAACTGATACGGCTACTGCAACTGATACTGATACGGATGACTTATTTGAAGAGGGTGATGTGAGTGAATATTCTTTTTCTGAAGATGATTTTTCTGATTTTGAAAATGAATTTAATGAATTTAAAACTACATATTTCGTATATGTTAATAATACTAATGATCCAAATCATAATTATGACACATATTATTATCCTTTATACATAAATCAAGAAGATGCATTTTCTGCTATTGATGTAAATCATTTTGGTTATGATGTAAATAAAGATGTATCAGGAAATATATACACTCCAAATGATATTAGTAATAATACTGGAATTACAGCATTTACATTCAAACATCTAGGAGAAATTACATTTTATATGCCTAATTCTCATCCTTATAGATCGGTTGGTACAAAACATCACCCACCATTTGCTCTCGAATATATTCACTTTACAAAATATACCGGTGCAAGTGGATTATTCTTCAAAGGTCTTGCAGGTCCTACACTTGATTATCATAATTACAGTAACAGAGGCACTACTGGAGTTTCTGGAGTTTCTGGAGTTTCTGGAGTTTCTGGAGTTTCTGGAGTTTCTGGAGTTTCTGGAGTTTCTGGAGTTTCTGGAGTTTCTGGAGTTTCTGGGGTTTCCGGTGTCTCTGGAACGACTGGAACGACTGGAACGACTGGAACTACTGGAACTACTGGAACTACTGGAGCAACCGGAACAAATGAAATAAATTAAATATAAGAAAAATAAATAATTAAATAATTTATAATTATTTATTATAATGAATGAAATAAAAAGACGAACAATTGAAAAGTATAAAAAAAAAAAAGAAGAAGAAGAAGACAAAAAAAATATTTTAAAAAAAATTAATGACGGTGTTGAATTTAGCGATGAAGAGGATAATGCTAACTCAATTATAAATAAAGTAGAAAATAATGAAAATGATAATGAAGATAATGAAATACTAACATCAGATACAAATGAACTTTCAAACAGTGAAAACGAATTAGATAGCGATGATAGTCTTTCATTAGATGCTACTGATCTTGATGAAAATATTTCTATGAAACCTCCATATTTGTATATTGATTATGATGATCTTAACATAGAACATGCTACAAAATACGATTATGCCACAATAAAAGTAGATAAATCATACGGACTATCTAAAGAACAATTTGCTGTATTATTATCAGATAAATACGCTCACCATAATAAAAAACATATAATTATTAACTGTTGGAAAGTTTTAACCAAATCAAATCTTAATATCTTTTCATTTGATTGTACTAATACAAAACCAAAAGAGTTTGAAAGGAAAATAGAATCAAAAATAAAATGGGGAAGCAAGCCTTATCTCAAAGATACTTTAACTTCTGAAGAAAGGAAAGATTATTCTATTTTTAGAAAAGGTGTCCCAGAATTACTAAAAACATTATATCATAAAAATATCAAGATCTTTATTGTTAGTAATTCTGATTATTCTTTTATTAAAAGAATTTTTGAATATTATAGAATTGATAAATATATTGAAGCTTTTTTCACACCTAGTGTATGTGGACTACCCAACGGAAAATTATCATATCCTGAAGATCAATTTGTAGATAAAAGAAAAATGAATAGACAACGCGCATTTGTCTGTATTGAAAGGTATATTGGTAGACTCCCAATGTATGCAAATTAATTTTATAACCTAATACATTATTAATTTAACAAAACTAATAATGTAAATTAAACATCTAATTTAACATTCTCACTAATTATTTTCTTAATTTTTCTAATATTTTTTTCACAATCTACACCCATTGTTTTACCTACTAATTGAAAATATTCTTCCATCTTAACAGGATTATTCTCATATCCCGGATTTGCATTCGTCCATTCAATTAGTGTACCTATCTGTTTACTGCTAATATTTTGTATAGATTTATCTATTTCTTCATTTTCCTGATCTTTTTCCCATTTATCTTCCTTTTTAACATAAAATTGTAATCTTTTTTGATCGGAACAATGTATTGGACGTTCAGTAACTTCCATATTATTCAAATTTTTAAGAAAAATATTTGATACGCCTTCCACAAATCCATGATGACTTGTAAATTCTAGATCTTCCAAAGATAATTTAATATTATTTACAAAATCTTTTAACGACATTGCATTTTTACATTTATCATTTAAATACATATTTATTGTATATTTCTGATTATTATTGTTAGTTGTATTATTATATGTATTTCCTAGTTTTAAACTTTTCATTTGTTCTTTTAATTCTTTATTTTCTTCTAAAATATTTTTTAATAATTTTTCTACATTATTTGTAGGTACTATTTCATCAGGAGAGTCCGGTTCATATACTACATTATCTAAGTAAGGACATGATTTTCTATGTTTTGATAAACTAGATGCATGTCTATATGATTTTCCACATTCACAATAAAATAAATCATCTCTGTGGATGGCTAATTTTTGGCTAATTCCGACTAACTGACTGGAACGCATTTTACATATTTTTTGATGTCTAGATAAAGACGATAAATGCTTATAAGTTTTATTACAAAATTTACATGATTTTTTTACGAACTTTTTTTGATTAGCATTAATTAGCATTTTTTTTGAATTGTGCTTCATGGTCTTAAGATGTTGATTCCAATGCGTTAATTTTAGACAGGAATAGTCACACTTTTTACAATAAAATTTTTTGTGTTTTTTTGAGACTATTTTTTCCATTTATATAATGCTAACAAAAATAGTTCCTAAATACTTAAATTTCAAAATGTTAAAAAAAATCTTGTAGGGGGATAATTTTGGAATATTGTATTTGTGTTTCTACATCTTTCTAGACAAGTGTAAAAAAATGTAACTTTTTTTATAGATTCTTTTCCTTATAATTGAAAAATGGACATTTTCAAAATGTCCAAAAAATTTAATTTCAAGAATCTTTTTTTATTTTTTTTACATTTTTTTACCAATTATTTTTTAGTTATTTTCTAAAGCCTCAATTCTTGTGGTTAAACTAGTAATCAGTTCTCTTAATTCTTGTATAGCTTTTATAGTATATGCGTGTAAGCCATTATAATTTATACCATACATTAAATCTTCATCTACTGTATTACCACTAGCATCAGTTGTTTGTTTGACACCACCACCTGATACTAAATGTGATAACTCTGTAACATCCCTGAGTTCTTGTGCTATAAAACCACTATCCATAACTCCTTTCACAATATTGTCGCTACTATCTAGATAATTTCCGCTACCATCTTGCTGAAAATTATTACTAGCATCATATGGTTTATCACTTTTAAAATATTTTTTAGGTTTTAATTGATTTAGTATTTCTAAAGCACCACTAATATCTGTATCGTTATGTTTTAGTCTATCGTCACTGGTGGGAACAATAATTCCACCTACTCGTAACGTCCCACCATTTCTACATATATAACAATCGTCATTTGTTAATCCAGCTCCATCATCTTGTAAATACATACCACTATCAATATTTATTTCATTTACTTGTCCCAAATGTATGTCGCCAATATACAAACTATTAGCATTATAAGGTATATACATAACATTACTAAATGCTCCATTGTCTATTCTATAAAATTGAAACCTATCAGTTGATGCGTCATAATACATACCACCACCATAACTACTACTCTCTCCTAGATATATTTCAGCATCACCTCCACCGCCACTTCCACCAAAAATATTTATTTTACTTCCACCATTTGCAGTGCTATTTTGTATTTGTAATTGCTCTGTTGAACTATTGTTGATTGTTAATTTGCCTGTGAGAGTTCCTCCTGCTAATGGTAATTTCGTAGCAATATTACTGGTATTAGCTGATATATCTGTTGCATTCGTAGAAATATTACTGGTATTAGTGCTGATATTACTGGTATTAGCTGATATATCTGTTGCATTCGTAGAAATATTACTGGTATTAGTGCTGATATTACTGGTATTAGCTGATATATCTGTTGCATTCGTAGAAATATTACTGGTATTAGTGCTTATGTTA